>Ga0194119_10001547_pt1 | contig 41540 bp, 39 predicted proteins | sample TA2MahC100mmetaG_FD_148620 | JGI IMG/M metagenome (GOLD analysis project Ga0194119, IMG submission 148620) | Freshwater microbial communities from Lake Tanganyika, Tanzania - TA2015018 Mahale Deep Cast 100m | ecosystem: Environmental > Aquatic > Freshwater > Lake | place: Tanzania: Lake... | reverse complement strand
TGACGCCATCGAGGAATTTCTGGCCGTTCGCGCCGAGGCCCCGACGCCATCTAAATGGAAAGCCAACGGCCAAGACATCCTCCGAAAAATCACCAGGGCGCGGGAATCCCTGGCTGCCGTTATTGAACGCTAATTCCATTACATGACACTAGGTCACCGGGCCGGGGTTGAACGGCGCCAGTGCGTTGTGCAGCCCCCAATGCTCGGTCCACGTGCGGCGGCGGCCGCTCGCCGAGTCCAGCAGCAGGCGGAACAGCTCCCAGCCAATGTCCGCAATCGTGGCTTTGCCTGAGGCGATGGGGCCGGCGTCGAGATCGATCAGGTCGGGCCAACGTTCGGCGAGCGCGGTGCGGGAGGAGACCTTGATCACGGGCACCATGGCCATTCCGTAGGGAGAGCCTTCGCCGGTGGTGAACACGTGCATGTTCATGGAGGCAAGCTGCTGCGTGCCGCAGATGAAGTCGCTGGCCGGGGTCGCGGCGAATACCAGCCCGCGGCCGGCGCCTACTTTTTCGCCGTGCGAGGCGACGTGACGCAGCGCGCTGGTGCCGGCTTTAGCCACCGAGCCGAGGGCCTTTTCCACTACATTCGCTAGTCCACCCCGCTTGTTGCCGGGCGTGGGATTAGCGCTGCGATCAGCCTGGCCGCGGCCAAGGTACTCGTCATACCAGCGCATCTCGCGGATCAGATCGCGCGCCACCTCCGGCGAGACGCAACGCGGGGTCAACAGGTGCACGGCGTCGCGCACTTCGGTGACCTCTGAGAACATGACGGTAGCCCCGGCGCGCACCAGCAGGTCCGCCGCGTAGCCGACGGCGGGATTGCAGGTGACGCCCGAGAATGCATCGCTCCCGCCACACTGCACGCCCACTATCAGTTCGGAGGCGGGTACGGTCTGGCGGCGGCGACGGTTGAGCTCTTCGAGGCGCCTTTCCGCATAGCGCAAAATGGCGGAGACAATCTCGGCAAAGCCGCGCAGGTCTCGGTCCTGGAGCCGGAGCACATAGGGGTCGCCCTGTAACACCGGCAATGGCGCGCCGCTGTAGGTCTGGAACGCCGCGCTGGGCAGCAACCGCTGGGGCTGGAGCTTTTCGCACCCCAGGCTCACCACCAAGGGCGCGCCGCCGAGATTGGCGTGCTGGCTGATGTGGCCCAGCGTGCGGATGGGGACTGCCGCGCCGGGCGCGTCGATCGCAACGCCGCACCCATAAGAATGCGTGACCGCGACGACGCCGTCCACATTGGGAAAGCGCGGCAACAACTGCTCGCGGATGCGCCGCGCGGCGTACTCCACCGTGGGCGCGACGCATTGCACGGTGGTGGCGATGCCGAGCAGATTGCGCGTGGCCACCGAACCGTCGGCGTTGCGGAAGCCTTCAAACGTGTAGCCTTCCAGCGGTTCGAGCGCGGCCGGCACACGCGTGGCGAGCGCCAGTTCATCCAGCGCGGGCGCGGCCGGCAGATCGATCATCTCCTCGCGCAGCCACGCTCCCGCGCGGACACGTCGGTTGACCAGGCCGATCGCTTCGCCGTAGCGAATCACAGGCTCGCCCGCGGCCAGTTCGTGCAGCACCACCTTGTGCGACTGCGGTACCGCCTCGGCCAGCGTGAGTCCGCCCGCCATTCTCGCGCCCGCCGCAGCGCCTTCGGCGTCTACAACGATGGCGACATTGTCGCGCTCATCCACGCGCACAGAAACCGGCTGGTGGTTCATCCGGGCATCGTAGCATTGATGGCGTTGCACGCTACAATTTGATTGGCGCGCGAAATGTGTTATCGATCGGCAGTGGCGATATTGGGCTGGGGGATGGTGCTGGTGTACGGTCAGGCGCCGCCGGAGAAGCCGAAAGGCGCCGCGGGCGGGGAAGCGGGCGGCGTGTTTCGCTTGCCTTCGGCGTTTCCAGAGGAGCCGGTTGCGCCCAAACAGCCTGTCGCGGCAGAGGCGCCGAAGCCGGTGGTGCTCGAAAACGCGGGCAAGCCGATGCGCATTCCGTTTGCCTGCACCGATCAGGACATCAGCACGTTCGGCATGGCCTGCACGGCCGATGAACCTTGCGCGATTTTTCTGGAGCTCTCCTCAGTGTATGGATTAAACGGCCGGATCTACTTGGCGGGGAATCTGCACAGCGAGTCCACGACGCTGTATTCAGTGCTGCTGGTGTCAGAGGATAACGGCAACACGTTCGCCGAGCCAGCCGCGCGCATTCCGGCCGCGGGACTAGAGCGCTTCCAGTTTGCCGACAACGAAACGGGCTGGGTGACTGGTGTACTCCAGCAATCGCTGCCCCGCGATCCGTTTTTCCTGCTTACAACCGATGGCGGCAAGACGTGGCGCCAGCGAGCAGTGTTTGCTGACGGCGGGATCGGCGCCGTGGAGCAGTATACGTTCGACTCGAAGACGGCCGGAGTGATAGTGATCGATCGCGGCGCGGGCGCCGGAGGCGGAAGCCGCTACGAGCGCCATGAGACGATGACCGGCGGCGACTCGTGGATGGTTCGGGAAGTCAGCGCTCGGCCGCTGAAGATCAAACCCGTCGCGGCGCCGGCGGCAGACTGGCGGCTGCAAGGCGATGCCAAGCTGAAGGCTCACGGCGTGGAACGGCGTGTGGGCGAACGTTGGGAGCGCGTGGCGGCCTTCGAGGTGAGCGCTGGCGTGTGCCGCCCAGAAGCGACTGAATTGGCCGAGCCTCCCCCGGTGATCGAGGAACCCGCAGCACCGGCGAAAGGGCCGGCGGTCGGGCCGCGCCGCGGCCCGTCGCGCCCGCCGACGCTGAAGAAACCGCTGTGAGGCGTGCGCGCGCGGCGCGTCCTACTGCTGCACGGTGATCACAATCGGCTCACTCTGCGTCGCGGTTGCCAATGACCGAACCTGCGCGATGTACTGTCCAGGCCGCAGATTTTCGGGAATCTGCGCCGTGATCTGGCCGTTGGAGCTCTGCAGGAGCGTCAACGGCACGTCGCTCAACGTCACGCAGGAGCCGCCCAGTACCGTAGGCAAGGGCACTTGATCCGCAGTGGCCGGCGCGGCGAGATTCGCGCCACTCACGGTGATAAACGAACCCGGACCGAAGGCAGTGGTGCCGTTGTTGGCGTTCAGGATGCCGCGCGAGCCGCCGGTGATGGCGGGGCGGGGCGGCGTACCGGTGCGCTGGAGAGGGACCACGGAAAGGCCCGCCATGGTGATCATGTAGGCGGTGTTGCTCGAGTCCACCACCAACTGTCGCGCGGGCTGCAGAATGCGCGCCTGACCCTGGATGGTAAAGAACGGGTTGTCCGGCGCGACAGCCACGACAGACTCAGCGCCCGTGCGGATGTCAACCAGCTCCAGCACCGGGCGCGCATCGTCGCGCACGGCTGACGCAAGATTCTGGCGTACCGGTAAGGTGAGGCGGACGAATTGCGTGTCGCTCACCGGATAGAAAGCCGCCACGTGGCGCTGGCCCGTGCTAATGACGGTTTGGGTCGGCGGCAGGCCTGGTTGCGGCGGGAAACCGAACTGCACCAGACCGGGCCGCTCCGCGCCGCCGATGACGGCCAGGGCAGGGCTGAGGATCAGGCCATTCATCAGGAAGAACGATCCGCGCGGCGCGCCCGCCGCTGGGCCGTAATAGCTCTGGATTGGATTTTGGTTGATGGTGCGGCCCACGGTGAACGAGTCGGCCAGGGCGTCGTAAAGATACACGTTGCCATTGCCCGCCATCGCCACCAGATACGCGCCGCCCGGCGTTTGCGCCAGGGAGAACTGCGCGGGCGCGGAAAGGGTGGTGATGGTGGTGTTGGTGGGGCTGATGATGCTGCTGGCCGGCCGGGGCGTGGCGGTGTTGCCAAAAAGCCGCCACAGCGTGCCTTGGCCGTTGGGTAGCGCGACGATGAACTGCAGGCCCGAGAGCGCCATGCCCAGCGCCACGGGACGGTTGGTGCCCTGGGCGCCCAGACGCGGAATGGGGGGAAAGATCACGTTATCCACCACGCGGCGGGCATCGAGGTCCACGACGGAAATCGACTCGCCGCCCGTGTTGCCCACATACAGCGTGTTGCCATCGAGCGACATCGCCATCGAGTGCGGCAGTTGGCCCACGTCGATGGGTTCAATGAAGCGCTGGCGGCGGATATCGAACACCTCGATGCGATTCATCCCGGAGTTGCTGGTATAGACGCGCTGGCGCCTTTCATCGAGAAGCAGTTCTTGCAGGCCCTCATGGGCGGCAGGATTGAAGGGGCTTGACAACGATGTTTCCACGGGATAGATAATGCCGCGCTGATCGGCGTCGCGGAAGTTCATGTAGATGCGGATGACGTTGGGAAAGTTGATCGCCTCGCGCGAATTCAGCACGACGTTGATGGGCAGTGCGCCGCCCGCCGCGGCGTTGGCGAAGTTATTGGTGCCAGGCCGGCGTTGCACGCCGCTCCGTCCCGGCTCCATCACAAAGCTAACCGAGGAGGGCGCCAGTCCGCTGGCGACCTCGGTGACCAAGGCGGTACTGACAGCCGGTACCGTGTAGGTGAGTTTGCCGCCGCCGATGTTGTTGATTCGTACAGTGGCGCGTGCGATGCCCTTATTGCACAGGTCGCTCGCGAGAAACACCGTGGTGGTTTCCGGCGCCAGCAGCGGCTGCTCAAAGAGTTGGCCGATCGGAACCACGACAATGCCGGATTCGGAACTGGCGATCATCGTCTCGCCGTTGGATGTAAGCACAATCTTGCCGAGAATGCTCTCTGGCATGCGTAGGCCCATCCACACGCCAAGGTTGCGCGAACTCATCAGAATCAGCGCGTCAGCCAGCGGGCGGCCGGCATTCACGGGAGCGGGGTTGATATTGAAGGCGCCGTAGATGGTGTCGCCGTTCGTGGAAAATACCGTTCCGCCCGCGTTGTTGTTGAGGTTGATGCCTTGGTTGGATGCAACGGCGCCCGCTGCGTTGGTGGTGACGATGAACGGATAGTTGTTGACGTTCACCTGGCCGATCACGTTCAGCGTGGCGGTGTCATAGAGAGTGGAGCCCGCCATAAAGCGCGTTCCGTCCGGCGAAATCGACAGTACGCTGGACTGGCCCGTCACGGTGCGGTTCCGCAGCACCGTGCCCGAAGCCGTTTCGTAGACGAACAGCGTGGTCTGCGCCGTGTTGAGCTGCTGGTTGATCGCCACCATGCCGATGATGAACTGCCGGTCTGGCGTGGCCAGCAAACGGCCGGGGAACGGTGTGGCAGGGCGGCCGGCGAAAACGGCCGGCAACGGCGCTGGCGTGGCGATGGGCGGGGGCGAACTCACGGGAATCAGTTGTTGACCGGCTTCCTGCGAGGGGTCGAATATCAACAGCGTATTGAGCGCGTTGTTGGTACCGGCGCCCTGGGTGGTGATCAGCACGCGTCCATCTGCGCCCGCCGCCACGCCTTCCGGCTTGGCGGGCAGCGACACGGTGGCCGATACGCCGTCGCGCTCGAGATCGATAACCGATAGCGTTGAACTCTGCACGTTTGCTACGTAGAGGAACCTTCCGTCCGGGGACATCGCTGCGCCGGAGGGGAACGTTCCCACTTCGATCTCTCCGGCCACCTGCATCAACTCGTAGTTGAAGATCCGCACGCGGTTCCCGCCCGAACTGACGGCATAGACGCGCTTGCGCGCCTCGTCAAGCACGATCTCCGAGGGTTGGCCGTCAAAGGCTACCAGCTTACCGAAGGATGCTCCAGGAATGGTGGTGAGCACCTGCTGCGCGCGCGCTGGCGGCGGGGCTAGGAAGGAAGCCGTAGCCAGGATCGCGGTCTGAATGAGAGCCCAATGCAATTGCAAACGCATCATTATTACGATACCCTAAACCCTTTAGAACGACAGAAGTTTCGCCGCGCAGTCCGCAACTTCATTAGTTTGGGCGGGTTTTCGAATTGAAGACGGTGGGCTGGGAAGCGGAACTCGCAGAAGTTGGGGGAGACAGCCTGCTGATCCGGAACTTGACGAAAGGCACCGTGCTGGCGGACAATGCGATGCCGGCCGACACCAGCGGAAAGCGCCGCACGGGATTGTTGAAACATACCAGCCTGGAGGCGGGCGAGGGATTGTGGATCAAGCCGAGCGAGGGAGTGCACACGTTGTTCATGAGGTTTGCGATTGATGTGATCTTTGTCAATCGCAAGGGAGTGGTAGTGAAGCTTCGCCCGAATATGGTGAAGAACCGCATTTCCCTGTGCCTGCGCGCGAACTCGGTGGTGGAAGTGCCGGTGGGCGTGATTGCGTCCACCGGGACTGCGGTCGGCGATCAACTGGAGTTTGTGCGCGAATGAAAAAGGTACTGGCTTCGACGGTGGCGGTGGTAGGACTGACCGGATGTTCCACTTCGGTGAGCCGGGCGAAGGTGGCGACGCCTCCAGCCGTTGTCGCTGCCCGCAATACTCAGGTCCAGAGTGCCATGGACCGGCAGGTGCGCGACGCAAGCGAAGTGCGCAACGCTGTGGACGCCGGCGAGGGCGACTACGAAGCGCGGCAATTGCGAAACCAACTGGCCGCGCGGCCGCAGAATCTGGAGATCCGGTTGCGCCTGGGGGCGCGCTATGACGCGCTCGGATTGCCTGAACTCGCTCAAGAACACTACCGGCTGGCGGCTGAACGCTTTCCGGGAGAGTCCGCTGCGCAACTCAACTTGGCCCGATCCCTGCACCGGGCCGGCCGATCGGCGGAGGCAGCCTCTGGTTTGGAGGGCTATCTATCCGCCTATCCGGAGGCGCCGGCCGAGGCCCACTCCTGGGCCGGCATTCTCCGGGACTCGCTCAATCACCACCTGACGGCTGAACGCCACCATCGGGCGGCGCTCGACCGTTCGCCGGACGCAAGCTATCTGCACAACAATCTGGGACAAAACCTGGCTCTGCAAGAGCGCGGCGAGGATGCCGTGCGCGAGTTTCGGGCGGCCCTCGATCGCGATCCGGCCAATAGAGTGGCGCGGAACAATTTGGCTGCCGAGTTGGGTGTAACAGACCCGCAGGCAGCGCTATCATTACTCGCTGATAAGAATGCGAGCGAGGCCACGGCGCACAGCAATCTCGCGGCGCTGCTGATCGAACGGGGAAGTTTCAAAGATGCGAGGCGGGAACTGAGCCTGGCGCTGGGGTACGATCCGGCGCATCCGGCCGCGCTCGCCAACCTGAAAATGGTTTCTGACTTGGACGGTAGGCCGGTGGGAGTGATCACACCACGCGCCGCCTCCGGTACGGTTGGTGAAAATCCCTGGCACAAGGTGGGCCGCGAGATGGCCCGCGTTTTCAAGACTTCGGAGACTCGGCGTCCGGAGCAGCCCGCGGCGCGGGAAAAGAAAGCCGAGACGCGAAAAGCAACGCAACTGAACGGGAGTGAATGACGATGACGAAGAAGATGCAGAAATTCTTCAGCCGCCTTTGGCGCGACGAGCAGGGACAGGATCTGGTGGAGTACGCCTTGATTGTGGCCGCCGTCGGTCTTGCGCTGATTGTAACCGTGAACCAGTTGTCGGCCGCCGTTGTGAGCCTGTACTCGAGCATCACGCAGGGCCTGGCCAGTATCGGCGCTTCCGGCCAGTAGCGTAACCGTGCAGGCTCTTCCGGTCGTCTAGACGTCCAGAGCCGCCGTGATCTTTGTGTCTCCACGCCTGATGAAAATAGCCGTGCCCGACCTTGCGCTCTCGGGCTCAGCGCTTACGCTTTTCTGGGCGCTGTTCCTTTACGACGGCGGCCAGCGGCTGTTTCGCGATTCAGACACTGGCTGGCATATACGCACCGGGGAGTCCATTCTGGCCACCGGAAGTCTGCCGCGCGTTGATCCCTACTCATGGTCGAAACCGGGTGAAACGTGGTTTGCCTGGGAGTGGGGCGCGGACGTGCTGATGGGCTGGCTGCATCGCTCCGATGGACTTGCCGGCGTGGCTTGGCTCTATCTGATTCTCATCGCCGCTTGCACCTGGTTGTGGTTCCGGCTGCACTGGGTGGCAGGCGGCGATTTCCTTTTGGCCTGCCTGATGGCGTCGCCGATGCTCTCTACGGTGAACCTGCATTGGCTGGCCCGCCCGCATGTGGTCGGCTGGGTGATGCTGCTTGTATCGTTGCTTTGGCTCGATCGCCTGCCAAGCGGGGCTGGGTGGCGTGAGGGGGTGCGTGGTGGTGTGATGGGCGCCTTGTGGGCCAATCTCCATGCGAGTTTCTTTCTACTGCCGGTGATGGCCGCTGCGTATGCATCGGCGCATATCCTGCGTCCGGTGCTGTGGCCGCTGAAGGCTCCCCCGGAACATGCGCGCGCGATTGGGTACTTGGCTGTGGCTGGCGGTGCGGCGGCCGGCACGCTGGTGAACCCGTATGGTTGGAATTTACACCAGCATGTGGCGCAGTATCTGGTGAACTCGGAGTTGCTGAAGCAGATCGGCGAATTTCAAACCTTCAACTTTCACTCCGAAGGCGCGCTGCAGATTCTCATGACCGTCGCGCTGGCGGGTGTGGGTGCGGTGTTGGCGCTGGGGCAACGGAATGTGGCGCACTTTCTGCTGCTGGCAGGCGTGATGGCGATGGCGTTGCGCTCCGCGCGTGCGTTGCCTCTGCTGGCGCTGCTGCTCCCGCTGGCGGGTGGAGCGATCGCGACGGCGCTGCGAGACGGTTCGGGGTTGCGGCCGGCCTTGGCGAAGCGGCTGCACAAAGGGATGCGCTACTCGGGCAACTTGCGGCTGATGGACGCGGGTTTCTCGGGTTTGGCGTGGGCGCCGGTGCTAGCGCTCGGCGCCTGGGGTTTGCTGCACATGCCGGCTTTGGCCGCGCGCACGGGCTTTCCGCCGGAGGAGTTTCCTGTCGCCGCGGCTGCGCGCACCGTGGCGGAGCTTCCTTCCGATGCGCGGATTCTTGCACCCGATAAATTCGGTGGCTACCTCATCTACCGCTTCGCTGGCCAGCACAAGGTGTTCTTCGACGGGCGGAGCGATTACTACGGCTTGGCTTTCATGCGACACTATACGGAGTTGGTTCAAGCCCGGCCTGGGGCGGAGCGCCATATAGAACGCTTCGGATTCACCCACGCTTTGCTGCCGCCGAACTATTCGCTGCTGGCCTTGTTGCCGCGGATGGGATGGCGGGAAATGTATCGAGACAGCACTGCGGTACTTTTGGCCGCCCCCAGCGGAACTAATCGGAACGAAGCGGGCTTAAAGTGAGGATATCTTGATGGATCGCCAACGGCTACTGACGACCTTTGGTGCAGCATGGATTTCGGCGGCGCTGTTGACGTGGTTTCTCTACTCGCGCACGGCTGCGCCCAAGCAGGACAAGACCGTGAAGGTGGTGGCCGCCGCGCGCGATCTCGCCGCCGGCGAGAAGATCGATAAAGACAAACTCAAGCTGATTACCGTGGCCGAGAAAGACGTGCCGCGAGGCGCTGTGCTTTCGATGAACGAACTGCTGGGCCGCGCCGTGTTGTATCCGGTGAGCGTTGGCGAGCCGGTTTCGAATTCGCGCGTCACCGCGACGACCGGCGCTGAGGGCATCGCCGCCACGATTCCTCAGGGCATGCGTGCGATGTCGGTGCCGTTTACCGATGCCTCCGGCGCCTCTGGGTTGATTCAACCGCGCGCGCATGTGGATGTGCTGTTCACACGCACCGGCAATGCTGTCGAAGCGATGACGGTGACGGTGCTTGAGAACGTCGAAGTGCTGTCGATCGGCCTGAAGACGGTGGTAGACCCGGCGCCCGCGCCTGGTACGACAAACAAAACGGCGGGTTCCAGCAACCAGAACCGCACGGCCACGCTGCTGGTGACGGCGGATCAGGCGCAGAAGCTGGAACTGGCGCGCAATCAGGGCAAGATCAGCTTGTCGCTGCGGAACCCGATCGACAGCGGCACACGCAGTCAGGTTTCACCGGCGTTGATGGAAGAGATTGACCCGCTGCTGCTGGAGCGCACCATGCAAGGGCGGCGCGGAGCAGGGCGGCCCGTGCCGGGCGCCGTGCGCGATCCGAAAGCCTGGGCGCAACTGATTGGCGACGAGAACGCGGCGAAGTTGGCCGCGGCTGCCAAGCCGGCGCCGGAGAAGAAAGAACCGCCCAAGCCGCGGGTGGTGGTGGACGTATTTCGCGGCGACAAGCACGTGCAGGAAATGTTTCAATGAGCCTTCGGAGAATGCAGGCGCGACGCTGGACCGGCGCATTACTCGCCTCGGCAGTGTGGGCGCAGACTGCGCCGCCGAAAGATGTGACGCTTGTGCTGGGCCGCGGCGAATTGATCCAGTTTCCGGGCGATATTGCGCGGGTGGCGGTTTCAGAGCCCAAGATTGCGGACGCGGTGGTGTTGAGTCCGCGCGAACTCATGATGAATGCCAAGTCCACCGGACGCAGCACCATCGTAGTGTGGGAGGCGGCCGCCGCGATGCCACACCGGTACGAAGTGAATGTGCTGGCTGACCGGAGCGATTTTGACGGCGTGTTGAAGTCCATCTCCTCGCAATTGCCGGACTCGCAGATTATCGTGACTGGCAACACCGAGACGATTGTGCTCACCGGCAAGGCGCGCGATGAGCAGCAGTCCAAGCAGGCCGAGGCACTCGCCGCTACGCACGCAAAGAAGGTGCTGAATCTGCTTGAAGTGCCGCCTGCGCCGGAGCCGAGGCAGATTCTGTTGCAGGTGCGGTTTGCCAGCGTCGATCGGGTGGGGCTTTCTGAACTCGGGTTCAACTATTTCAGCCGCAACGAGAAGACGTTGGGCGGCGTGAGCACGCAGCAGTTTCAGCCGCCGCGGTTTAGCCAGCTGCAGTTTCAGGACCAGGCGTTTTCGAACACGTCCATCAACTTTGCCGACCTGCTGAACCTGTTTGTGTTTCGCCCGGATCTGAACATCGGCGCAACGATCAAAGCGCTGCAGAGCCGCAACCTGTTGCAGATTTTGGCGGAGCCGAACCTGATCACACTGGAAGGCAAGGAAGCGAATTTCCTGGCCGGCGGTGAGTTTCCGTTCCCGACCATTCAGGCTACGACTACCGGCGGCGCCACCGCGCCCGTGGTGACGGTGCAGTTCAAGCGGTTCGGGATCCAACTCGATTTCAGGCCGTCGGTGACGCACACGGGCGGGATTCATTTGAAGGTGGCTCCGGCGGTGACCTCGCTCGACTACACCAACGCCGTCACGCTGCAAGGGTTCTTGATTCCCGCCATCGCCGCGCGCAAGGCGGAGACGGAAGTGATTCTGAAGGACGGCGAGAGTTTTGCCATCGCGGGCTTGATCGACAACCGCGTGCTGCAGACGCTCACCAAGATTCGCGGCCTGGGCGATATCCCGATCATCGGCAATCTGTTCCGGAGCCGTGCGACGCGCAAATCGACCGATGAGTTGCTGGTGGTGGTAACGCCGCGTTTCGTCAAGCCGGCACCGGTTGGCGAGAACGTGAAGCTGCCGGATACCATTGAGACCTTCCTGCCCACCGTGGCCGAAGAGAACGCGGCTTCGAAGAAAAAGAGCAAGGATAGGAAAGAACCGAAAAAGCAACCGGAGTTCGTGGGACCCCGTGGGCATCAAGAGCCGCCGAAGAACTAATTCGACGACCATCCTGCGCGTTCACTCGCGGCAGTCCGGCGCCACATCCGTTCAGATGTTGGTGCTGTTGACGGCTGTGCTGTTCGGCTTCATGGGCTTTGCGGTTGATCTGGGGCGGCTCTACATGATCCGCGCTGAATTGAAGAGCGGCGCCAACGCGATCGCGCTCGCCGCGGCCTCGCAGCTAAATGGAACCGACGCGGCGCAAGGCTCGGCGTCGACGGCGGCGCAGACGGCTCGGGCTTCTGCTGGCGGATTCCAGTTGCGCTGGGATTTCGGTGGCATCGCCGTGGGCGGCTCGGCCGGAAACAGCGGTTCGGTGGTGGAAGAGCCGGAGTATTTCGAAACGGCGGAGGGCGCAATCGGCAGCGATACGGGAGGCACGGCAGCTACGGGCACATCGCCCCTGCGGCACGTGCGCGTCAGTGTGACGGCCGAGGCGCCTCTGATTTTCTGGCGATTTCTCGCGCAGGGCCAACAGGGCACTACACCGATTCGCGTGCAGGCCGCTGCCGGAGTTTCCGCGCCGCTGTGCACGGCGTGCGGGATTGAGTCGATTGCGATTGCGGCGCCCGATGCGGCCGACACCGAGAACTTTGGCCTCGTGCCGGGGACGCGCTACACGTTGGGGCAGCAATGCACTGGCGTGCCGAATCCGCAGCCTCTTGCGCCCGCCACGCAGCGGTTGCCGTATCTGCTGATCAATCGCGTGAACGATCAGGCGACGGCATTTGCGGACGAATCCACGCAGGCGCTGCGCATCGGCGCAGGTGGTTTGCCGGGGACGACGAGCGAGGCGCTGTCGTGCGTGAGCGTGAATGCCGTGGAATCGGTTTGGACCGCGGCGACGCCGGTGCAGTGCAACCCTGCACGAGTATCCGCGCAGGTGACGGCGTTTTTGTGCGGCCTTGCCTCGCGCTTTGAAACCGGCACGTTCTCCGGATGCGACAGTGTACCGGAAATTGACGCGGCCATTACCGGGTACCCGGTCGATACCGACGTTGCGGATGTGGAAGACTATGCGGCCTATGCGGGTAACGGCCGCCGCGTGCTGACCATTGTGATTGTGGAAACCATCACCGATCCAGCCGCGCTCACGGTGCTGAGCTTCCGTCAGTTTTTGCTCGAGCCCGGCGCGAATCAAACCAACATCGCGCCGCTCGACACCAACGGCCGCTTTAACGCGCTCTACATTGGCAGCGTCTCGCCGGTGAAGCAGGGGCGCTTTTCGGGCTGCTCGATTGCGGCGGGTCCGGGCAAGGTGGTGCTGCACCAATGAGAGGCAACGGCCGGCGTGCTGCGATCCTGCTCGAAGCAGCGATGTGGATTCCCATCCTCGTCCTGCTGCTGGTGGGCATGATTGAGCTGGCTCGCGTGAGCTATACCTACTACTCGCTGCACAAGATGATGTACTCGATTGCCCGGCTCGTGGGCACGGGGCTCGGCACCTACTTTTGTTCGGACACCGGGACGGTGCAGGACTCAATCACGTTTGCGCTGAACGGCGGGAACCCCGATGGCCAGCCGGTTATGCAGGGCTTGGCGGCGGATCAGATCAACGTCCGGATTGAACGCTACGATCCGGCGTCAGGCGAACTTTCGGTGTGTGAGTGTTCGCAAACGGGCTGCGATGTGGAAGCGGGCGGGCGTCCGCCGGATTTTGTGGTGGTGTCGATTCCGGACGGCTACCCGATGCGCTTGTCGATTCCGTACATGAATATCGACCCCATTCCGCTGCGTCCGCAAGTGAGGGTGCCTTATGGTGGCGGGTAATCGCAGGCGCGCGCGCCGCGGTCAGGCGGCCTTCGAGTACGCGCTTGTCTACAGCGCCATCATTCTCCCGCTGACGTTCATGATCGTCTTTGCGGCGCAGATGATGTGGGTGTGGCACTCGGCCGTGGAGTTTACGCGCGAGGGCGCGCGCTACGCCACCACGCACTGCTATCAAAACGGCGAGAATGTTCGCACGCATATGCGCGCGAACGTGCCGAAGACGTTCGACCAGGATCAGTTCCGCGACGGCGCTGTCGAGATCGACGTAGCGTATTTTCAACGCAACGCCGAAACCGGAGCGCTCGAAGAGTTTACCTGTGGCGGTGCGGAATGTTCGCGTGAGTGCGTGCCAGATGTGGTGAGCGTGCGCCTCAACAATTACCAGTTCACGGCCTTTTTCAGCTACTTTGGTCTGGGGCCGGTGAGCTTGCCGAATTTTTCCACCACGCTGCCCATGGAGAGCGCCGGTTGTTTGCCGGGCTCGGAAAGCTGCCTCCCTTAATCAAACTATGTCGATTGCGATCTTAGTGGCTTCGAGCGATGAACACTTCCGCGAGACGGTGCGCGAGAACCTCGTCAACGTCCCAAACTCGCGCCTGGCGGGCGAGTATCCAGAGGTGACGCCCAACCTGTATATTCGCGTGCTGCAGGATCTCGAGCGCCACCCGGAGGCCGGCCTGGTGCTTGATCTGGCCAGCGACCCCGATGGCGGCATCAAGATCCTTGAACGGATCAAACAGGCTGCGCCTCATGTATACGTGATCGCTTCGAACTACCAGGCCGACGGCGAAGCGGTGATTGCCGCCGTGCGAGCCGGCGCGAATGACTATTTGGTGCAACCCGTGCGGCGGCTTGATTTGCGCGAGGCGCTGGCGCGATTTGAAAAAGCTCCGAAGCATGTCGGCCCGGTGGCTTCGCGGCTCGGGCGCGTCTATGCCTTTCTCGGTGTGAAGGGCGGCGTGGGCACCACAGCCCTGGCCGTGAACTTCGCGGGCGTGCTGGCGCAGCGCAAGCAGAACACCGTGCTACTGGATCTGGATTGGACGGCCAATGACTGTGCCATGCAGATCGGCGCACAACCGCAGTACACGCTGATGGAAGTGGGCGAGAATCTCGACCGCATGGACCAACAGCTCTTTGAAAGCCTGGTGACGCGCGATGCGGTCGGGTTCCTGCTGGTGGGGCCGCCGGATGGCTTGGAGCATCAGGCCTACTTCACCGAGCCGATGTTCCGAGAGTTTGCCAATTTTCTGGTGGAGAAGTACGACTCCATCGTGTGCGACCTCGGCCGCAGCATCACGTCCGAACTCGCGCTCGGCGCGTTGCAGGTGGCCTCGCAGGTGTTTCTTGTGATGGATCAGGACTATCCGTCCATCCGCAACGCACAGCGTTATCTGGGCTATTTGCTGCGCTTCGGTTTCAGCCAGGATCAGGTGAAGATTCTGGTGAACCGGTATTCGAAGAAGGCTGATCCGCAGCACGCCACGCTCGAACAGATTCAATCGACACTGAACATGAAGGTGTTCTACGGCATCCCGCCGTCGCCAGCCGTGCTTGCGTCGATCAACAAGAGCCGCCCGTTTGTGGTCAATCGCGAGGCCGCGGGCGACCTCGATCGCGTCTTCCGCCAGTTCGTCGACAAAGCGGCCGGCCGTAACAAAGATGAGGTGGCGAAGGCCGGATGAGTACACGCCCCCTGCCGCGGCTGACGGCCGGCGCTGAGCGCTGGTTCGGCATCAAGACGCAGATCCACACGCGTCTGCTGAATTCCCTGTCGCCTGAGCAACTGCGCGGGCTCAACAAGGACGGCGTGCGCGAGCAGATCGGCACGGGCATAGAACGGCTCGTCCGCGAAGAGAATATCCCCATGACCGTCGCCGAGCGCGAACGGCTAATCGAAGAAATTCTCGACGAAGTTTTCGGGCTCGGGCCACTGGAACCATTGATGAAAGACCCCACCGTGAGCGAAATCATGGTGAACGGCTTCCAGAGCATCTACGTGGAACGCGGCGGGCAGATGGTGGAGACCGGCATCCGCTTCAAGGATGAGATGCACGTGCGCATGATCATCGAGCGCATTGTTTCGAACATTGGCCGCCGCATCGACGACTCGTCGCCCATTGTAGACGCGCGTTTAAGCGACGGCTCGCGTCTGTGCGCCGTGATTCCGCCGTTGAGTCTGATTGGCCCAGTGATGTCCATCCGCCGTTTTGGCAAGAAGCTGATGTCGGTGGAGGATCTGCTGAAGATCGAAACGATGACGTCGGGCATGCTGGACTTCTTGAGCGGCTGCGTCGAGGCGCGGATGAACATTGTCGTGTCGGGCGGTTCGGGCTCGGGCAAGACCACGATGCTGAATACGCTGTCTCGCTTCATTCCCGACGAACAGCGCCTGGTAACGATCGAAGACGTCGCCGAATTGCAAATGCAGCAATCGCACTTGGTGCGGCTGGAAACGCGCCCGCCGAATATTGAAGGCGCGGGCGGCATCTCCCAGCGTGACCTGGTTATCAACGCCCTGCGCATGCGCCCGGACCGCATCATCATCGGTGAGTGCCGCGGTTCGGAAGCTTTCGACATGATGCAGGCGATGAACACGGGCCACGATGGATCGATGACCACGGTGCACGCCAACACCGCCCGCGACGCGTTTTCACGCCTGGAGACGATGGTGATGATGGCGTCGCAGCACGTGCCGGACTACGTGATTCGCGGGATGCTGAGCGCGGCTGTCCAGTTGGTGGTGCACATGAACCGGCTGCCGGACGGGTCGCGCAAGATCGTGACAATTGCCGAAGTGGTGGAGTCTGACGGCGAGACGACGGAGATTCAGGACGTGTTTCATCTCCAGCGCGAGGGGATGTCGCAGTCGGGCAAGGTGATGGGCAAGTTCCGCGCCACGGGTTACCAGCCGAAATGCCTGCAACGGCTGAAGGCGTATGGCATTCACGTGCCGAACTCAATCTTTCACGAGGAGCACGTGCTCAAATAGAGCCTATGTTCGCAATCGTGGCCTTCATCATATTTTCGGTGGCGCTGTTTGTCGCGGGCTACTATGTGTGGACCGTGCCGGAGCAACAGGAGTCGGCGGTGATTGCCGCGCGGTTGCGCGAACTGCGCACGCGTTCGGGCGGCGGCGCGGCGCGCAAGAGCAGCGGGGCACGGGATCTGGTGCGGCGGGAAGAGGCGGGCGCGTTTGCGTTTTTGGGCGAGTGGCTCTCGTTGTCCGGCAGCCTGCGGCGCGTGCAGGAAATGATCGATCAGGCAGATTTGAAGTACCGTGCGGTGGACGTGATTGGCGTCACGGTGCTGCTGGCGGTGGGCACGTTCTTCTTCCTCGGGCTGCTGGGATTGCAGATGATGATTTTGCGGCTCGTCATCTCGTTGTTGGTCGCCTCCGTGCCGCTGTTCCTCATCATGAAGGTGCGCGGGCGGCGGCTAGGACGCTTTGAGACATTGTTCCCGGATGCGATCGATCTGTTCAACCGGTCGATGAAAGCCGGCCACACGATTCACTCTGGCCTTGAAACAATTGCCACCGAAGCCCTGGAACCGGTGAAGAGCGAGTTTAAGAAAGTGATTGAGGAACTATCGCTCGGCTCGCAGATCGACGCCGCGCTGCTGAATCTCGGCAAGCGTATTCCGATGATCGATCTCAAGTTTTTCATTACCGGCCTGATCCTGCAGCGGCAAACCGGTGCGAACATGACCGAGGTGCTGGACAACCTCTCGCTCCTGGTGCGGGAGCGTTTGAACATGGTGGCCAGGATGCGCGCGCACACGTCGCAGCAACGCTTGTCGGCCGGGCTTTTGTGCGCCCTGCCGATTGGGCTGGGCACGGTGTTCTGGATTCTGAGGCCCGAGATGATGAACCTGTTGATCACCGATGAGACGGGCAACTGGTTCTTCACGGCTGGAATTGTCTCTGAGATTGTGGGCATTCTGGTGATTCGCAAGATGGCGAATCCGAGGTTCTAACGCGATGTTGCTCGGCCCGATTGTTTTCTTCTTGCTCTGTTTCGGCACAGTGGCGGCGATGCTGTGGTCCGGTTTCCAGTTGTTTGCCGGCGCTGCCGCTGCGGCCGAGGAAGGCTCGCCGCTTGACGATCGCCTTGAGGAACTCGTTGCGGCGGGCGGACAGGCGCAGCAGGCCGGTCTGCGCGGCAAGCGCCGCTATGTGGCCGGCGGCGGCGTGATGAATTCGCTGATGTATCTCATCAGTCTGGCGCCGGGCGGGGAAGACTGGCTGCGCGACACGGAAAAAGAACTGGGTGCAGCCGGTGTGCGCAAGCGCGAGATGGTGGCGGCGTACTGCCTCTTTCACGCAGGGTTCCTGGTGCTGTGCCTCGGCGGTATGTTGTATTTGCAGCGCGGCAATGAGCCTGCGAAGATCATAGCGGGTCTTGCTGCGGCGTTCATTCTTGGATGGCTGCTGCCGCGGCAAATTCTGTATCGCCTCGCGGCCCGCTACAAGCGCCGCCTGGAAGAAGCGCTGCCCGACACGGTGGACTTGTTGGGCATCGTGCTGGGAACAGGGCTTTCGCTCGATCAGGCGATGATGCGTGTGAGCGACGAAATGGCGCATATCTATCCGGAACTGGCCGCGGAGTTCTACACGGTGGTGATGCAGGTGAAGGCAGGGCAGGAGCGAACCAAGGCCTTCAATCAACTGGTGCGGCGGACGGGCATTGAAGATATCAAATCGCTGGCGGCGATGATTGTGCAGTCCGAGCGCTTCGGCACCTCGCTCGCGCAAGCGCTCAATGTGTACGCCGACGCACTGCGCATGCGCCGGCGGCTACGGGCCGAAGCGGCGATCGGCAAGGCGGGCATCAAGATGCTGATCCCGATTGTGCTGTTTATTCTTCCGCCACTGTTCATCGTCACGCTGGTGCCGGGGCTGCTGTCGGCCTTCCGTGACCTGCGCGGCGGTATCGGCGGACGCTAACGCTATACTCGACCTTTATGTTGTTTGTGCTGATCCTTTTCAGCGCCGGCTGTCTGTTTGCGCAGGCTCCCGATTCCGTGGCCGGGCGCGCGGCATTTGAATCGCATTGCATGGTTTGCCATGGCAGTGACGGCAACGGCGGTGAACATGCACCGTCTGTGTTGCCCGCGGTGGCGGCGAAGACCGATGCCGAACTCAACGCCATCATCGTAGACGGAGTGGCGGCCAAGGGCATGCCTGGCTTCAAGCAGTTGCCGGAAGCCGAGCGCGTGGCGCTGGTCGACTACATGCGCGTGCTGCAGCAGCACGAGCGCCGCCGCCGTGGCTTTCAGTCCACGCGGCTTAAGGTGAAGCTCACCGATGGCACGCAAATGGAGGGCCTCGCGATTTCAAAAACTAGGCGCGATCTCGCCCTGCGCACCGCTGATCAAAGACTGCAACTGCTGCGGAAAGCGCCAGGTGACACGCATCGCCGCGTGACGTCGCAAGCCGATTGGACGAGCATGCATGGGGGCCTCGATGGCAACCGCTAGTCGGCGCTGAAGCAACTCACACCGAAGAATGTGAGCCGGTTAGGCGTGGAGTGCGTGTATGGGGTGCCGAACGCGGGCCGCTTGCAGGGCACGCCGCAGGTGCATGAAGGCGTGATGTATGTCACCGACACGAACCGCGTGATTGCGCTCGATGCGGGCACGGGCGCGCGGCTGTGGGAGTACTCGCGACCATCGACGGCGGGCCTGGTGGGCAACGCGCGTTCGCCGAGCAACAACCGCAGCGTTTCGATCGCGGGCGACAAGGTGTTCATGCAGAGGGACCAAGCGCATCTGATCGCGCTCCATCGCCACACGGGGCAAATGTTGTGGGACACCGAAATGGCCGACTATCGCCAGAACTACAACGCCACCGGGTCGCTCCTGGCGGTGGAGAACGTGGTGGTGGCCGGCACAGCGGGCGGGGAACAGGGCGTGCGCGGGTTCCTTGCGGGCTACAATCAGCAGACGGGCAAAGTGCTGTGGCGCTTCTGGACGATTCCCGCGAAGGGTGAACCGGGCTCAGAGACCTGGGACGGTTCGGACATCGAGCATGGCGGCGGGCCGACATGGCTCACTGGCAGCTACGACCCCGAAACGAAAACCGTGATCTGGCCCACCGAAAACGCAGGCCCGATTTCAACGGCGACAATCGCAAGGGCGACAACCTCTACACATGCTCGATCATCGCGCTCGACGTGAACACCGGGAAACTGAAGTGGCATTTCCAGCCGACGCCGCACGATGAGTAGAATTGGGACGCGATTGCCCCCGTGTTGCTGGTGGACGCGGTGTGGCGCGGGCAACCGCGCAAGCTGGTGCTGCAGGCGAATCGCAACGGGTTCCTCTATGTGCTCGATCGCGCGAACGGGAAGATGCTGATGGCCACGCCGCTGGTGAAGAAGCTGACGTGGGCGAAAGAGATTGCGCCGGAAGGGCGGCCTGTGATGAATCCCAATTCGGTGCCGACGAAAGAGGGCGCGCTGATTTGCCCGGCTGTGGAAGGCGCGGCGAATTTTTTCTCCACCTCGTTCAACCCCGCTACGAGGCTTTTCTATGTGAACACACTTGAACGCTGCGCGATCTATACGAAGCAGGCGACGCCGGAATGGGAAGTGGGCCGCAACTATTACGGCGGCGGCGGGCGGCGTGACCCGAACGACCAGCCGCAGAAGTTTCTGCGGGCGTTCAATATTGAAACGGGCAAGGTAGTGTGGGATATTCCGCAGGACGGTCCGGGCGATACGTGGACGGGCACGCTGACCACGGCGGGCGGGCTGATGGTCTACGGCGACGATGCGGGCCTGCTGGCCGCGGCCGACGCGTCGACGGGCCGCAAGCTGTGGAGCTTTCCGTTCAATGACCCGCTGCACACCTCGCCCATGACATACATGTTCGACAACAAACAGTAAGTGTCGATTATCGTGGGCAGCATGGTCTTTTCGTTTGGAGTGAAGTAATGCGCCTCGCGCCGTTGCTCTGGACTGCGGTGCTGGCGGCCGCACAAACTCATCCGCTGCAAGAGGCCGTGAACGCGGCGCGCACGAACAACACGGCTGCGTTGGCGGAGGTTTTCGCGGGCGGGCTTCCGGAGATGAAGGGCCGCGATGGAGCGCTTGTGTGGGGGCAGGAGTTTCTGTTTGCCGTAGAGAGCGCAACGCCTGCGACGGTGGCGATCGATAAGCAACCGCCTGTGTCGATTAAGCCTCTTCCCGGTACGCCGTACTTTTATTTGCTGAAGACGCTGCGCATGGGCGCGACGCATTCTTATCACTACTTCGATGGCGCGGGCCAACCGCTGGGCGGCTATGAAGTGGCGGCGTACAATCCGTATTCGTATCCGTTGCCCGGCGTCGCACGCGGGAAGCTCTCGGAGAAGAGAAGGCTCAGGTCATCGATCTATCCGGGCGTGCGGGCGAATTACTGGGTGTACGCCAATGCCGGCCTCGACATGGTGAACGGCACGCCGCTGACGGTGTGGCAGGACGGCGAGACGATCGCGGGCAACGTGGATCTGCTGCGGCTGCGCCTGCAGATCGTCACCGACAACATGGTGGCGCGGGGCGCGATTCCTCCGATGGTGGATGTGCTGATTCAACCGGGCCAGGGCGGCACGAAAATGCGCAGCATTCAATACGACACCGTGTCGGGCACCTACGGCGAGTATCTGCGGCAAGTATCTGCTTGAAGAAGTACTGCCAGACGTGGAGTAGACGTCCAAGCTGCGGCTCGATGCGTACTCACGCGCCGTGGCCGGCGCATCGTCTGGCGCCATCTCTGCGTTTAACGTGGCGTGGTATCACCAAGAGCAGTTCAGCCGCGTGCTGTCGCACATCGGCAGCTACACCGCTCTGCAGTGGAAACCGGAAGAGCACCTCGATGGCGGCTACATCGTGCCGTTCAAAGTGAATCGCGAAGCGAAGAACAATCTGCGCGTGTGGCTTTCAGACGGTGCCGACGATGGAGAGAGCCGCGCGGGCAATTGGCCGTTGAGCAACATGGCCCTGGCGAACGCGTTGAAGCTGCGCGGGTATGATTTTCATTTCCGGTTCGGCACCAGCATGCATGTGATTGCGGAGGGCGCGATGGATTTGCCCGAGTCGCTTGCGTGGTTTTGGCGCGAGTACGACGCGGGGCGGTGTGGGCAAGTGTACGAGATGGACGAAGAGGAACGCAAGAAGCCCGTGTTTCGTGTGACGATCACGAACCGTGAGGCATGGTGAGCAGCAATGGAACGTAGAGAAGCAATTCAACTGGTGGTGATTGGCGGCGGCAGCGTAGCGGGGGCGCAGGCGCAGGAGCATCAGCACGCGCCGGCCGCTGCTGCGGCCGCGACGGCGAAGTTCTTCACCGCACCGCAAAGGAAACTGGTGGAGGAAATCGCCGAGATGATCATTCCGGCCCACGCGCATTCTCCTGGTGCGCGCGAGGCGGGCGTCACGGTGTTCATCGAAGACCTCGCCGCCAGTGACAAAACGGCGTGGACGGAGGGACTCGCTGCGGTGGACGCCGGCGCAGGCGCGCTTCGGCAAAGCATTTCCTGCCTGCACCACCGCGCAGCGCCATGAGTTGATGCAGGCGTGGGCTGCGGCCGAGCGCAAACCGTCCACACCCGCCGAGTAGTTCTTTGTGCGCATCAAGCGGCAGACCATCTCTGGCTAATACACCTCGAGCGTGGGGCTGCTCAAGGAGCTTGAGTACAAAGGCATCGTGCCGATTTTGCAATATCTGGCGTGCCAGCATCCAGCGCATCAGGAGGCCAAGTAGGTAGCCGCACCATGCTGACGATCACTCGCGATACGCCCACGCGCCAGTTTGACGCCATCATCATCGGCACCGGCCCGTGCGGCGGCTTTGCCGCGAAGGAACTGACCGAACGCGGCATGGATGTGTTGGTGCTGGACGCTGGTCCGATACCTGTGGCCGGCAGGGACTTTGCGCGCCACGAATGGCCGTGGCAGCAGCCTGGGCGCGGTCTGGCTGCTGAGCGCCGCCGCCCGGAGCGCCCCAGCGACCGCGTGCCGCTCTTGTGGGCTCGGCACCCAGACCATCCGTTCACCACCGAGCCCGGCAAGCCGTTCACGTGGATCCGCTCGCGCATGGTGGGCGGGCGCTCACTCCACTAGTCTCGCGCGACGCACCGGCTGAGCGACTTCGATTTCAAAGCGGCCTCGCGCGATGGGTTCGGTGAAGACTGGCCCGTCAGCTACGCGGACCTTGCGCCCTTTTACGATCACGTCGAGGAACACATCGGCGTCAGCGGCTACATGGCGGGTTTCCCGCCATTGCCTGACGGCAAGTTCCTGCCCGGCATGCCGCACAACTGCGCTGAGGAACTGTTCCGCCGCACGGCCAAGCGCATGAATCTGCCGGTAACGCAGCGGCGTCTCGCGCAACTGACGCGCCCGCACAAGGGCCGCCCGGCGTGCCGCTTCTGCGGCGCATGCATACAGAGCTGCGATATCGGGGCCATGTTCAACTCGATCGTGTCGACGCTCCCAGTGGCCGCGGCCACCGGGAGGATGCCGCTGCGGCCGGATTCGGTGGTGCGCGCCGTGACGATGGCCGCCGACGGTCGCGCGCGCGGCGTCTCTTACATTGATCGCCAAACACGGCAAGACTACGAGGCGCGCGGCAAGTTCGTGATCGTCGCCGCGTCGACGCTCGAGTCCACGTGTATTCTGCTCAACTGCGCCAAGGACGGCCACGTTAATTCGAGTGCCACGCTGGGGCACTATTTGATGGACCAGGTGTCCGGCGCTAGCGTCACGGGCTTTCTGCCGGCGCTACGCGGCAATGCGCCGCGGAACGACGACGGCAAGTCGAGCGGCACATTCATTCCCAATTTCCGCAACCTCAAAGACGAGCACCCGAAGTTCATCCGGGGCTACTGCATGAACATGAGCGGCGGGCAGACTTCGAGTCCGGGGTTTGCGCTCGTGATGCCCGGCTACGGCGCCGATCTGAAAGAGTCGATCCGCAAGAACTACCCGGCGGTGGCGCGCATCTACATGTCGGCCGGCGAAATGCTCCCGCGCTTTGAGAACAAGGTGGAGATTGACCCGGTGCGCAAGGATGCCTTTGGCATTCCGGTGCTGAAGATCACCTGCACGTTCAGCGACAACGAGCGCGCGATCTGGCAGGACTGCACCGACATGAGGAAGGAAATCTTCACGGCCGCGGGCGGAGAGATTCGCGAAGTGGGCCGCAGCATCTCGACGCCGGGCGGGCTGATTCACGAAGTGGGCACGTGCCGCATGGGCAAAGACCCGAAGACCAACGCGCTGGACCCGTACTGCCGGATGCACGACATCAAGAACGTGTACGTGTTTGGCGGCGGGCCGTTTGTTACCACGGGCTCGTACCACCCGACGCTGACGATGATGGCGCTGACCGTGCGCGGGTGTGAGCGCCTGGTGCGCGAAGCTTCACTCAATCAGGACGCGCCGAGTTCGGAGCGAATGGCTCCGGCGATCAAGGCGCAGTGGTTCTCCACGGATTCGTTCGTGGGGCCTTCCACCATCACGCGCAAAAGCGGCTCGGTGCCAGAGAAACGCACCAGCACGCGGCCATCGGAACCCAGCGACTGCTCGGCCGCCTCAATCGCGGCGTTCACCGCCACGAGATCGGCCAGCGGGCGGCGTTCTTTGACGCGCAAGTTCACCAGCTTCTGCGGGTAGCTGTGAAAGCCCTCGGTCAACTCGTCAAGCGGCTTGCCGGTTTGCTGCATCACTTCGAGCACACGCAGGGCGGTCAACAATCCATCGCCCGTGGTGGCCTGCTCCATGAAGATGAGATGGCCGGACTGTTCGCCGCCGATCGGCGCGCCGCGCTTCACCATTTCCTCGAGCACATACTTGTCGCCCACCGCCGTGCGGATCAACCCGATCCCGTCGCGTTCGAGCGCGCGCTGGAACCCGAGGTTCGACATCACTGTGGCTACCACCACCGGCGAGCCGTCCTTGGCATGAAGCCGCCCTCGCGCGTGCAGGTAGCGCGCCATCATCAGCAACACCGCGTCGCCATCGACGATCGCGCCGGACGCCGACACCGCAATGCAGCGGTCCGCATCGCCGTCAAAGGCAAAGCCTGCCGCGGCCCGTTCGGCCACCACCCGTGCGCGGAGCTTGTCCACGTGCGTGGCGCCGCATTCGAGGTTAATGTTGCGGCCATTGGGCTCGGCGTTCGTCACCACCAGATGCGCGCCCAGGCGTTCGAGTGCTTCCGGCCCCAACCGCGACGCCGCGCCGTTGCCGCAATCGAGCACGATTTTCATGCCATCGAGGCGTCCGGGGAAAGTGGAGAGGAGGTACTCAAGATACCGCGCATCCAGCCGTGCTTCGACTTCCATCACCCGCCGGGTGGCTTCGATGCCCTCGGTGAGCAGCCGGAAAATGACCTTCTCAATCTCCAGTTCTTCGCTGTCCGGCAGCTTGTAGCCGGAGTGGCCAGCGATCTTGATGCCGTTGTCCTGAAACGGATTGTGCGAGGCCGAAATCATCACGCCCGCCACAAACGTATCATTCTTGGTGAGGTAGGCGACGCCGGGCGTGGTGATGACGCCAGCAAAGCGAGCCCGCACGCCTTCCCGCGCCAAGCCGCCTGCCACCTGTTCCGCGATCCAGGATCCCGATTCACGGGTATCCATACCGACGACCACTTCGGGCGTTTCCCCGGCTGGCGCATGCGACCGGCACCAGGCGCCCAGAGCCGCACCCGTGGCATGCACTGTGCGCGGATCTAGCGGGGCTTTGCCCGCCACGCCGCGAATTCCATCCGTTCCAAAGAGCTGCCGCGACACTTTGATTCCCTCCTCTTTCCTTCGCTGGCCCGTCTGATCGGAACTGCGGGCTTAGTTGCGCTTAACACGGAGACGCACCGTAACGCGGCCGTCTCCCACGAACCGGACCTGAGGGTCTGGCAGATAGGCGTGCACCTGATAATCAACCACTGCCGCCTTCAACCCGTCGACGTCGATAGGATCGGTATCTACCGTATCGATACGCGTCACGCGCGTTTCGGGTCCTGTAATGCGGAGAGTGGCAGGCGTTGCCGTCTGTTCCAGAATCTCCAGGCCCTGGGCACCAGCCCCGCGTAAGCGAATGGTTACACGTATTTCCTTGGTTTGACGCCGCTCAAAATGCAAACGCACCTGCGCGGGCACGGTCCGATCCAACGAGACTCCTAACGGCAAGCCGAGCGACAACGGGTCAATCGGAAATGTACGATCTCCGGGCTGGTCCACGGCGCTGAGATCAAGCAGCACGCGCGCGTCGGCCAACATAGCCGCGTTCAGCTTGGACGCAGGACCTCGGACTTCCAAATGCACCTTATCCGATGCATCGGAACTCATCTCCAGATCTCTAGGCAGATTCTTGTATTGGATGGGGGCCAACACGCTGGTGGCGAGTTCTGACTCCTCCACCACGCCCAACCACAGCAGCGATGCCAGCACCAGAGATCCCGCCTTGTACTTCCAGTTGCTGGTGACGATTTGAATCACGAGTTCACCGAGTCCGGAGTGGGCGTCGCGGACACGGCGACGCGAGCGGCCCCTTGGTTAAAGCTGGTCTCGTCGGTCTGGTTGTTCAAGTGGCTGGAAATCAGCTCATCCAATTGTTGCAGGTTGAGGCCCTTGCGCAGATGCCCGTAGCCGGCGGCGGAAATGCGCCCGGTTTCTTCGGAAACGATGATGGCCAGGCAATCGCTATCTTCGGTGCCTCCCATGGCCGCGCGGTGGCGCGTACCGGCTTTGGACATCACCGGGTTGGTGGTAAGCGGCAGAAAGCAGGCGGCCGCGGCGAGGCGTTCGTTCTGCACGATCACGGCGCCGTCATGCAGCGCGCCCTTGTTTTCAAAGATGGAAAGTAGCAGGTCGCGCGAAACCACTGCGTCGATGTGCACGCCGCTTTCGACGAATGTCCGCAGTCCCATGTCGCGTTCCAAAACGATCAGCGCCCCGGTGTGGGTGCGCGAAAGTTGCTCCACGGCCAACAGGATTTCCTCAACAAATTCCCGGCGCTTCAGACGGCTGGTAAAGCCCACCCAGTCGTGCCTCCCGAGGCGCGCCAACAGCCGGCGGATTTCGCTTTGGAACATCACAATGAGGCCGAAGGCGGTGTAGGGCGCCAGCGTGGCCAAGAGCGTACGGAGCAGTTCAAGGTTGGCCGCCCGCGCAAACAGGTAAAGGCCCGTCAGCACGGAAATGCCGGCCAGTGCGTGCGCCGCGCGGCGCCCTTTGATCATTAGCATTAACTGATAGAGAAGAAATGCAGTCAGTACGATGTCGAGCACCGCGGCAGGCGTGAGCCGACCGGCCGTGGAGGCGAGCATCTCGTGCAAAAGTTCCATGACTGTTGGGTGCTAAGGTGATTTAATTGTAGCGTTTAACGCAAGGGCGAGGAAGAGCAATGGCCCGATCCGCCTGCGAAGGAGCATCGGGCCGGAGCCGGAAAAATGACAGAGAAGCTGCTAGGCGCGGCTGAAAACGGTGCTCGTCAGCGTGCCAGTGCTGTCGGCGAACGACTCCTGCTGGATGCCCATTGACCGCAGTATGCTGAGATACATGTTCGACATCCGCGACTCGCCGTTGCGCCAGTACTGGCCGTGCTTGAGGCCCATATTGACGCCCCCAGCCAGCATGGTGGGGATGTTCACCGGATTATGCGTCGTTGAGGCGCCGCTGCCGAACAGCACGATGGTATTGTCGAGCAGGCTCCCCTGCCGGTCCTTGTACTTGTTCAGTTGCGTGAAGAAGTAGGCCACCTGGGTGGCCAGGAACCGGTCGTATTTGGCGAAGTTGAGCTGCCCTTCTTTGTCGGTGGCGTGTGAGAGATTATGGTGAGTCTTGCTGAGGCCGAGTTTGATGGGGAACGTGTCGCTGATGCCCATGCCGTCTTCCCGGTTCAGCATGAAGGCCACCGAGCGCGTAATGTCGGCATCGAAGGCAAGCGTGATCAGGTCGAACATCGTGCGATAGAAGTCAGCGGGCTCGCCTTCGTTCGTCGCATCGAGATTGAGATGCGAGTAATCCTGCTTCTTCAGCGGAATGTCGATCCACTTCTCCGAGGCAATCAGGCGCGATTCGACTTCGTTGAGCGACGTCAGATACTGCTCCATGCGCTCACGGTCAGAACGGCCGAGCTGGCGGTCAAACGACTTGGCGCTCTCGGCCACCGCATCCACCAGCTTGATGCGGCGCTGGAGCTTGGCGCGTTCAAACTCAAGCGACCCGCGGTCGCCACCCTTGAACAACCGGTCGAAAATGCGGCGCGGGCTGTTCTCGGCGGGAATCGGGCGGCCTTCGAGGCTATAGGAGATGGTGCCGGTGCGCGAGAGGAATCCGGTGCCGGCGTCAATGGAAAGCACCAGCGACGGCTGCCGGCAGTGCTGCTTGGTGTGCTGCGCGATTACCTGATCCAGCCCGGCCGTGTTGTAGGTGCCCGGCTTCGGGTTGTAGAGCGGAGCGCCCGTGAGCCACATGTCCGAGCACGTGTGCGGGTCTGACTTCGGACCGCTCGGGTGATGCATGCCGCCCATGAAGCTGAGCTGGTTGCGGAAAGGCGCAAGCGGTTCGGTGGACTTGCCAAAAACAAACTGGCCGTCCTTTTCCTGGCGCGGGAACCATGCCCAATCGTCAATGCCGTGATCGGTGTTCGGCAGCGACATACCATTGGCCGTGTACATGGCGCAGAAGCGGCGCGGCAAATGGTCGGTCACTTCCGCGCCCATGGCGTCCAATGCCGGCAACGCGAGCGACACTCCACCCAAGCCCTTGAGAAACGCGCGACGATCGATGGTCATTTCCTCACTTCTCCAAGAACGCTTTGCTGTTTACGACGTACCGGATCATGTCCTTCATCCGATAGCCGCCCGGCTTCAACTTCAAGCCGTCTTGCTTCAAAAAGTTAACCTCATTGTATGCCAGTGTGCGGCCGTTTGCATAGGTCTGCATGTGCTTGAGGACGCTGAAGGCCACCTGGTCAATCCGGGTTTCGATCAAATGGCGTTGCAGGTCTGCCAAGCCCGCGACATCCTTGTCGTCCGGCAACGTGGCGCGCGCGTCCGCCGCGTGAGTCTTGAGCCGGCCGCCGGCATCGAACTCTTCCATCGCCACGCCATACGGATCGATCTTGGCGTGACATTGGCGGCAGGCCGACTGATTGCGGTGCGCTTCGATGCGCTCGCGTAATGTCATGCCCTTTTCTGCTTCCTTCAGCGCGGGCACGTTCGGCGGCGGATCGTCCGGCGGCTCGGCCACGATACGGCGCGCGATCCAATTGCCCCGTTTCACGGGGTTCGACTCGCGTCCGTCGCTCAAGCCGGCCATGATGGCGGGCTGCGTGAGCACGCCACCCAGTTCAGGGCGCCCGTGCGGGATCACGGCAAAACGGAACCCATCCTCGGTCTTGTCGGCGAGGTCGTAGTAGCTGGCCACCACTTCGTTGGCCACAATGAAGTCGGAAGCCACCAGATTCTTCACAGGCAGATTGTTCCGCAGCAGATGTTCGATGAAAGCGACCGGTTCATCCTTGAGGTGCGCGCGGATGTCGCGCGTCATGCGGGGGAAGCTCTTTTTGTCCGGCTCCAGCACCTGGAATTTGTCTAGCGCCAGCCACTGCGACGCAAACTCGCGGATGAACTGCGAAGCGCGCGGGCTCGATATCATGCGGTCAACCTCAGCATCCAAGCGCGCACGCAAAGTCCCGTTGGCGGCAAGGCGAAGCGTTGTACGGTCCGGCGGCGCGTTCCACAGGAAGTAGCTCAGCTTGGAGGCGAGTTCATAGGCGTTCAACGGCTCCGGCGCAGGGGAAGCGCTGCTTTCCACCAGGAACAGGAACTGCGGCGAGGTGAGTACCACCAGGAGCGCATCCTTTACGCTACGTTCAAAGTCCCTGCCTGCCGCGTACGTCTTGTTGAACACCCCGATCAGCGCGGCCTCTTCGGCGGCCGTCACCGGGCGGCGGAAGGCTCGCGTAGCGAAGTTGCGGATGATCTGGCGTGCATAGACGGCTGGGTTGGCCTTGGCCGGTGAGTCGATAAAGATACTGCGGTGCGAAGCCGGCGGCCAGGAATCGTAGTAGGGGCCTTCGAATTCTACTGACTGAATGGCCAGTCTCGGCATGTCGCGGCCGTCTGTGTACTCGCTTCGCACGCCGATTTCACGCACGCCCGCCAGGTAGTTCACATTGTCCTTTTCGACATTCGGGTTCGGGTAGTTACGGATCGAACCCTCAAAAACGAACTGCCCGGGCGTGGTGGAGGCCATCTGCTGCGCCGGACCAACGGGAGCGAGTGTGCTGCCGCAATCGCGCCGGAACCCGAGATGCACACCCACGCGCGGGGCACGCTTTTCAAACGTGAGAAAACGGCGCTCCATGGGGTCGCTGCCGCGGAGGGGCGTGAACACCACGCGATCAATGTCGCGCACGCCTGTGTTTTCGGTTTTGACTTCGAGCGGCCCGGCCGGCAAGCGCAAGGCGAGAAACGAGGGCTGGTGGAGCGTGCCAGCGAAGCGGCGTGCGCCGAGCCGCATCGACAATTCTGGCGCTTTCTCAGGCGGAGGAATCGCAAACTCGCGGCCCGGCTCAATGAGCGCCTGCAACTCGGCTTCGCTAAGCGCGCGCCGGTACAGCCGCACCTCATCCATGTCGCCGCGGAACTGCGGACCGGCGGGGACACGGCCGATGCGCAGCGCCATTTTCGCGTTGTCGAGGTCAGCATCGGAGATATCGCCCTTCGCCACCGCGTAGCCGTTCACGTACAGAACCGTCTGGTTCTTGCCGCCGCGTTTGACAATGGCCGCCACGTGTTGCCACACATCATGACGAATCACACCGGGCAGAGACTGGACGCTGCCAGCAGATTGCGTGTCGGCGCTGGAGGCCTCAAACCGCAGCATGCCCTTGTTATCGTTGATCATCAACAGCCAGCCGTGCATCCAGTTCAAACCGCCCGCGGCGACGAGGCCCGCGCGGCGCTGCTGGCGCGGGTGGATCCAGGCGGCCACTGTGAAGTCTCCGGTGCCCACATTCATTGCCGGTGTCCGGTCCGCCACTGCCGCAGTACCCATGCCGCTGAAGGCGATGGCCTTGCCGAAAGGAGAGTCGTCGGTGAGCTTGGCGTTGCCTTCCATGGTGAGGCCGTCTGGCGATTCAAACTTCCATTCGCCGCCAAGGCCTTCGCTCAGGCGCGATGCGTCCGGTGAGGGCGGCGTGTCGCCGCGCGTGCCCTTGTAGACATCCACTTGGTAAAGGCCTGCGGTCGGGATCTCCACCGTCTGCCCCGTTCGGGTTCCGCGCGCCGTGACCGCGCCCGCCGAGCCCTCGGGGCGCGACGCGGCGTCTTCGTCCAGCAGCAGGCCGTCGTCATATTTGGCGGCGTTGACCGTTACACGGAAGCGGCCGTGATTAGGCAACTCGCGTACCGGAATCTTGAAGTTGGCTTTGGGACCGTAGGTCCCGTCGGCGGTGAAAATCTCGTCGTTCGGAATCGCGGGGCGCAGGAGTAGCCCTTCGGGCGCGGTGCTGTAGGCTTGGCCCTTGGGGTAACCATGGCTGCCGCGCACATCGGCGAAGACCGCGTGGTAGATGCTGTCGTACTCGCGCCACCCGCGTACTGTGTCATTGCCCTGATAGCCTTCGATGAAGCGAAACTTGGTGCGCATCGCCACGGGCTCAAACGGAAAGGGTTTCACGGGCCGGGGCTGCGTGATGAGCACGTCTTTGTTTTCGAGCAACTCGCTGCCGGCGCCGAGAATCAACTTCTCGGGAATCGGGTTCGGGTTCACGCCCTCGCCAAGGTCCAAACGGAATTTCTGAATCGCGGGCTTGACGTCGGGATTGACGATCACGCGGCTCAGGGCTTCTTCGGCGATCTCAAAATACGCCTCAGTCAACAGAGGGTTCAGTTGCAACGTTTCCTTGTTGTTGACGAAGCCGTCTTTGGAGACCGCGTCGGGAGGCAAGGCTTCGGTGAGGTCGTTGTCGTCAAGGAGTAGCAGGTCGCGCAGGGTGTTACGGTATTGCGCAATCGTGAGCCGCCGCGCCATGCCGTTCTTTGGCGTGGGCCGTGCCCGGGCTACTTCGAGCGCGCGCGTGATCCACTCGATCACAGCCTTACGTTCTTCGGCGGAAGGCTGAGGCAGCCCTTTGGGCGGCATGGACCCGTCGGCGATCTTCTTCTCCACGTGCTCCCAGATGGTGAGGTGGCGATCCTCGAGCGAGGCGTTGAGAGCCTCAAGACGCACGCCGGCTACGGCGGTTTCGGTGTTGTGGCACTGGAGGCAGTTCTTCTTGAGGAAAGGCGCTACCGACTTGGCAAACGCCGGCTCAAGCGCGGCCGGAGCGTTTTCGGCGGCTTGGATCCAGGCAATGCCCAGCAGGCTGAGCAACCCGAGGGCGGGCAGAATCGTACGGCGGCGAAACTGTTGACGTTGCATAGGAACCGGCAACATCATTATTTCATACTGTCCCAATCCTGCTCCGTGCTTTTTCGCCGAAACTCCTGCCGCGCCGACGGGTTTGTCTGGTCAGAAGTGCGATTGCATGATGCGCGGCAGACCGCGTTTCCGATTGCCTGTTTGGAGGATCTTGAAAATGTTGAACCGAACAGTTGCAACCTGCCTGACCGCCGCCGCCCTGGCGATGCTGTTTGTCCATCCTGAGGAACTGAGCGCGCGCAAAGTAGTGGTGCGCCGCGGCCCGGCGGTACGCCGAACCGCGGTGGTGGTGCATTCCGGGCATCCCATCCGCCGCTCTGTCACGCGCACGGTGGTGGTGCGTCCGGCACGCACGCGTGTCGTGGTCGGCGCGCCACTCGTGTTCTTACCCGCCGTGGTATGGGGCGCGACGATGGTGCCGCTGCCTCCGCGTGACCGGCTGATCTGGGAAGATGCCGAGACGATCGAACGCGATGAGGAGTGGGTGGATTCGAACTTCGGCGTCGACCGGCGTGGCGACGCGTTGTTCCTCCAGGTCGACGGCCGCGCGCAACTCGAATTTGCCGAGGTGACGTTTGAGAACGGCAACGTGCAGGTGGTGGACTTCAATGACCGCGTCTACAAGTCCGGTATCTACGAGCTGCTGAACTTCGCCGATGGACGCCACGTGAAGACCGTGCGACTGCTCGCCAAGTCGCAGAGCGGCAAAACGAAATTCACCATCCACATGAAAAAGTAGCGTACCCGGCGCGGGCTGCCGCTATTTCTTCGCCGGCTCCGCGCCGGCATTGGCGGGCGGCGGCGCCGCCGCCAGCATCTTCTCACCCTTCCGCACCTGCTCGAAATACTGCTGCACGTAGTGCTGCAAATGCTGCGGCACTTCGTCTCGGTGAATCTGGCTGCCCGCGTCTGTGTGCTGCGCGCCGCGCTGCGTGTAGCCCGTGCGCAGATTTTGCTGCTTGCCGCTGGTGACCTCCACCATCACGTCGCCCTTGATGTTTTCGGCGCGCTTGCCGAAGATCGCACTCAGCTTGCCCATCGCGGCGGCTTGCTCGGCGTCCTTGAGGTCCTTGGCGCCGTCCTGCTTGCCCATGCCGCTCTTGGCTTCATTCGGAGAACCGCCTTCCTGGCCTTTGTCGTTCGACTGGCCCTGGCCCGCCTGCGCCTGCTGCTCGCTCTGTTCGCCTTCGCGGTTGGGGTCGTCGCTCGGCTGGCCCTTGGCCGAATGGTCGCCTTTCCCCTTCTCGCCCTTTTGCCCGCCGCCTGACGGGTCGCCCGCCTTCTTCTGCCCGCCCTTTTGATTCGATGTCTGCTGCTTACCGGCGCCCTGCTGCTGTTGCTGCGGGATTTTGAGCTTGGCCATCAGGTTCGCCATCGCATCGCGCATCTTGTCCATGAGGCTCGCGTTGTCGCCCGCCTGCTTGCCCGCGTCGTTCTTCTGATTCTTCGCGGCCTCATCGCCGCCCTTGGAGGAATCGCCGGAGCCTTCTTTGTCATTCGGATTCGCGGCGGTCTTCTCGCCTTCCTCGGACGGCTCCTCCAGGCCTTCCTTGTCAAAGCCTTCCTGACCTTGCGTCTTCACCTGCTGTTGATGCGTCTGTGCGCTCGGCTGATCGGTGCCCGCATTCGGGTCGGGCGTGTCCACTACTTCCAGTGCATCGTCGGACGCTTTGTCGAGTTGGTCTTTCGGGTCTTGATCCGGGTTGGTGATGTCGATGCCGAGCGGGTCTTGCCCGGGCATCTTGGGACCTTTGCCCTTTTTCGCCAGCGTGGTCTCAGGCGCGAGTTGGAAGAAATCGGAGACGGCTTCGACGATCGGCTTTTGCACGCTGAGGCTGCAGGAGGTCCCGTAGCGAATCAGGAACAACGCCACGGCGGCGCCGGTGAAAAGCAGTGCGGGCATCAGTTGCTTCGGAACACGCCACGGGATCGCTTCGGCGGCCGAGACCCGGACCGCGAGTTCTTCGGCCTGCGCACATTGCGCGGCGATCAACTGGGCTGACCCCGCGCGGCCGTCGGGTTGTTGAAAGTGGAAGGCGGTCGAAATGGCGTCTTTCAGATCCAGCCGTTGGTCCACCGTTTGCGCCACGCTATACGGCGAAGGCGAGGCGCGCCGGGCGCGCCACCCGCTCAACCCCGCGCCGCCGAGAAACAGTACCATCGGCCACCACCAATCGAGAATTTGCGTGCCGATGAGCAGGAGCACGATGGCGCCGCCCATCGCGGCAATCAGGCCCACGCTGAGTTGCTCGCCGATGAGGTTGGCCAGCGTGCGCCGGCGAGCTGCGCCGACGAGATGATTTACCGCACTCGATGTAGTAGCCAAGGTTGCTCCTAATTTTATGTCACCATGGCGAAGATGACCAAGCAAGAGATCTTGCTGGCGGACCGGGAGTTCCTTTTCCCGGCGCTATTCCACTACTTTCGTGAGCCGCTGGTGGTGACGCGCGCCAAGGATCAGTGGGTGTGGGACGCCGACGGCAATCAGTACCTCGACTTCTTCGGCGGCATTCTCACCGTCTCGGTGGGGCATTGCAACGAGTTTGTGAACAAACGGGTGCATGCGCAGCTCGATACGCTGCAGCACGTCTCCACCGTCTACGTGACCGAGCCCGCTGTGGCGTTGGCCAAACGCATTGCGTCGATCACGCCGGGTGGCGGGGCACTGTCGCAATCGATGTTCACCAACAGCGGCACGGAGGCGAACGAGACGGCCATCATGGCGGCGCGGTGCTACACGGGTTCGAGCGACATCATCGCGCTGCGGCACTCCTACCACGGGCGTTCGAACCTAGCGGCGGGGCTCACCGGCAACCACACCTGGCGCACGTCGGGCGGGCCGCAGCCGGGTGTGGTGTTTGCGCATAACGCCTATTGCTATCGCTGCCCGTTCGGGCTCACCTATCCTTCCTGCGATGTGCGCTGCGCACAGGATGTGAAGGAATTGATTCAAACAACAACGCCCGGGCGCGTGGCGGGCTTCATCGGCGAGCCGATCCAGGGCGTGGGCGGGTTCATTACGCCGCCGAAGGAGTATTTCGGTATCGTGGCGGCTATCGTGCGCGAGCACGGCGGCGTCATTATTAGTGACGAAGTGCAAACGGCGTGGGGGCGCACCGGGGGCGGGAAGTGGTTCGGCATCGAGCAATATGGCGTGGTGCCCGACATCATGACCAGCGCCAAGGGGCTTGCCAACGGCTCGCCGATCGGGCTTACGGTGGCGAAGCCGGAGGTGGCGGCGAAGTTCCCCACGCCCACGATTTCCACCTTCGGCGGCAACCCGGTGACGTCCACGGCGGCGCTCGCTGTGCTGAATTTCATTGAAGAAAACAAGCTGCGCGAGAATACCGACGCGATGGGCAAGCATTTGCGCGCGGGCCTGGAAGCGCTGGCTGAGAAGCACCCGCTCATTGGCGAAGTGCGCGGTATGGGTCTGATGCAGGCGCTCGAACTGGTGCGCGACCGGCGTACGAAAGAGCCTGCGCCGCGCGAATGTGCCGCGGTTCTCGAAGCCACGCGCGCGCAGCGCATTCTCGTGGGCAAGGGCGGACTCTACGGCAACACACTGCGCATCACGCCGCCGCTGAATATCGAAAAGCCGGACGTCGATGAATTCCTGGCGCGCCTCGATCGCGCCTTCGTCGCCGTACCGCTGGACTAGAGGACGGTATGGAAGAACGCGACTACTTCACCGAATCCCGGGCCAGGAAGTCCATGCGGCTGACGTGCCCGTACTGCCGCGAGACCACCGAGCATGACCTTGAGTGGCTGATCCGCACGAAGAAGAATCAACTGCCGCGCAGCGCCGACGAGCGCGACCGGGCGAAATTCGCCAAGTGCGCGTCGTATATGGTGTTGATCGACGACAAGACGATGTGCCGGAACCTGCAGTGCCGCAAGCGCTTCGACGTGAGCGGCATCAAGACGACGGCGTTCATTTGAGGGCATGACGCACGGCGAGCGGCGGCTCCGGCTGATGGTGCTGATGCTGGAATTCTGTTTCCTGGGTGGGTTGCTGGATGGGCACGAACTACTCCCCGCGCCGCGACTTTGTGCCGAGTTGGATTGTGCTGGCGGTACTCAAACTCCAAATGGTAGCCTGTTCATGGGCTTCCTCATAGTGATGCTGTTGCTGGCATGGATCAGCGAGAAAGTGCCCGCGACCCCGTAGGGAACTTTTTCGCCGCGTTCACGTTATTACTCTTCAAGCTTTAGTTCGTTCGATTTGCATGGAGGTCTTCTCACATGGGATTGGGTAGCTTTTTCAAGAAGCAGTTCATTGACGTTATTCACTGGACCGAGCCGGAGGAGGGCGTCCTCGCCTACCGGTTCCCCATGCAGGACATGGAAATCCAGGACGGCGCAAACCTGACGGTGCGCGAGTCGCAGATGTCGTTGTTCGTCAACGAAGGGCGCGCGGCCGATACGTTCGGGCCCGGCCGTTACGTGCTGAACACGCAGACGCTGCCGATTCTCACCTACCTGCGCAATTGGGACAAGGCGTTCCAGTCGCCGTTCAAGAGCGATGTCTACTTCTTCTCCACGCGCCAGCAACTGAATCAGAAGTGGGGCACGCAGCAACCCATCACCATCCGCGATAAGGATTTCGGCATGGTGCGGCTGCGCGTGTTCGGCATCTACAGCTACCACATCAGCGACCCGCGGACATTCCACTCGAAGGTCTCGGGTACGCAGGAACTCTATCGCGCGGCGGACCTGGAAGGCCAACTGCGCAACACGATCATCGCGCGCATGAGCGATACGTTCGCCGAGTCTGGCGTGCCGTTCCTCGACATGGCCGCGAACCAGATGGAACTCGCTGCGAAGGTCGCCGAGCACATCGAGCCCACGTTCGCTGAACTGGGCCTGATGCTCGACAGCTTCGTCGTCGAGAACCTTTCGCTGCCCGAGGAATTGCAGAAGATCCTCGATCAGCGTGTCGGCATGAACATGGTCGGCGACATGAACAAGTACACGCAGTTCCAGGTGGCGCAATCGATCCCGATCGCCGCGGCCAACGAAGGCGGCGGCGCAGCGGGCATTGGCGCGGGCCTGGGCGCGGGCATGGGCATGGCGCAGGCAATGATGAGTTCGATGGGGCAGATGATGCAGCAGCAACCGCAAGCTCCGCCGCCACCCGTAGCCGCAGCGCCGCCCGTGGCCGCCACTGCCGCCGTCGCCGGCGAAACGAAGTTCTGCATGGAGTGCGGTGCGCGCATCTCCCGTGCCGCCAAGTTCTGCTCTGAGTGCGGCAAGCCGCAGGCGTAACGCGCAAATGGCATCCGGTCTCGAATGGATGGTTGAGGCCTACGATTGCGATCCCGAAGCAGTGGCCGATCCTGCTAGGCTCGACGCATTTCTCGCTAGGCTGGTCGATGAGCTCGGATTGCACCCGGTCGGCGCGCCGCTCTGGCACAAGTTTGCGCAGGGCGGCAGCGGCGTCACGGGGTTGTGCCTGCTCGCTGAGTCGCACTTTGCCGTTCACACGTTCCCCGAGCATCGCTCGATGACGGTGAACCTGTTCTGCTGCCGCCCGCGCCCGGAGTGGGATTTCTGCGCGTATCTCACCGCCGAATTCGGCGCCGCGCATGTGTGCGTTCGGTGCTACGAGCGGCGCTATGACGGGAGGCCCTCGGCATCATGAAGGCGTTTTGCCCCAACTGCGGCGGCGGCGTGGAGTTCCGTTTCGGCAACACCGTGCAGACTACGTGCGGTTACTGTCAGTCGATCCTGGTGCGCAAGGATGCCGACATTCGCAAAGTGGGCCAGGTGGCCGAACTCCCGCCCAGCATGTCGCCCGTGCAGATCGGCACCGAGGGCCAGTATCAGGGCCAGGCGTTCTGGGTGGCCGGGCGCATCATTTACGACTGGGAGCAGGGACGCTGGAACGAGTGGCACATCGTGTTCCAGGACGGCCGCAACGCTTGGCTGAGCGATGCACAGGCCGAATACGCAGTGACGCGCGCGGCGCCGTTTCCGTCGGCGGGTGTCACGCCGGATGAGTTCTTCGCCGGACGCAAAGTGGCAATTGGCGGCCGCGAGTTCACCGTGGCCAGCACCACGCGCGCGCACTATCGCGGCGTCGAAGGCGAACTGCCATTTGAATATTGGGACAAGAACGACGTCACGTTCGTGGACCTGCGTTCCACCGGTCCTGACTTCGCCACGATCGATTTCAGCGAATCGCCCCCGTTGTTGTTCTTCGGTGAAGCGGTGGATTTCGCCGCGCTCAAACTCACCTACCTCAAGCAAGGGGGCGGCGCCGATGAACCCAAGGCGCAGGCTTCGGCGATCAACTGTCCCAATTGCGGCGCGGGCGTGGAGATCCGCGCGAAGGGGCAAGCCGTCACCATCGCTTGCACCAACTGCGCCGCCGTACTCGATGCCACCACGCCATCGCTGCGACTGCTGCGCGCCGCGCAAGACGCCCAGAAGTTCGGTCAGTCCGCGATTCCGCTCGGCGCCAAGGGCAAGTTCGAGGGCGAGTGGTGGCAGAACATCGGGTACCAGGTACGCTCCATTACCTTGGACAACGTCAACTACGCCTGGCGCGAGTATGTTTTGTTCAACGACTTTCGCGGCTTTCGTTACCTCACCGAATATAACGGCCACTGGAATGACGTAAAGCCGGTGAAGCACCTACCCACGGAAACGACAGCCGGCGGCAAGCGCGCGATGTCGTGGATGGGGCTTACCTACAAACATTTTCAGACCGCCACGGCGAAGACCGATTTTGTTTTGGGCGAATTTCCGTGGCGCGTGCAGGTGGGCGAACGGGTGGGGGCAGACGATTTCGTGTCGCCTCCCTACATGCTTTCGGCCGAGCGCACGCTGAATGAGATTTCGTGGTCGCACAGCGAATACACGTCGGCGGCCGACATTTGGCAACGGTTTGCCCTGAAGACGCCGCCGCCGCGCGCGGAGGGCGTGTTTGCCAATCAGCCGTCGCCGCATCAAGGCAGCGCGCGCAGCGCGTGGACGACGTTTGCCGCGCTGGCGGCGTTGCTGTTCGGCTCCCTGATGCTGTCGCGCATGATGCAGGGGAACCGCGAGGTCTTTGCGCAGCGCTATACGTTCGATCCCAATAGCCAGGCTGAAGCCAGCTTTGTCACGTCCACGTTTGAGCTCACCGGGCGCGCGGCCAACGTTGAAGCGCGCATCGAGTCTGACGTCTCCAACAACTGGGTCTACTTCAATCTTTCGCTCATCAACCAACAGACCGGACAGTCGATTGACTGGGGCCGCGAGGTGAGTTTTTATGAAGGGCTCGATAGCGATGGCTATTGGAGCGAAGGCGGCCGCAACGACACGACGCGCGTGGGCCATGTCCCCGCCGGGCAATACTATCTGCTGGTTGAGCCGCAGTGGGAAGCACAGCCGGGCGGCAGCGCGGTGGCATCCCCGGTACACTACACGCTGACCTTGCGGCGGGATGTAACGGTGTCGTGGCCCTACTTTGTGGCGCTGATTCTGTTGCTGATTCCCGCCATTGTGATCTCCGTGCGCGGCCTGGCTTTTGAAACCGCGCGCTGGAATGAGAGTGACTACAGTTCTGGAGGGAGCGATGACTAAGCATCCGATCTTTCTTGGTTACGGCCTGCTGTTGCTGACGGCCGTCAACGGCTTCCAGTGGTACGGCATGAGCTTGCAGCCGATCAACGAGCGCAAGAACGTGCCGAAATCCATCCGCGATAATCCGGGCGCATGGCGCTCGCACTACGGAACCTATCCACGCTACATGGGCGGCAAATAGCGCCGCCCGAGGAGAACGAATTCTATGGAAATGCTGCATATCAATGCCCTGGTGAACGCGGCGATCTTCGCCTTGCTGGGAATTTTGCTTTTCGCGGCCGGCTTCATCGTCATTGACAAGATGACGCCTTATGCGCTTTGGAAGGAGATTGTGGAGGAAAAAAATCTCGCGCTTGCCGTGATGGTGGGTTGCATGTCAATCGGCATGTGCATCATCATCGCCGCCGCCGTGCATTAAATGTCCACGGCCCTATTCATATCGGTTTTCCTCATCGCCGCTTGCGGGCTCATCTATGAGTTGATAGCGGGTACGCTCGCTTCGTACCTGCTCGGCGACAGCGTCCTGCAGTTTTCCACCGTCATCGGCAGCTACCTGTTTGCGATGGGCATTGGCAGTTGGTTGTCGAAGTTCATCGGCGGCCAACTGGTGGAGCGGTTCATTTCCATTGAACTGCTCGTCGGTTTCGTCGGCGGGTTCTCGTCGAGCCTCCTCTTTCTGGCCTTTGCCTACACCGAAAGTTTCCGCTTCGTTCTCTACGGCACGGTGATTGTCATCGGCACGCTGGTGGGCCTCGAAATCCCGCTGCTGATGCGGATTTTGAAAGACCGCATTCAATTTCGCGACTTGGTGGCGCACGTGCTCACCTTCGACTATCTCGGCGCGCTGGGCGCCTCGCTGCTGTTTCCGCTGTTGCTGGTTCCGCGCTTGGGGCTCATCCGTAGCGCACTGCTGTTCGGGCTGCTCAATTCGGGCGTGGCGCTGTGGTCCACGTTCCTATTTGCGGCCGAGATCCGCCGTCCGTTGGCGCAGCGCGTTTCAGCGATTCTAGTGATCGGCGCGCTCCTGTCAGGCTTTGCCGCGGCGGACAAGATCAACACGCTCGCCGAAGAGAATCTCTACGCCGACGACATCGTGCTCACGCGCACCACGCGCTACCAGCGCATCGTCGTCACGCGTTGGAAAGACGACCTGCGGCTGTTCTTGAATTCGCACCTCCAGTTCAGCTCGCGCGACGAATACCGTTATCACGAAGCGCTCGTGCATCCGGGCCTCGCCGCACTCCCCGGCGCGCGCCGCGTCCTGGTGCTGGGCGGCGGCGATGGGCTCGCGGTGCGCGAGATCCTGCGCTACCCCACAGTGGAGCAGGTAACGCTGGTGGACCTGGACGCCGAAATGACAGGCTTGTTCCGCGATCATCATCTACTGAAGCGCCTGAATAGCGGTTCGCTCGCCGACCCCCGCGTGCGCGTCGTCAATGACGACGCCTTCGTCTGGCTCGATTCCAACACCGAACAATTCGACTTCGTCGCGATCGACTTTCCGGACCCCACCAACTTCTCGCTCGGCAAGCTCTACACCACGGCCTTCTACCGGATGCTGTCGCGGCATGTTTCGGTTCACGGACTGATCACCGTCCAGAGCACGTCACCGTTGTTTGCACGCCAATCCTACTGGTGCATCGTCGCCACGCTCGAACACGCAGGCTGGAAGGCGAAGCCGTATCACATCTACGTGCCGAGCTTCGGCGAGTGGGGCTACGTACTGGCCGGGCGAGAGGCGTTGGCGATGCCCGAACAACTGCCGTCGGGTCTGCGCTTCCTGACGCTCGCTGCGCTGCCGCAATTGTTTGAGTTCCCACGAGACATGCAACGCGTGGACGCGCAGGCCAACCGCCTTAACGATCAGGTGTTGGTGCGGTACTACGACCGTGAGTGGTCACAAGTGGCACGGTAGTGATATCGTGACGGCGATGTTTGCTCGCCGTGCTTTCCTCTCCGCGCTGCCGCTGGGTGCAACGGCCGCGTTCGCTGCTCCCGTGATCGATGAATACGATCCGGCGAATGTGAAGTTGTCGCACCGCATGCCCATCCGCTCCATGACCGATGACGATCTTCTATTCCTCCAGCAACTGGGCATCCGCTGGTGCCGCATCGAGTTCGGCGAGCAGGCCCCATTTGATTTCATGAAGGCGGCGCAGGAACGCCTGGCGCGTTTCAACATGAAGATGTACTCGGCCGTTCACGATGCGTACCGGCGCACGCGCCTGCAATTGGGCCAGCCCGGGCGT
>Ga0194119_10001546_pt1 | contig 41545 bp, 34 predicted proteins | sample TA2MahC100mmetaG_FD_148620 | JGI IMG/M metagenome (GOLD analysis project Ga0194119, IMG submission 148620) | Freshwater microbial communities from Lake Tanganyika, Tanzania - TA2015018 Mahale Deep Cast 100m | ecosystem: Environmental > Aquatic > Freshwater > Lake | place: Tanzania: Lake... | reverse complement strand
GTGGAAAAGAGTTTAGTGAAGATAATCTTAATTATTTAAAACAACAACGTGCTGCTTTTGCTAATGATACTATTGATTCGGTAGGTAGTTATTATTCAGGTCGTAGGTCGTATAGTCCTTATTATGACTACTATAAGGAAATACAAGAGAAGATGAAAGATTTCAAACCTAATACATATAAAGTAGATCATATCAACGGTCTTTACAAAATAACTAAAGATGATAAATCCTGGAGAGAAGCTGAAGTTAGTGAATATCTTAATGGAGTACTTTCTGATAAAGCTAAGCAGCAGATGCGTATAGAAGCACAGGTAAGACTTGGTAATAATCCTGAGGCTCTGTCTGGTGCATATAAGCAAGTAGCTGAACAGCAAAGAGAAATGAATGCCTATAATGTAGGTCTTATTGATAAGGAACTTTTGCTTAGCAAAGATCCTAATGTTATAAAAGCATTGAAAACAAAGAAACAACAACTTGAAGATAGTACTCGTGAGATAGATGGAAACCTTCAAAACATAGCCAAGGGTGATCTTTCTTATATAAAAAATAACTCTGAAAGACTTGCGTCTGCTATATACTTTAACGGTAAGCTATCTAGTTTTGTTAAGCTTTTTGCACATGATGATATTATTACAAGTATCGATGCAGACCAAGTTGGCCTTGCATTAATGAAAGAAGACAGAGCAGATGCTAGACAGATACGAGCTTTATCTCATGCTGAAAAGCTTAAGAAGTGGGAGCTTGAAGGCTTGCCAGGTAACTTTCAGACTCGTGAGCTTTCAGAAGGAAAAGATGGCAAGAATATTGAAACTTCTTTATCTATATTACAAGAAGAGGTAAATGTTGCTGAGGATAGTTTGAGAAGAATTACTACTGAAACCAAACAACATATTCTTACTAAGGTTAAAGAACGTAATCCTAATTCTAAGTTAACTGTTGACCAGATAGACCAGGCCTTTATTGCAAGCTGGTTAAAGACCGGAGGACCTGGAGGAAAACCTGTATCCAAAGCAGATATTTACTATAGAAATAATGCTGAACTTGCTAGAATTAATGCACTTCAGAATGTTGCTAAGAATAAACTTCAGAAGATTGAAGATGCTTCTATGCAAGGTTTGAAGCCAGAAGAAAGAAAGCAAGTAGAAGGTGTTAACCAAAAGATTAACCAGCTTGGTATTATTACACTTGATGATGGTACAAAAGTATCAGGTAAAGATCTTGCAGTTGGTTTAAAGAATGGTACTATATCTGCAAATTTAAACTTGTTTGGTGATACTGGTACTATAAAAATAAACGGTAAGTCTTATAATGTTCGTAATCAAGTAACTGGAAAAGAAGGTAGATTACAACAAGAAAACTTAAATTTACTTTTTGCTTATAACCAGATAAAAAGTATTCAAAGAAAAGGTGGTGATGCTTATGACAAGTTTATTAAAAATAGACAGACTTATATTGAGAATAACTTTGCTAATCTGAGAATGATCAACAATATAGTTTCCTTTGATGCCGGTAGTCCTAATGCCAAATCTTTGGAAGCTAGTGTGTCAACCTATTTACCAGATGGTTATGATTTTAAGCATGCTGGGGTAGGGGTTACTGCAAACAATCAAGGTAATGCATATTTCTACATTACTTCAAAAGGAAGTAATAATGAGAAACCTGAAGATATAGTTACCAAACTGACTGCTGCCGGAGCAAAGGTTAGATTGATTAAAACTGAGAAAGGTCCTGCTATATTTGAGATTCAAGGTCTTAACAATAGAGTAGTAAATCAATTTAGGCAGTATAGTCCTTTAGAAAGTGCTGTTATTAATCAGATGCAGTCTTATGTTGGTGTACGTGATTATGCCAGTTCTCTTTTTACTACACCGTATGGAGATACTAAATTTGTAATTAAGAAATCTAATAATTTGTACTATCTTCATATTAATGGTTTTGGTGTATCTTATCCTGATGTTTTTAATTCTCCTATGGAAGCGATAAGTGCTGCAAGATTACTTAGTGCAGATGGTGGTGCTGGAGCTAAAATATTTGAGAATGAGGTTAAAGGTACTAATTCTAAAACTATTGATACGAGCGGTATTAATTATGACTACCGCTACGAGTAATTCTATATTAAATTAAGATAATAGTTTGTACCTATGACTGAAAATCTATTTGATCAATCCGCTAATAGTTTATCATTAGATGAAACTTCTGGACTTAATACAGGAACAATTGAGACTGAACAGCTTCCTATTGGTGGTAGTGATCCGGTACTTCCTCCCAATTATTTATCACAGTCTTCTCTATATACTGACAGTAAGGGTAAACCCTTAGATCGTAATCCTAAAGCACGAGCTCAGGCAGCAAATCATCTTATACAGAATAAACTTCCTCAACCTACAAGTTTGGAAGATCTTGTTCTTCGTAACAGGGCCATCCTGAATGCGGATCCTTTGCTTCAGTCAGGAGCAACATCTGATAGATTTTATAGAGAAAGCACTGTAAGACGTTACGATGACCAGGACTACGGTTTTATTCCTGGTATAGATAACGATGACTTTTACGGTAAGCGTGAAGCATGGTATGAAACACTTGGTAAAGGTGCTTTTAGACTTCCTACATATGTAGTTACAAAGACTCTTCAAGGTGCTGGTTTTCTTGCTGGTTTAGCAAGTCCTTGGAACTGGGGATCTTATGAAGGTGTAGTTTCTAAATCTGCTGATAATGCTTTATATAAAGTAATGGAAGGCTTTGATGACTGGACTAAGAACGAATGGATGCCCACGTTTCAAGAAGCTGCTGATAGAGATAAAGGTTTCTTTGGAAGAATGTTTACAGATGGAGACTTTTGGGCAGAAGATGCTGTAGATGGTGCTGCTTTTATGATCTCGGCTTTTATTCCAGGTATGGTATTAAGCAAACTTGGACTAGGAGCAGCTACTATGAGAGGTCTTGGTTCACTTACTAGATATGGTGCAGCTGGTTTAGGAACAACCGTAGAAGGAAGTGAAGCTATTGCAAATTATTTTACGCAAGCTCAACGTGCAGCTAAGACAATTGATAAGTTTAATACTTGGGCTCTAGCTACTGCTTCAGAATCTATGTTTGAGGCTAAAGAAGTTAGAGACAATGTTAGAAATACACTTCGTGATAAAATCAAAGCAGATGGTACATACTATAGTGAAGATGAGATAAATAAGATTGCTGGGGATGCTTCTAGAAATACGTTCTTAATGAATGCTGCTTTACTTGGTGCTACTAACTTATGGCAGATGAAGTACTTCGGTAAAGCATTTGGTCTTGGTGAGAAGTCTGCTATTAAAGCTACTATTCTTGGTGGTGAAGGTCTTGCGTCTCAAGCTGCTCTTTCTCCTGTTGAAAGTGCACTTAAGTATTATGGAAAGATATTAGGTGGTGGTATAGCACGTGAAGGTTTTATAGAAGAAAACATGCAGTTGGCTATACAACGTATTAATGAAAGATACGGTAGCCAGGGTAAAGTTTCTTCTTTCTTTGAGTTAAATAACTTCCGTGATTTATTTGATCAGTATAGTACGCAAACAGTTGCTGCTATTAAAGGAGACGATCCTGAGGCTTCAATGAACATTGGTCTTGGTGGTCTTCTTGGTGGTGGATCTAACTTATTATTTAGTAGAGGGGAAAGAGCACAGCAGAAACTAAACTCTGAAGCTGCACTACGAGCATATACCGATGCTCAAGAAAACTGGCTTAAGTTTGGAAATATATATAAGACTGAAGAGATTAAATCAAAAGACTCAAACGGTAATGATATTATTTCTAACAGAGTTGTGTTAGATGAAAACAATCAACCTGTTATAGATGAAGAGAAACTTAACTCTGTAGTAACTGGTATACAGACAACATCTGATATGTTGACTGATGCTGATAACACTAAGAACAAATACACAAGAGACTATCTTAGACTTAGTGCTTTCTCTGAGTTTGTTCAAGCACATATAAATTCAGGATTAGAAAGTACTTTGATGGATAAACTGGACTCTCTTAAAACAGCAAGTCCTGAAGATCTAGCTAAGCTTGGTTTTGTTGCAGATGAAAACTTCCAATCAGATATTGAAAAGCATAAGAGCTTAGCTTCAACAATTATCAAGCAGAACAAAATACTTAATGAAAGTATACTGTTTGATAACTCTAGAGAAGATAAGGCTCGTAAGTATTTCTTGACAAATCTTGCAGCAAAACAAGCTGTTGCTAAACATCAGCTTCCTATTATTGAAGCAGAAGAGTCTGAAGTAAAGAATCAGTTTATTAACTCAGAAAACTCTTCACTCTCTGATGGTATGGTAGATCAGCTTAATCAGCTGCTTTATCGTATGGAGTTCCAAAAGGAACTTGTTGACTATCTGAAAACATCTGGTCAAGACAAAGCTGCACCAATGGGTGTTTATGAAACCTTATTGGAAGAGCTTAATCAGACCTATGATAAACTGTTAAAAGATAATGAGACAACTGTGTCAGATCTGAAAAAAGACAAAGATGGATTTTATCTCTATGAAAAAGAAGAACGTAATGACTCTTTAACTAGACAGTTTCTTGATGCATACTTGCAGAAAAAAGGTCAGATGTTAAATGAGATTAAGTCTCAAGGATTAGCATGGGCTTTCTATGCTGACAATAAAAACGGTAAGAATAATTTTATAGCAAAGCATAAAGCTGAAGTAGATATTATAAATGGTCTTAAGAAAAAAAGAGAAGAGGAGGAAAAGAAATTAAAGGAAGAAGTAAATAAACTTGATAATCAATCTGATAAGGTAAATAAAGAACTTGGTATACAAGAAGGTAAAGAGTATATTACTCAGTCTGTACCTGAATCAAGAGTTTACAAGGGACGCAGTGTTAAAACTATCGTATATAGACAAGATATCATCAAAATTGTAAATATTAATGATGACTCTGTAAGTTTTACAGTAAACAATGATGGTGAGGTGATAAATCTCTCCAATGAGGAATTTGCAGCAATTGGGAAACTGTATCCGATGGATAAGTTAACTCCCGAGCAACGTATTTATTTCCGTAACAGAAATATGGTTTTTGATTTGAATGTCCGTGCTAACTCTGGTAAGAGGCATCTCATATTAGGACCTCATGCAAACAAAGACTACTCATCTAGTGGGGTTGTTGTAAAGGCAAGGCTTGAACTTTCAAAAGAGGAACAGCCACAAAGTAATGAACCAGTTCTGGTATTTGATGAAGAAACCGGAACTTCAAGTTATGAAACAGCTCCTCAAGAACAACCTTCTGAATATATATTAAGAGTTGTCTATACAAATCCGGTAACAGGTAAAACTGATTCTTTTGAGTATAACAATGATTATATTAAGAAGTATGGTTCTAACAAAAGCAGTCTCTTTGACTTAACGGAGTCTGAGGAAGAGTACTTTAAAAGATCCAATGAGAAAAGAAGACTGACTCAAATAGATATTCTAAGCAAAGCTTTAGATGAACTAATTCAAAAGTTTGATAGCGTATCTGAGCAAAAGAAAGAAAACGAACAAAAGTATATTGCCCTCAGGGAAGAACTGGCTGGCTATCTCACAGAGATGGACCAAATCCAGCAGGATATTGCTAAGCTTCCTCCCAAAAAACAAAAAGGAGCCAAGACCAAAGAAAGAAAGCGTCTTGAGGAAGCTCAGCAAAAGCTTGTAGGATTGATTGCTAAGACTGAAGATGCTATTAAGTCATATAAAACTGAAATAGAGAACCTGCAGAAAGAGTTAGATACTATAGAAAAGATCTATGAAGCTTATGATGCTGGTATTACTGAGCTTAAGTCAACCGGTGTTCCATATACAAGAGACCAGACAGGCAGCATTGTTCCTCAGGAACTGACTCAGGAGATTAATCAGTTAGAGCAGAAGAATCAGATTATTAAGCCCAAAAGAAACATATCTAATGAGAAGCTCGATCAGATGATTGCTAGTACAGAGGGTGAAATTGCTGTATTAAACGAGCGGATAGCTGTACTTAACGATCTTCTTGACCGTTTAAACAAACTAAGCAAGTTTGACCAGGTTCCTGATATAGTTGATGCTCTTGAGAACATTGATGACAAACAGCAACTTCTTCTTCAGTTGAATATGATCAAACGTCAGGAGAGCAATCCTGATAAAAAACAGATCGTACAAAACGTAATTAATCTTTTGGTCAAAAAGGCCGACTCTATTGAGACCGCATATCTGTTTGATATTGCAGATAGATATGGTAAATATAGGCGTGAACTTAATGACATACTTAACAATCTGCAAGCTACTGAAGAGAAGCTTCTTAGGTTATACACTGCAAAGGAAGATCGAGATAGAATTGCCCAAGCTAAGAAACGTATATCAATGTATGATCTTATACAGAACGAGATTATTCGTCAGTACAAGATACGCAGGGAGCGGGCTGGTGTTAAACAAGAAGGCAATAAGATAATTATTTCTGTAGGAAGTAATCCTGTAGCTGATGATCTTATCAAAGGACCTGATGCTATATTAACAACTCAGGTAATTGAAGACATTATTCCCGATAGTCAGAATGAAAGGGATAGCTTTATTACAGTAGAAGGAAGAATACCTATTCTTTCTGAAACAGCTTTGTTTAAATCGGCAGGTCTGCATTTTGCTGACTTAGAAGATACCGAGCTGAATTCTCCAGAGGACGCTCGTTATTTCAAATTTACTGAAGGAACTACACTAAGAAATAATAATGGTACTGTCTACTACTTTATGCCGATTACCAAGGATTCAAAAGAGTTTCAGGATCTTAGGATAACTAGTTGGCAGGAGAACGGTAACACTGTTAACTATGATGATGATATCAGATTGGTTGTGGTCAAAAGAGACAGCTCAGGGGTATTCCGTCCAGTAGATGTTGCAGGCAATATACTTGAAAATCCTACCAAGGATAACATGATCTATACTGCCATGCTGGGTCATCCTAGTTTGATGTCTTCAGATACGGCAATGATACTGTCTTGGTTAAAAAAGAACTTTGTAAATAAGAATAAGCTTTCTGATAATGAAGCCTTGGCTATAGTCAGTAGATTCAAAAAGTTTCGCGAGACTGTAAAGGAACGTATCAAAAATAATGAACCTGTATTTCTACCTATAGAGGATAAATCACCTGGCATTTTTAATAGAGAGCCTTTGGGGATTACTGACTCAGGGGATCTTCTTCCCCAGGAGCTTTCTCTACAAGGAAGACTTATTGAAAATAATCCTGATTTTTCTAACCTTCGCCACCCCGATGGGTCATCTGTAAAATTGACTGTATCCACATTTAATGGTGGTAAAGTAAGAGCCGGTAGGCTGCTAATGGTCAAAGAGAATGATCCTAATAGTAGCATTCTTGTATATAACAGAAAGTTTAATGAACAAGAGCATGATAATCTGATTAATGTTCTTAAACGTATGGCTGAGCTCTTTGAAATGAAGGCCTTAGATCTTATGAGTCCTGATGAAGATACTGAGTTCCAATTAGGTATAAAATATCTCCAAGGTGTAGCACACTGGTTTTCTCCAAAAGAAGGATTTGCTCCCTACTCTTTTCAGATGTGGGTAAAGAATGGTTTGCATTTTGGAAATAACAAGATTGAGTTTACTGCGGAGAGTATTGAAAATAATCGTAACGCCATACTTGAGGCTGTACCTTATCATAAAGTTAACAACACAATGCTTTCTGATAAGAAGGCTAACAATGCTTTTACGGAGATCAAGGTAATTGATGGCAAAATAATACCTGGTACTAAGTATGTTAATTATCAACATTACCTTCTTGCTGATCGTGAAGGCGGTTCAATTATATACACAAACATTAAACCTTATACAGCACCCAAAGCAGACAATATTGAACCTCAAGATTATCAGCTTAAAAACGTTTACCTAAAATATGGAACAACTGGTATATTGGAGGAGGAAGCACCAGTAGTTGCTAATGATGCACCAAAAGCAGATGTTCCTGCAGGAGGAATCAAGACATATGGAATTAACCAATCCTCAACCAAGCTTCCAAATGGGGATGTTATGTACACTATTACCAATAATATTCCCAAAGGTCCAAAGCTTACTTTTGTAAGAAAGAGAGCAGATGGTACTACTAATTTATATGTTCATGCTGAATATGTTAATGGTAAATACAAGGTCACTCAGATAGTGGATGAAAATGGGACTGATTTTACTAACCTAGCTAATTTGGTGTCAGCTAATGAGGAGGGAATAAACTCTATTATTAGTTATGCAGATGATCAACTGCTTAGTGTTGTAACTGCAGATAAGAAGAATTTACAGGATGATGTTATATCACAATTAACCAGTACTTTTTTTAGTATAGAGGACTTTGCCAATAAAGGCAATAAAGTTGTTACACCTACGAAAGTTGCTACGGTAGATGTACCTGTTGCTTCTGTTCCTGTAGAAGATCCCAAGTTTGATGCTTTTGTAGCAGACAAATATGATAGTTATGTATCTTATACCAAAGCTAATGGTGAGTCACCTTTATCTTTGGATGAGTTTAGTGATATCTTTCAAAAGCAGCTCCGTACTGAATACAAGGCCAAAACTCAGCAGGCAAATAGTGTAGTTTCTGTTTCTGATTACAAAGTATTAGAAACTTTTCTACCAACAGGTGGAAACTTAGAATATACAATAAGAATTCAAAATAATAAAACTGGAGAGAAGGGCAGTTACACTATTGATAATACTGGTAGATGGGTTGTGGCTAAATTTAATGATAAAACAGGTGATTATGAAATAGTGGGTAAACCTTTATCACAAGAACAAATAATTACCAGTGCTAAAACTGCATTAGGAAAAGATTTTGTAAATAAGCTTAATTCTATTAAGTCTGAAACAGATAAGGTTGTTGATGAGAAAGGCGGAGAAAAGTTTGAAAAGTTTTTAGAACTTCTTAAAAAGTATGATGCAGAACTAGCTGCTTTAAAAGGAAAAACTGATGACGCTAGTGAGTATTTAAGGATGGCTCAAAATGCCATCCAGGAAGATAATGATGTAGATCCAAACGCTCGTGTAAACAACCCCGAGGCGGTCTCTAAGGAAGATATAGCTGAGTTTAAAGAGTGGATGAAAGAAACATTGCCTCAGTTTATGGTTGATGTCTTTGATTCATTGATAGATGGTCGCTATATGGGCCAGTTTTATAATGGTTCTGTTAGACTGTATGAAAATGCAGAAGCTGGTACTGGTTTCCATGAAGCTTTTGAAGCTGTATGGAATGCTCTTTTAACTTCTGAGCAACAGCAGGCAATGATTGCTGAGTATAAAAATCGTCCTGAATGGAATACTCAATCCCATTATAAATGGGCTGTAGCAAACTATCCATACCGTTCTGAATCTGGTCGTATAAAGGAAGCTTTGGCTGAGGAGTTTAGAGACTATATGCTTAACCGTGGAGCTAATATCAAGCAGCAGTCTCCTAAACGCAATATCTGGTTTAGAAAACTTTGGAACTTTATCAAAGAACTTTTGGGTCTTGGTGATATAAAGCAGGAGCTTGATACCAGAATACAATCTGTATTTTCTAAAATAGCTTCTGGTGGGTTCAAGAATCAAAGTATTCTTCCAAGCTATGATCCAACGTTAAAAAACAACAAAGCTATAAAGGACACGTCTGTAGAGTTTACACAAGCTCTTATGGAAGGTATGACAGCAACCTTCTTTGATCTGTTATATAGTAATGATTTCAATATACAGCAGTTGTTTGATAAGAACAACAAACTATTTGATGAATACTACAAGAAGACTTACAATAAGGTATTTAATACTTTCAACCCGGGTCTTAAGGTTATTTTAAACAATGAGAAGTTTCAGGGTGAAAGTTCAGAACGCCAGACTGAAGAAATCCGCAAGTATAAAGCCTGGATGAATGGTCAGGACCCTTTATTTGAAATGAAAGATGCTGTTTTGAAGACATTCAATACAGAGGTTAAAGATCAATTCAAAAGATATCTCACTCATTTTGGGTTGTCATTCAGCAAAGTAAAGGCAGATGACCAGAACTTTTATGCCTCCTCTCCTATTGGCAATTTAAATGAAGATGTTATAGAAGAGCTGATTAACAAAGAAGAACTGGCTAACTCTTTCAACTTAAAGGATACTATATACATTGATCCTACTACATTGACCAACCCTTCGGTAAGATTGCTCATTTTATCCTTGACATCAGACAAACAAGATGTTGACGGTAAAGTAATAGATAAAGAAAAGAACCAGCTTGGTTTGACTAGTCTTGTTGCATATAAACGCAAGATGAATATTCTTTTAAATGAGCTTAGTAACATAGTTCCTGTACAAAAGAAACAGGCAGATGGAACATTTAATTCTGTCAGTGCACTGGATAGTATGGTTCAGAAGCTAACAGATAAATATAGTGATCCAGTTCACAAGTCCAGATTCAAGCCTGGGTTTGAGTGGATTTCTAAGATGTTAAAGCGTCTTAAATATGATCAACTAAAAGAAGGTCAAAGACTTACAGACGATGAGCTCAGACTGCTCCTTGCTTTTGAAAATGCATTTAATCGTAACAGAAATATTCCTCTGAAGGTTATTGTAGGTAAAGATGGAAGACTACGTCATGTGGATGCCATTTCTGTAAATACGGTTCAAAAAATTAAAGAAGAGTGGAGGAGTAATGTAAAAGACAAAGCTCTTAAGTCTGATATAAATAACTTGGCTAGTGCAGATCTGATCTACATTAATCCAGGAGGATTTATAGAGGTAAACCTCCAAAGCAAAAAGCTTGAGATTGCTTTGAATGCATCCAACTTTAGAGAAAAGCTAGAGGCTTTATCTCGTTTGGGTATTAAGTTTTCTGTTCCTTCAGAAAGACTGTCAGGGGCTGACCAAAGTGATATTGAAAGTGCGTTTAATAGTATGAGAGGCGTTCTTAAAGATCGTAAGCTTAAGACTATACCTTTCATGTATAGTGAGTTCTTTGACCGTAAAACGGTTGAGGGGCCTTTAAACTCACTTCTTGCTATAGAAGCTAATCTTCGTAGTGAAGATACCTTGCTATCTCACTTGACACCTGATGGTAAAACTCAGTATGCAATAACACTGCCTTCTGAGATAACAAACATTATTAACTCAATGGCAGGTGTTGAAACTCTTGAGGAGTTTATTGCTTCTAATCCTCAGTACGGAACGGTTAATAACGGTGTCATTGTATTGAATCCTTATCAAAGGAGGTCTCAAATCTTGAAGCCTGGTGGTCTATTCTTTGATGCTAAGGGTAATAAGATATTTGATCGTCAGACAGGTGAACTTAAAACCTTGAAGTATGAGTACATCCAAGGTTTGGCATCTGACCAGACCAATGAGGGGGATAACACTGATAACCTAACCTTCAGTGACAAGATTACCCAAGAGATATATCATATCATGAGGGGTACTTATTTCAGTATTATTAACTCTGATAAATCATCTGAGTTTGGTATTAATATGGGTTATTTTATAAAGCCGGATGATATAAACAATATAAGGCTTATAGAAGATAAGTACCTAGATGCTTTGCGTGATGAGGTTATGCATGCATTGACCTTTCATTTTTCTCCAAATCATATTAAAGATCATCAAAATAGAATACTGATGCTTGGGCATTTCTCAGGCATTCTTGGTTTTACTAATGATGAAAGAGGTTCTAAACTACAGAACTATTTCAATGACCTGGTAAAGAGTACCAAGGTTACTAAAAAGATGAAGCGTGATGCTGTTGAGGAGCTATATAATACAGTAGCTGATAACTTTGTAAGTACAGTACGGAATGAAGGTGCTATAAGAAAATATATTAATGCCCAGGTAGCTGAGCATAAACAATGGTTGTTGAGCCGTGAGATTGTGATAAAAGATGAAGCAACCGGTAAGTATAATACTCTATCTATTCCTGCAGATAATATCTTAATGAGAGATGAAGTATTGAGTATGAATGATTTAAGATATGATCAACTTGTTACCTTTTTAACTGTAAACCGTCAACTTGCTGTATTTGAACAGCATAAACTTTTTTATGGTCATCCTGCTTTGTATAAAGAGCTTGCTAAGCGTTCCGGTGGTGCTAACTCTCAAAAGAACTCTGTGTCGGAAAATACTGATGTCATAAATCTTATGAATCAGACCAAGCCTCGCTATGATGGAAGAACCAGAGATACACAGCATCCTGTGGTGAAATCTCTTACTTATGATGATCCAGAAATAATTAGTCAGAAGCTTACTTCCATTGCAGAAGCACTGTTTAAAGGCTTTGAGCCTTTTATAGGAAAGCAAAAGGCAGAGGATCTGCTTGGTGCATTATTTACCAAAGATGGCAAGCTTGAGAAATTAAACATTAAGAAAGGATCATTATTGGTTTCTTATGCCAATATAACTGAGTCTGATGGTCAGTCTTATATTATGCCGGATTACTTCCGTGATCTTTTGTACCTGTCTAGCAGTTTGACAAAGGATCAGGAAGATTTGTTGAACTATGAAAATGCTCAGGAGATTGTAGACCGTAATGATCCTAATCACCTTTATCATAAAAGATATCAGGATGATCAAGTTCAAAAGGCTCGTGAGATACTTGCTCAGCCAAAACCTGATGCTGTACTACAACCTTTGAAGCCACAGGGTTTTGGTTTTGCCATGACTCCTGGCATGACTCACGTGAACATGCTTAAGAACTCAGTGTTTCCACTTACTTGGAATAGAGTTAAGCATAATCCTACAATGCTTGCTAAGTATATAGATGCACAGAATACAGGTACAGACGTAATTAATTTCATTAGTGGACATAAAGTTGGGGCTGTTACAAACCCTGATGGGTCCCTGGTAAGTATGTACAATCAAGACGGGTCTGTGAATAGTGCTATACCTAAACAGCTGGATATCATATCTAAGTATGTAGGTATTCAAGTTGAGATACCATCTTATGCGAGGTATATGGTTATCTTCGGTAGCCAGGTTCGTAAGATCATTTTATCCAATCTTCCAAAAGAACTTGAACCATTTAAGGAAGAGTACATGGCAGTAATAGATGAACTGATTTTAAGAGAAAGGGAACAGTTGCTGAATGAACTTGGTTTAAATGAGCAAGATGGTGTATATACTTCTAAAGATCTCAGCAAAATGATGAGCACGATGCGTGAGCAAGCTATTCGCAGAGGTATGCCAGACAATGTTATAGACATGATGGATACCTATTTTGTAAAAGATTTAGGTGAGCAGCTAAAGTATCCTTTTGATGCTAATCCTGCCAGAGAACGTATAGAGTTTGTTCTTCAAGCCATGGTGGATACCCGCATAATCAGAATGGAGATGTTTGGTAAGTCATCTGTGCAAGTGGCCTCTACAATGTGGGAGAAAGGAAAACGTAATCTTGTATATTTAAAGAACGACAAATACGAGCAAGTCACTGATTTTGAGAAGCTTACGGCTAAAGAAAAGAAAACAGTTATGCTTTCTTCAGGTGATCTTAAATTTTATGATGGTGAGAATGGTTATATGGAAGTTTACATCCCCTGGTATTTTGAAGGGATATCTCCTGAAAAGGCGGGCTTTAGTTTAAAAGAAGGCATATGGACGCCAAATTCTCCTGAGGCTATGGAAACATTGCTAACGGCAATAGGTTTCCGTATTCCTACTCAAGGCTTTAATGCTATTGAATCTATCCGTATAAAGGGATTCTTAGACCCAAGCTATGGTGATATCGTTGTAGTTCCATCAGAAATCGTAGGAAAGTCTGGAACTGACTTCGACATAGATAAACTCAACATGTTCTTGGCTAATTATAAGATTGGTCGTAACGGGGAGTTAGTGTATGTAAAATATTCAACATCTGAAAACGAGCTTAATGAACGTTATATCAACTATGTAAACCGTGTTGTAGATGAGGATCTACGTAAACTGATGTATGCTCTTAGTGCTGATGAACGTGCTTCCCTACGCGAAAACTTTAAAAAAGAGCTTGATAGAATCAATACAGAAGCTGACACCAACTATAAGAGTCGGAAGAATTCCTTGTACAATGACTACCGTGAGTCAAAGGAAAATCTTATGACCATTGAAAAAGATACAGATCAGCACTTTAAGGATTTATTTGCTTCAGGTAAGAAACACTACTGGAATCTTACTGATGAAACTAGAGCTACATTTGTAAATGTTAAGAATCATATTATTGCCCAAGATATAAAAGGACCTCGTGAGATACAGCTTTATCTAGAGCATGCTGTTATGATGCGTGAGTCTGACATATTTACGGATGATAATTCTACACTAGACAACATGATAAAGTTGTACCAGGAGGAACTTCATGTACTTGGATTTAAGCAGGAACTTATTGAAAAACATTACAAGAATATACTAGACACGTTTAGGAATCGTAAATCTGAACTCCGAGACATGATAAAGTCAAACAAGCAGCTTTCTATAGTTGACTTGGTTGAAAGCAATTCAGAAGAGATGCAGTCCATATACTTAGATATGGCCAAAGAAATGGCTCGTCTAAATGGGTTGAAGTCATTAGAGGAGTTTTCTAAACTTCCTCTTAGCAAACAAAATAGTAAGAAGTCACTTCAGAATAGGCTTATAGAAATAATGAAGTCTATTATTGAACATCCTTCTAACCGTAGGCAGCTTCTTGTTCCAAACTCAACAGCTCGTTTGAAGAGTATTTCTGAGATGATTATATCTCTTCGTGGAACTAGTCAGGTGGAAAATGATATGACTAAACTTTCAGAGTGGAGATCAATGGCTGAAACTCGTGAAACTTTTGTTACATCAAAACAGCTTGTTGGTGTAGGGGCTCTTCAGATTACCTCACACACAATGGCACAAATAGGTGAGATAGAGCTATCTGGTTCTTACAAAAATAGCGATGGTCAAACCAAGAACGTAAATATTAAACTGCCAAATAGCAATACACTTAAGCTAGATCTAACTATAGACTCTGAGAGTCAGTTTATTTTTGACCTGTTGTCAGAGACATTGTCTGGATCTGTGGATGCTGCCAAGGATCCATTTATATATGAGCTGAGACTTAACCTAGAAACAGCAAGTACCTGGTTCTATCTGACCAAACGCGGGGTCAGTCAGGAGAACGTTGCTCTTTTCTTTAATCAACCAGCTATAGATGACTTCTTTAAAGCTCGTGATACAAATCGGACTTATGTATCAGAAGTAAATGATAACTACTTGTATTTCAATGAAGTAGTTTTAAAGGCAGCTAAAAAGTATTATGAGCAGGCTACCGGTCTGGTTATTCCTGTGGATGAATATCCTACAAGGACAATGAATAGGTTCAAAGCTTTACGAGATGACTATAGTTCATATAAGTCTTCTGATATGGTTGACATGATCAAGAACTCAGGAAAGCTTAATAAAAAGCAAGCGGGTATGCAGGTTGCCATGTTGATGGACATGCTTGACTATCGTGACCAAGCAAACCTTTTAAGTAACTTTATTAAGGGTATATCTTATGACACCTCTCGTACAAAGAGCATGATTGAAAACAGGATACAAAAGCTCAGATACAATAAAATGCTTAATGATGGTTTTATAACCAAAGCTTCAGTAGATAGGGTTTTCCAAAGATCGTTCCTTAGTAGTATAAAGTCAATTAAGGACGATATAGAAAACATGTTTGCTGAGTTCTTTGTAAGCCTTCAGCCTAAAACACTTCCTGTTTTTGATCCTCTTATGAAGCAGCTTGATGATAATGAGTTGTTTATATCTAATGATGACAAAGCAGATTTGATAAACAGGTATCAGTCATTTATTCTTGGATACATCCTGCAAAATACACCTTATGGAAAAGAGAAGGCCATAGCCATGAACTACGACCTGTTTCAGGATAGTAAAGATGGAATCTCACTTCCTAAAATGCTTAAGGTACTGAAGGAAAGATATCCTAATAATCATGCTTTTAAGAATCTGTTTCCAATAATAAATGACAATAGAAATGCTACAGATAACATAAAGTTATTCAATAACAAAATGTCTGCGTATGATATTAATCTAATTAGTGAGTCATTGGAAACACTTCATACTATGGCTCAAGCTAATGGTGATATGGATCTGCAAAAGTTTGTTGATAATCTAGTTAAGTTTACCATTCTGCAGTCAGGTCTTCAACTGAGCCCTATCACTTTTACAAAGGTCATGCCTCTTGCGTTATACGCAGATACAGCTGCCAAGATTTTCAGGTCATATACATATAGTATGCATCCAATTGATGTCAAAGCTATATGGAGAGCTTTTCACCAGAACTATGCCAAAAACAATAACATTGTACCTACAATTAAGCTTAAGAAGGCAACTATTTCTAATGGTTTACTAATTCTTAATCGTCAAAACAAAATGGCTGCATATGACTATGTAAAGGTATATGTTCCTAAAGAAGGTGTTACTCATAAGATGTTAAAAGATAGAGCCAAAGCTTTCTTTGGTGAATTGCTTATTCCAAATAGTTTAATTGAAAATACTGATAATCTGTACACTCCACGTTTATTTGAAAAGGTTACAGTTATTCAAGATGGAGAAGATGTTACTGACAAAAAACCTAAGATTGCATACCGACCTATCAATATGCTTGGCAATGGTATGTATGTACTGGAGACTTCAGCTGGTGATCCTATAACTGGAAAATCAAGATTTGAAACCCTAAATGAGAAGATAGATGAGTCTTTACATCAAGATGCAGTATATCAACATATAGAGTACATGAAACAAACTTTTGATGATTCAGATACGCCACAGTTTGACAAGCTTCCCAGAAAAGATAATTCAATAGCTAGCATGACTTATGCTGGCATTGGATCACGAGAAACTCCTGAAGAGATTCTTAACATTCTTAGGCAGATAGTAATTCAGCTAGAGAATATGGGCTTTACTGTCAATACAGGCAATGCCAAAGGAGCGGATGCTGTCTTTAGAAACACTGCTAAGAAAAAGAATGTATTCTATCCTAAAGATGCTACAGATGTAAGCAAAGAGATAGCTCTTGAGATTCATCCTAATCCTGAAGCTCTGAAGCGTATTAAGGGTGGTATTGAGCTCATGGCCCGCAACACCAACCAGATATTTGGCCAAAACCTAGATACTCCTGTAGACTTTGTTATAGCTTATGACAAATCTGGATGGGAAGGTCAGGGACAACGTCCTGAAAGTGGCGGAACTAATCAGGCTATCGATATGGCTTATCGTAAGGGTATACCTGTAATCAACATTGCTAATCCAGGATGGCAGGATAAACTACAATCTATATTGAATGATGTTACTAAGCGTCAGGTAGTAAAGTCTGTAGCCAAACCTGCAGCTACATCTGTTTCTGATAAGAAAGCTCCTGTAAGTGTTAAGGGTATAAATATATTTAGTGGTTCTAATGACCCATTAGGTGCAGCTCTTACCAATCCCACACATTATAATCCTAGAGGAGGAACCTCTAGTTCTAAGGGGAAACTTGTTGGTATATATAAAGAACTAGATAAGGGAATTAAATTTAATGGCAAACCCTATAAAGATGTAGAAGAAGCTTATTTCAGCCTTAGAAAAGAAGAAGGTGCTACGCCTGAAAATATTAAACTTATAACAGATTTAGAAGAAGCTAAACTAAGACAATACCCATTTTTAGTAGACGAAATAACTAAAAGAGGTGGTATAGAATTTTTAGAAAAATCTATACATACGTATAATACATCAGATAATCCAGAAACTTATCAAAAGAAAGAAGGTAACAGTTGGACATCAAATACGGGTAACATATTTCTAAAAACTTTGATTGAAGCATATAAAAGAGTAATATCTACCCAAGCTCCTGACGTGATGGGTGTTGAGAGAGAGTATACACCAGAAAATATTACTTCTCTTAAACCAAATGAGGTATTTGTATTTGGATCTAATACAGAAGGTAGACATGGGTTAGGTGCTGCTCTTACAGCTAAACAAAAGTTTGGTGCTAAGCAAGGTCAAGCTAGAGGTTTACAAGGACAATCTTATGCAATTGTAACTAAAGATTTAGCTAGAGGTAAAAGAAGTGTTTCTCTTGATAATATAAGAAGAGATATAAGTACTTTTATAGACTTTGCTTATAATAATCCTCAGTACAAATTTTATGTAACAAAGTTGGGAAGTGACTTAGCTGGATATTCTATTGAAGAAATCAAAGATGTTATTAAAGGAATTTATAATGTAATTAGTATTCCTGAGAATGTTATTCTTCCTAAAGAGTATGAGGTAAGAACTGGACCTGCAGAAACAGCTCCTGTAAGTGCTGATGTTCTACTGGACTTAGTAAGTAAAGGATTAAATACAAGTTCCGAAGTAGATGATGTTCTTAAGAACTTAGATGGAGGTTGTAAAAGAGGATAAAATAAAATAAATCAGTACCCTATGTCGTGTCAAGTGTTCCGTAATAATGCCGGAGAAATAACTTCGGTTACTGCTCCTAATGGTAAGCCTTCTAACTTGTTTCAATCTATTAATAAGCTTGTCTCTAATAAAGAGCAAGCTTTAAGACATTGGGCCCAGGTGTACACTCCTTCTTTCAAAAGATGGTTTGGAGACTGGCAATCAGGTAAAGGGTCTAAAGTGGTGGACGAGAATGGTGAGCCACTGTTAGTATTCCATGGTACTGGGTCTGATTTTGCTGAGTTTGATAAAGAACTTAGAGGATCTACTACCGGTCGTTCGGCTGATGGTAGTAAATCTTTTGATGCTGAAAATGCATTCTTCTTTACTAATAATGAGAACGTAGCATTCAACTATGCTATCATGGCACGCCAGCAGGAACTTATGTTGATATCTTCTTCTCTACAAACAATTACATCCACTTTATCATGGGATCAAAAAAGAAGACAGGAGGTATATGATAATCTACGTAAAGAGTCACCCAAGTTTGCAGCTTACATAGATGGTTTAAAAACCAAAGGTTTAACCAAGGAACAAATCATGGAGAACCTTAAAGTGTTGGCTCAGAAGTATAGATCATTAGAACGTGACTACGCAGGTGGAGGAAGTATTTCCAATCCACGTAGGTATTACAATGACATGGAAAATGAGGTTAACAAACTTGAAAAGAATAAACAGGTTATACTTTCTGGTAAGTATACAAGTGTTTCCAAGTTTGGAATTGATTCTAATACAAGCTATAGTTTAGGCTATGAAAGTGTGTATTTAACTTTAGATGGTGTGATAAATGGAAAAATAAATGCTGTACCAGAACTAGCTCAGTTTACTGGAAGAAATATTACGTCATTAAGCTCTCAGAAGTTTGATACGTTTGTTTCAGGTTTACGTAAAGTAGTTGTACTAGGAAGAGATAAGGTAGAACAGGATATTAAAAACGGTGGGTTTACACCTAACCTTATGCCTGTCTTCTTAAATGTAAAGTCACCGGTAGAAAAGAACTTTAATGGTGAACCGTTTGTAATGCAGGCGGATGGTAGAGGAGCGTTAATGGAAGTATCCAAGCTTGTTAAGCAGGGTGCTGAAAATAAAAATGTAGATGGTGCTATTCTTAAAGATATAGCTGACCCTGAACGTGCAGATAACTTTGTTGTATATGAACCTAATCAGATAAAGTCTTTGTTTAACCAAGGTACTTATTCTGAACAAACAGGGAATATATATCAGCAACAGGAGCGTCAAAGTGAGCAGGCTCCTGATGAGAACATTGATAACAAGATCAAACGTTTCTTAAGTTCTATCGGTATACGTCTGGAAACGGTCAACCAGTTGAAAGACCGTGAAGGCAAACCTCTTTCAGGTATTGCCGTAGCTGATATGCTTAATAAAATCATCCAGGTGGTAGAAGGTCAGGCTGATATTACTACCCTGCCTGAAGAAGCAGCCCACTTCTTTGTGGAAATGCTAGGTGTAAACTCACCTCTTTATAAAGAGATGTATGATAAGATTACCGGCTACAAGCTCTATTCTCAAGTTGTAGCTGCCTATAAAGACAACAAGCTTTATCGTAATAGTGATGGTACTATTAACTTTAATAAGTTAAAGAAAGAAGCCATTGGTAAACTTATTATGAGCTATGTAATTACACAAGAACGTGGGATAGATGATTCTACCAAAGTATTACAAGCTCAAAAATGGTGGGCTAAAGTCTGGAAATTTATCACTGAGTTGTTTGCTAAAGCCGGCAAGCGTAATGGTGCCATAGAGAACCCTTTTGCAACAGCAGCTAATAAGATCCTGGAAAATGATATTGCAGACCTAGATGAAAACAATCTTTCCAGTGAGATGTTCCTTCAGGATTCTTCAACTGAAGACTATTCCGCAAAACTGTTCAACCGAGTAAAGGCTGACCAGAGCAGGATAACTCTTGATCCAAAAAAACACCTGTATAGTGTAGATGCTCAAGAGATTAGAAATCCTGATGGCTCTGCACGCTCTGTAAGTGAAAACGTTGTAAAACCGTGGTATAAATCTAAATTTCCAGTTGATAAACGTACTGATATTGAAAAGATCATTGACAATATTAAGGCAGAATACGGAACAGAGCTGCATGAGTACATAGACAAACTGATTGAAAGATATGTTAACAAAGACACCGGTCTTCTTAGAAGTAAACCCTTAGTTGCTCCCCCAACCAAATTCAACCTTGAAATACAAGCCAAGCTGGATGTGTACATAAGATCTTTATTGATGAGTTACCCTAGTGGAACACGATTTATGTCTGAAGTAAAACTATATAACTCAAGAAAAAGAATGCCTGGCACTACCGACCTTATTGCATTTTTAAAGGATGGCTCAGTAGATGTGTATGATTGGAAGAGCCAAGAAGTAAGGAATAATGAAACAGAACTTAAATGGTTTAAAGAACCGGCCTACAGAATTCAATTGGATGAGTATACAGATGCTCTGGAAAAGGAATATGGTATACTAAAATTCAATAAAGTACGAGCAATTCCCATAAGAACTATCTTCAAAAATATAAGACTTGATGCTACTACTTGGGCACCAAGTGATCTTAAGAATATAGAGATTGGCCCGGTTGATGCTACCTTAATTCCTGAAAGTAAAGAATACCTATTACCGGTAGTAGCTCTTAGGGAGTCGACAGGAGATAAGATGCTAGACGATCTGATTGAAAAGCTAAACTTTACCTATGACCTTATTTCACAACGATCTACAAAAAATAAGGATAAGAAAAATCTTGAGCTTAACAAATTAAAAAAAACAATACGTAATCTTCAGGTGAAAAAAGACATGAAGTTCTTTGTTCAAAGTGGTCTTATTCAGATAGACAAATATCAAGATAAGATCACAAATAATAACCTAACTGTAGGAGAAGCTCTTGAGGGTGTTGAAATTATTGGAGCGTACGCTCATGGTTCAAAGTATCTAAAATCAATTCTTGTCAGACTTAAGAAACAAATAGAAGAAGAAACAGATGAGGTTGTAAAAAGAGATCTTGAGAAGCAGCAGGATAATTATAAAACAATGGCGTTAAACGCCCAAGATGTTATCCTTTCTCTTCAGAATAAAGCAAAAGAGCTTACAGATGAGATGGCCAAGTCACAAGGAATATTTGGGATTCTTGATCGTGAACGTGTGATGGATTATCTTAAAAGAAACTTTAGGAGTCTATCTACATTGGATACAGCGGCTACTCAACTGTTAAATAGATTGCTTGTTAAAGCTCGTCAGATCAGAGACATCACTATAGATGAGAAGTTTGATAAGCTAAGTGAGTTAAAGGAAAAGCTTGAAGATTGGGCGTCCAGCAAAGGTATTTCTAAGGACAAAATGTTTGACGGCATCTTGAATGGGACAGACTTTCTGGATATATACTCTGATGAGTACAGGCAGGAAAGAAAGAAAGCTATACAGAAAGGTGATATACAATGGATTAAAGATAATACTATCTTTGATAAAGAAGCTTATGAAGCATCTTTCAAAAAGTATAAGGAGATAGTAATGAGTGATATATACTCTATGGATCCTGTTGAAGACAAGGAAAAGAAAGAAAAAGTATTGCTTCGTTGGATTGAAACTCATAATGGTGGCCAGAGTAAAGTGGCCATGCTTATGAGTAAAGGAAACTTCCGTAAACCTATTGAGAAATGGTACAGTGATAAGTATAAGGAGATGTATAAAAAAGATACCAGTGGTAAATTGGTTAATAAACCACTAGTAGATGTATATGAATACTTTCAAAGCCTTTTAAGGGACTCAGAAAAAGCAGGCATGATAGATTATGAGTTTGGATTCATACCTTCTCTGCACAAGACCAAGCTTGAAGCTTTTGCTTTTGGAGAGTATAACAACCTTTTGAAAAGAGAAAACTTTTTGTCCGGGATTGCAGTTGATTCTGCTAATCAGTTTGGCAAGATTGACCCTCTCAGTGGTAAGCCTATAATGGAAATACCTGTCTACTATACCAGAGAGTTAGGGCAGGAAAAATCTCTTGACCTGTTTAAAGTCTTTGGTGCCTGGGCAGCTCATACTGAAAACTATAAAGCCATGAGCTCTATAGAAGATTCAGTTAATGCTATCTTGTTTGTAGAACAGAATAAGGGGTCATTACAAACAAATATATATGGTAAAGTAAAGAAAGGCGGTAAGATTGATTCAAATACAATCAACGCAGAAGTGCTGGAGAACCATATTAACTATCAAATTTACGGACAGAAGATTGATCTATCTGAGGACAAAGTAATAAACGTGCTTGGTAAAGATGTATCCCTTACCAGGGGACTACAGAAGATCATGCACTACTTTAGCTTAAAAACTCTAGCGTTTAATCCTATATCAGGTACTGCCGCCCTTGTAGGAGGTACTTTTAATGCATCATTTACTGCAGGTAAAGATATGTACTTTAATGACTCAGATTGGGGTAATGGTATAGTAGACTATAGTACACGCAATACAGAAGCTCTTGGTTTTCTGGATTATATTGCTCCTGAGCTTGATGAAACTCTATACCGCAGAACTCGTCAGCTTTCTATTAACGAAGTAGTAAAAAAGGTAAATGCAGAAGACTTCTTTATTATACAAAGGATATCAGATAAGCTTGTAATTAAACCCGTAGCTCTAGCAATGTTTAGAAGTCATATGGTTGATGACAATGGTAAGATTGTATACATCCGCGATTATGTGAAGAAGATGAATGACTATGAAAAGATATACAATCTTCCTAGTGCAGATAGAAAAGCCTTGATGGATAAGATAGACAAAGAAGTGGAAGAGCTAAAAAAGACAAGGAGTCTTAAAGTAAAAAGTAAGATTGTTAATGGTAAATTTGAAATAGAGGGTCTTAAGCGTGACAGTGAAGAGGTTACTTTGTTTAGAAATAAAATTAAAAAGATTAACAAGAATATCATCGGCAATGCTACCCATGAAGATATAAACAAGATCCGCATGAGTATGATGGGTCAGGTCTTTATGCAATTCAGATCTTGGATTCCGCAGATGGTTGCAGAACGTTTTGGAGACGTGTCTTATGACTCAGAGCTTGAGACATACACTTATGGAAAGGCACGTACATTTTTTAAACACTTCTTTGATAAAAAGTTTTTACCATTGGTTGGTGAACTGATTGTTGGTTATGGTGATAACGCTATAGAAAGAGCCAAGGAAAGATATAGAGAAATGGTAATCAGAAGGCGTGAGGCTGGTGACCATAACTTTGAAACAAGAATGAGTGAAACTCAATTTATAGATATGTACTTGGCTAACTTGCGTTCAATGAAACGTGAGCTTTTACTATTGCTGGCATTCTTAGGTATGATTACCTGGATGAGATCTGATGATGATGAGAAAGGTAAAACTCCAGCAGAAAGATTGATGGGTAGAGCTATTAGCAAGTATTTTAATGAACTTGCATTCTTTTATAATCCTACTGAGGCAAGAATACTTTTAAAAAGTCCTGCACCAGTAACAGGTTTGCTAGAAGATATGTACAACTTCTTTGGTCACTCTAGCAAACAGCTTATGGGATTTGCTTTATCAGATGAAAAAACAATGAAAAATGCTCATCCCATAAAGTACTTTAATAAGATGTTACCAGGGGTTAAAGTAGCACAAGATATGTTTGCTATATTTGATGATGACTTCAGAAAAGAAATGGGACTAAGATAAAAAAGGAGGGTTAATACCCTCCTTCTTAATACTTTTCAAAGCATATTGTAAAAAGCATTACACCTACTTCAAAACGAGTTATATCTGTTTCTTTTTGATCTATAATCTGTATTTCTTGTACAAAGTTTAAACCAACTAGAAGCCGATGCTTGGGTAGAAAGGAAATTGATACTGACCAGTTATTCATGTTTTAATTTTTTACAGTTATTTCAAAAGGATGTTTACTTATATAGTAGTCTTAGTTCTCAATTAGCAGCATCTCTGAGTAGTTCTTCACATTTATCTTTCCAGTAATATGAGGTTACATTAATCATAGGCACATTACAGCCACCATTCTGCCTGGCTTTAAAGTACTCATCCTCATTATCATCTAAGTGCCAGATAAACTTTGTACCCTTTAAGTAGGTGTACTTCCACTCCATACAGGTAAATCTTACCTGATGTCTTGGGATACCAAGTCTGTCTACTACTTCCCATAGATCATCTAGTGTGACGTCATGACGGTACTTGTGTTTGTGGTTTTCATCCCACCGGGTGGTTACCACCCATACTTCTATACCTTTTTCTAAAAGTTGCTTAGCATATTCCTGAACTTCTTTTTGTTCTAGGGTTCCGTCAAAGTCAAAACTTACTTTCATTGACTACTAAATAAAAAGTGAAATGCTGATGCCCAAAACTTAAATGTTAAGAACAGGATTAAAGACCAGACAAGAATAAATGTCCAGTTAATTTTACTCAGTTTGAGTATAAAGGAACGTATTATATTCATCATATATTTTAGGATATTTGGTTAAAATTTCACCTCTTGTTATTTCGTGTCTACCCATCTCTGAAGTAAGTATAAAGTTCTCACTGTGTAAACTATCTGATATATATTCTAGAGAATCTATTTGATGCTTTAAAATAGGTATTTGTTTTACCTGTTCTTTTAGATTAAATAGAGTATAGAACAGTAATCCAATAGTTCCAATACTTAATATTAAGTTAATATACTTTTTCATAGGAATTTATTTTTGGATTCTTCTATCAAAACAGTTTCTTCTTTATTTTTGTTTGATAATCTACATACTACTTCTTTACCGTATGTCGGTGAGAATACTCTAGTTTTTCTTATACATTTTTGTTGTACAACTGACGAGAGTATACCAAGTCTATTAGCGGCTTTTGAATAGTTTGGAAATACAGCAATGACTTTTTTAAGTTCTGGATCGTAAATTTTTACACAAGTTTCTTCAAATAATGTGTTAATGGTTCCTTGTAGATGAATCATTTGAGTTATGGTTTTTTACAAAGATATAAAATTTTTATTTTCTTTTTTTAAGATAGTATTTATTGTGAAGAGTAGAGAATTTAGGTCAGATATGTTTAATATTCTATAATCAAAGTCCCATTTGTCTAGTTCTGTCTCACTAGGGTGATTATTAATTGGTTTATATCCTGGTCTGTCTACTCGGATTACTATTCCACCGGCATTTTTGATAGCCTGTGCTTCATTAGGAAACCTTGTATCTGTGATAATCCAGTCAGGGTACCCATAGATATCAGCACCCTCTGAGTCAGAGCCTATATACTCGGTCTCTTTATAGTCAGCCATTAGGGCGTTTACCCATGTGTTTTTATGTAGACCGTTACGTAATGCATCTGTACCAAGACGTTGTAAGAATTCCCTTGCTGTCATTTCTACCCACCATTCTTTTCCTAGCCATTCTGTAGGGTAACACCACTGTCTATCAAGAGCTTTATTTTTAAAATCCTGGTCTTCAAACTTCTCTACAGAAATACCAGTAAGTATACTGGCTATAGTTTTAAGTTTACCTGCCCATTTCTTAATCTTCCAGTTTTGGTTTTTAGTAATCAATGATGAATATTTAGGGTTATATAAAAGATCTTCTAGATCTAGACCTTCTGGAATATTATCGCAGGAGGCTATTTGTATAAGTTTACCTACCGTGTCTTTTCCAGAATGAGCATATCCCGAAATTGCTATTAGTGCCATGTTATATATTATAAGTTTACATCCTCTGGTTTAAGAATATCATACACATTTTCAAAACCAAACTCAAGCTCTGTACCTGGTTCCCAATCATAATGAATAAGAGTATTGGCTACAGATCCTGTTATGGTATTATTTAGTTTGTCAGCTGATAGTACTTTACACCAGAATCTTTCTTTTCCTGGGCAGATTTTTACATAGTCTCCAGTTTGTATATCATTAAGACATTCTTCACAAGGAGCATGAAATGTACTGGGGTGCTTGATTGCCATTTCTCTAGCATTAATTAATTCCATAGTATTTTTTTATTAAATTATAGCGGGGGTGTTAACTAATTTCATCCCGTTCGTGTAATTCTTCGTGAATCTCCCAATCATCTTCGCTTAAATCAAAGTACTGCTGATACATAGTTTCAATTGAAAATATCATATCAGATATGTAATTTGGAAGTTCATTTCCGTCTCCGACTGAATTTTTAATATCTTCCGCAAATTCACGGAGTGCTACAATGCTATCAGAGGTGATTTCTATCTGACCACTTGATGTTGAAAATTTTTGATGTTTCATATTTTGAGGTTTTGGAGGGATGGTATTACCCACCCCTCCTTTTTTTATTAGTTAAAGGTTACACCATATAATAATTCTTCTTCTTCTTCCACTATTTCATCATCAACAATAATAGGAATTTCTTCTTTATAATTGTCTAGATCTGGATCATTTACAACTGGAACATATACTCCTTGCAGTTTACCAAATTCATCAACAAAGAAGTTGTGTACTTTTTGATGATCAGATATATAAGTCATTGGATGTGATTCCTTTAGAGCAAATGTAACATGGTTATACAAATCCCAGGCTGAGTTGGGGTTAGTAGAATATGCATGTGTAGGTTTATCTATTTCACGCTGTACTATACCAACTTGTGTAAGTGTTAGAATCTGTTGTTCAATAAGTAGTCTACCAATAACACTACCTTTTTGAGACTGATTAAGAGTAACTTGCTTAAGCATTTCTTTGTCTGCTATAAGATTATTATAGTAATCTTTGGCATGTGCAATCTGAAACCGAATTGAATTAGATACATCTACTAGCGCAGATCCTATGTGCTTACGCTGAAAGTTAGCTAGATCACCTGAAACTACTCCATTCATGCAAATAAATACCTGTGCACCAATTGCACACTTAAACCTCATCTGTTTGTTGTAAGAGTTAGACCAGGCAAACATAAGACCCATGTCTTGGTCATTTCCATAATTTAGGTGATATACACCTTGTGCTACTTGTCCATCAAGGCTGGTTTTGTACAGCTCTTGGTTAATTTGAAAGCCTGCTGCGGCTAGTTCTCTACGTGTCTCATCAATGATGAAACCGTGAGAAATTACTGTGTAACTCTTACCATGTGTGGGTAAACTAGCATTACGAATGTAGTGCTCAGTTACAAATTGTGTCTTTACTGCCATAGTTTTAAATTAAAAAAGTGATAATTGTGTGAATGATTTAGTTTTTATCTTTTCTATTTGTTCAATCTGTTTGTGGATTTCTTCCAAATAATACTGCAGGTTAATATTATAATCCTGAAAAGGTTTATCCTTGTCTATATGATTTATTGTGGTTTGTAACCACTGACCTGCTTCTACCTGGATTGCTCTACCGTCTTTGTGATGCTTTACTAGTTTAGATCCTGAGTTTGATACGTAGTATCTGACTATCTTTTGTAGACGATTTACTACTAGCTGTCCTTTACTAATGTATTGTTCTTCAAAGTACCAACCACTTTTAGCTTTAACCCCTGCACAGTAATCAGTTATTTCTGTATTTTGTGCCAGGAAAGTTTCTGGTTTTGTACCTTTTACAAAGTATGCATAGATAGCTTTGGGTATGATCAGAAAGCTTTTGTTCTTGTGAAAGACAGCTACTTTCTTTTTATCTAGATCTTCCCACTCAAAGGCCCCTTTGCATTTTACTTTATCATTTTTACTGATAGCAATGTAGTTGTTTACATCTCTGATAATCATCTTCTTATACTCATCGTGCTCCAAGGATAGCTTTGTAATTATCTCCCATCTATTACAGATATTCATGTACTTCTCTATATCAGATGTTGGAATCATAGTTTCTAAACCATCCGTGTTTTGCATTAAGGGTATAGCTTCAGGAATCTCCTCACAGATCATTTCATAGAGCATACTAAGACTTAGCTGTCCATTAATGGTAATCTGCATGGTCATCCTAGGATCGTACAAGAAAGAATTTTCATCGCCTGTTAAACCATATGTAGAATTCAAGATAAGTTTATAGACATAGTTCTTTGGATCGGCTTTTGGGATTTTCTCACGCTCCTCAAAGAACCACTTATAAAGCTCATTAAATTCTTTTGCTGGTAAATGTTCAGGATGAAAGCCATTCTTAATGGCTAGATTAGGATAGAAGCTGATAACATCAGAGGTCATTATGGTCCATTCTGGCTTTGCTTCGTAGATACCTGCAGTTGTTGCACCGTGGATACCACCTAAACCATAGTCTGTACGGATACCCCGGTATGTGATACTGTGCTTAAAACCTTCTTTTGTGGATGTAATTACTTTCCTTCTAAAGTATTCTAGTATATTTTGAAAATCTAAGGTCTTAAACTGGATGTAAGGAACTATACAATCTGCTAGTATTATGTAAGGTCTTGGAGTGCGTAGCTGTTTAATCTCTGACTTTTCCCAGCCTAGCTTCTTCTGCAGAAAGTGTAGAAATAACTCCTTGGATATTCTAGGTTCAGAAGCACTGTACAAATCTATACCATATTCTTTGGTTAGTGTCTGTCTTAGTACTAGTTGTTCCTTGCTGTAGTATAGTATCTTCTTGGTAGATAATACATCATTAATACAGTAGGATACTATACTTTTGAGCTGATCATCAGTCGTAACCGGCTCAAGGTGCGGATGAGGCATCTCTTCTATATTATCCCAGTCCATAGAATACTGAATCCATTTAAGAGAACTCATCTTGGCATGGTTATCCCAATGGTTCATCTTAAACAGGTCAATTTGTTTAATCTTCAGTTTATATGGTGGATATTCTAAAAACTCTTTTTTGTCGTTACGACTTATAGTTTTCTGTGCAAACTCGTAAATACTATTTGCTATTTCCTCTGTGTTCTTAGTAGAGAGTTTCTGGCTATTATCAAGTATCCATTGTGTAACTTGTGCATCAAATGCTAAGCCATTATAAGAAATATGATACTGCTTATTTTTTATACAAGACTTTAAGAAGTTTACAAAACTTGTAAAGTCATTTTTTTCATTGTTGACTATGAATATATGTCTAACACTATCATCTTTATAATGCTGAAATACTGCTACGAAACAATTACATAGTGTTTCATAGTCCATAACCCAGTGGATCTGTTGGTTACTCATTTCTATTGTGTTCAGTTAAGCTGTTCCCCCTTTTTATAATAAAAACTACGCTGGAATTCCTTCGCTAGTAGGGCTTGTGGTATTTGCATAGGCATCTTCCATATATTGTACGAAATTAAATGAGTCTGCATTTATTGAAAAAGCATTAACTATATCTTTAATTTCATCAGGGTTTTCTATGTAGTATTCATAGTATGTTTCAAGTATCTTACGTTCCTCAGCAAATTGTTTACCTCCTGATCTCCGACCTATTTTAAGGGTCTTTATATCACCATTATCATCTAGCTTTGCAATCATATGTAGACTCTGCTTTTTTTCTTTGCCGATAAGAGCAAGTACCTTACTATCTCTATCAAATATCGCTTCATTAAATGGACAGTCTGGTAGTATAGGAATCATTTTAAATGTTTTGTTGTTACCCCAATTACCGGTAACCAGCATCATTGTTTTATTCATAGTATTTATAATTGAGTTATACGAAATTAAACAGTTTTTTGTAAGATTTCTAAATCTTTTAATGGAATTTTTAGACTTTCTTTTTCCAGGTCACAGGGGTCACATAGTTCTCCAATCATTTTAAGTGTCCTAGGTTCTACGTCTAAGAGTCTAGCATATATATCAAAGTACTTTTCTGGATATAAAAAGGTTTCTATGTATTTATACTCAGACGAGTTTTCCCCATAATATACTTTAATTGCCCTCTTTAGAACATTGGATAACTTGGAGTATTTACCAAGCATAAAGCTGAACCAATCATCTGCATATGTTTGAAAATCAAACACATATAGGTTATAATGACTAATGTGTAGTATCTGTGAAAATAAGGGATTGCTTAAAAGCATCTGCTCTTCAAAGTTCTTAAACTCTTCAGAGGAGTCTTCCTTGTAGGCACAGATTAGTTTAATATCCTCTGGTTGGATTAGCCCATTCAGGGCAACATAGGTTCCAGATGGAGAGAATTTAGAGGTCCTTTTTATATCCAGGGCAGGGAATAAAAAGGACCTAGACTTCTGAAAATACTTTGTATATAAACTATCTATCATTATTATTTTTTAAAGAACGACAAGTCCTTTAGCAAAGTCGTAAGGAAGTTTATAGTTTTTGTTTGCATAGTGCCATTCTGCCTTAGCTATTGTAGTCTGGAATCTCTCTAACCAATTATTCAGTGTTTCTTCAGATACAGGGAATGCGTAACTTTGGAAGTTTTTATCTGTGACAACAAAGTGAAACTTAGTTTGGTATCCTTGACCGGTAATATCACTGTATATATGGTTAACAATGATCATATATATGATAGCTTGTAACCAGTAAGAATAGTATTCTATAGTTTCAGGGAAGTCTTTTAAATCCTTACTTGTAGTCTTGATATCATTAACAAAGATTATCTTCTTGTCGTGATTAATTACTATGTTATCAATAATACCTTTTAGACCATATGCTTTATTGCTGAACTCGGCAGTTACTGGTAATTCGTTTATCACCTCCGTGTTATCAAACTCACTAACTTCACAACCTATAAGTTTACAAACTTGCTCGTTAGTCTTGATAATATCTACTGCGTCTGTGCAGAATTTAAGGATATCAGGATCAATAAGGGTCTTGTTACCCTTAGTTTTTAGAAATTCCCAATAAGAAATAGCTTCTGTAGTAATGATTTTTTCTATACGTTGCTTATCAGTTTTTAGATTTTGGAAGTAGTTTATATTCTTCATTACATCCAATATGGCTCCGTCAAATTGTGCAAGCTCTGTACGGTCATCACCATTACGGCTAAGTTCTATGTGGTGTTTAAATACTCTGTCAACTACTACTTTTAGATTACCTGATGGAAGTGAAGAAGGAGTCATTATAAACTCTTTTTCAAATTTCTCTGGTTTTAATAGTAATAGGTGGATTAGTTTACCTTGAACTAGATGGGTATCTAGTCTTTCTTCTTTAAGTCCTAATACATACATTTGATAAAAAATCTGAGGATTCCAGATTATTTTATTTAAGCTGCTGTATGAGTAAAAGAATTTTTTACTATAGAAATCTTTCTCCAAAGTATCTATAGATTCTTCCATAATACTTTCTAGTTCCATCCTTCTTCAGGTTTTTGTTTAAGTAATGACATAGCAACATCGCATAGTAGCATACCGGATATTTGATCATCCATTACTATATTGTATTTATCAGAAAACTCTGGGTATTTTTCTACAAAGAGTTTTGATATATCTCGCCAGTTATTGGCATCTAAATTATCAGGAGCTTCACCAACACGCCAGTGGCGTATGTCAGCTACCATATCCTGGGTTAAGTTATCCTCAAGAGTTTTGATTTGCTCTTCTTGGGATTTTTGCATTCTTTCTACTAACTCTTTATATTCAGGAGAGTTTATCCAGTCTTTAAGGGTTAACATCTTCTTTAGAATTTAATGGTTCCCAATTAGCCATAGCTCTGTCTCCATTAGCTATAGCACATGTTCTGCAGAGAGTAGTGATCCAGCCTTTAGTTCGTCCAATATCATTTGTTGATCCACAGTCTTGACAGGTATTATCACATAAATGTTCTGCCATGTAAATCATGCCTTCAGTATGATCATCTCCTCCATATGCATAGAAACGTAGACAACCATATTTTTCTTTCATTTGAAAACAAATTACTTGAGGAATTATGTGTTTCTTACCTTCTATGTAAACGGTAACATTATCTATGTAGGATTGTATACTTCCACACAGTATATCTATAATATGTAACCAACTATTTGGTACATTCATCCAGTTTCTCATCCCTTGATTTTCTTTATGTTGTTGGAATATCTTTGGGTACTTAGCTATTAGTTCTCTTGTTGTGTTGACCATATACCTAACTGTTGAAGTTTTCTACAAATGCGTTCTTGTGTTCTTTTATCTGTAGTGAACGCCTCTTCATATTCTAGGAATGCTATGATTTGGTCGTACTCTTTTTGCATTTTTTCAAGCTCTTGAAAATCTTTAAGGGTAGTAGCATCATTTTTCTCTTGAGTTTTCATTATATAGTATTTATTAGGTTAATTACATCAGCTTGTGTCTTTGGTTTTAGTACTTTTATATGTCCAGATTCCTCTGTATAATCAATAATAATCTTACTGTCTTTTATTAGTTCATTAAGTTTTTTTCTTGATTCTGTTACATTGCTGAATGCTCGACGATATATCTCGCCAGTTTCATAGTTTGTCCATTTTATTAAATAAATTGTCATTGTTAAAAACAGTTTTGCATATCCCGGGTATAGTAACGGCCCAAGATGTTTCCGTTATAGCTTCCTCTATTTAGAACTTCTAGTTTAATCTGCCACTTTATTTCACAGTAGCTTAAGTACTTCTTAGTACAGCATAACTCTAGAATAGTGCGTTTAAATCTTTGCTTATTATATTTGCTTATGTCATCTTGTAGTTCCTTGCATGAGCCATAGTAATCTTTCCAATCTGACTCTTTTATAATATACTGGTAAGTCTTACGTGTCTTAGTAGCTTTTTTTAAACGCTTTGATATTTTTGTTTTACGAATATTACGCAGGACCTTTTTACCTACGTAGAACTTATCTGTTATCGTATCTTGTATGATATATACGAAACCATGGATGTTATTGTAGGCTGGTAAGTCTTCTATATTATAGATTTCCTTATTTTTATAGAACCAGGGTTGCTGCATAGGGTGTGGATTTATCTCTACAAATATAAACAGTACTTAACTAGTCTTCTAGTTTTTTGTTTAAGATTGGAATTAGTCTATTACGTACCTCCTGAGCAGTATTATCTCTAATAGAATCAGATATATCTTTACTCATTGGTAGAGTGGCTATCTGTATAGTAGGATATAGCTCTTTATAACGTTCCATTGCTTTTATACCTGCTTCGTCATAATCGAACAGCACAACTATCTTTTTATACTTTTTTAGGTATTCATTCATTACCTCTTTTCTGATTATTGAATTCTCAGAATCCGGGGCTATGTAGTCTACTATGGATAACTTAAGACTCTTTAAGGACATGATATCTTTAAGAGAGCTGGTTATTACTAAAAAAGGATGTTGTTTAAGCTGATCTGAACCTTGGATATAGTCAGAGACTTTAATGAATTTTTTATCCAGGGTCTTGGGTTGATAGATTTTGTACAGGCTGCCGTCGGGCTTGTGGTAACCATATAGATAGTTTCCCCTAATACATAGTTCCTTATTGTCCTTTATCATACAATAGGACTCTAAAGGGACAACATTATGCTCAGTTAAAAGTCTTGTGCCGATATTAAACTGGGTCCAGAAGTATTGATCAGATGTATTCCACTGCCGGGGTTTTATAGAAGATACTTTGTACTTACTCGCCTGTTTAAACTCCTGGAGGTCATAGTCTCCATTATTATGTAAGACAAAATCGTTATACTTTTCTACTACTTGCTGACATGCTTTATGATATGGAAGCTGGGTAATATCTTTTACTAAATCTATGGCGGAACCATATTTGCCTGATGAGAAGTCTTTATACCTGTATACTTTATCCTTAGCAATGTAGATACACATGCTGGGAGTACGTTCTTTAGGGTTGAATATACTCTTGATTTTTATGTCATGGCCGTTAAGCTTTTCTTTAAGCTTACAAAAATGTTCAAATATCCATGGTACCGGGACATTCTTGATGTCATGCACTAGGTTTTTTGTTACAAACATAATAATCGTATTGAGTGTAAAGCAATTACTTGACTTTATATATAAAAAAGTATAGCTATAGCTTTACTCTGTGAAAAAGTGGGGCTGGTAGAAACCAGCCCCTATGTTAGATAACCCACGAGAAACCTACATAGAAAAATCATCGGTAGCTGGTTCGAAACTGTTAAGAGTCTTTGTGGTCAGTGCCTTATAATGGTACTTGTTTGACTTATCAAACTTGTCAAGCTTAGTTTCGTCAATAGAAACAAACTTGTACTTAGGTAGAGAAAGTTTTATAATGGTCTTACCATTATATTCTTCTTCTGTACCTTTTAAGAACCAGTATAGATTATGGCCTTTTACTAGATTAATTACCTCTTTAACCCATTCTTCAATGGTTTTAGCTTGAATTGCATCTAGTTCATTCTTAAGACCTAATTCTATGGCAATAATGGTAAGCTTATACATGATCTCATTACGAGATACATTTGTATTACCAAACTCATCTGTCCACATGGTAGCTCCAACACGAGCTGTCTGACCTTTATGTTTAGGTCCTTCGGGATTGTCCCTGTCTATTGGCCATCCTTCAAAGTTCTCAAGAGCTGGTCCCTCTAGATAAAGTTCCAGGGTTTTCTTGTCTCCTTTGTTAGATGTACGCAGTTGACCACTGTTAATGTGAGCATAAGCTACTCCCGGGTTGAATGACTTGGAAGAACCGCCACCTTGTTTTACTTCCTGTCCATTTGTACTGAACATACGTTGTGTTTTTGATGTTTAAAAAATAAGGAATTAACTTTCATATTTATATATAGACTTTTTAACTAGTTCTAAGTCATTGGTTATCTCGAAACTATCAAACATACCTCTTGGACTTTTACACGTATTTTCTCCATTGTTTTGAGTTTCAAATACATAGCGGAGATTACCATCTTTATCTTTTTTTACTTTACCAAAAAGGACTATAGAGAATAAACCTTCTAAGCTAAGCTTTTCATCAACCATACGGCCGATGGTCTTTGCTTTGAACTTACGCTTACCTTCTAAGTCAGTTGATTCCTCAGCATGTGTAAGGAAAAAGATGATAAGATCACCTCTGAGATCTTTAGGCATACGTGCAATACGGGCAAGATTAGCACCTATCTGGGTAAACTTTTCATAGCCCTTTTCATCACATCTGTCAAAGAACTCAAAGCTTGACATGTACTGAAAGTCGTCAATAACAATAATCTTAATTTCAGGACGCTTGGAGTTCACGTAACTAAGGCATGCTTCTATCTGTTGGGCTGAAGATCCTGTGTATATATTACCAGTCGGGTTATCTTTACTCCACAAGGTATACCTATTTTTCCAACCTTTAAAAGGCAGGGGCTTATTGGCCACGTTGATAATGAATGTTTCCTTTGAGTCTAATTTTTCAATACTGGTAGACTTACCGGTACCTGACTCTGCAATTACTAGAATACTCTGTGCCATGTTATTTGGATGTTGATTTTATAAGTTCATTAAGCCATACTTTAGCACTGATTGGTTTACCAATGGTGATAGCCATAAAATCGCGGATGGTCATTTCACTATATGGGGCATCTTCCATTGGGGATGGTGCTTTATATGCTGTTACTGTTTTTATATTTGGCTTAATTGTTTCCATTAAAGCTTTCTCACCACTGATAGCAACACTTTGTGCATCAATGGATCGTAGTTCTTCTAATGGTACTAGATAAGAACCTTTTTCATTAATTTCATATTCATCTTCAAATGAAGAGTTATATGGTATACGATATACGGTACGATCAGTATCTGCTGGTTCTAAGTCACGAGTTATTAGTTCAAAATAGAAACCTTTTTCTTTTTTAAACTCGGATGCAAAGATTCCAACGACCAATCTTGCTTGTTTATCATAGAACGGCATCTTCATATTGAAGTCTGTTCTAGTAATACCAAGGTTGTTAATTAGTGATTGATGATAGTCTCTGATTTCTTCAAGTTTCTGTTTCTTAAATTCTTTAATATCATCTTGACTTGCTGATTGATTTGTTGTGTTAAACATATAATTTTATTTTATAATTCACTGCCAATAGGTGCAGAGGTTGTTCTTGTTCCGTTTCCTCCTGTCCTTTGTGAATAGCGTAAGTATGTTCCATCTGGTCTTGTAGATACGAATTCTGGTACTTCTATCATACGTTGGTGTTTACCATCCATTTTAAGGAAGATTAGGTTTTTCTGGTCATCACCATTACGTACTTTAAGAAGGTGCATAAATACGTCGTCTTTAGTTACTTCGTAAGCATATGGACCGTAGGAACGAATGTCTGATTTGAATGGTCTTGTAATTGCTACAACCATATCAGATCCCTGCATTAAAGCATCTCCTCCAAATATATCAGAGCTAGTAGGATAGTTTACTATAGATCCTGGTGTTTTACGTGTAGCTTCATCAAGAGATCTGTTTAGTTGAGTAACCATAATTACTGTAATAGGAATTTCATTCTTTAGTTTCATAAGCATTTCTGTCGTATCATAAAGAACATCAAACTTATCTTTTTCAGAACTTGTTTTCTTTATGAGCCAACTATGGTCTATTGTTACAATCATAGGCTTACGTCCACCATCCATATACTTAATCTTTATAGCATCTTCTATCTCTTTATGATTAAGAGATCTGGGAAACATATCTCTACTGATTCCCTTAGAAAAAAGATATTTACTTTCTTCTATATACCGTTTAACTCTTTCATGAACAAAGCTATCTAGTGATTTTTTTGTACTTAATATTACTCCGTATTCTTCAGCAACCTCAGCTGCAAACTGACGTGCTGCATATTGATCTGAACCCATTTCAAATTGAAATTCAATAATATTAAATTTCTGATCAGGATTAAGACCATGAGATTCTCTTATTATTTGAGATGCTAACATAGTTTTTCCTGCACCTGGACGTGCACCTATTGTGAGCATAGATCCCCATTCAAGTCCTCCTACTCCAGCTTCATTGAAACCAGGCCAAGGTGTCTTTAAAGATTTAATCTCACCTTTCATTCTTTTCTCTATATATGTTAGACCATCTTCTAGAACTCTAACATAACTTTTACAGCCATATTTTTCTTCTGCTGTTTCCATATATTCATGTATGAATTATTTTAATAGAAAGATATTATTGACCATGCTTTCCATTTTATCAAGACTTTCTTCTCTTCCTTTGTAATAAGCTTTATTCATCATCTTACTAACGATGGCTTCAAGAATAGTATAATTAACAAGTTTAAGTTCATCATCATTTTTTATAATTCTAGCAGATGGAAGTTGACTGAAAAGTTCTTTTAACTCTTCTTTGAAAGAAACTGTTGTCATGTTAAATGTATTTTATAAGTGTAAATATAAAACTAAAAATGTAAAAAACCAAAAAAGTTTACGTGTTGAAATATAATTTTTATGGAGTTTTCAGAATGTCTGGGTTGTCAATTATATTCTGACATAGATCAGCCAAAGAAGACCTGCTAATTTTAGTTCTGGGGTCTGTCTTCTGTATAAAGTATGAGCTGGTCATCATGTACAAGTAGCCTTCCTTTTGTTTATTATAGACATAGTAATCTGTGGCATCCAGTACTATTTCCCAGGTAAATTCTGGATAAGTTTTGAAAAACCAGACAAACTTGTCTTTTAGTTCTTGAATATTTTGTCTAGCATATTCTCCACTGGGGAGCTTAATGGTGGGAAACATTTCTCTATATATCTTAATTGAGTCTAATGCGTTGACTCCCAGTATATCAGACACTACTTTCTTTTTTGTCTTTACAAGTAGTGTTTCAAATTCATCTAGGATAAATACTGCTCCTGTGCTTAGTTTACTATCTTGATCAATATGCCCTCTATTGATAGCAGCTTGGCGTTCTTGTTCTGTGTCAATAATTTGACTAGGTTTAATTTTATTTCTACAGCTATCAAGGAAGTATAACTGATTCGGACTGATGTTGTACTTGATCAATGTTGTCCATAGTTGATGACTCATGGTTGTAATAGTTTTTTATATAGTTGAAGATTGTGTTGTACTTATTTCTAAAAACATTGCAGGTTTGCATAAGATTTTTAAAGGATTTGATGTTATGCATTATTGTAGTATGGTCTTTATTATCTAAGTATTTACCAATCTCAATAAAACTATAACCCATTTGCCTTGCTAGGGTACAGTATATCATTCTAATTTCAACTATTTCCCTATACCGATGTTTGCTTTTAAGTTTAACTGTTCGTTGATATCTTACAGGTAAAAATTGGGTAAAATGACTTTCTAATGTGTTAAGACTTAGCTTAGGTAGGGCATGTACCTTGGTAATAACTGTAGGGTAATACCCTATTTTTTCAAAGAAGGACTGTTTAAATTGATCTATAAGTTTACGTTCTAGCTGAAAATTGTAGTTTATACCGTCCATAAATTTTGGTAGTTTGGTTTACAAATATAGGTGATTTATTTAAAAAATTCTTCGTATATTATATTGTAGGGCTTATACAGCCTCTACATATTGTAAGTTTATAAATCTTTATACAATGGCTAAGAAATTTTATGCTCAAAAAGACGCTTTGGGCTGGCCTATTCCCGGTACAATGATGAGTGGCTCTAAGGTGCCTGCTAATCTACTTGAGATTCCTGCCGCTGACGTAGTTGCAGGTGCTGGTCAGGTAGTTGTATATCACCCTGGCAAACTTCGTTATTTTATACGGAAAGACAAGAAAGGAAATATCATCCCTAACTCATTGATTATCAGCTTGCAAAAGCCAAAAGGGGATGTATATGAGTTTAAACTTGTAAAAGCTAGTTAGAGATGATTAAGGATAACCCCGCACTAGTAGCATTTAAAGTTTGGATATTTCCAGGATTAGTATCCGTTATTAGCTTGATGATTTGGAATGGTGTTAACGAAATTAGATCTGATATTAAGCTTCTTATGGCTCAATCTAATATAGATAAGACCCGTATAGATAATCTGGAAAGAGAAGTATATGGTGATAGATCGACTAGTTCATCCCGGAATTCTGAAGATAAACCGCTGAGTACCAATGATATGTATGCAGTAATGCCTGATAATAAGTCAAGACTTAAACCCAAAAAAATATATTTTTATGACATTTAAAGAATGGTTCATTGAACTTTTTAAGGATGAGCGTAACTCTACCTCCATAAAGCCAGTTGTTGGGTTTATGGGGGCTGCTTTTTTATGTATAACACTTATTATCAATTCTTTCAATCATGATAGTATTAAGCCGTCAGACGCTCTTGTAAACGCTGTTCTGGTCATAACCTGTGTGGGTATTGGTGCAGACAGTATAGATAAATTCTCCGGTACGAAAAAGAAAGAAGGTGAAGTTTAATAAGTATGTTATTGTTCTTTTAGTAATTGTCGGACTATTTTTGATATCTAGACTTGGATGTAATAATGGATTTGGCTTTTTTGATAAACCCAGGATTGATACAGTAAGAGTAATAGATACAGTATGGAAAAGACATGATACCACTATTATAAAAAGGGTACCGGTACTTAAAGTCATTTACGATACTGATACTCTTCCTCCTGAATATCTCCCGGATACCAATTATGCTGCTTTGAAACTTCAATACGAAGCTTTGGTTAAAGAGCATACTTCTAAGGCACTATTTTCTGATACTGTTTTATTGAAGGATCTTAAAGGTGGAGTCTATATAAGGGATACCGTACAGTTTAATAGACTGGCCGGTAGATCGGTAGATGCTAAGTATGAGATTCCTGTTGTAAAAGAGACAGTGACTATTACAAAGCAGGCTCCCAAAAGAAATCAGCTATATATGGGGGGTGCTTTAAATGTTGATAGGAGGCTTGCACCAAGTACAGCAGAGGTAGGATTGATTCTTAAGACCAAGCGTGACCAAATAATGGGTCTTAAGCTTAGCTCTGATATCAATGGTAATATAAACTACGGCTTCCAGAGTTACTGGAAAATTGGGTCTAGGAATAAATAAGTAATATGTCTTATTCAAATTTAGTACTTGATCATTGCGAAAATCCACGTAATGTAGGTACCCTTGACAAATCTAGTCCAAGTGTTGGTACAGGGTTAGTTGGGGCTCCTGAGTGTGGTGATGTGATGCGTCTGCAAATTGAAGTAGACGAAGCTACAGGTGTTATCCGTGACGCTAAGTTCAAGACTTTTGGTTGTGGCTCTGCTATTGCCTCTTCTTCCCTGGCTACAGAATGGCTGAAAGGTAAGTCTGTGGATGAAGCAGTGAAGATTGATAACATGACCATTGTAGAAGAGTTGAATCTCCCCCCCGTAAAAATTCACTGCTCTGTGTTGGCCGAAGATGCTATCAAGGCAGCCATAAATGATTACCGTGAAAAACATCAAACGTAAAATAATATATTATGAAAACACTTGTTCAGAAACTTCTTAACTTTTTAAAATGGATGGTAGTAAAAAAGAAAGAAGAAGTAAGTATTGTTACTCCTAAACAGAAGAAGAAAAAGAAGTATTATTATCCTAAGCCGCCTAAGGATGGATCTATCAAGTCTTAAATATCACTTACCGGATTTTGTAATTGATCAGATCCCAGAGGTTATTAGTAAGTACAGTATAGATACACCTTTACGGCTTTCTCATTTTTTAGCTCAGTGTGCTCATGAGTCTGGTGGCTTCAAATTAGCCAAAGAGAATTTAAACTATTCATCTAAAGGTTTGATGGCAATTTTTAAAAAGTATTTTCCTACACAAGCTTTAGCTGATGCTTATGCACGTAAACCCGAAAAGATTGCTAACAAAGTATATGCTTCTCGTATGGGTAACGGTAACGAAGCTTCTGGAGATGGTTATAAGTTCAGGGGTCGTGGTTATATTCAGCTGACTGGTAAGTCTAACTATGCTTCTTTTACAGCTTCAATTGGTGAAGACTGTGTAGCTAATCCAGATTTGGTTGCTACAAAATATCCCTTAGCATCCGCTGCTTGGTTCTTTGAAAAGAACTGTGTAAAGAAGTGTGATGCAGGTTCTACAGATGCTGTAGTAACCATTGTAACAAAATGTGTTAATGGTGGTGTTATAGGTCTGGATGATCGTATAAAGCACTTTGAGGAGTATTATGCATTACTTATGTAGTTATTATCAATTTGTGCATTCGTTGCAAAACTCATAAAAAAAGCTATTATTAAACCAAAAGAATAATTTGCCTTCCAAATACAGTAAATTCGTGGTGTTATCCTATAAATTTTCAACTATGAAAAAGAGTCTTTTTCTGCAAGTAGCCGTTTTAACAGGATTACTTGCCTTAACGATGGTTGCTTGTAAGAAGGAAAAAAGCAACACCCAAGACCCTGCGGAGCAGTATGAGATAACTACTTCCAAATTATCAAGTGAGTCAGATGCAGAAGCCGAAG
>Ga0194119_10001536_pt1 | contig 41666 bp, 36 predicted proteins | sample TA2MahC100mmetaG_FD_148620 | JGI IMG/M metagenome (GOLD analysis project Ga0194119, IMG submission 148620) | Freshwater microbial communities from Lake Tanganyika, Tanzania - TA2015018 Mahale Deep Cast 100m | ecosystem: Environmental > Aquatic > Freshwater > Lake | place: Tanzania: Lake... | reverse complement strand
TCCGGGCGGTTTAGGATGGTATCGGGTGATAGATTTTTTGCGTAAGGTATATAAAGAGAGAAAGGTAATAGGATTGGATGTCGTAGAGTTGAAGCCAAATCCTGGGAATGAAGCTCCAAATTTTTTGTCTGCTAACCTTGTGTATAAAAATATTGGATTTTACAAAAAATATACTCTTTTATCTTAACTAAGTGTTATGATAAAAAATAAAAGTGCCTGCATTTTCATTATGTTGTTTTTAATCCCTTCTTTTGCTGTTGCAGAAACATCTTATGATGTATCTCCGGATTTAAAATTTTCTATAGAAAATCACGTACGGCTTTCGGGGAATACATTGGGGAATAATCTTGATCTGAACAGTGATACAAGCGATGGTGTTACCTATATGGGATATACTTATGATACGAAGTTTAATATTACATACAAAGAATTTTTAACGTCTTTTATAAAATTAGAAAGTAACGGGCCTTTTGACTTTGATGCTCCGATTGTATCTGACAGAAAAATCAATACACTTTTTGGAGAAGTCGATAATTATAGCATGCCTGAGATAATTCCACGGGTTGAAGAATATTGGATAGATTCAGTAGTTGTTAACTTACCGCTAAAATTTAAGATAGGTCAGTACCTGAATCAGGTCGGGAATGGTTATGCCCTTGGAGGATACTATGAGAATTATGGCGCCAGTATTTATAGCACCAATGAGAATTTTCAATGGAGGGTATGTTATGTAAAACCCGATTTAGAGAATAAAATTATTCTGGGGCCTCAAGTGCCGCAAGAAAGGGCATTGGATGTGGAATATGACTCAAACGCCCATTTTATGAGTTTTGATACTATGATTAAATGGGATGATCATTCATTTCAACCTTATGCAGGATTATTGCACGATACGACACCAAGCACTCGCAGGGTTAATACGTATCCATTCCCGGTAAATGAGGATAATTTGGGAACTATAGGCATTGATGCTGATATGAATTTTGATAAGTTAAATGTTGGATTTGAAGTGGCAAAGAATTTTGGTAACGCAAATGTTCGTGGGGATGGTACCGATATTATTCATAAAGGTTACATGGCGTATGCTGATGTCTCTTATAGTTTCGAAAGAATCACTCCAAGGTCGAAATTACTTATTAGTTCCGGCAACAAGATGGATAGTAACGACGTGTTAAAAGGAAGATTCACCTCACACAGTAATAATAGTTTTTCTGTCTATTCTCCAACAAATGCAAACCTCTCTGATACCATTTATCCTGCTGCTTACGGACCCTATTTAGCAACCGGCGGAGGCTATGCCCTGAATTACGGAGTTGCACGGCCCAGTGTTTTTGGTGATACCTATCAACTGAATGATCTTATCTTACCCAACATGGGAGTTGATTTACAGGTGACAGAAAAATGGTCTGTATCATTCGATTATTGGTACCTAAGGAGTTTTGAACATGCCATAGGTATACTTAATGATCGTGCTATCACATTAAGCTCTGATTTAGGTCATGAATTAGATTTTTATAGCAGCTATGATTTAACGAAACACATTTCCTTCAATCTCCTGATGGGTGTATTTTTCCCCGGTAAGTATTATCGTGAAAAGAGGGATGACGGTGATGTTTTAGGGCTGGCGTCATCTCCTCGGTATGATGGTGATGCGGACCCCGCTTATCAAATTGAGTTAGCTACGGAGATTACATTTTGAATCATAGGAACTGTAAAGTATTAATTACAAACAGGGTATATTTGATAATATTTATTGTGGGGTTGGGGTTTATTTATAGCGTATACGCACCTGATGTAGTTATTTCTCAATCGAAGACCTATAATACAAATGAAAATAGGTTAGTGCTTAAGGTATACACCTGGGGGGATTTTATTGATCCTGAGATTTTTTTGGACTTTGAAAAAGAATTCCACGTTAAAGTCCAAATTGATTATTATGATGACGAAGAGTTGATGTTTTCAACAATCCAGTCTGGGCCGGGTCGATATGATGTAATTTTCCCAAGTGATTCTTTAACAGACGTCATGTTAAAATCGGGGTTATTATCGAAACTCAATATGCGCCGCATTCCAAATATACGCTATCTGAGAGATAAATTCAGGGTAATTACTAAAAGAAAGTGGATGGGGTATAGTATCCCAATTGATTGGGGAGTTACCGGTATTGCATATAACACAAAATACGTTACAGAATCTGTCGATAGCTGGGATACTTTTTGGAGGACAAAATACAAAGATAAAATGGCGCTTTTGAATAACAGTTACGATGTAATGACGGTAGGGCAAAAAAGAATGGGTTATTCTTTAAATCCTGCTAACCCCTCAGACATAATTGAGTCGATGAAGGTATTAAAGGCGCTAAAACCTTTGCTTCAGGAAGAAGGATTTATGCCTTATAGTAAAATTATGGAAAGGTTGAAAACCGGGGAATTGTGGATTGCCCAGTGTTACAATGGCGATGCGGCATTAGTTAATGAGGAGAACGATGCCATAAAATTTGTGATACCAAAAGAGGGAACTGGTTTCTGGACGGATAATATAGCAGTCCCCGTTGGTGCAAAACAGATACAACTTGCAGAAAATTTTATTAATTTCATGTTACGTCCTGAAATTAGCGCCCGGCATACCAACTATTGTTATTATGCCAGTTGTAATAAAAAAGCAGGACTTTTTGTTAAGAAAGAGACATTGAGAAATCCGTATGTCTATATAGATAATAAAGAAATCGATAGACTGGAATTGTATGAAATCTTGAATCCTGATGTTCAAAAAAAATTTAACGAATGCTGGGCAGAACTTGTGAAATATTAAATTAATATAAAGGGGATTACGTGTTTTATGAAGCTAACTAAAAATAAAATACCGTTGTTTGTAGTGTTTGGGTTATCCTTTATTGTAGGACTCATACTGCTCATTGTACCATTTACCTCGCAGATGCCTGATGGGCTTGAAAAGGTGTCAAAACATACGGTGGGATTTATCAAAAAAGATGACTTCAAATCTTCGGTGGATGTTCTTCTGCCGGGGTATACGGTACCTGCTATAAAACACAAATTTGATACCAAACGATACGCAGGTATTATTGGAGTGTTAGTTGTGTTTGGAATTACAGTATTTGTAGGATATCTGCTGAAAAAAAGGCGTAAAAATTCATAGAGATTAGTTTTTCTATTGTAGTGATCATGATTCATAAGGGATGTCAAAAACTATGTAGGAGTGTATAATAATTGTTGATTTGATTTTGTTAGCACGATAACATGACAAACTTCAAGTATGGTTCCATGGCGTGAACTCCATCGGTGGGATAATCCAGACCTTGTGATGAAACGTCGATGAGCTTGTGTGTTTTTTGCGTGAAATCTTTTACCCGTGACAATAATTGGAAAAATTTCGAGAAGTTTATTTTTGCGATATTGGTGGAAAAGGCAAGAAGTCCATCTTCACGAAGGATGTTGAGTCCTGCTCCGATTAATCTGGGGATGTCTTTTTCCACGGTGAATACCGTTGTCTTGCTCGTAGAAAAACTGGGCGGGTCGATAATAATCACGCCAAACGTCCGTCCCTTTTTTTGAAACCTTCGCAGCCAATCCCATACATCTCCCACTATAAATTCGTGATCGTTTACATCAAGTTGGTTCAGTAAAAAATTCTTTTTGCTCCATTCTATTGCCTTCCTGGACAGGTCTATATTGGTTGTCCTCGTAGCGCCTCCTATTTTTGCGTAAATCGAGAAGGAAGATGTATAGCAGAAACAATTTAATATTTCTTCGTTATTTGCTAATGCTTGTATTTTTTTTCGATTATCCCTTTGATCCAGAAACAGGCCTGTTCCGCCTCCTTCAAGAAACGATATATTGAATTTTATGCCATTTTCCGTTACAACAAAATCTCTTGGAATTTCCTTTCCTGACACTAAATGAGTTTTAATATCTTCACCTTTTAGCCGTATCTTTTCTGTAATGCTTTCTGGCGCAAGGATGTCATTAAGGGCATTACAAATTCTGTCTTTTGAATGTTTTTCATACGATTTAAAATATTGAACCAGGAGATTTTTGTTATAAATGTCGATTGTTACTTCCGGTAGTCCATCCCCATAAGAATTTACCAAACGATATGCGTTCGTCACGGTGTGATTTATGTATTTACTTCGCAACAACCACGCCTTAGAAATGGTTTTGCGAAAGGATTCAGGATCGGCGTTATGCATAAAAGGTTTTTCTGAGAGTGGTATATACAAAGATGGGTGAATGCTTGTTTATTCCTGGAGCACTTCTACTCTATTTCTCCCCTTTGTAATTGCGGATGAGAGCTCTAATTCCACGGAATGGATTAACTCTTCAGGCGAATGTTCTTTATATTCGGAAGCTCCCATGCTTATCGTGATCTTGCCCTTTGGCTGAACATCTTCGTAGAGATAAGGATAATCATGGATCATTGAAACAAATCTCTTCGCCAGGATTAAACCTGAGGAAAGAAACGTATTTGTCAATAGTATTGCAAAGGAATCGATACCATGCCTTACGAGCACGTCCGAACCCCTTATATTTTTTCTGATGATCTCGGCAATCTTCTTCAGGATAAGATTGCCGTAATGGTCACCTTTTTTATTAATATAGTGTCCAAATTGATCCACATCAAGGATCAACAAGACGAGTGGCAAGTTATATCTTGTTGACCTCCTTATCTCCTGAGCAAGCCTGATTTGAAAATATCTGTAATTGAAGACTCCTGTTAGCTCGTCGATGAGTCCTGCCTTTTTTGGATATAAGACCTCGATGTTCCTCAAATGATTTACAATCTCTTTCGAAATAATGGCATCTTTACACAATACCATTTCTATTTGACCTACGACTTCAAGCCTTTCATCCGGTGAAAGGTTTGTGGATGTTATGGCGAAGATAGGTATATCTCTCAAAGCGGGGTTTTCCCGATACTCTTTGATTATCTTAAATCCACCTTTAGGTATATTTAAATCAACAATCATTAAATTCGGTTTAGTCGTCAATGCGAGATTAAAAGCGGCTTCTGTGTCAGAGGCGGATTGCATTACAAACCCTTCATTCTGAAGGATATTATAGAGATTATCCCGTATGGCGTTGTCATTGGTGACGACGAGGATATTAATCGGATAACGGGCCTTTTTAGTTAACAAGGACAGTTCTGTTAGTTTTTCAAGAAGGACGGATTTGTCCACTGGTTTTACCATGTAATCCGTGGCCCCCAGGGCAAAAGCAAGTTCCTTATTTTCGATTATTGAATGAATGATTACGGGGATGTCTCTCGTATCAGGATTGGCCTTAAGTGACTGAAGCACCTCCCAGCCATCCTTTTTAGGAAGCATTATGTCTAGGGTGATTACAAAAGGCTTGAGTTCTTTTGCCTTGAGTATGGCTTCTTCCCCGTCATAGGTATGAGCAATCCTGTATCCGGCTTGTGTAAGATGGATGGTTAGAATTTCCACTGTCGGGATGTCATCCTCTACCACCAGTACCAATGGACATTCTTCTTTTAAACGTGTTTCGGCAATTTGAGGGAATATGGGTTTTGGCGTACTCGTTTGCTTTTCATGGACGACAAAGGGTAAATATACATTGAAGATGGCTCCCTGACCGTATGTGCCTCCGACCTCTATCTGTCCCCCGTGCAATTCTACCAGTTTCCTTGTTAATGAAAGACCGAGTCCGGTACCCTCGGTTGACTTGGACGGGTCGAGCTGTTCAAATTCTTCAAAGATTTTTTCCCTATCCTCGGGTCGAATACCAACACCAGTATCCCATACAGAGACTTTGAGCAACCTCTGCGATTCTAAAGCCCATGGCAAAATCTCTTTGTTGCCTTTTACTTTTTCTATGTTTATTCCAACTGTGCCGCCTTCTGGCGTAAATTTTATAGCGTTGCTTAATAGATTGTATAGTATTTGTTTGAATTTGATTTTGTCAGCGGTAAAACAATCAACTTCACTGCTCATTTCAATTTTTGGTTCTATCCCCTTCTTCCCTGCAAGGGGTTTTAATACCATCAATACTTCATCAATCGTTGTTTTCAAAGGAAATGTTTGGTGTGAAAGTTCCATTTTTCCTGCTTCTATCTTAGCGAGGTCTAAGATATTGTTTACGAGGTGAATGAGGTGTTTGCCGGAGGTATAGATAGTGTTTGTATACCTTTGCTGTTTTTCATTTAAATCGCCAAAAGTTTTTTGGAGGAGTATTTCTGAAAATCCTATTATGGAATGAAGGGGTGTCCTGAGTTCGTGGCTCGCATTAGCTATAAAACGTCCTTTCATTTCATTAGCCTTGCTTAGTTCCCTGTTTATTTTCTCAAGTTCCTTTGTCCTTTCAAATACTTTATCCTCAAGGTTCTCAGTAAGTTCTTCAAGCTCTTCATTTTTTTTCTTGAGTTCTTCCCTCAGGCGTTTTTCTTCTGTAATGTCTTTGCTTATACCCACCGTGCCTATAATACCACCTGTTTTATCCCGTAGTACGGATATGGTAAGGCTTATATCAACGGGAGAACCGTCTTTTTTGAGGAGTTTTGTTTCATAGTTGTATACGGCTCCTTTTTCATGAAGGGTTTTGAGGATATTTGTCCTTTCCATTTTATTAACATAAAATTCCGATACCTTACAGCCTATAACCTCATCAGCCCGATAACCCAAAATTCTTTCACCACCCTTTGAGTATTTTACAAGCCTGCCTTCGCGATCGGTGGTGATGATCATATCCTGTGAATCATTTAGCATGCCCTGGAGATAAGTCAGAGATTCTTCCATATCCGTTTTTGCCTTTTGATGTCTGCTGACCAGTTCCCAGAGGAGTTTCGCTCCAAGGCCATCTACAACCTCTATAGGATAAGGAAATGACTCTTTGATAAATTCGCTTACCCCCGGCTTGCCGGTAGCGTTTATTATAATATCCGGCTTGTGACTGTAAAACTCCTTTATATCCTCAGCAACAAAGATTCCCCATTCTTTGGCAAGATTTAGGCCGGGGGCATTTTTATCTTTATCAGTTATACCAATTATCTTTACGTTACCATTGGTGTGAAAAATGTCAAGAAGTGCGCTTCCGCCGTTACCGGCTCCAATTACAGCGATTTTTATCATCCTAAACCCTTTGTTGATGTTTTGGGGAAATTATCTTTAAACTCGGGACGTGCAAAGAAAATATTGAAATGTTTATTCCCATTTATGAATCAAAGTGTCATTTTCCATCATCGTGATGAACTTCTCTACGAGCCATGGGTCCCACTGGCCTGATAACTTTTCATTGTTCATAAGATGTATTGCCGCACTTATACTGTAGCTTCTTCTGTATGGCCGTTCTGAAACAATTACGTCAAAACTATCTATAACGCTTATGATTCTGGCGATAATGGGTATATCTTCGCCTTTTAGTCTGTCCGGATAACCCCTTCCGTCCCATCTTTCGTGGTGATGTCTTATACCAGGAAGAATTTGCTTCAGTGAATGCAGAGGTTTGCATATATCTTCACCAATTGTCGGATGTCTCCTGATTAACTCTAACTCGCTTTTTTGAAGAGGTCCTCTTTTGTGAAGTATGTCTTCCTTTAACCCTATCTTGCCGATATCATGCAGTGTAGCAGCCTTTTTGATAATAATTGATTCTGCTTCAGAAAGTCCTATAAATATGGCAAGCTTTTTTGAGAGGTTGCTAACCCTTTCTGAATGGCCTTTTGTATAAGGATCTTTTGCTTCAATAGCAACTGCAAGTGTAAGGATTATGTCTTCTGAATGATCAAGCTCGTCTTGTAATCTTTTAAGTTTGATGAGGGAACGAATCTTTGTTGTGAGTTCGATACTGTTGAAGGGCTTGCTAAAAAAGTCATCAGCCCCGGCTTCGATACCGGTTATTTTGTTCTCAAGCTGGTCTAAACCGGTTAGAAGAATGATGGGGAAAAACTTCCTGCCTGACAACGACTTCAGGCTTTTACATAAATCATAGCCATTCATGCCGGGCATCATAACATCCAGAATAGCTAAATCCGGAGAAAGGTTTTTTGTGAATCGAATTGCCTCTTGAGCATTCGTGGTAGCCTGAACGTTATAACCCTCCCTTATCAGGAAAGCTTCCATAAGCTCTGCATGCGCTTCAATGTCGTCAACGATAAGGATTAACGGGTTATGCTCTTTTTCTTCTATGAGTTGCGGAGATAACATTAAGTGTCTTGCAAAAAAGTAATCGTGATAATATTCATAACTGAGTAGAGACAGGTTTGAAACCTGTCTCTACTTGTAAATTGCGTAAAAGACAGATCTTTACTGCAGGTGGTTATTGGACTGCGAAAGAACTTTCAAATATATCACCGATTATAGACAAACAAATGTTGCATATATTAATGTATTAAAGCGTCACTGTCAAGCATTTAACGTAGCGCTATACTGGAGAATAACCTGTAATGAACAGGGTTTGTTTTTCACATATTGCCTGTCTGTATTGATTCCCAAAAATAGAGTCAAACCACAGGGTTAATGCAATAATTCTATTTAAATGGGATCAATATGCACAAATGTCTTGTGAATGCCTTCAATGGCGTCTACCTCTCTTTGGACATTTTTTCCAATATCATGTGCCTGGGTCATCGTTAAATTTTGATCTATAGATATATGAATTTCAACATGGATATAATTACCTACGTAGTGTGCACGGACATCGTGAATTCCAATAACACCAAAAACAGCGCATGCCTTTTTTTTAATTTCTTCCATGATACTGGAATCGGGTTGTTTGCCCATGAGGTAATCAATATTTTGAACGCCGATTTTGTAACCTGAGTAAATAATCCAAAAGCTGATGAGGATTGCAGCAATATCATCCATTTGTGGATAACCATAAAGTCCACAGATTACTCCGGCAAGGGCGGTAGTAGATATATATACGTCGTTCCTGCTGTCGATGGAGCTTGCCAATAAAGCAGGGCTATTTATTTTGCGGCTTACATTTTTAAAATAGGACGACATGATAATTTTCACACCTATGGATACCAAAAGTACTGCAATTGCATATATTCCAATCTTGTGCTCGTGCGTTTCCATGAGTTTAAAAATAGAGGTGTGAAGTATTTCGAATCCCAAGATTCCAGCAAAAATAGCCACAATTAAGCCTGCTATTGGTTCTGCCCGATGGTGACCAAAGGGATGTCCCTCGTCTGCTTGTTTTGAAGAGGTTTTCACAGCAAAGAAAATAATTACAGAAGAGACAATGTCGGTAAGCGAGTTTACAGCGTCCGAGATAATGGCCAAACTCTTGGACATGAGACCTGCTGTGATCTTTATTCCAAACAAAAAGGTATTGCAAATGATCAAAATAATAGTTGCCTTGCTGCCTTTATTTTTCATATCTGCCTTTTATTTTAAAGTTTTGAGTGTATAATACCTGACAAAGGGAAAACATTCAATATCCATTCAGGGGGAAAAACAATGCCATATCCTTCAAGATATTTCGATAAGTTGATAAAATTCCTTATTATCATACCTCTTTTTGCTGAATTAATCTGGCTTACAGGCTGTGCTACTCAAGGGAAAACAGTGAATACTCCTCATGAAAAAGAGACTGTATCTGTTAAAGAGGAAAGAGGTATTACAGAAGAATCTTTAAGGTGTATTACATGTCACGAAGACCGTGGTGTGACGCACGGTTGGATTGCCGATTGGGAGGGGAGCAAGCATGCAAGAAAAGGTGTGGGATGTGAGGCATGTCATATAACCTCTGTGTTGGAACCTGCAGTAAAGGAGGCATCGGAACTAGATTATCTCTACACCAGTGGAAGTAATTGTGAGGATAAAAGGGTCAATCGCCAGGTTATTGCCGGTAACTGCGGAAAATGCCATACGAAACAATACAACGAATTTATGAAGAGTCGCCATTCCATTGGTTGGAAGAGAATGCTGGATTGCGGTAGAGACATAGAGATTTCCAAAGAGACCCGCACGGCAAATTGTGAACAGTGTCATAACATACAGTTTAAGTGCGATTCATGTCATACACGACATACTTTTAATACGCTCGAAGCAAAAACCCCGGAGGCTTGTATGACATGCCACATGGGGTCGGATCAACCGCATTATGAGATATATATCTCTTCAAAGCATGGCGCTGTTTATACAGCGAGCCAGTCCAGTATACTAAAAGAATCTGAGTCCATTCGGTCGTTACGGTCGCCAATCTGTGTTACATGTCATATGCCTCAGGGCACTCATGATATAAGTTTCGGGCTTGCCTATGGGCCAGTGGGAGGCGAATTATCTTATGTTGACAGAAACGGTATTGCAGCGGATGAATCTCGATTGGCCGAGAGGCGCAATGCTATGTTGTCGGTATGTAATGCATGTCATTCTCCACGTTTTGCAAAAGAAAAATTAACCACGGCCGACACCATTCATAAAAATGTGGAAACGATTGTTAGAGAAGCAGAGGAAATCATTAACGGATTGGAAAGGGACAACCTGATAATTCCCCCAATTAATAAGAAGATAAATATTCAATCACTTGGTCATGCCGTTATACTTGGGAATCAACAGGCATATAGCAACAAATCCAGGATTGAGCGTCTATTTTCCAAATTAACATACAGTGCAAAAATTACCTGGAAAGGGGCGTATCATGCAAATCCTAATCATACGCATTTATATGGATGGGCGGCGCTCCAAAATGATCTGAGTGATATGAAAGAAGAAGCAAGAAAATTGCGGGAAGAAGCAGAAATCAGAAGAAAGACGGAGATTAGATTAAGATAAAATGCCGAAGCAGGGACTTGAACCCTGACCCCGTTGCCGGGACTAGACCCTGAATCTAGCGCGTCTGCCAATTCCGCCACTTCGGCTTGTAAAGATTTTATAGAATATAAAGGTTCAAGTCAATGGAATTTTAATAAATTGACCTTGCATTAATGCTAACAATCTGTTACGATTTTCAGATATTTTTTAGGTTATTTGGCAATAATTCTTTGGGAAGGGCGCTCATAGTAAATAAAAATATGGCAAAGACTTAGATATGCTTCTTCTTACATGTAATTTATATCCACAGGGGGGGCAATTCAGAGGCTAAGTGAAGAATATTTAGGGAGAGGATGGTTCTCATGTACTGTGTATTCACTCGGTTACTATAAATGGAATTCATTGCTAAGAATAGGAAAGCGTATTTCCAATATGAGATTCTCGAAAAGATTGAGGCAGGTATTGTACTAACAGGGACAGAAGTTAAATCAGTACGGAATAGGGATGTAAGTATTAATGAAAGTTTTGCCCACCTTAATAATGGTGAAATATTTGTTTATGAGATGCACATTGGACAATATAAACAAGGAAACAGGCAAAACCACGAGCCCAAGAGGGTTAGGAAGCTCCTGTTACACAAAAGAGAGATCGCCAAAATAGCCGGCAAGATAAAGCAAAAAGGATATACGATGATTCCTTTATCAATATATTTTAAGGATGGTATTGTCAAAGTGGAACTTGCCCTTGTTAGAGGAAAATCGAAAATTGACAAGCGGGAAGACATCAAAAAACGTGACATTGACAGGGAAATCCAACGAGCAATGAGATAATTTCACAATTATTATAAAGCATAAACAAAAAGCATAAACAAAAAATACGATACAGTTGCACAGAAACATATTTCTTTTTTGGCGTTTTAAAGAGTGGAAGGTTGGATATGTTTTCATTCTCTATTATGACTGAAAGGCAGTAAAAGTCTCGTTTTTATACTGTTATACCTTGCGCATACTAAATCGCTAAAGAAAATGAAAGGGGGAATATGCCTTCTGCAAGGATATTGATCGTAGAGGATGAACGGCAAACAGTTGATACCTTAAGGGATTTGTTTGAACAGCATGGTTATGAAACAGAAGTTGCCCTTAATAAACAGGTGGCTTTAACCATATTACAGGAGAGAAGCATGGACATTGCTATCGTTAGCACTTCGGTGCAAGAGTCGCCTGGGGGGGATATTTTACATGAAATTAGAAAGTTAAATGCAAAAATGCCAATAATAATGATCAGTGAACAAAAATCCAAGCGCGTTGAATCCTCTTCTATTAAAGCAGGCGCAAAAATATTCATTTTAAAACCTTTAGATCATGTGTTTGTCTTGCGCACAATCGGGAATCTATTAGAAGCACGATTCGCCGCCGCTGTACCAAAAAAGACTAAGAAATACTCAAAAAGTAAGAGATAAATTTCATTCCCGTTTTTAGCAAGATTATGGACTGTTGCAAGTTTACCTTAAAAGTACATTTTAATACTTTTATACTTGTTTTCATCTGCAGTGTATTTTTCACGAAACTTCTAGAGGCAAATGCAACTACCCCTGCCAATTTCGATAGCCGCATTCAAATTTTATTAGAAAATCCATCCCTAAAAAACGTCTCGTATGGCATTAGTGTTGTATCCGTCAAGAAAAACACGCCCTTGTTTAGTTACCGGGACAATGATTTATTCTGTATTGCTTCAAACATGAAACTTCTTACTACAGCCGCCGCAATAGAATATTTAGGTCCGGATTTCGAATATAGAACAAGCGTTGATGCACATGGCGTAATAACGGCATCAGGTGAACTTGAAGGAGATATTATTATCAGAGGAAGCGGCGACCCTAACCTTTCTGGCAGATTTTATAATGGTAACATTACTGCTGTTCCAGAGTCGTGGGCAAACGCTATCAGAAGCAGAGGTATTCGTAAGGTTACAGGAGATATTATTGCAGATGACAGTGTCTTTGATCGTATCTATACCAATCCTAACTGGCCGGAAAACCAATTATCTGCATGGTATTGTGCGCCAAGCTGCGGTTTGTCCTTTAATGACAATTGTGTAGATATAACGCTCATTTCTGGCAAAAAACCAGGAAATATTGTAACTGTCTTGGTAGAACCCAGTACCTCCTACTTTACAATCATTAATAAATGTGTCAGCACATCCAAAAAGAAAGAACATGCGTACTCGATATATCGGAAACCCGGAACGAATCAAATCTTTATAAAGGGAAAGTTTTGGATCAATGCAGCTCCTGAAAAAACTTGGGTGAATGTACATAATCCAGCCCTTTATCTGGCAACGGTCTTTAAAGAAATTCTAGAGAAGAAAGGGACTATAGTAGAGGGTTGTGCCAGAGTAATTGACGAAACGGATTCATTCAATTCAGATTTGGAAAAAATAACAGAGACCGTCTCTACGATGAAACAAACCATCCTCGTGATGAATAAAAATAGCCAGAACTTTTATGCCGAACAAATATTAAAAACATTGGGTTTGCAGATTAAAGGCAAAGGGAGCTCAAATGCGGGAATAGAGGTCTTGCATGCGTTTATGAGGAAATTGGGTTTTGCTCCCGGTGAATATCACATTGAAGATGGTTCGGGTTTGTCAAAAGGCAATAAACTTTCGCCTAGAATAATAACGACTCTCCTGGCGCACATGAACAAGCATCCATATAGAGATGTGCTGTATGATTCTTTGCCCGTATCAGGAATTGATGGGGGATTACGTCACCGGATGATTTCTTCTCGGTACAAAAATAAAATACATGCAAAGACCGGCTATATAGCAAAAACGTCTGCACTTTCTGGTTATATCGATACCTTAAATGGCGATACACTTGCTTTTTCAATTTTAATGAATAATTTTAAAGACCTTGGTGTCATCAGAAAAATACAGGATAAAATTTGTCAAATCTTGGTGGATTGTTATAATTAAAACTTCTTTATGAGCGAGCATATAAAAAAAGTATATTCATTTTACGCATGGATTTATGATGCTTTTTTTGGAAAAATTTTTGAGCATGGAAGATATGTTGCTTTTAACATGATGGATGTAAAACCCAACGAGACAATACTCGAAGTCGGCGTAGGGACTGGATTATCGCTTCCTCTGTATCCTAAAGAGGCTCATGTAACGGGCATAGACATAAGTCAGGAAATGCTGGATAAAGCCGAGGCAAAAAAGGAATACTACGGATTATTCAATTTAGATTTATATAATATGGACGCATCATCCATGACCTTTGCCGACAATACGTTTGATAAGGTCATTGCGGCGCATGTCATCACGGTAGTGCCCGATCCGCTAAAAACCTTAAACGAAATAAAAAGGGTGTGTAAAGAGGATGGAGAAATATTTATATTAAATTATACAGGCTGTAACAATAGGGTTATCTCCCGGTTCGAGGAATTTATTTCGCCGGTCAGAGATAAGATGGGTCTGGGAAAACACTTTGACCTGGACGAATTACTGAGGAATGCAAATCTTTCAATAGCATGCGAACGGCGAGTCAATTTCTTGGATATGTGTCGGTTGGTAAAATGTAAAAACACCCTGGTTGTGAAATAAAATGAATTAATATTTTCGACCCACACATATATAGTTAAAACCCAGTTTTTTCATTTCGCGTGGTTCGTATATGTTCCTGCCGTCGATTACATTTGGATGTTTTAATAATTGTTTGACTTTTTTAAGTTCAAGGTCTCTAAACTCATTCCATTCTGTTACAATAACCAGGGCATCACACCCTTTCAGTACCGAATATGGGTCATTGCGGTATGTTATGTTTTTAAAAATCTTCCTTGCGTTTTGTTGCGCCTCTGGATCAAAAGCCTTAATTTTTACCCCTAATTCCTGTAATTGCCGAATAATCGTGATGGACGGCGCCTCTCTCATATCGTCTGTTTTCGGTTTAAAAGCCAATCCCCAGATAGCAATACTCTTACCTTTCAAATGAGGTACCAGCTTCTTGATTTTGTGAATGAGGGAACCCTTTTGTCGTTCATTTACTTCATCTACTGCGGTTAATATCCTGGGTTCTATCCCGTTTAGTTTCATAATTTGAGCAAGTGCCTTAACATCTTTGGGGAAACAAGAACCTCCGTACCCGATGCCTGCCTGGAGAAATCGCGGTCCGATTCGTGAGTCCAGCCCCATTCCCTGTGCGATGGCTTTAATGTCGCCTCCTACATGTTCACATAATTGCGCCATTTCATTCATAAAAGATATCCTTGTGGCAAGCATCGCATTACTGGCATATTTGATTAACTCGGCGCTGCGAAGGTCGGTAAACATAATCGGCTTATCTGTTCTGGAGATGCCGCTGTAGATGGATGTCATTATGCGCTTTGCCTTTTCACTTTGCACACCGATTACGATCCTATCGGGATTTGAGAAATCCTTAATAGCCTCACCTTCTCTCATAAATTCCGGATTTGAAACCAGATCGTATTTAATAGGCTTGTTCTGTGCGGATTCTATCACCTTTCCAATTTTCTCTAAAGTTCCTACTGGCGCAGTGCTCTTGTTTACGATAACCTTGTACCCGTTCATGTAACGCCCAATATTTTCAGCAACGGATGTAATAGCAGAAACATCTGCACAATTATTCCTGTCAGGAGGCGTTCCTACAGCAATAAAAATAACCTCTGATTTTTGAATGCCGTCTTTAATGTTTGTAGAGAAGATAATTCTATTTTCTCTTGCATTCCTATCCAACATGTCTTTTAACCCCGGTTCATAGATGGGTATAATTCCCTTTTTAAGATTATTTATCTTGTTTTTATCGATGTCTACACTGATGACATCATTCCCCATGTCTGCCAAACATGTGGCAGCGACAAGACCAACGTAACCGCAGCCGATGCAGCAAATTTTCACGAATTTACCCCTTCTGTTAAATCAGCTCTTTAGTATAAATAAAAAAAGCAGTAAGAAAAATGAGTTGAACATTAATCATTACTGCTTTTTAAAATTCACAAAAGTAAGTATTTTTATTGCAAAGGATTTTTTATCAGTTTCGACCCAAACACGTTTGATGTTTTCCCGATACGATATTCACCGTCAACTGCAACAACAACTTCCTTTACCATACTATTGACCGACACATTTTCCGGTTCACCGGCGCAGAGCATGACATCATAAGATAATGCCCAATCCTGTATGTCCTTATCCATATCCACAAACAGACTTCCCAGGTGTTGTGACAGTTCATTGGTTTCCGGAGTTACAAATATGATGCGGATAGTATTCAGACCAAGCAAACGTTCCTGGTAAACCTTTGCGCTTTTGTAAGCAGGCTTGAACTCAGGAATAATCTCAGCAACTTTTCCCAGAGGGACAGGATTATCAGATAATTTCACCGAATACTCCTTCACACGCAGCACTTTTTTTCCATCGGCAACGTCTTCACCGTAATAAATCCTGTATTCAAGGCTACTGCCGTCTCTTTTGATGGTATACAAATCGTGGATTATGACGTCGTATAAGAAAGTTGCCCTCAAGAGACTTTCATTTTCCGGTTTGACTATTACATAACGTCTGTAAGGTTCCTCCTCGCAATATAAAAAGGGTGGCTTACCCAACTTTTCTCGAACTTCTTCCTTGGTTAAGCCAATGATACCATCTTCCAGAGTATCTTTTGCGTATAAATTATTGCTTTGAAAAAGAGACACGCTCAACAAACCAGAAAAGAGCAGAGCAAGACGAAATTTACCTCTCATAATTCTTATTCCTTCCCATTTTAACCCGTTATCTATGATACTTGTTAGGACTATGCCTAAACTATTACAACACGTTACAAAAGTATATAAATTAGCGTGGTACTTGTCAATTAAATAAATTTGACAATTGTGCCAATGATGTGTTAGAAATACAAACTCAAACGACGTTTATTGTCTCATTATAGAAAATTAACAAAAGGAATATGCAAAAAATGTTTAGGAAAATATTTGTTTCTGTGATTGTTGTTCTTCTCGCTTCAAAAGCTGTATGCGCCTTTGAAAGTGGCACCCTTCGCGGCAGGGTCACCGATGGTTTTGGCAAACCCGTTAATTTTGCAAATATTGCTGTGGTATCTAGCGGATCAAAAACAAAGACTACTTCCGATGCTGTCGGTGTTTTTTCTATTGATTATAATCCCGGCAACTTCAAACTTACCTTTGAGAAGGAAGGTTATGTTTCGCTGTATGTGCCGTTATCGCTTGATGAAAAAACAGATCTTTCCGTCGGTGATATTACTCTGTGGAAGATACCGCCAAAGGGAGGACTTTTTGTTGTGGGCGACGGTGATTATATAGGAATTAACAATACCGAATATTATTCTGAAGCCAGTAGTAAGGAAAGGCGTTTTTATATAAAAGGTTCACCAACGGTGATTAAAGGTCAGGACATTAAAATTATCGATTTCCAAACAGATAATCCTTTGGTGGTAGGTAAAACGCTTTACAGCGTTGATTCAAAGGGTTCGTTAGGCAGTATTATATTTTATCCTTCTCAAAAATACGTTTTGAATAAAGAGGAAGATTCCTATACCAAGATCGCGGATAACGTGGGCATGAGGAAGGTAAATTTGCCGCCGGGTAGATATTTTTATTGCACGGGGGAGATTACTATACGATCGAAGATTGGATTTGGATTCTTTTTCGAGATATCTTCCTAGACAGAGGATTCCTTCTTTTGGGTAGGGGTAGTATCTGCAATAATCTTTCTTAGTTCGTCACCTTCAACGACCTCCTTTTCCATAAGAAGTTTTGCGAGAGTTTGCAAGCGGTCTTTGTTCTTCATGAGTATATCTTTTACTCTTATATGGGTGTCGAAGATGATCTTCTTAACTTCGCTATCAATTTCTTTTGAAACATCCTCGCTCAATTCCCGTCCGGTACGAAAGCCGATGTCCAAAAATTGCGGTTTCTTGCCATTTTGGAACGTCATGGGTCCCAGTTTTTCACTCATACCATATTCTCTTACCATACTCATCGCTATGTCCGTTGCCCGTTCCAGATCATTCTGCGCCCCTGTAGAGATTTCATTAAAGTGAATTTCTTCAGCCACACGACCACCCAAAAGTACGGCAAGCCGGTCCAATAATTCCGATCGCGTCAGCAAATATCGATCTTCTGTAGGTAATTGGAGGGTGTATCCAAGCGCTGCAATTCCACGCGGAATGATGGAGATTCTATGCACCTTGTCTGCGCCAGGCACAGATTCTGCCACGAGGGCATGTCCTGATTCGTGGTAAGCTATAATCTCTTGCTCCTTTTTGCTCATGACGCGCTTTTTCTTTTCTAGTCCGGCAACTACACGATTAATGGCTTCTTCAAAATTATCCATACACACGGCCTCATTACCCACCCGCGCGGCAAGAAGGGCTGCTTCATTAACTACATTGGCCAAATCTGCTCCAACAAAGCCCGGCGTTCTTGCAGCAATGATTTTTATGTCAACGCCCTTGCCGAGTTTTACATTTTTACAATGAACTTTTAATATTTCTTCACGCCCTTTGATGTCGGGTCTGTCCACCAGGATATGCCTGTCGAACCTTCCTGGTCTGAGCAGCGCTGGGTCCAGGATTTCTGGTCTATTAGTTGCTGCCATAAGGATTACGCCCTTTCGGGTGTCAAACCCGTCCATTTCGACAAGGAGTTGATTTAAGGTGTTTTCACGTTCTTCGTGGCCGCCAGAGATTGGAGCCGCAGCCCGAACCTTTCCAAGTGCGTCAATTTCGTCAATGAAAATAATACAAGGGGCCTTTTCCTGCCCCTGTGCGAATAAGTCACGTACTCGCGCAGCGCCTACTCCCACAAACATCTCGACAAAGCCAGAACCGCTGATTGAGAAAAACGGCACTTTTGCTTCTCCTGCAACTGCCTTGGCAAGCAGCGTCTTGCCGGTGCCGGTCGGTCCCACAAGCAACACTCCTTTGGGAATCTTCCCCCCCAGCCTTTGGTATTTTTGCGGGTTTTGCAGGTAATCTATGACCTCTTTTAGCTCTTCCTTAGCCTCATCTACACCGGCTACGTCATCAAAAGTAACACCGGTATCTTTATCGACATAAAGGTTGGCCCGGCTCTTTCCAATGGACATAAGTCCCGCTCCGGTTGCTCCTCGCCTCAGCCTCGTCATCATAATTAAAAATATTATCATGGGGATAAACCATAGTAAAAACAGGTTTTGTCGCCATCCTCCATTTGCGGGTGACGTTGCGGAAAATTTTACATTATGTGCAACGAGTTCCTTAATCAAATCCGGGTCATCGACCTTCACCGTTGTTACATTTTTTTTAACTTTTTCTCCTTCTTCGGCCTTTAAAATCCCTTTAATGGTCAATGAATCCAGAATAACCTCTTCCAGCTTGTCCTCTTGAATCAGCTTCTTAAAATCACTATAAGGGATTCTTTCCGTTACCGGGAATGCTGCATGCGCACTATGGTGGGTTGCCAAAACTGGCATGAAGAATAAAAAAAGGATGAATATGTTATAGAAGTATCTTTTCGTCATTTACTAAACCTCTATAATCTTGTTTTCGGAGTAAGTACCAATGAGGACATTGCTCACATAAAGATATGAAAATGTAATGCCGCTCCTTGTTGTCAGTTCATGTTTATACAAAATATATCAAATTACAGGTCGATTTAGCAACCTATAATTTTAAAGTATATTTTATCCTAAAATGATTTGTTATTGACTCATATGATTATAAGCCATAAAATTAATTTGCCTATTAAATTATTGATAAAAAACTTATGTTACAGCCTGCCTATATAAATTTGTATAAGACCGGTAAACTCCTGGAAAGGATTGAAAAGACCCAAAATCTTTTAAAGCAATGCCAGATATGCCCGAGACGATGCAAGGTCAACAGGCTTGAAAACAAAGTGGGTGTATGTAAGGTGGGTAGATTAGCAAAGGTTTCCAGTTATAATCCTCACTTCGGTGAAGAATTACCTTTGGTCGGCATGCATGGTTCCGGAACGATCTTTATTACTTCTTGTAATTTGGGGTGTGTTTTTTGCCAAAATTATGAGATTAGCCATCTGGGAGAAGGGTTTGAAATTTCATCGGAACGTTTTGCTCTGATGATGATCGAACTTCAAAACATGGGCTGCCACAACATTAATTTTGTGACACCAACCCACGTTGTACCACAAATACTTGAAGCGCTTCTTATTGCTGTGAGAGAAGGTTTGAGAATACCTTTAGTCTATAATACCGGAGGTTATGATTATGTTGAAACTCTTGAACTTTTAGAAGGGGTCTTTGATATTTATATGCCCGATTTCAAGTTCTCCGATAGTGAAGTTGCTGCAAAACTGTGCAAAGCCAGGGATTATCCCCAGATAGCTATGAAAGCTATTAAGGAAATGCACAGACAGGTAGGCGACCTTGTGGTAGATGAGCGTGGCGTTGCAGAGAGGGGATTAATCGTTCGCCATCTTATAATGCCAAATGGATTAGCTGGCACGCGGAAAGTCATGCAATTTCTTGCCCAGGAGATTTCATTGAATACCTACGTTAATATCATGGATCAATATCGTCCTTGTGGTCTTGCCAACAAATATCCTGAGATAAATCGGCCTATCAGCCGTGATGAATTCGAGCATGCCATTCAAATAGCCAGAGAAGAAGGCATTCATAGATTAGACTCAGAAACAAGTTTCCGAGAAAGTTTTTTAGAGTGACGAATGACGAGTGGCGTGTGACAGGGAAAAACGTTACCCGTCACACGCCACTCGTCACATATATTTTCATTTTTGGTTTAGGCTACGGGTGTGCTATGAAGAATATGTATGATTTAATTGTTATCGGCGGTGGTCCTGCGGGAATGATGGCCGCCGGTCGGGCCGCTGAAAGGGGGAAAAAGGTCATCCTGCTTGAGAAAAAAGACCGTTTAGGTAAAAAACTTCTCATGTGTGCTACCGGTCGTTGCAATGTAACCAACACCGCTCCAATGCACTTATTTATCAAGGCATACGGGAAGGGAGGGAATTTTCTCCGTATGGCATTGGAAATGTTCGATAATGATAAATTGCGTTCATTCCTTTTATCTCACGATGTGGAAACGGTTGTCGAGAACAAAGGACGTGTCTTCCCAAAGAGCCAGAAAGCAGATTCTATCTTGGCGGCGCTTGAAACATATATGCGGGATTTTCAGGTAGAAATACAGACCAATACGCATGTTTTACGACTAAAATCTGAAAACAATCATGTCCGAGGGGCAGAGACGAATCACGGTAATATTTTTGGACACAATGTTTTAATTGCCACAGGTGGGCTGAGTTACCCGGCTACCGGAAGTACGGGAGACGGCTATAAACTAGCCGCCAGCGTAGGTCACTCAATTTGTCCAACATACCCTGCAATTATTGCCTTTGAGTCAGAAGAGACGTGGGTAAAATCCTTACAGGGAACGCCCATAAAAAACGTAAATATCTCGGCGTATCAACTGAACAAAAAGATTGCAGAACATTTTGGGGAGGCGCTTTTTACTCATTTCGGCATTTCCGGACCGGCCATTTTGGATATGAGCAAACGGCTTGTCGAATGCCTGCCAAATGGTTTCATACAAATTCATATAGACTTTAAACCCAATTGTTCAACAGAAGAACTCGATCGTATTCTCTTAAACCAGATTAAAAGACAGGGTGGTAAGGTTGTTAAATCATGCCTTACTGTTTTCGTTCCGGAGAAATTAGCCCCTGTTCTATTGAGTCTTTGTAATATTGAACCTCATAAAAAGGCATCTCAAATAACAACACCGGAAAGAAGGAAGATTCTAAAACAACTCAAGGGATTGCGTCTTACACTGCTTCGTCATCGTCCTGTTGAGGAGGCTATTGTAACAGCAGGCGGAGTAAATCTGGACGAAGTCGATGCGAAGACAATGGAATCTAAACTTCTAAAGGGGTTATATTTTGCGGGAGAGACGCTTGATATTGACGGCCCAACAGGGGGGTTTAATCTCCAGGCGGCATTTTCCACCGGATACCTCGCCGGAAATTCTGTTGATTAAAATGACAATTGCCTTTTCTTGGAATATATGGTATTTTTTGGTACTTTTTGGAAAAAACACATCTCACAAATGTTCCGACAACCAATTATGCAGAAGGGGTAGGAAAAATATGCAGAAACGTATTCCAGTTACGATGTTTTTACTAAGCTTATGGATATTCATACAAACAATCAGTGCTTTTGCAAATGAGGAAAAAATAGTACAAGATACGGCCGCAAATGAAATAATGCAAACCCGGGAAGAACATCATGGTCTGCAAAGAAATCTTGGGTTCTCAAACTTTCTTGAGGGTTGGCTTACCCCCTGGGATGCGCATGAAGAAAATGAAGACCGAGCGCCAAGAGTGCCTCTTTTGCGTATTACACCGGCATTCTTTAAGAGGGAAGTGCGTATTAACTATATGAACTTTATGTACTGGCCGGTTTTGAAATCCTCATAAAACTCGTCCTTGTGAAAGCAGGGAATGGGGAAAAGAAGTTTTTACAGAGCAATACTATAAGAGATTTGAATATGGATAACGTAAAATCTGACAAAAACAAGGGTGTTCAAAGTAGTACACTACCATGGTTCAAAGAAGGGCTCAAATTCGAATGTCAGCGATGCGGCAGGTGCTGTCGCGGTGAACCTGGTGTGATATGGGTCAATAAAAAAGAAGTAGAAAGAATATCATCGTTTCTGGGTATTACGCAGGACGCATTTGCCAAATATTATTTGAGGAGTTTTAATGGCTGGTGTAGTCTGGTTGAGTACGGTAACGGCGATTGTATTATGTACGATAACGGATGCAAGATTTACGACGTCAGACCTTGTCAGTGTAAGGCATTTCCATTCTGGGGATCGAATCTGGAAAACAGGTCAGAGTGGGAAAAATTGAAAAATACATGTCCCGGTGTGGATAAAGGAAAATTGCATACCTTAAAGGATATACAGGACAATTTAAAAACATATGAAGGACGTTTTGGCTAATATGACAACACGGGAAGTAGTGCAGGAAAATCTCTATTCCGAATTGTCACTATTATATCAGTGTTTAGAAAAAGAGTTAGCACAGTTAAACCCCGGTTGTAACACGTGTGGAACGTGTTGTAATTTCAGCACGTTTGGTCATGTCCTCTATACCAGCAGTATTGAGGTTGACTATATTACGCAGAACGTGGAAGTGCCGGACTTCAATGTTTCTGACAATGTTTGTCCTTTTCTGAAGGACAATGAATGCAGTATCCGGGACTTACGAACACTTGGATGCCGTATTTTTTATTGTAATCCTCACTACAAAGAAATTTTGTACGATCTGTATGAAAAGTATCATCGCATGATTAAGGAGTTGAGTAAAAAATATAATTATCAGTGGAAATACCTGCCTTTTCTTAGTCAACTTGCCGAATTAAAACCAAAACCATCTTTACGTTAATAATTGTGATGACAAAAAGAGTTGCATACGTTTTCTTTATTGTAACCCTGGTATTCATGGTTCAAAATATATTTGGGTTAGAACTAAAGGTTCTCCAATCGGACACATCAAAAAGTACCACGGACAATTCATCCATACTTAATGTGTATACATGGATGGATTATCTTGACCCTGAGATTGTTTCAGATTTTGAAAAAGAATTTCATGTTAAGGTGAATGTCGATTTCTATGATCTTGAAGACGCTATGTACTCTTTAGTCCAGTCTGAACCGGGCAGGTACGATCTTGTTTTCCCAAGTGAGGGGTCGATGGATGCAATGATAAAATCTAAATTGCTGCTGAAATTTGACGGGGCGGATATTCCCAATTTGCGTAATCTTAATGCAAGGTTCAGGACTATTATAAATAAATGGAAGGGGTATTGTGTCCCCATTGACTGGGGGGTTACCGGTATTGCATATAATGCAAAATACGTAAAGGACACCGTTGACAGCTGGCGTATTTTCTGGGACGCGAAATATAAAGGACATACGGCGTTGGTGAATGATCCCTATGAAGTTATGTCCGTTGGGTTGAAACTGTTGGGGTATCAATTAAATCCACAAAACCCCGGCGAGTTGGACGCAACGCTAAAGATACTAAAGGAACTGAAACCTCTCCTCCATAATGAATGCTTCATAGCTTATAATGAGATTAGGGAAAAGTTGAAAAACGAAACATTATGGATTGCCCAGTGTTATAACGGAGATGCAGCCATACTTAATGATGAAGATAACAACATAAAATTTATAGTACCTAAAGAAGGTACGAGTTTCTGGGTTGATGTCGTGGTTATTCCTGCAGGAGCAAGAAACAAGCAACTTGCTGAAAGTTTTATCAATTTTATGCTTCGTCCGGAAATCAGCGCCCGGCAGACCAATTACTCATATTATGCCAGTTGTAATAGAAAGGCATGGCGCTATGTAAAGAAAGAAATATTAAAAAATTCTTACGTTTTTATAGACAAAAGAACAATTAATAAGTTGGAATTTTATAAGATTCTACTACCCGATGTTCAGAAAAAGTTCAACGAATGTTGGACGGAACTACTTTCAAACTAAAGGATAAAATTGGGGAATATAAGCTTCTTTAGAAAATTAGGATTCAAAATAGCCCTTCCTTTTGTACTGGTAGGACTTTTACCCCTATTTATAGGGATACTCTTTTTGTTTAAATATACTGAAGGCCTTATACGAGACGATGCCTGTAATAATCTTGGGTTGTTAGCTAAAAATACCGGGGAAGAAGTAGGTCGTTTTATGAGTAGTTGTGTAGCCGATATGAAGGTGCTGGCGGAAAGTGGAGACATGAAGAATTCGGGGATACATGCAGATAAAAAGTTATTGGCAATGAGAAAAATCCAGGATTATTACAAACGTTTTGAAGACATTACCATGATCAATACTCAAGGTCGAGTAATAACCTCTACCACATACAATTACCGGGGAGAATGGAGATCTAAAAAGTGGTTTCTTGAAGCAGTAAAAGGGAATGTATTTGTATCAGATGCCCATGTCATTCTCGACCCTTATAAGGTTGTTCTTGCCATTTCGGTTCCTTTAATAGATGAAAATGGGAAAATATATGCTGCGCTGGTCGGACAACTTAATATGGAGCGTTTGTGGGAGATTGTGGATAGTATTACGATTGGGAATACGGGTTTTGTTACGATTATAAATGACCGGCGATACTATGTTGCTCATCCGGAGAAAAAAATGTTGTTCAGGCAGGCGCCATTTGATCCGGAGAAAAAGTCCGGGGTTATAGATTCTTCTGATTCGGGTTCAGAGACGCTTTTTTACAGCGCTGAAAAATATTCCAGCACGACGGAGTATGAGTTGCCTGAATGGCGGATTATTGTTGTGCAGGAGAAAAGAGATGCCTTGTCTAATTTATCGAAGTTAAAATATGATGTTACATACGTTTTAATTATCGGTCTTTTCCTGGTAGTATTCATAAGCATTTTCTTGTCCGGAAGTATAGTAAAACCGATACGGACTTTAATACATGGAATGTCCAGGGTGTCCAATGGCGATTTGAGTTACAAAGCGAGTGTAAAAAGCAGGGACGAAATCGGCTTATTAGGGGCGGCTTTCAATGATATGTTAATGCGTTTAAATAAAGCGCATCAAGAACTGCAAGGCAAAACAGAAGAGTTACACGAGGCATTTAATAAGATTAGTTTGTTAAACGTTACCCTGGAAAAGAGGGTAGAGGAAAGAACTAAGGAATTGAAGGAAAAACAGCATCAGTTGGTGCAGGCAGGCAAATTAGCAGCCATTGGTCAATTGGGGGCAGGGGTTGCGCATGAATTGAATAATCCCATCGCAGGTATCCTGGGTTATACACAATTTATGCTGGATACATTAGCAAAAGAAAACTTAAAGATAGAAGAGGTTTATGCGTTTAAGAAATATTTACAACACATGGAGAACGGGTCGCGTCGTTGTAAAGAAATAATACAGAATCTGCTTCAGTTTGCAAGGAAATCACCCGAAGAAGTCGTGCCTGTTAACGTAAATAATGTTGTTGCGAATACTTTGTCTCTCATAGAACGTCAGCTTTTAGAAAATAAGATTGAAGTGATTAAAAATTTAGTCCCGGACATAAAACAGGTTGAGGGGAATCATGGACAGTTACAACAGGTGTTTACCAATATAATTATCAATGCGCAGCAAGCGATGCCGGAAGGCGGGCAGTTATTTATCTCGACCAGAAATGAAAATGGCAACGTGGCTATAGAATTTAAGGATACGGGTTGCGGGATTCCCGAAAAATATAAGGATAGAATATTTGAGCCGTTTTTTACGACCAAGATGGACTGGAAAGGAACTGGACTTGGTTTATCTATATGTTATGATATTATAAAAAACCATAAAGGGAGCATTGAGGTGGACAGCCGGTTAGGTAGGGGTGCGGTGTTTACGATAATTTTACCCGTAAAGAGCGATAAAAATGTTTAATCAAGGGGCAGTTAAATGATGGACACATTAACGGAAGTTGTTGAGCGGGTGCGAATACTTGTTGTTGATGACGAGGAAATAATTCGTGATATGCTTTTCGATGCGCTATCTCAGACTGGTTACGCAGTGAAAACGGCAAAAGACGGTAACGATGCGATTGCACAGATTGAAAATGAACCCTTTGAAATCGTTATTACCGACCTCAAAATGCCGGGTATGAGTGGACTGGAATTGTTACAGCGCGTACAAAAAATAAATCCGGATATTTGCGTAATAATTATTACTGCGTATAGTACAGTCGAATCTGCCGTTAACGCAATGAAACTCGGCGCATACGATTACATTTGTAAGCCTTTTGGGCTTGAGGAAATGAAGGTTATTATAGAAAAAGCCGTGGAACGGCAAAAGTTGTTGCAAGAGTCGCGCATGGTAAAGCATTACAAGCACCTTTCTATTACGGATGGTCTAACCAAGGTTTATAATCATCGCTATTTTCATGAATTTTTAGACCGTGAATTACAAAGGGCAAGAAGGAATTCCAGCACGTTTACCCTGATCTTTGCAGATGTGGATAATTTCAAACAATACAATGACGTGAATGGTCATCTGGCCGGAGACGAGGTGCTTCGGGAATTGGCTCCCATATTTTTAGAGACGACGAGAAAAACGGACTTTGTGGCGAGGTATGGAGGTGAAGAATTTGCGGTAATTCTTCCTGATACGGTGATTGAAGACGGCTTGCGTGTGGCTCTTTATATACTGCAGGCAATTCGCACAAAAAAATGGTTGTATGCCGATGCGCTTCCATGTAAAACCATTACCATGAGTATTGGTGTCGTATCATATCCGAAGGAGGCGCTTTTGAAGGAGGAATTAATCGGCAAGGCCGATGAAGCTATGTACCACGCAAAGAAGACGGGGAAAAATAAGATATGTTATTTTGATAAGAACAAGATAGCTGACTACAAAGAAGAAGGAACAGGGTCTATAAATGTTGATAAAGAATAAAATCTTTCCGGGCTTCAATTGGATAGTATTATTGGTATTTTGCATAATGGGAGGTTGTGGGAATAAGGCAGATTATCATAACAACGAAGGGCTTTACTTTTATAACAAAAGAAAGTTCGACGAGGCAATTACGGAATTTAAAAAGGCATTGGAACTGAACCAAAGGCATTACGATGCCCATTTTAATTTAGGCATTGCTTACTATGCGAAGAACATGCACGATGAATCGATAGCGGAACTGAAAAAGGCAATCGAAGTAGACCCCAATGAACCGAAGGCGTATTACAATATCGCCTTTGCCTACGTGGCTAAAGAGAAAGTTTCTGAGGCTATAGTTGAATATAAAAAAGCAATAGAATTGTACGCTGCGAAAAAAGATAAAAAAGAAGCCGAGGGATATCTTTATCTGGCAGTTGCTTACAGTTTAATCGAAAAACAGGAAGAGGCATTTGATGCGTGTAAAAAGGCAGTAGAAATTAATCCGGAGTTGGAGGACGGCCATTATTTCTTTGGTGTTTGCTATTTTAAAAAGAATATGTTTGATGAAGCTACTGCAGAGCTTAAAAAGGCTATTCAGTTGAATCCGAAATCGGAAAAAGCACACAGTATCCTGCGTGCTATTTACGATAAGGTGGGAAATAGTGAAGGTGTTTTTGAGGAAAATCGCATATTGAAACAACTTGAAATGGAGCGGAGAGAACGATGAGGGATAATGCAACGGGTAGGAGCAAAGAGAACGATTTGAAAATACTCGAACAAGCGCTTGCATTAGAAATCGAGGCAACCAGACGATATCAGGAACAGCATGATATCGTGAAAGACCCGGAAATCCACACACTGCTGGAAGGTCTTCACAGAAATGAAGTCGATCACGAAAAGATCATTCGGGGGCATATTTTACGGCTGATTGGAAGCGGCAGCGATAGGATAGAAGATAAATGATTTACCGCAGATGCGCAAAGGACGCAAAGTTTTAAAATCAGAGATAAAATTAACTCCTTGTGATAAGGAAATGAAACAGGGGAAATACAGGCATGCATCATGGATATTTGTCGATTATCAGGATGATTGAGACCGACCTTGAATTCGAGAAGGATGCGGTGCGGATATATAATGAATTTGCAGAGAAAGTATCCGACGCACAGTTAAGAGAGATGTTTCTGGAGTTTGCTAAAGCAGAAACGGGACACGTGAATGGTCTTCAGAGATTACTGCAATTTATTCAAGACGGGGAACATGAAGTGAAATTTTATTGTCCTGTATGCGGATGGGAAGTTAATTTTGGGAAAAACCCCGGGATCGGAGACCAGGCCAGATGCCGGATGTGCGGGGTTATATTTGAATTAATCGAAATAGGCGGCGATTACGATATCAGAAGGTTATAGTATTGGCACGAAAATACCCCTCACCCAGACCCTCTCCCACAAGGGGCGAGAGAACTTTCCCTCCCTTGACTTCGTCGTGAGTCTTCGGCGTGAGCTCAGACGAACGCTCAGTCGAACGATGGGAGGGATCAAGGGAGGGTGATATATTTTCATGCCCTTTTGTGTGCTATTAAGGCTCATGAGGGTCTACCTTGTAAATTTTTGTTCATTAAGGACTTGCTAAATCCGAAGCACGAAATCCAAAATTCGAAACAATTACAAAAGTTTTAACATTGTTTGATATACAAAATATGGACGTAAGGGTGTACAGAATATCAACCTGTCATTGGTGTGATAGGGTTGAGACATTTTTAAAGAAACACGATATACATTACAAATCTATAGTAATTGATTTGTTAGATGGAACCGAGCAGGAAAATGCCATTGCCGAGTCGTATCATCTCAGTAAACAACGTTCATTTCCCGTAACCTATATTGACGGCACTTGTGTAATTGGTTTCCACGAGTCGAGGCTGCGGCATTTATTGAAACTCCCTTCACTGAGAGAGGAACAGGAAAGGATTAAAATAGAAGATGGTGAAATCAAACCCGGTTTATCTTCAAAGGAGGGAGTCTATCGCGAAACCATTGAAAAAATGCGCGAATGGCTGACGAGAGAGGCAAAGAGCCACGGCTACACAATTAATCCTGATAAACAGGTAGTCGAAGAAATTCTTACAGGACTTGCTGTTAACGAGAAGCGTTACGGATATAAGGCGTGTCCTTGCCGTTTGGCTACCGGAAAATATCAGTTGGATTGTGATATTATTTGCCCGTGTTCCTATTGTTTTCTGGATGTTGAAAAAAACGGGAGGTGTTATTGCTCATTGTTTGTATCGGATCGTTATGTTTCAGGCGACACATCTTTGCCCCAGTATGTTCCTGATTCAAGGGAACGAAGTGAAGTTGGAGAAAAGAGAGCAGTCTCAGCAGCAGAAGAAGTTCCCGATGCAGCGGCTGGAGCGCCTGCAATCCCGCTTAAGATTCGCATAAAAGTAATTGGCTATATGCAGGATATTGCTGATAAAAATAAAGCCAGAGAAGGATTCCTGAGAATGACAAGCGGCCTGAATACACAGGCGTCGGGTCTTCAGTGGAATGACGATACAGCTTGTGTAAGTAAGATTATTAACGATACGAAGGTTACCATAAAACTGAGACAGGATCAGGAAGTATACACGTATCGAATTATCTGTACGGCAGTTAATGGGAAATTAACGAATGGAGAAAAACTTTTTCAGAGCATAGACGTCCCTGTACATAAAAATAAACTCTTTGAGTGTTACCTGATTGTGCCAGGTGCGACCTTCACCAAAGAAGACTTGCATCTCCTTTTGCCCGGGCAAAGATACATGAGCCACGTCTATGACAAGTACAAAGTTGCAGCAGGTTTTGAGGTGGAAGGAACGGGGAAAGATACATTTGTTATATCGCCGGATGATCAGATGCTCGATAAGATTGTCGAAGAGATTATCACCTTGGAGACAAATTATCAACTCTTGAGTGTGGAAAGACAACGATATATTTTAGCAATGGACAAACTGGATATTTTAGAGTCAACCATTGTATCCAAGATGCGTATCATTAGCATGAATTTGCCAAAATCTCTTCCGGAAGCGTTAAAGGGGTGGCTGCACGGATTAAGCAATAACTTTGGTGATATCTCCGGCATTGCTGAGGAATCGCGGCATCGTATGAATGACACACTCTTGAAAAGGGATGTGATACGAAGAATTCTTAAGGATTGGAGGGAAGGCGACGGCGGGTTTAATTATCCGGCGCTCTCCAGATTTTTTATGGAAAAGGCTGATACCCTTGGCGACCAATACCAGCGATTATTTATTCGTATCGACGGCATACGGCGAGAAATGGCGGATTTGATTACCATGTTACGCACGAAAATAGACCTCATTTTGCAGGAGCAGAGCCTGGAACTTCAACGGAGCGTGGATGAAACAACAAAGACACAGATGATGATGCAGCATACGGTAGAAGGTTTATCTGTGATTGTTCTTTCGTACTATACCATTCATTTGTTCGGCTTTGTTTTTGAAAGTTTGGAGGCCAGTCACATTATTAATGTTTCATTAACTACTGCAAAAGCCATTTTTGTGCCTATAGCGATAGGGATCAGTTGGTATCTAACCTTTCGTGCAAAGAAACTAATTAAAGCCCAGAGTACCCGTAAAACGAAATAATATAACGGAATGAACTAAAGGGAGGATAGAGGAAGTGGAAAAAGATATTGCGAAGATTGTAATCAGCGAAGATCAAATACGAAATAAACTCCTTGAACTATCGAAGACATTGATTCGTGACTACACGGGCAAAGAGTGGACAATTATTGCGGTCCTCAATGGGAGTCTTGTTTTTCTTGCTGATTTGATTCGTTTGATTCCTTTTCCTATCAGGCTGGATACTATCGATGCCGCAACGTACGGTGAGTCTACTTTCCCAACGACAGAAACAAAGATTAATCGTCAATTTAAGATCGATATAGAAGGTAAACATGTCTTGGTGATCGATGACATTGCCGACACGGGTAGTACCCTGAAAAGGGTATTGGATGATATAAGGAAATACAAGCCCAGAACACTCAAGAGCTGCGTTCTTTTAAACAGATCGAGCAGAAGACGCTTTAATATCCAGCCCGAATATTCCTGTTTTGACATCGGGGATGACTTTGTTGTCGGATACGGATTGGACTACAATAATAAATACAGAAATTTGCCATTTATAGCTGTGCTGAAAGACGCATGTTATCGTAGAGAAGGTATTTTGTAAATTTTAGACTAAACATAAGGAAGCCACCCTTTGAAGGCCGTCTTTGTCCATTTAACAGGTAGCCATCGAGGCGATACGGAAGTTTTTGCGTCCCAAAAGATAACTATTGGAACAGACGCTTCAAATGAACTTCGTTTTGATCCGGATATCGACGGCAGCACATCCGATCGTCATGCCGAAATACAACTCAATGAATGCGATTATATATTACGCGATAAGGGAAGTATAAAAGGAACACTGGTAAACAACAGATTAATTAACGAAACTGTGCTGAAAGACGGTGATTTGATTGAGTTTGGTGACGGCGGTCCTAAGGTGCGATTCCGAATTAAAACGGATGAAGCTGATGTATGTAAACCTTTGTCTGAGATGCTGGAAGACTCGTTGGGTATAGCGCGTTCTTCACGAAGAGGGCGGCTTAACACGGCAACGGCATTTTTTAAGCAACTTATGTGGGAGGCTTTTACTCAATCTTCTCATTCCTTCAAGATTGGGATTATAACTACCTTATTTATCATCGTCGGTAGTTTGGTATTATATTTTTATAACCAATACGCAAGACTATCGAAGACAGTAGAAATAGTACGAACCCTTGAGGTAGAAAGGTCTGTCGCTGAGAATATAATTAAGACCTATAGCGGCGGGATATGTCTGATCCAGGGAACCTTTTATTTTTTTGATGAAGAGACAGGCGAGCCTCTCATGATGATGGGCAGGGGGCAGCGTGGTATCAATGAATATACAGGTACAGGCTTCTTGGTCAGTGCGGATGGATTGATCCTGACCAATCGTCATATTGCCGAGCCGTGGTGGGAAATGGAAATGTCTCCTTATATCCAATTGGAATCGGCTATAAAACCGAGATTTGAGGTATTCAGGGCATTTTTCCCCGGTATTAAAGAACCATTTCCTTTGAAAGTAGAGAAAATTTCCGATGAGGTAGACGTTGCATTGTTGCGCATAGATATGCGGGGCGCAAAAATTCCAGTTCTCGAATTAGATTATACAGGGCGCGGTGCGGTGGTTGGTGAACCCATAATACTGTTAGGGTATCCGGCAGGGGTGGGCGCTATTTTTGCAAAGACAGACCCGGAGATTGTAAGACAACTTTTTAACATGCCGTTCGTTCCCCTGGTGCAGGAACTTTCAAATTGGGGACTGATCAGGCCGCTTTCAACACAAGGGCATTTAAGCGATATTTTGCAAAACAGGATTGTATACGATGCGCAAACTACCGCCGGGGGCAGCGGCGGCCCTATTTTTAATAATAAGGGAAAGGTAATCGGGATCAATTATGGCGTCTTTCCTGGATTTCGAGGGTCTAATTTTGGCGTACCGATAAACTACGGGATTGATTTGATTAAATTAATATCATTGAATAAAAAGGGTTAAAAATGGGAAATACATTAAAACGGATTTGTTATGTGACTTTGGCCGGTATTTTTATAATGGGTATGCTGTGTATTCCAACCGTATATGCTCGCTCAGACGGTGCGCCTTTAAACTGCCTGGGAGCGGGAGTTGATAAAATAAATGTGTTGTATACCGCCCCCAGCGGGTATACGTGTGGCATATTGGGATGCCACTACCAGTATCCCATTAATTCAGGCAAGGGAAAGTTTATGTTATTCGTGTTAGACAAATGTGTACCGGGGGAGATTGTGGATATTCTGGTGTCATTTAAACAAACGGATACGGAGTTTCATGGATTTCAGATTACTGCACAGGATAGTTATTATGGGAGCAGGCTGGTAGGTAACTTCATTAATGTGGGGGACGATGAGGATACTCAGGTAGAAGCCGGTGGGCGGTTTGCGACACATACGAAAAAGGGGACTCAGCAGAAATTCTGGCATGTAAAATGGCAGGCACCTTTTTCAGACTTTTTTGTGGCCAATCCGGTAAGGTTTTATGCAATGGGAATCGAAGCCGATAATGATGGCACACCGATGGGTGATTATATTTACAAGGCAACAAGGTTGATTGTCGTCGAGCCAAAGAAAGCAAAAAAAGGGCAAATTCAGATGATAAAAAAGAAGGAGTGATTCGGTGAAAATTAAATTCTTCATTTTCGGACTGCTATTACTTTCAATAAGCATAGTTCGCGTCTCCAGCGCCTCCCAGCTTGATTTTTCGTGGAATGCGCCCAAAACCTACGTGCATAACAAAGGCACAGGTGGAGAAGTACAATACATTATATGGTTTTACAATCTTGGGAATACCGTAGACCAGCCAATATTAGTTCCCATTGAAGTGTTTTTAATGACCGATACGGGGGAAAATTATCTCGATACATATTATCCGGAAATCATGGAGCATGTGGCAAAATTGGATGTGGATCATAAAGAAGGCAAAAAGTATCAGTACGCTGCTATTGCAAAGGGAGAACTTGCTCCTAAGGCGATAAAACATTGTGTGGCTATGTTTGAGGATGTAAACCCGAAGGCCAGGCGTCTTGATATATTTGTAACGGGGATGTCACATTTCTTTTTCTGGCGGTGGAGGATGATAGATTATTCTTACAAGATTACCTATGAAAGGGAGCAGGATTACTGGAAGCTGATCGGGCATGGGATGACAAAGGATACATCTCATCGTTCACACGAATTTGAATCAAGGAATTGGTAAAAATACCCGTTGCAGCACAGTTGCAGGATATGGCAGATGACGTTTCTCTCGTCACCCGCCACTCGTCACACGTCACTTTTTAAAATATTGTTTATTATCTCGTCTTCCAATTTTGGATAAATACTATCTACCATTTTTTGAATCTCAAGAGTCTTTCTGATGGCCGTGACGATGTTGCAGTAATGTTTTATCTCATCAAGCGATAGCTTTCTGTCCTTCCTGTCTTTCAGCCATTTATCACATACCTGGTAGCCTCCAATTTGATAACCAAAAATTTCCGGTTCTATGCCTTCGAAATACTGGTTTCCATTGATAAATAATCGTGTGGGTTCATATCTCAATTTCTCGATGGTGTTGTCACCCTTGCCCTGAAACCTGGCGATGGGTGGATCAAGTTCCGGTGATTTCAGCAGATGTAAATCAACGAGCATTTTTCCATAATCGGCCATTTTGGCGAACAATTTATAGTCTTTAGTAAAAGGAATTCTGGGGAAATCAATCTTCAGGAATTCTGAGAATTTTGTGCGATAGGTATTTGAATAGAGGACGGCGTAAATATAGAAAAAGATTTGTTCGGGAGAAGGTGATTTCTTATAATTCTTTGTCAATTGTTCGATTATTGCGGAAGACAGGTTCGGTTTTTTTGCCCAATAATCTGTCTTTGGCTCAAAAAGCATCAAATTCCGAACCGAAGATCCCTTTTCAGGCTTACTTTTTTCGGGGTAGAGGTATAGTGGGAAAAAATAACCAGTTTCTTTTGTTTTAATTGAAACAAAACACATATCACCAATTTTATCTGTTACAATGGCATGTAAAAAATTCAAAGTAGATAATTGCCTTGTTACACATATTCCTAAATTATCCTTTAAAAAATGTTGCATTACTTCATATCTATCTCTGTCAATTAACTCCGGTCTGTAACAGACAAATCTATTGTCAAATGGGCGATACGAGTACGGAATAATAGATTTCCCCCAATCATCTCTTTTAAGTAATTTCCTTGCCTCTTTTAGTTTAAAATCGTGCGTATCCTTTAAATTCAATCCTTGCCTCACCAATTCATCCGATAACTCGCCGGTGAATATCATCATTCTTTGCTTGATTTCATCTTTTGTAAACCCTATGACGAAATGGTCACGATGGGTCTTTACGCCGCTTGATGATTGGATAAATATTTCCTGGATACTCCAAAATTTGTTATAACTTGTCTGATGCGAAAAGTCCTTTTTTACAAAGAAGTAATAGGGCTCGAACGGCTTTAATCTTTCCCATTTTGTTGATGTAATGTCTTTTTTGCTCAAGTATTCGTATTTTTTTTCCCTCAGACCATAAACGTCCTGATAGAATATCTTTCCCAAATCTTTTTGGTTTTTGTCTTTGATAAAGAGCGCTATTGATACACCCTGTTGGATATCAAATACGTTTTCATCTTTGGAACCATCCGGGCACATTTCCCCAATCCTGCTGTTTCCGTGCAGATTCAGGATATAAATTTCATTAAAACTTTCTAATAATTTCTTTCTCATGCCGCGATGGATTAATCCAGAAAGATATGAATTGTTCGTAATCATTCCAATTACGCCTTTGCCTGCCTCATCGATTTTCCAGTGAGCAAAACGGATAAACTTAATGTAGTCGTCAGAAAGAGGTTGTATGTTCTTTTCATCGCGAACGTCTTCCTTGTAAAGTTCCATCTCTCTTTCAATGAAATCGGATTTATTGGCTGAACTTACGGAATATGGCGGGTTTCCAAGGATAACCAATATAGGCTGTTCTTTTTTGACCTTGCCTGCCAAATGGGACTCTTCTGAGAGGGATGCCGTGCCGGGAAGTTTGGTTTGAGCAAGTTCTTCCATCTCCAGGGTATTCGTGAGATAAAGTTTAAACCTGTCGTCCTCCTGCAGCTTATATCCAAGTTCTTCCAGAAGAAAGGACATCTTCAAATGTCCTATGGCATACGGCGCCATCATCAGTTCAAATGCGTAAAAGTTCTTGAGGATGTGATCCTTGATTAAACGTTCCTTGCCGCCTTCACCATATTTTCCAGTAAACTCTTTCACTGCGATTTTTGAAGTTTCGGCTAAAAAGGTGAGGGTGCCTGCCGCCGGGTCGAGTACCGTAACCGATTCGTTTACAAAACCGTCTTTTTTGTCAAAACGTTCCCTCAGAATAGTATGCAGAGAACGCACAATATAAGAGACTACAGGCTCAGGGGTGTAATAAACTCCCCTGCGTTCTCTTGTCTTCGGGTCATATTCAGCCAGAAAAGTTTCATAGAAATGAATAACAGGGTCCTCTCCCTTGCCTTTATGGAAGTATTGATGGAGGATATTTTTTACATCAGCAACCGCCAGCGCCTCAGAGATATCGTCAACAATCCATTCCATCTGCTTTGGTAATTCTTCAAGTGAAATAAAACGAAATACGTCCCTTAAAATTCCAATCGTGTGCGGGATGTTATCATAGGCGAGTTTCCTGTTAAACCCGTTCTTTGAGCGGGTTCTGGAGGCAAAAAGTCCGTAAGTGATGGTTTGTGAATAGAGATCGGCGAAGTCTTCTTTTGATAGATCGTTTATGAGATATGTCTTAAAAGCCTCATAAAAACCCTCAAGGGTAGAGACAGGTTTCAAACCTGTTTCTTCAATTAATTCCTGGGCAATCACTTCGTCTCTTAAAAAGCGTGTCTTGTCTGCCAGCGCTCTTGCAAGGGATTCGGCGTCATAGAATTTAGGCAGTGAGAAGGAAAAGAATTTTTCAAGCAGGTTAAATAAATCAGATTCTTTTTCTACCGGCGGCGGTGTTTTGAGTTTATGCAAAACAAAAGGTCTGCCGGTAAGGACTTTATCTATTAATTCCCCGTTACGATAAAGCCTGAATTCAAGGAAGTTGGTAAGTATCAGATTGGGGAACGTCTTTAAATAACGTTTTAGCTGGTCTGTGGTTTCTGTTTGATCCAAATATTCGGTTGTTGGCGCTTTTGCTTCAATGTAACCAACGATATGCTGATTGCCGTCCCATATTCTGAAATCTGGATTGCCTGCATCCGTCTTTTTGGGCAGGGTGGTTATGTGGATATTCTTTCTGTCAGCCGATTCAGCGTATTTCTGCAAAAAGTCTTCAAGGATGGAATAGAAACTTTCCTCCCTGGCATCTCCACGACTGGAAACCTCTGATATTCCTTTTAAATATGATTTCAACATATTTTATTTAAGGAAATTTATTTGAACTTAACTACCATTATGATAATAGTAATTTGTATAAGTTTACACATAATAGTGGAAAATTAAAGAAAAAAGCAAACTTCTTAGCGTATTATTTTATCTTCAGCGCTTTCTGCTATGGTCAATGAAGCACCTGAATTTATTTAGACACAGAGAGAAATGCTGATATAATTAGGTTGATTTTTATGCCAAAAGATTTGGAATTACTAAAATGTTTTCACTGTGGACAGACATATCGTCTGGATGAGTACGGCCGGAAAAAGAGTATCACATGTTCTGGCTGTGGTATGGAAGTGGTTCCATTAATAGCGGAGAAAATAAGAGAAAGGGATACAAAAGGATTTTGCCTATTGTTGGGGTATTTTGCGATTGTTGCTCTTCTGGGGGCTTTGGGCGGTGTCATGATGGTACATGGCTGGAACTTCTGGGTTGCATTTTCGATTGTAGGTGGAATCATCTTTTTTGTGGGTAAAATATTTATGGGCAAATACAAAATCACGGAAATTGGTGAGTATTCACCAGTTGAAGCAGTCCAAGAATATCCATCCAGAGAATGTGTAACTAATTTTGACCGATTGGTGATTGATGCGATTCATGAATTACCGCAAAATTTAAAAGACCGTTTGTCAAATGTATCTGTCGTTGTGGAAGACAAACCAAGCAGTTCTGTATTAGAAAAATTGAGACTGGTGCCGAATACCCTGTTAATGGGTTTATTCCAGGGTGTGCCGCTGAATAAAAAGAGCGTGTGGCATTCCGGTACGCTGCCAGAAAAGATTACGATATATCAAAAAAATATCGAAGCCATCTGTCGTTCAGAAGAAGAGATTAAGGGCAGAATCAAGAAGGTGGTGCGTCACGAGGTTGCTCATTATGTGGGTTTTACAGAGGAAGAAATAAAGGGAATGGGGTATTAAAGATTTAAGACAAAAGATAAAAGATTAAAAACGGAAAAGGAGATACGTATATGGCAGAAACGCATTCATTTGATATTGTATGTAAGGTAGAAATGCACGAGGTTCATAACGCGGTTGACCAGGCGAAAAAACAACTTGCCGTCCGATATGACTTCAAAGGAAGCAAGTCGTCCATTACTTTAAATGCGGACGATTCTATAACGCTGATTGCAGACGATGATTATAAGATGGGGAGTTTAACCGAAATTTTAAAAGAAAAACTTGCGAAGAGAAATATTCCATTAAAAGCCCTTAGTTTTGGAAAGGCTGAAAGTGCGCTGGGCGGCAGCATACGGCAGGTTATTACTTTTCAATCGGGTATCCCGATGGAAAAGGCCAAAGAAATTGTCAAATTTATCAAGGGTCTAAAACTCAAAGTACAGGCACAGATTCAGGAAGATAAGGTGCGGGTATCGGGGCAAAAGATAGACGACCTCCAGACAATTATGAAGGCGGTAAAAGACCAGGATTACGATTTCGCCATGCAATTTGTAAATTATAAATGAAATCCCACCTGCCTTTGCCTGTGGAATTCCATTATCTTTTTTCTGTTAGCCTCTTCTGCTCATAAATTAAATTGAGTAGTTCGTGCGCATCGCGGTGGTTCGGATCTATCGACAAAACCAATTGTATTATTTCGAGTGCTTGATCCGGTTGCTTGTTGTTAAAGTATGCGGTGCCTAAATTGTAATATGCATCTATATAACGATTATTGTATTTGACCGCCTTTAAACACTCCTGTATTGCCTTTTCGTAAAGCCCTTTTCTTATGTAGGTAGCTCCAAGGTTGTTATAGGCATCGGCATAATCGGGCTTATTTGCAACGGCATTATTAAACTCGGTTATAGCCAGATCCAGATAATTAGATTTGGCGTACAAGACACCGAGATTGTTGTGGGCATAAGGATAATGTGGATTTATCTGCAATGCCCTTTGATATTCCATAAGAGCCTCTTTAAGCATTCCCTTTTTCCGGTAAGTAACCCCAAGATTATTATGAGCGTCGATATAGTCATTGTAGAGTGATAGTGCGTATTGTAACTCAACAATCGCCTCGTCTAGTCTTCCGGCATTCCTGTAAATATTTCCGAGATTATTGTGTGCCCTAAAACTATTTGGAAATATTCTTGCAGTGTTTGTCCACAATACTGTTTGATCCTTCCATACCATGTTTTGTTTCATTGTCTTAAAAGAGAACATTGCCAATATAAGAACTAATAGAGTAACACTTGTAAAGTATTTGTTGAAGTAACCAATTTTATTTTGAGAGTGTACAAGAAGGTTGCCGATTACCATACAGAACCCAATAATAGGCAAACACAGGTATCTCTCTGCCATAATATTCTCAATAGGTACGATATTTAAAACAGGTAATAAGCTGACAAAAAACCATACAACTGAAAAGAACAGGATTTTAGAGGAGAAAAAGAGTCTATAGGCAATGACGATCACAGCGACAAGAAGAAGGAAAGACACTATGAATGAAGTCTCAAATAGTGATGTGGAATAGGGTGTGACATAATCTGCACAAAGAGTGACAGGGACAAAGAAGAGTTTCATATAAGAGGCAAGTACCTTGGACATAGTCAGAAAATTGATGAAGACACTGCCTTCCGGGTATGAAACATGTGATTCAACCGGGTTATGCAGAACCACAAATCTCATTGAGAGATAAAAGACGGCTGTCAGAATATAACCTGTGTAATATCGTGTGAGTTTATAGCTAAGGTTTTGCCCTTTTGTGAAAATGATGTCATATAAAAAAATAAGCAGTGGTAAAGTAATTGCCATTTCCTTAGAGAAAACGCCTAAAAGATAGCATATCGCTGAGGCAAAATAAGCAGGAGAGAACGACCGTTCGTCCTTGCTTGTTTTCACGTACAGCAGGAAAGCCGCTATAAAAAAGGTTGCTGCAAGCAGGTCTTCCCGGTAACTGACGGAATTAACCGCTTCAGTGAGGACAGGGTGACATGAAAATATCAGAGCGGCAATAAAAGAAGTAGTTTGGCAGTTGAAAATCCTTTTTAACAGGAAAAAAAGCAAAACAGAATTGAGGGTGTGTAAAAGCGTGTTGGTAAGGTGGAAACCGAAAGGGTTCAGTTTCCAAAGGGTATAATCTATAAAGTACGACAGTGTTACTACCGGTCGATAGCTTAGTTCTCCTGAAAGCTTGAAGTAATCACTGTTAAAAAGAAGCGGGAAGTTGTTCCATGTTTTTACAAAATAGTTTGTGACGATTGTAAATTCATCATCGTAAACAAATTGATTTGACAGGGAATTCAAATAAACGAATTGTGACAGGCATACAATAACAAAAATGAGAATGGAGAGGTGTAAATTTTTAGTTATTTTTGATTCTCTGAGTGTCATTTATAGAAGAATAATATTTTCCAGTTCCTTTGAAATGATACTATAGACTTGTTTCAAAGGAATACCTCTTTCCTCCGCAATTCTCTTACAATCTTCATATTCAGGCGAAAAGCTCTTGATCTCGCCGTTATATTTTCCAATCTTAACCTTTATCTTGCCCAGTCGGCTGTCTACTTCTTTGAATTCCCGTGTGAGTATTGTGCGAACCACTTTGTATTTCCGTATACCGAACGTGGTTGTTTGGTTGAGGAAGACCATCTCAACGGCAGAGAGACTTGATTCCGATACTATAGAGCTGATGATTACTCCAGGACGTCCCTTTTTCATTTGAATTGGTGTAAAATAGGCATCCACAGCGCCCGCCTCAAACAATTTATCCATGACGTAGCCTAATACTTCACCTGTCATGTTGTCGATGTTTGTTTCGACAACCCACATTTCATCAGATGCAGTATTTGGTGTTGCTTCTCCAATCAGTACACGTAACAAATTAGGCACATTGGGGTTGTCATTACTGCCCGCTCCATAGCCAATCTGGAGGACTCTCATTTCTGGAGTGGTACGTAGGCCCTCTCCCAGTGTTGTTATTATTGCAGCGCCTGTGGGCGTTGTTAACTCCTTTTCGATATTAACAGATTTCAATAAATGATTCTTCAGGAGTTCTGCCGTTGCAGGGGCTGGAACAGGGAACGTGCCATGCTCACATGTTGTAAATCCATATCCGGTAGGGATGGGGGAAAAATATATCTTTTCGATTGCAAGTCGCTTCATGGCTATTACAGCGCCAATGATGTCAACGATTGCGTCTATTGCGCCCACTTCATGAAAATGGACTTTTTCCGGTGAAGTATTGTGGACTTTTGCCTCTACCTCTGCCAACCTTTGGAAAATCCTGATGCTGTCATTCTTGATATCCCGATGCAGCTTACTATTTTCAATAATTGTTTTTATCACGGAAAGATTTAAATGTGAATTATGGTGATGATAGGTTGCGTGTGAGTGTGCGTCCTTATGGGAAATTATTACGTGCACCTTTGTACCGCTTATCCCGGCGCGTTTAACCTTTTCTGCCGATATTTC
>Ga0194119_10001533_pt1 | contig 41691 bp, 40 predicted proteins | sample TA2MahC100mmetaG_FD_148620 | JGI IMG/M metagenome (GOLD analysis project Ga0194119, IMG submission 148620) | Freshwater microbial communities from Lake Tanganyika, Tanzania - TA2015018 Mahale Deep Cast 100m | ecosystem: Environmental > Aquatic > Freshwater > Lake | place: Tanzania: Lake... | reverse complement strand
CAATCAAACTGGACCTCAAACGGCGCCCTCTACCACGGCGAACCAAGGACCGTGTCGGCAAGCCTCTCGTATAAATATTGACAAGCCCGGCCACATTTTCGGAGCCGACAGTGATGCGAGAAGGACATGCTCCGCTACAATTTCCTACCAGCCAGCGCGCAACTCACTCGTTCGAGAGCATCGACTTTATCTCTCTCACAGGCGTTGCCGGTTGCCGATTACGCGAGCTTCAGCGCGTCTGCGATGAAACAGATCGACCTCAGCTCAATAAACACGACGAGCCCAAGACCTGCCTATCCGACGAAATGAGCGGCCTCATCAAAAGGGCGATCGAATGCTGCATCGACTAGCGAGCGCGATGTGGTCCAATTCGCCTTCCTCGGCGGCCAGCGAACGAATAGCAGACAGGCGATCCCCCTGCGTGGCAAGTCGTTCGGCGACAAATCTGGTGCGCGGGCTGAAACGCCAGGAGCCGCTGCCATGTGCAAGAATGATAAGTCTCCGAGGCTCTTGAGGCAGGAAAAGCGACCTCTCGAGCCGCGTCGGCCCGAACTCAAGTGTACTGTAGTCGCTCTTCATGCTCGGGACCTCGCTCTTGATGACGCGATGGCCGTGCGACAGCCTGTCTCGAAGCGCACAAGTCTGATGTTTTTCTTGCAGGCGAATGGGTAGTAGAAGAGATCGATACCCTCGATCGATGCGCTCGAAAGGCAAGTGGCGCGCCGAAGGGGGCGAGCTGAGCAGCCGGACGGAGCGCATCGATGTATGTTGTCGTCGACATCGGCGGGACGAAGGCGCGAGTCGCTGGCTCGTCTGATCTCGTCGAACTTAGCGAGGCCGTGATCCTCAAAACGCCATGTGATTATCGTGACGCGCTAGAACTCTTGCGCGCTGCGGCGTTGAAGGCGGCGGCAGGCGACCGAATTTTTGCCGTGGTGATCGGCGCTCCTGGCGTGCTGTCGCGCGACAAGCGCATCCTCGTCAATGCCCCCAACCTGCCAATTTGGAATGGCGCGACGCTGGCCGACGACGTTGAGGCGAGTCTCGGCGCGCCTGTCTTGCTGGAGAACGACACGGCGCTTGTGGGGCTAGGGGAGGCGACCGCCGGCGCTGGGCAAGGTTCCGCCATTCTCGCATATGTCACCATCTCCACCGGCGTGAACGGCGCGCGCATCGTCGACGGCAAAATTGACCGTGCGACCTATGGCTTCGAAATCGGCGAGCAATATATCGACGCCGGTGCGCGCAATTTTGAAGAATTGGTCTCGGGAAGCGCCATCGCCCGCCGTTTCGGCGTCGAGCCGCGCGCGCTCGGCGCGCATCATCCGGTGTGGGATGAACTCGCCGCGACAACGGCGCGCGCGCTGCACAATACGATCGCTCACTGGTCGCCCGACCGGATCGTCATGGGCGGCGCGATGATGAGCGAAATCGGCATTTCGATTGATCGCGTATCGGCACATTTGCGAGCGCTACCGCGAAAGAATCCCTCGCTCCCCGACGTTGTGCACGCAAAGCTCGGCGACTATGGAGGTTTATGGGGAGCGCTTGCAAGACTGCGTCAGGAAGACCTATCCAAGCTGCCGCCGACGGCTGGGCCATCGTCTGGCCTTGGGTAGGGCGGTGTTTCGGTCACACTCGGCCCCGTCTCCAGGGTCAAACGCAGCACGCGGCGGAAAAACCTATCCTGACTTTTCGGCCCGCCAATGTGCACCAGCGCCGTTCCTGCGAGCTCTTTTTCGAGCACGTCGAAGAAAAGCTGGCGCGTGTGCGAGGAAAGCGAGTCGAGCGCCTCATCGATGATGACGAAGCAGGGCTTGTGAAGCAAGACTCTGGCGAAGGCCAGCTCCTGCTGCTCCACATCGGTCAGCTCCTGATCCCATCGCGCGACTCGATCGAGCCAAGGAATGAAATGTTCAAGATCGAGCCGCGTCAGAGCGGCCACGTAGGCTTCTTCCGGAAAGCTTGTAGGAGGCAAAGGATAGGATAGCGAACTTCGCAGCGAAAGGTCTGGAAGGTAAGCGCGCATGGGAACGAAGAGAACGCGCTCTGCAGGCGGTGTGCGGACAACTCCGCTTCCGGCCGTCCACAAACCGGCGATCGTTTGAAACAGGCGAGTCTTGCCTGATTTGCGTTCGCCGATGATCAGCACGTGATCGCCGGGCGCAATCTCGACGCGGGATTCGGTCAAGGTCGTGTAGCCGGCATGGGACAGGATACGCAGATCGTCGAGAACGAGAAGGTCAGTTCCTGTCTCTTCGAAAAGGATGCGGCGCGCATTTGGAATAGCTTTGTCGAGATCAAGCAACGCCTCGCGAAAGCCCGTCACGCGATGCAGCGTCGCGCGCCAATCGGCGATGACGCCGGCATTGTCCACGAACCAGCGAAGCGATTGCTGCACCTGCGTAAAAGCGCCGACCGCCATCAGCAAGCCGCCGAATGTGAGATTTCCCGCGAAATAGGCGGGCGCGGCGACGATAATCGGCGCGACGATGGTGAACCAGCCGTATCCGGCGGTGACCCAGGTCAGATTGGTTGTCGCTGTGACGAGGCGACGCAACACCGTCAGCAGGCGATCAAACTCCTGATGCAAACGGTTTTCTTCGATATTTTCGCCTCGGCAGACGGCGATCGCCTCGATGTGTTCATTGACATGCATCAGCGCAAAGCGCAGGTCGGATTCGCGCCCATAACGTTCGGCGCCGAGTTCGACGAGCGGCCGGCCGACGCGCCAGCTGCCGAAGGAAGCGATGCTGGCATAGAGCAGCGCACTCCACACCATGTAGCCTGGAATGGCGGTTCTTGTTCCGAAAATGTCGAAAGTCACGCCCGTGGATAACGCCCAGAGCACTCCGATAAAGCTTATGAGCAGCAAAGTCGCCTGTAGCAGGCCGACGCCGAGATCGGTCGAAAGGTCGGCGAGATGTTGCGCGTCGGCATGTATGCGCTGATCGGGATTGACGCCGATTTCGCCCATGGCGGCGATACCAAAGCTGCGGTGCGGCGTTAGCCACTGAAGGAATAAGTCTCGCGTCAACGACTCCCGCAGTGTCAGCTTGGTCATGTTCGCAAGCCAAGTCTGCGTGACGTTGAGGAGGAGCAGCGCGCCGGCGATGATCGCGAAGACGATGAGCTGATCGCCGAAGCCAGAGAGATCCTTGCGGGCGAGCGCGTCATAAAAGGGCTTGTTCCAGGCATTGAGCCGAATCTGGCCATAGGCCGTGGCGGCGATGACGACCGCAAGACCGGCGCCAAGCCAGATCAGCGCGGACCGCTGGCGGGACCCTGTCAATGCGTCGAGGGTCAATTTCAGGTGCGACGAGAGGCTCTCGGCCGCAATCCTGCGCGCGTTTGACGGCTGGGTTTTCGTATTCGCCATCTTAGGATAGATCGCCCCGTTTCTCGTCGCCGACCGCAACTGCTTTGTGACATTTGTGGTCTAGGAATCTGCTTATGGTAACTTCAGCTTAGAACGGATTGTTGTGCCGAAGCGAGTGTCATGTTCTGCTGCGGCGCACTGCCAAACTGCGGGACGACGCCTTGAGCCGTATCGATTGCTTGCTGCGCGCAATGACGCTGGAAGAAAAGCTTGGCCAGCTCAATCTCGTGACGGCCGGCCAGGCGGTCACTGGTCCCGTCGTCTGCGCAGATACGACCAAAGACATATGCGCTGGTCGAGTGGGCGGCGTTTTCAACCTCTGGGGACTTGACGCGCTGATGCACACGCAGCGCTGCGCAGTTGAAGAGACTCGGCTAGGCGTGCCGCTGCTCTTCGGACTCGACGTGCTGCACGGCTATCGAACGATTTTTCCCATTCCGCTTGCGGAAGCCGGCGCCTTCGATTCTCGATTATGGGAGCGCACGGCCCGCGCCGCGGCGTTGGAGGCGGCGAGCGAGGGAATCCATCTCACCTTCGCGCCGATGCTCGATGTGTCCCGCGACCCCCGTTGGGGCCGCATCGCCGAAGGTCCTGGCGAGGATCCCTTGGTGGGAGAAAGATTCGCGCGAGCGAAGGTAAGGGGCTTTCAGGGCGAGGACTTCTCGCGATTTTATCCCCTCGCGGCGACCGCCAAGCATTTTTGCGCCGGGGGAGCCGCGACGGCAGGGCGCGACTATGCCGCTGTGGACGTCTCCGAACGCGCCCTGCATGAAGTCTATCTACCGCCGTTTCGCGCCGCCGTGGAGGCGGGCTGCGCGGCGGTCATGACCGCGTTCAACAACGTGAATGGCGCGCCAATGTCTGCGCAACGCCGACTGTTGAATGGGTATCTGCGGCGCCAGCTCAAATTCGACGGCGTCATTATGAGCGATTACACAGCGATCGCCGAACTAGTGGAGCACGGCGTCGCAGCCGATTCGGTCGAGGCGGCGGCGATTGCGCTCAACGCGGGCGTAGACATGGATATGGTCAGTGGCGTCTATCTCGCGCATCTGCCGGAAGCGCTCGCGCGCTGTCTCGTCGATGCGCGCGACATCGACGCCGCGGTCGCACGCGTGCTGCAGTTGAAGGATCGCCTGGGGCTCTTCGACGATCCCCATCGTGTCGTTCGGTTGGACGCCGGATCCAAGGATACTCATCACACGCTTGCGCTGGAAGCGGCCCGGCGGTCTGCGACTCTTCTAACCAATCGTGGCCTTCTGCCGCTTTCCGCCAACGTGCGCCGCATCGCCGTTATCGGACCTCTCGCTGATGCGGGCGCTGAGATGCTCGGTCCCTGGTCCGCGGCAGGCAACGCCGAGAATTGCGTCACGACCTTCGAAGGGCTGCGCCGCGCTCTACCGAACTGCGAGATAGTGCATCATCGCGGCGTCGCGATCGAGGGCGACGACGAGAGCGGCATCGCATCCGCCTGCGCCCTGGCGAAAGGCGCTGACGCCGTCGTGCTCTGTCTGGGCGAGTCGGCGGGTATGAGCGGCGAGGCCGCCTGCCGCGCCGCGCTCGGCCTTCCTGGAAAGCAGCGCCAGCTTGCAGAGCGCGTTATGAGCGCGGGCGCGCCGGCGGTCGCGCTACTGTTCTGCGGGCGGCCGCTGGCTGTGCCCTGGCTTTTCGAACATGCGCAGGCGGTCGTCGCCGCATGGTTTCTCGGCGATAGGACAGGCGAGGCGATCGCCGACATTCTGACGGGCCGCTTCAATCCTAGCGCCCGGCTCGCCGTAACCTGGCCGCAAGAGGTCGGACAAGTTCCGATTTTCTATTCGGCGCGATCGACTGGCCGACCTTTCGACGCCGCCAATCCTTATACGAGTAGATATCTCGACTGTTCGAACAATCCACAGTTTTCCTTCGGCCACGGCCTTTCTTATTCGCGAACGACCTTATCGAATTTGCGCGTCGACTGTGCCGAACTGAAGACAAGTCAATCGACGAGAGTTAGAGTCGACCTGCGCAACGAGAGCGACATCGCGACCGAGGAAACGATCTTTCTCTTTGCGCGCGACAGGATTGCGAGCGTGGCGCGCCCGCTGATAGAGCTGAAGGATTGGACGAAAGTCGCTCTGCGGCCGCGAGAAGGCGCGACGGTCGAATTCGCTTTGAGCGCAGAGGCGTTCCAGTTTCCTGGGGAGGATATGGAGCCCATCGTGGAGCCGGGCGACGTCGATATTTTTGCTGGACTCAGCGCAGATGCGGACAGGCTACTCTCCGCGCGTCTGCGCATTGTTTGCGCCTAACGCAGCGAGATAGCCTCATGCCTGACGACTGGTGGCGAAGGGGGACGATCTATCAAATCTATCCGCGCTCCTTTCAAGATACGAGTGGCGACGGCGTCGGCGATCTCGATGGCGTGCGGCAACGACTCGACTATCTCGTTTGGCTGGGGATCGACGCGATCTGGCTTTCGCCTTTCTATCCCTCTCCGATGCATGATTTCGGTTATGACGTTTCGGACTATTGCGACGTCGATCCGCTGTTCGGATCCCTGGATGATTTTGATGCGCTGGTCTCGGCGGCGCATGCGAAGGGCCTGAAAATCATCATCGACTTCGTGCCCAACCACACTTCCAATGAACATCCCTGGTTTCTCGCGAGCAGAAGCGGGCGCGATAATCGCTTGCGTGACTGGTACCTCTGGCGCGACGCTGCGCCCAATGGCGGACCGCCCAACAATTGGTTCAGCCACTTCGGAGGAAGCGCCTGGAGCTTGGACGAGGGAACGCGGCAATATTATCTGCATTCATTTCTGCCTGAGCAGCCCGATCTCAACTGGCGCAATCCGCAAGTGCGCGCCGCAATGTACGACGTGCTGCGCTTTTGGCTGCGGCGTGGCGTCGACGGTTTTCGCGTCGACGTCATCTCGCATATGATTAAGGACGCCGCCTTCAGGGACAATCCGGCCAATCCGAATTTTGCCGGCGAAGGGCCGGATATCGCTCGGCTTGCTCAGACCTATTCGTCCGACCAGCCTGAGGTTCACGACGTGATCGCGGAGATGCGGCGAGTCGTGGATGAGTTTCCTGACCGCGTGTTGCTCGGCGAAATCTATCTGCCGATCGAGAGGCTGATCGCTTATTACGGCAAGGAGCTTGGCGGCGTACACCTGCCGTTCAATTTCCAGTTGCTCGATGCGCATTGGGACGCTGCAACGATCGGCGCCCTCATAGAAGAATATGAAGCGGCTTTGCCTCAGGGGGCGTGGCCGAATTGGGTGCTCAGCAATCACGACAGGCCGCGCATTGCGGCGCGCGTTGGCGCCGCTCAGGCGCGGCTCGCAACGATGCTGCTTTTGACGCTGCGCGGCACGCCGACGCTCTATTATGGCGATGAGATCGGAATCAGCCACGTCGACATACCGCCAGAACGCGCGCAGGACCCGTGGGGAAAGCGAGAGCCAAATCTCGGCGTCGGCCGCGATCCGTCGCGCACGCCGATGCAATGGGACGCCAGCGCCTTCGCAGGATTCTCGACGCGCGAGACCTGGCTTCCGCTCACGCCTGACTTTGCGACGCGTAACGTTGCGACAATGCGTGAGGACGACACCTCTCTTCTCTGCCTCACCAGCAAGCTGCTTCATTACAGACACGCGCACCCCGCGCTCGGCATAGGTTCTCAGCGGTTGTTTCACGCGAGCGATCATGTTCTTGCCTATGAACGGCTTCACGGCGCCGACCGGATTTTGGTCGCGCTGAATTTTTGTCGTGACGCCAGCAGTTTTTCGCTGCCAAAAGGCCTTTCCGGCGCGATCACGCTGTCGACACATAGTGGCCGAAGCGGTGAGCCTGTCCGCGCCAAGCTCGATTTTCGTGGCGATGAAGGCGTTGTGATCAAGTTGGATAGCTGAAGCCCGTCGGCGCCTCGTGAGCGCGAGCTCAGGAAAGATTTGGTTTGTCTTGCCCGTCAAATGGTCGCGCAAGCGCCGAGATGCTGCGCGCGCGTATGACAGCTATCGGCGTTTCCGGAGCACGAAGAGTGAGGCAGACCCCATTACCGAGGGTCACTCCTGGCGAGGTCGTCGCGCAGCGTGCTGGCTAGAGAAATGCCACTTAGCGCCGTCCAAAAAAATCCGGCGCCCGGCTCTCCTGGCCAAGTAGTCATCTGAACGGGCTATCGCTATTATAGCGAGGTGAAGCCAACCGACGAACTCGCAGAGGGATCTCAGATGGCGATAAAGCGCGAAGCAATAGATCGTCTGGTCGAACAGGCGAAAAACGATCCGGCCTTCTTTCATGGACTCGTATTCAGGCCGGAAGAGACGCTTGCGAAGATCGACTATCTCGACCGAGCCGAAAAAGCGAAAATCTTGGAACTGAGTCCCGAAGACGTCATCGCCGGACTAACAGGGGTTGAAGGCGCAGAGTGCAATTATACCTGCCTCGATACCTGCGACATCACCTGCGACGAATCCGGTTGCAACTACACAAAGCTTGAGGACTTGCCCCGGGTGACGACGGTGCGGCGCGTCGGCGGGCACATGTTCCGGCCGATGCGGCGGTTTCGCTAGACGGAGCGGCATCAGAGTCGCACCCAAGCGGCGCGCTGACCCCAAAGGGCGCTTTCTTCGCGGCTGATGACAATAGCAATCACGGAAGTTGGCATGGCGTGATGACCCAGTTCGCGACTGCGCGTTCCGCCATGGGGCCAAGACGCGGGGTGTCCTATGTCGACATCGTGCGCGTCCATGGGCTCCACGTGGACCCGCGCGGCAGGTGGGCGGTGGTCGGACATAGCGATCGAAGGCACGGCTGGAAGCTGCACCTCTCGTCGGTTCCGGTTGAGGCCGAACACCTGCTGTCGATCGTGGCGCCGATCCTTGCCGCGCGCCGGGTTTCATTCAAATTCGCAGTCAACGACGACGTGTTGGCGCTGCTTAACGAAGGAAGCCTGGGTCCGACGCAGATCGGAAAGTTCGTCACCGTCTACCCTATTTCGGACGCGCAAAGCCGATCATTAGCAGAGGAGTTGGCGGCGGCGACCGACGATTTCGAGGGCCCCGAAGTAATAACCGATCTTCGTCTTGGTCGCGTGGTCTACACCCGCTACGGCGGATTTAGTCCGAATGTTGAGCGCGACCGCCTGGGCCACTTCTTCTCCGTACTGCAGGATGAGGCAGGTGTGCGCCGGGACGAGCGCGCCGTCCCGTTCGTCGCCCCGCGTGGTGTCTTCAATCCGTTTGCAGATCGCGTTGAAGAGCAACAAAAAGCCCCGAGCCGACCTCGCACCGGCAAGCTGTTCGGGCCGGGCTACCTTCTGCTTGAAGTGATCAAGCCGGATGTGACGGGGTCGGTATTCCTTGCGCTCGATATGCGTGATCCTGCGCAGGTTGCGCCGAAAGTCCTCAAGGAAGCGCGGGCGCACTGCCTGTCGGATCGTCTGGGGCGCGACGCCCGCGCGCGCCTGCGGCATCAGCTGGAGGCGCACCGTGCGCTGGCTGGACGTGTTCCCATCCCATCTGCGGACGCTTACTTCGAAGTTAACGGCAACGGCTACCTCGCGCTCGAGCATATCGAGGGAACCGACATCGGCGCGATCCAACCTCGACCATTCAGCACGATGCCTGTGGCTGAGCAGAAGCAGTTGCTCGCGCGCCTCGCAGCGCTGGCCGCCGCACTTCAGGCGCTGCACGCCGCCTGCTATGTTCATCGTGATCTTGCTCCCGGCAATGTGCGTGTTCGCGCAGACGGCTCGGTCGTTCTCCTCGACCTAGAGCTGGCGCACGCGCTCGGCAGTCGTGCGCCACCGTTCGCGCAAGGCACCGCGGGCTTCATGTCGCCCGAACAGCAAGCCGGTCTTCCTGCCGATTGCGCGCAGGACATATTTAGCTTTGGCGCGTTGATGGCGCTTCTGTGTACCGGCATCGATCCGCGTCGGGTTTTGTTCGCGCGTGAGCAACAGAGGCGGCAGCAGCTTGGCGCCCTTGGCGGCCTTGCGCCCAATATGGCGCAGCTCATCGCGCGCTGTTTGGCGACTGATCCTACGTGCAGACCGAGCGCGGCAGAGGCCGGCGCGCTGCTGCATGCCGAACTGGCTGCGGACGCGTCGTCAACGCCCCTGATCGCGAAGCGCCGGGCTACGCCAACAGCTATTGACGCGACAAGAGCGCGAGCGGGATCTTGCCTGCCTAAACTCGCGCGCGGTCTGCTGCAGAATGTCCTGCTTGACGAGGCAACCGGGCTATGGCTCTCGCCGCAGAGCGGTGTGCACGAACCGAAGGAGCTCAGATCGAATTACGCTCTCCATCGCAGCGCACATCGAGGCGTCAGTGGCGTCATTTACGTGCTTGCCCGCTTCACGAAGGCCGGGGTGACCTGTCGAGATGTACGGGATCGCATTCAGCATGCTACAGATTGGCTGCTGGAGCATGCTGCGACGCCAGACGATCAGATGCCAGGGCTTCATTTCGGCGAGGCGGGCGTTGCGCTCGCGATCACCGAGGCGGTTCACAACGGTCTGATTGAACGCGGCGAGTGGCTGGACGAATACCTCAGCGAAGCACTGCAGGGCCCGCTCGACTGGCCGGATATGACGCATGGGGCCGCCGGCCAAGGTGTCGCGGCCCTTGCCTGCGGGGACCTGCTGGAGGATGCTAGGCTCTCTGCCCATGCACGCCGCTGCGCCCACTATCTACTGGCGAGCCAGGATGCTGATGGCGGCTGGACTTTGCCGGAAGGCGTCGTCGGCATGATGGGCAACCGCTACCTTGGTTTTGCTCACGGTGTCGCCGGTGTGGTCTACTTCCTCGCCGAATGGGCCGCGCGCCACCACGACGCGGATGCGGCGTGGGCGGCGCGGCGGGGCGCGGACTGGTTGATGGGCCACGCGCAAAGTACATCTCCGGAAGGCGCGCTGGCTTGGCCGACCAAGCCGGGCGAGTCCGAAATCTGGCGGTGGTGGTGCCACGGCGCTCCTGGAATTGCGCTCACCTTCCTCAAGCTGTTTGAGACCACGCGGGATGTCCGTTATGCCGAGGTCGCGAGGAACGCACTGCTCGCCCACCCGCGCGACATTCGCTACTCAAACCTCAGCCAGTGCCACGGCCTGAGTGGGTTGGGCGAGATTTATGTCGAGGCTGCGCGGGTGTTGGGCGAAGAGGTTTGGCTCGACCGCGCTGCGCGCATTGCGGACGTTATGCTAGAGCTCACGCGCGAGGATGAAAACGGCGGCATTTCTTGGCTGGTCGAGGATCCATTCAGGGCGACTGCCGACCTGATGCTTGGCTGCGGGGGCGTCGCGCACTTCTTGCTGCGGCTCTGCCATGCTGATCTCAGCGCGCCGCTCCTTCTCGCGTCGAAGAGCCTGCAGGAACCCGTCGGAGCTTATGCGTGATAAGGCCGGGCAAAGCGGCTACGCGCCATGTCCTCGTGGAGCGATCTCGTAAACGCCCCGGCGAAGGCTGCAATCCAATGACGAATGCCGATGTGCGATTGCGCGCGCTTCTCATGGACACCATCGCGGTTCACCAAAAGAGCAAGATCACCGCCTCTCCTCCGGCCGTGATGCGCGACAAGAAATATAACGACCAATATATGGTGCAGATCGCTCACCGAGCGTCGCTGCCTGAGATCACTGTTCTGCTCCACGCTTCGGCCATCCGAGAAAATGGGCTGAGGCTGCTCAAGACGGGCCACATTGCGCAGGGCGCGGAATTGCTCGGCAAGGCGCGGCGTATCTTCAGCGAGGCCGTGCTATCGGAGGAAACGCGGCTTGTGGCGGAGTCTTTTCAGTATCCCGCCGAAGCGTACCTCTACTTCACACGTGGGGAGCAGACCGAGGCGGAGGCCGCCTTGATCACGTCAATCGGGTTGTGCCAGGCGCTCCGTGATGCCTACGACCATGAGATCGAGGTTAGGCGCATTCATCTCGCTCGCAACCTCATCCGGGTCAGGGCTGCTATGAACAGGCGTGCGGACGCGTTGGACATGGGTAGCCATCTTGTTCGCTATCTGGAGGGGGTCGAGGAATGCTGGCCGTTGCATGATTTCCCAATGACGCGTCCACCGGACCACTTGCTCATCGATGAACGCTTCGCGCTGATGGATCAGATTCTGGGCGAGATCGCGCTCTTAGTTCCACCTGGACGGGCGATGTCGCGACGCCTTGTTGCCAGCCGCGCCGGATGGCTGTTCGCAGAGGACAAACCGTCAACCGGCGAGTTTGCAGCGGTAGACGCTTGGCTTGCCGCGCGGCGCGCCGCAGTCGATGGCGACGCAAGCACGTTCCTTGTCCATACGCGCGCATTCTTTGCCGGCGGTCGCGGATATCTCTTCCGCGCCTGGCGTGAGCTCACGTTGGATCTCATAGCCTGCTGTCAATACATCGCCCCGGACAAACCGGAGTTATGGCGGAATCTGGATGATGATGGTGTGGGGAACGCGACGTAATGGGGTTGGCGTCGATGCCGCAGAAGACGATGTGGGCGACGCGAGACTGCGGCCCGGACGTAACGGGCAAGCTGCTCGATTAAAACGGTGTGGTATAGCTCGGCGAGACGGTCTCGCCGAGCTCTGTTGCGGTGGTCCCGCAAAATTCGGGCATCCGCTGGCCACTGTTGGCGAAGGACGACCATCACCGCAAGATCGCATGTGGCTACAAGCATGGTCGCCCGTCAGTTGGATCGAATTGAATGCTTTGCCTACGACTGGCGGAGTCTATGCTGCAAGGCATGTTTAATGCTTTGAAAGTCTTCCACGGAGCCTTCTGTAATGCCTTGCTGCCCAATCACAAGCCTTTCCTTTCGGGCAATTACGCCGAGCCCGCAAGGTCAAGCAATGCCAAAGGCGCTTTGCGTGAGACAGACGGGACGCGATTCGTGACGGAAACGAATGTCATCATCGGCGGCGGCGTCGCTGGAGCAACGGCGGCTCTTGCTTTGTCCCGAGCGGGGCGGCCCGTAGATCTATATGAACGCTCGTCATCAGCGAGCCATAAGATCTGCGGTGAATTTCTAAGCCGGGAAGTCAGCGCGAACATGCGATCTCTTGGAGTCGATCCGGCGCGCCTTGGCGCTCGGCCGATCAACCGCGTGCGCCTGGTTCACGGCAATCGTAGTGTCGATGAGCCGCTGCCATTTCCGGCTCTAGCGCTATCGAGAAAAGTCCTCGATGAGGCTTTGCTCGAACATGCGAGGGCTTGCGGCGTGAATGTCATTCGCGGAAAGGCGGCGCGGCGCATCGAGCAGTTGGATGACGGCAGCCTCGAAGTGTCTTTCGGGTCCGACGGCAGTACGAAGGCCCGAACGGTTTTTCTTGCGACTGGCAAGCACGACCTGCGCGGCGTGAAACGAGCGGCGACTGGGCCTCAAAGGGGCTACGTCGCGCTGAAAATGTACTACCGCTTCAATAAGAAAAAAACCGAATATCTGCGATGGGTGACAGAACTGATCTTCCTAAAAGAATGCTATCTCGGTTTAATGCTTGTCGAAGATGATCAGGTCAATTTCTGTTTCGTAATCAGCGAGGCCCGATTCGCCGAAGCAGGGGGAACCTGGGATGGCGTCCTGCAACAATTCAGCAGAGAGTCGGCCTATGTCGCGGCCTATCTCGCAGGCGCTGAGCCTTTGCTGGATCGCCCGATTGCCATTAGCTCCATTCCTTATGGTTTTGTGCATAGTCCGTCCGATTCCGACCCTTTGGGCCTTTGGCGACTCGGCGATCAGATCGCCGTGATCCCCTCATTCACTGGCGACGGCATGGGAATTGCGACTTGCAGTGCAGTTCTGGCGGCAAAAATGTTTTTGGAAGGCGCGACGTCGCGAGAGTTTCATCACCATTTCAGCGGCGTTGTCAGAAGGCAGATGCGCGTTTCGAAGCCGCTGAACGGAATGCTATTTAGACATACGATCAGCCAAAACGCGATCATTTGGCTTGCGTCGCTGTTCCCAACCAGCGTGCGCACGATCGCGCGCCTGACGCGGGTTCCAGAAAAGGCCATGTGCGGGCTCGATTGAGTCCTAAGCTGGACCAAGGTTCGGCGGCCGCAGATTAGAACCCTAAGCGCGTGAGATCGGTTCGCATTGGCCAAGCAGATCACACAGACGGGAAGGCGACAATGAGCAAGCTAAGAATCTCGATCATCGCAGCTCTCCTTGCTTCGCCAGCCTGCGCCGACAAAAAAAAGGCCGACGCCTGCGCTACGGATCTCTCGCCTGACTCTAAGGCCATTTACATGGCGGCAGTAGGCAAGATGCGGCGTGGAGCCGATAATGAAGCGGTAGTGACCGCAATCACCATGAACAGGATCAGCGCCGGCAAACTAAACCCTCTAACGGCGCGAACGATCGCCGAGGCCGCCGGGGACTGCCTGAAGAAATTGGCTGACTAGAATTTGTCGGGAACTCGGCGAGCATGATTGAGCTGCGCGCGTTCGAAGATGACCGGCATTCTTGCAATGGCCTAAGCGTTCCGGCAGCGCGGCGATCGCAGACGCGCTTGGCCAACGCACAATCGAGATGACGCGTCACTGCGCCAAGGACGTGGATCCTCGCCGCAAGATGTGCGGCGTCGACGCCGTCGTTCGACGCGAAGTTGAACGGGCGACGAACGAAAGCTGTCAACCTCGATTGAAGAAGTGTCAAGACTGAATGCGCGAGCGAAGCCGGCAGCGAATCCATGCATTCAAGCACGAGATCCCGAGTATGAACGATGAACAGGATCGGCCCCCACTTCGAGATTTCACGCAATGTCTCGTCGAAATAGTGGACTGAAACATGCAGCCGTTCGTTTTCTGGCGTCACCTCCAACACTGCCTACGTGGAGACGCCGAGCTCTCGCGCGATCGACTCCAACACCGGCGAGGATACGACCGCTCCTAGTCAGCTGCGGAGCCCTTCTGGAGGCGGACGCCATACGCTTGATCCAACATGATCGACCCTATTCTGCGGCAGTTGACGCGTAGCGTGGATTCTCGTCGGTCAAAACAGCGTCAAAGCCTTCGAACTCAGGACCGCCTATATACAAATCGCGGTTCTGACCGGCGTTTTTATGCGCCTCACGAAAATGTTCGGACTGCGTCCAGTCGACGAAATGCTGCCGGGTCTCCCACAGCGCATGCGACGCATAGAGAACATGGTCTTCCCGCTCTGGCCCTTTGAGCAGGTGGAAGACGATGAAGCCGGGCCTTTCATGAAGCCGGGACTGACGCGACCGCCAGATGTCCTCGAAAGCCTGTTCCTTTCCCTTGACGATCTTGAAGCGGTTCATTGCGATAAACATGACTCGGCTCCTGTCTCTGTCCTGGCGGGTTCCGCCAGTATGTTTAGCTAATCGGATCCCCAAAGCGGGAACGCAAAGAGCGTGGTTTTGCGGCGGCGCCGCCGGCCTTGCCGGCGCGGAGCCAAGCACTGCCCTAGCTTGACGAGCAAAACGATAGCGAGAGCAAAGCTTCCAATCAATTGGGTAGGCCACTTTGAAAACTTGGAAAACATCCAATTTGACAGCATGAGAAGCCTTCTAAGGCGCATCATACAAGTATTCCAATCTGGAGGTAGACGTATTGACCTTCGACAGCTGAGGCAAAACGATCATGCGATGAACGAGAAATCGAAGCAGTCGGATCAGGCGTTCCAACCACAGACCAGCCGTAGTGAAACGTCCCTCGAAATCGATACGCGCGACTTGTTGGGGAAAAGGCGGGAAGTGACGATCATTCATGCAGGTGAGCGTTACCGCTTGCGCGTTACTTCGAACAACAAACTTATTCTGACGAAATGAGGCTGCCGTCATGTGCGTGGCGAACAAACGACAGTTGACGCACGCTTGTGCAGTCGTGTGGCTTGGAGCGCTGTTCGGACTCGTCGTTTCGAACACGGCGAATGCGCAGGCTAATGAGCGGACTGTTTCAATCGGCGGCGCGGTGACGGAGATACTTTATGCGCTGGGTTACGATTCGCGCATCGCCGCAATCGACACCACCAGTCTCTATCCGTCCGAAGCGCTGAAGACCAAGCCGAATGTTGGCTATATGCGCGCGCTTTCAGTGGAAGGCGTGCTGTCGGTCAACCCTTCGCTGATCGTGGCTTCGGAAGGCGCCGGCCCGCCGGCGGCGCTGACGGCCCTACAGGAATCCGGCATCCGCATGGTCACTGTTCCCGACGACAAGTCGCCGGCTGGCGTTCAGCGCAAGATCCTTATCGTCGGCGAACTGGTTGGACAAAGGGACGCCGCGCGCAAACTTGCCGACGACGTTGACGCCCGCTTTGTCTCGCTCGCAGCGCAGCGCGCTCGTATCGAAAAGCCCAAGAGCATCCTCTTTGTGCTTTCGGCGTCGGGCGGAAAGACTTTGGTTGGAGGAAGAGGCACATCCGCCGACGCGATCATCGCTCTCGCCGGCGCGACAAACGCCGCCGCTTCGATCGAAGGGTTCAAGCCCATGAGCGACGAAGCAATTGTCGGGGCTGCGCCGGACGTCGTATTGATGATGCGCCGAGAAAACGCGTCGGCCGGCGATATTCTGGCGACCGCCGCCTTCGCCGCCACGCCTGCCGGCAAGGCGCACGCATTATTGCAAATGGACGGCAACTATCTACTCGGCTTCGGGCCGCGCGCGCCTGACGCCGCTCGCGATCTGATGGCGGCGCTTTATCCTGAGTTGAAATTGCCTTCCCCGCCACGGACTGACGGCGTCGATCTCGGCCACAAGCAATGAGCGGAGCCGCAATTGAGGCGGACGTCCTGCAGCACGTCTCTGGGATGCGGCGTCGAGCGTTCTTGATCATTCTCTTGCTTGCGCTCTTGAGCATCCTGCTATTCTTCATCGCGATCGTCATTGGCGCCGTTCCGATAGCGCCGGCGCGTGTGCTGGCGATTCTTCTTAAGGCCAGTGGTTTTCAAGGTGTTGAAAGCCGCGCCTCTGACGCGAATGTCATATTGAATATCCGTCTGCCCCGCGTGGCGCTCGGCTTTGAAGTCGGCGCCGCGCTTGCCGTTAGCGGCGCGCTTATGCAGGGGCTGTTTCGCAATCCGCTCGCCGATCCCGGATTGATCGGAGTGTCAAGCGGCGCCGGCCTCGCAGCAGCGGCAGCGATTGTCCTCGGCGGAAAATTGGCGCCAAATGTCGCAAGCGGCTTCGCCTTGTTGCCCGTCGGCGCCTTCCTTGGCGGGTTGATAGCGACGCTGCTCATTTATGCGATATCCACGCGCGATGGGCGCACATCGATGGCGACGATGCTCTTGGCGGGCGTCGGGGTGGGCGCCTTCTGCGGCGCGCTCACAGGTCTTCTCGCTTACTGGTCGAATGACCAGCAACTTCGCGATCTGACCTTCTGGTCTCTCGGCAGTCTTAATGGCGCGAATTGGTCGAAGACAATGATGATCGCGCCGATCGTTCTGCCTCTGGCGGTCTTGACGTCTTTCCTCGGACGGAGCCTGAATGCGCTTGCTCTCGGCGAGGCGGAGGCGTACCATCTCGGCGTTCGTGTTCAACTCGTCAAGAGCCTTACAATTGGCCTGGTCGCGCTCGCGGTCGGACTTAGCGTCGCAAGCGCAGGCGTCATCAGCTTTATCGGCATCGTCGCGCCGCACGCGATTCGGCTGTTGGTCGGTCCCGATAACCGCCTACTGCTGCCTTTGGCGGCCTTGCTCGGCGGGGCGTTGCTGATTGGCGCCGACCTACTGGCGCGCACGCTCGTCGCGCCGGCCGAACTTCCACTCGGCGTCATAACATCGGCGATCGGCGCCCCCTTCTTCCTCTGGCTTCTGTTGACGCGCTCCCGGGGGCTGCTCTGATGGGCGCATTCATCGAAGCCAGGGCGCTTTATTACACGGTCGGGCACCAGAACATCGTCGAAAATGCAACGATCTCGCTCCCGGCCGGGCGTTTGATCATCGTTGTCGGCCCGAATGGCGCCGGCAAATCGACGCTCCTGAGGTTGCTGTCCGGCGAATTGCGTCCCACGTCGGGGTCGATCGTCTGTGCGGGCGAAAAACTGCAGGGCACGCCGACGTGGCGTCTTGCCCGGCGCAGGGCGGTGATGGCGCAGGCGACGCAGCTCGCCTTTCCTTTTACAGTCAATGAAGTCGTCCGTATCGGACTGGAGACGTTAGGCGCGAACACACGAGGTAGCGAGGCGGACGCCATCGTCGCGCAATGCCTTCGGCGCGCGGACATCCTCCAATTGGCGTGCCGGAAGTATCACACACTGTCCGGCGGAGAGCAGCAGCGAACGCATTTTGCACGCGTGTTGTGTCAACTCGCCGCGGGTCGACGCAGCGAGAGCGCGCAGGCGCTTTATCTAGATGAACCCGTCGCCAGTCTCGACCTGCGGCATCAACTGATGTTGCTGGACGCCGCCCGCGAAATCGCCAAGAGCGGAATCGCGGTCATGGCGATCCTCCACGATCTCAATCTTGCAGTGGCCTATGCCGACGAGCTTGTCGTCATGCACGCGGGAAGGATCGTCGCGTCCGGCAATCCGGCCGATGTTCTGGCCGGCGGAATCGTCGCCGACGTATTTGGCGTCGATCTGCGCCTATGCGCGACGCCTCCCGGCAACACCCCCTTTGTTCTGCCTCACGGGCATGCTCGCCGCGTCGCCTGGCGCCTACCGACGCCACCGGTTGAGAACAGATTTCAGCCTCTACCCATCCAAGAGGGCGCCACCACGCAGCGGAGCGAGCCACGTGCAACCCTACCCGGGATCGAAAACACATCAATGAGCTTCTCATTCTGGCCTTGAAGAGCCAAGCTCGCCGCTCGAACCAAAATTGCGAACCGAAATAGCGCACGATGCAAACGGCAACGAGGCGCAGCGGCTCGCCGCGCCGCGCCTCGATTCGCATTAGCCTCCCGGAATCAGATGGAGGTCGGAGAGCGTTCGCGGCGCTTCGCCGACAAAGTCGTAGTTCAAGCCGAGAAAATACGTTCGCTGCGGGAGGTTATGAAAAGCGTTGGCTTTGTAATTTCCGATGTTGTTGACGCCGGCGGAGAGCGTCCATTCTTTGGTGATGTAATAATTGGCCTTAGCGTCGATGAAGAGATATGCCGTCGACGCGCTGCCGAACGTGGTGCGGATGTAATCGTCGTTGGTCAGATTGCCATAGGCGGCGCTGCCGTAAGTCATGCCAAGCGAGAGGGAGCAGTCGGCGTTCGGCCGATAGCTCGCCACAGCTCGCGCGCGCACTGGAGGAATGCGCGGATATTGCATTCCGATGGAGAGTGGATTCTGCCAGTTCGACAGAATTTTTGCATCGACCAACGTTAGGCTGCCGAGAAAGTCCAGACCCTCTACTGCAACGTCTCTCATTTCCACAGCGCCTTCAACGCCACGGAAGTTCGCCTTGCCAATGTTCGATAGCTGAGTGACTGGAATGCCGGTTGCGAAACCCGTTTGGCTGAAAATTGCGTTCCACCGATCTGTGTTGAACAGGCTGATTCGCGGCTTTGCATAACCGATCGCTCCGAAAAGGTTCCGGAACGTGTATTCGCCGGTCACGTCGTAAGCGGTGAACACTTCGGTCTGAAGATTGGGGTTGCCGACATTGACGCCGGTGGGCGAGGCGATGTTCCGGAACAGCTCGTTGACTCCTGGAAAGCGGTAGGCCCGACCCATCGACCCGCGCAGGGTGAAATCTTCCGTGACGCGGAATTCAATAGCCGCTTTCGGGGAAAAGGCGCCCTTGTCTGACCCGGCAAAGTAATTGGGCGCGCTGACGATACCCAGGCTGTTTCGCGTGCCGAGCGTTTGGTTCATTCCGCCTGACGCATGCCAGAACTCGCCGCGCGCCCCTAGGAACAATCGCAATTGCGGGTGAAATTGCCAGATATCCTGAAAATATACTCCTTGAGTCTGCGTCTTGCCGTAATTGATCGCCTGCACCGATGTGTAGAAGTTGCCCGGAAATACCGGGACGTTGGTTTGCATCTGGCCCAACGAATAGACGTCGGCATGAGCGCCGAAGGAAACTTCGTGCTTGCCAAACATGTCATATTCGGGACGCCAGTTCGCGCGAGCGTCGACCGTGCGCCAGTAGGTTCCACTGTTGATGGTGTTACGCCCGCTCAGGGAAAGGCCGTAGGAGCTCTGAAAGTTGCTGTTGTCGCGAAGAAAGTCGTAGCCAGTGCCAACGATCTCGAAATTGAACGCGCCCGTGTCATGTTTGAATGAAAGCGCCTGCATCAAATGCGTCGCATTTGCATGACCAGGACTAAAGCCGGCCGGCGCGTTGAACGTCAAACCGCCCATCGCGATCTGTTGCTGGTTTGGTGTGTTGTAGACGGGAAAGCCAGCAGCGTTTCGGAGAAAGGAATCGAAACCGTAGTCGGACAGATTTGTCCAAAGCCCCGCGAGATAGGTTGCGCGCGTCGATGGTCCAAGATCGTAAACAAACTTGCCTTTAGCCAACTGCTGCCGAGTGTTGTCTTGTACAAAGGTGCCGGTGACGATGCGCGGTCTGCCCTGAGGATCCAGATCAGCGACGCCGCCGGCGACGGGGAGGGACGCCCCGCGGGGAGCAGCGAGAAGGTTCGTGCCGAAATACATCGGGTTGCCCTGGGACCCGAGATAATCGTAAGTGAGCCAGAATGAAAAGTCGTTGACCTTATTTCCAAGACCGACGCTTGTCCTGCCGGCCGGGAAAACGTCGTTTAGTCCATAGCGGCCGAACGTCTGCATGGAGCCCAGGCCGGAAGCGTGCAGTTCGAACTTCTGAGGCATTCGCGTGGTGAACGTCACGACCCCGCCATGCGAATTTCCGGGATAGAGGGCGGAAAAGGGTCCGTACATCACGTCGATGCGGTCGATTTCAAAAGGCGAAACCATCATCCAGCGCGGCCCGAGCGGGATCGATTCGACGGAGGCGTTGCCCAAGAGGTTTGAGAGCAGAACATTGTCCGCGTAGACGAGAACCTCGGCGTTGGTGTTGTTCGCCGTCGTACGAGTCGACACCTGAGCGCTAGGATCGCCGATGTATCGCTCCAGGACGAAAATGCTCGGCATATATCTCAATGTCTCGGCGGTGGTCATCGCATTCACCGAGGTCCGGAGCTGTTGACGCGTGAATGTGCTCACCACCGCCGGGAAATTCTCGATCTTGTCCGGCATGGCGCTGCGTACCGGCTTCTCTGTCCTGTTCGCCGGATCGACATCCCCCGTCGTAGAGCCAGATGAAGAGGTAGGAACTGATGCTGGCCGTGCGTGATTTCTCGCGCGTGCGCTTCCGATGTCGATCGTCGGGAGAGATTGCTGTGCGTGAGAAAAAGACGGCGTGGCCAGAGCGGTCGCAGCCAGCAGTGACGCCAAGGCGCAGGGCGCCCTTCGGTGTACGAGAGACATGAGAGCAAGCCTCCAGCCGTTCGTTTTGCTTGGCTGGCTGGCTTGACTCCGAAAACGGCGTTGCTGGCTTGCTATGTCGTGCGCCGAGCAATCGGCGCGTCCAACGAATTCTTAGATAACTCCGTCCGTCGCAATCAAGACGCCCACTTTGTAAGATTTCTGAGATGTGCCGCTTTCATCGATGCCGCGATTGTTTTCGCAGATCGCTGTGTCATCTAGGCCACACCCTCATGGAGAAGGGAGTGAGGCAAATCTTCCCTTGATTGGAATCCCCTCAGATCAGAGGAGGTCGTCAAGCTGACGCCGCAAAGCGCGGTGAGGCGACCGCTTGGTTCGGGGCGTCGAAACGTCGGCGCTTCGAGGTTGGAGCGTCAGCCAAGGATAGCTCTTTTCAAACTGTCCTGAGACCTGCGACGTCCGCGCTGATTCAAGGCCCTTCGGAAACCGGTTCAAGACGCCGCGTCGGACTGCCCTCGAAGCTGGATTGCATTCGAATTTGTCGAGACGCAGACATGGTCGAAGATTCGGCGGCGATCGACGCGCTTCTGCGTGGGCGCAAGCGTATCACCCCGGATGAGCGGGTGAAGTTCGATGTGGTCGATGCAGCGCAATTCACGCAGTTAGGCGGGTTGATCGCGCAACATATCGTGTCAAGACTTCTCCTGCGATCACTCAACGCAAATGCGCGACGCCGTTCGACCTTGCGCGAATGTGGTAGCGGGTTCGTAGGGCCGCGGCGGATCGTGGAGGAGTAGGGAATTGCAATAATAGAGTGAATTATCGACATAAAAGTCGCAACTGGTAACGGAGGAGCGCTACCGTCTTTCCCCACAACGCCCAAACATATACGCTATTGTCTCCGGTCGTGCGCTTGACTCGAGTTTTTTTTGCGCGCTGGGCGTCGAGGAAGCCCGAAAGTGGACCAACACGTCACTTGCCAATCGCGCCGCCCGCGCGCACCATCGGCAATATCAATCTGCGTGAATCTGGCAGGCGAATGAATCCGTGGGCGGCATAAAATCCAGCCGCCGCTTCATCCAATGCGTCGACCACCACCATTGAAGACCCTACTGTGCCGGCGCTCGCGAACGCCCGCTGCAGTGCGTCGGCGAGAAGAACTGCGCCCAAGCGCTGGCCTTGGTGATCCTTCGCCACTGCTAATCGACCGATCAGCGTCGCGCTGACAAGCGGGTACCGAGGAATGAGCTTTCGAGCGGCCTGGGGAACTTCCCCTTGAGAAACGGTCATCGCACAAAGCGCATAATAGCCCAGCACACGCTCTGGCTTGACTGCCACGGTCAAAACAAACACGGCGTTCGCCCGGCGGCGGACGTCCTGTCCAGCCTGTGTCTTCAAGTAGCGGTCGAGACTTTCGACCCCACAGGAGAAACGCCGTCGATCATGCCGCTCTGCAAGCAAATCAATTCGAAGATCGGCAGATGCCTGTTTCGCCATTCACCGTGTGACCCGGTGCTTGTGCTCAGCGAACGCACGTTTAAGCCGTTCGGTCAACGCGGGCGGGTTCATGAGGGTGTCGAAAAAAACACCCCTATCGCGGTCCGAGAGCACGAGAGTTTCGTGTTCTGCAATCGTCTTCCGCGCAGCTTCCGTAAGCGCCGTCATACAAAAATCCGTCAACTTCCGCCGCTCGAGCTGTGCGGCGCGTTCGATCAGCGCCTTGGTTGGTTCGTCGACTCGAAATCCGAGACGTTCCTCCCGTAGCCGCCGGTCTCTCTTTGTCGTCGTGGTCATATTCATATGTCTCCTCCATAATTTGTACGTCAAATTGACGAACATTTCAAGGGCGATCAGGGACCACGCATAAGTCTTTTTCGATTCACACCCTCAGGTTCGCATCGACGGCGTCGTCCATTGCGAAGTGCTGGAGGTCGCTCCCTATGAGAGGAGAAAATTCGAACGCTCGAATGATGGAACTCTATGCGAATCATCCCCTTCGCCATGGCTTCACTTGGAAGCTTGGGAGTCGAGTAGCGAAGCGCCTCGACGATCGACGCTCGCTCGCTCATGAAAATAGGCCTTCGTGGCTTCGATTAACGCCCTGACATTGGGCGATCGCGCGCGATTGGCCTGATAGACGAGGCTGATCGGCACGGGTGGCGGCTCGAAGGACTCGAGCACGTGAACGAGCGAACCGTTCGTGACCCTCTCTGCGACCTGATAGCAGAAGACGCGCGTTATGCCGACGCCCTCTGCCGCCGCGTCGATCGCCGAGTCCGCAGCGTTCACGACGAGGCGAGGCGAGATGCGGATGATTGGACGTTCAACGTTGGCGAAGCGCCATTCGCCATTCGGGGCGAAAGCGTCGAACGAGATGAGGTCGTGTGAGGCGAGATGGGCGATTTCGGTCGGCGCCCCACGGCGGCCGAGATAGTCCGGACTGGCGACAAGCACGCGGCGCGTCTCCCAAATTTTTTGGGCGCGCAGTGCGCTATCCGGCAATTCTGCGATGCGGGCGGCGACGTCTATCCCTTCCTCGGCGATGCGAACGACCCGGTCCGTGGTCATCAGTCGCACATTGAGGCGCTCGTGCATTCTAACCAGCGCGTCCACGATGCGAAGCATATGAATGCGGCCGAAAACCAACGGCGCCGAGATAACGAGGAGCCCGCGCGGCTCTTCGTTCTCGCCGCGCAGCTCCCTTGCGCCCGCGTTGAGTTCCTCGAGGGCGCGGCTCGCGCGCTCCAGGTATGTCTCCCCCTCCGAGGTCAATGTGAGGGACCGCGTCGTCCGACGCAGAAGAACGACGCCGAGGCTCTCTTCGAGGCTGGCGATGCCGCGACTCACCGCCGTCGGCGATACGTTCAAACGTCGCGCCGCTTCGGAAAAGCTCGAATGTTCGGCGATGAGCGCGAACGCCCGGAGTATGTCGAGACGATCCATCGGCAGCCTCGTTTCTGGAGGATGGCGTGACCCATCCTCTTGAGTTTGCATAATTGGGCGCCGTTGCTCGCATCGGCCTGGAATGGCGCGCGAGCAGCGGCTGGTCAGGACGCCCGCGAAGCGACGGCCGATCACAAGCCATCGTCCGCACCGGGACGTTTCGCATCGGCGTCAAGTTCTTCGACGACGGACCTGAAGTCCCTCGCGTGCGCACCACTTTCGCACAGCGCACCCAAGCTGATCTTTGCGGTAAGCGCAAAAATATTGTGCGCCTTATCGAGATTATCGCGAACTAGGACGGGCGGTAAACAAACTGCGTAACCCACCTCCAACAACGGAGTTCATCATGGCCCGCCTACCCATACCGTCTCTCGAAAATGCCGCCGCCGACTCCAAACCGCTGCTCGCCAAGGTCGAAGCGCAGCTCGGCGTCGTGCCCAACCTGTTCCGTCTCGTCGGCCTGAGCCCAGCCGCGCTCGAAGGCTATCTCGGCTTGAACGGCGCGCTCGGAAAGACGCTCGACGTCCGCACGCGCGAGCGCATCGCGCTCGCCGTCGCCGAGGCGAACGGCTGCAGTTATTGTCTCTCGGCCCACACGTATCTCGCGACCAATCTCGCAAAGCTCGATGACGACGAGATCGCCTTGAACCGCAAGGGCGAGTCCAAAGACGCCAAGGGCTACGCCGCAGTCCATTTCGCGCGCCGCGTTGCGGAAACCCGCGGTAAGGTGACCGCTGCGGACCTCGACGCGGTCAAGCGCGCCGGCTACAGCGACGCGCAGGTCGTGGAGATCACGCTCGCCGTCGCGCTGAACTTCCTGACCAATCTCGTCAATAACGTCGCCGAAACGGACATCGATTTCCCGGCCGTGCATCCGTTCCGCGCGGCCGCCTGAAGCCCTGCGTTTCATCGTCCGTCTTAGGGCCAACGCGGCGGCCCGGGTGTTCCGCCGGGCCGCCGAGCTCCCTTCACACGTCGAGCAATTCCGATGAAGACCATCGTTCAAGATCGAGCCCGATGCGCGCGATCCCGAAATTTCGCCCTTCGGTGGGCGATCGCCGCCGCGCTGGCGACCTCTCCCGCATCCTCCGCGTTCCTATCGGAATCCGAAAGCTATTCCGTTCAGCAAGTCGCCTACGGAGCCGTCAACGTCGACGGGTTGAAGATCGCCTACCGCGAGGCGGGCGATCCGAAGAGTCCGAAGCTCGTCCTGCTGCACGGCTTTCCCGCGTCGTCGTCGAGGACAATCTGGACTTCATCGCAAGCCGCATGAAGCGGTTCTACGACGAGCGCTTAGCCGCCAGATGACGCTTTGCGTCCGGCGCGACAGGCGCCGGGCGATCTCTCCTCAACGCCAACACCGAGAACCGAAAATGACTCAGAGACCGCCAATTCCCCCGTTCACCGAAGAAACCGCCCGCCTCAAAGTGCGCGCCGCCGAAGACGCGTGGAACGGGCGCGATCCTGCAAAGGTGGCGCTGGCCTATACGCCAGACAGCAGCTGGCGCAACCGTTCGGAGTTTCTCAACGGCCGCGCGGAAATCGAAGCTTTCCTCAAGCGCAAATGGACGAAAGAGCTCGAATACCGGCTGATCAAGGAGCTCTGGGCCGTCGCCGGCGATCGCATCGCGGTGCGCTTCGTTTACGAAAGCCGTGACGCTGACGGCCAGTGGTGGCGCAGCCACGGTAATGAGAATTGGCGTTTCGACGCCGACGGCTACATGGCGGAACGCCATGCGAGCATCAATGACATTCCGATCACGGAGGAGCAACGCCTCTTCCGTTGGCCGCAAGGCCGCCGGCCGGACGATTATCCCGGACTGATCGAGCTTGGGCTCTGAGTGCGAGGGAAGCAGCGATGAATCTCCTTGGCGGCGCCTCGGCCACGTAAAGCCCCAGACGGTTTTGTCCGTCCAGGAACCGATAAATTAACTGGGTTCCGTGCGGCTCTCAGCAATGGCGCGGTCGGCTACAACATCCAGGCCAAGTGATGCCGATGCGTCGGCTCCGGGGCCCCTCATCCCGAACAACAGTCTCGTCACTCGGAATTTCCTGATCACTGCGACGCAGATCAGGATGGTCAAGATCGCCGACGTGGTCATGACGATGAGATACTTCTCCCACATGCCGCTGGAAGTCTGCTCTATCTGATATGCCACGACGACGATGATGGCTTGATGCAGAATATATATTGGCAACAACAATTCATTGGTTCCAGCGAGAACCGGACGGCCACGATTGAGAACGCGATAGGCTGAGCCGATCAGCGCCAAGACCCAGCGCCAGCCGGCGAAGGCGTGCAACGCCCCGAGCCACGACGGCTTGTATTGTCCATACGCCACTGGACCTTGATTATAAACGCGCCACAACAGCAGGACCGTGCCAAAGACCGCGAGCGCAAGGGCGAGGAGCGCGCTTTGCTTCACAACCTCAACTGCTGTCGGCAATTTGGTGAGAATGAGCCCGTAGACGAAGAAAATCGGATAGGCCAGCATGTTCCAGCCGCCAAGTCCAACATTGCCGAACGCCCATTCGATAATGGCGATGGGAATCGCGAGCGAAAAGATCGCGCCGGGGCAAGCGATCCATCGATCTAGGCGGTCAGCCGACGACGCTCGTGAATTTTGTGGTCAAGCACGCCAAAAAGCTCGTGCCGGAGTGGAGCATCCCAGGCGCGGTCGATTTTCGCGCCGCTCTGCGACGAGGCGCGCTCGGCTCATTCGCGCCTCCCGCGATAGAGCCGGATGACATCGCCTTTCTGCAATATACTGGCGGGACGACGGGCGTGCCCAAGGCGGCGATGCTGACGCATCGCAACATCGTCGCCAATATTCAGCAGCACCATGCACACTTGAGCGCAGTGCTAGGGGATGGACAAGACGTCGTGATTACGGCGATCCCACTCTTCCATATCTATGCGCTGACCGTCTGTTGCCGGCTGGCGATCAAAATCGGCGCGGCCAATGTGCTGATCTGATCGTCAATCCGCGCGACATCGGCGGTCTCGTGAGAGAACTCGCCAAATACAGGTTCACCTGTTTTGCTGGCGTCAGCACGCTGTTCAAGGCGCTTTGCGACAATCCTGAATTCAGTCGACTGGACTTCACAAGCTTACGTATTGCAGCATCGGGCGGATCGGCGCTGCAAGAAGCCGTCGCGCAAAAATGCCAAGCGATCACCGGCAAAACTCTGATCGAAGCCTACGGCCTGACTGAGGCCTCCCCAGTCGTCACGTGCAACCCCACCGATCTGGCGGAGTTCAATGGATCGTGCGGCGTGCCTATTCCATCGACAGACATCGCCATCAGGAACGAAGACGGCGCGGATCTGCCGATTGGCGAAGCCGGAGAATTGTGCGTGCGCGGCCCGCAAGTCATGAAGGGCTATTGGAACAGGCCCGACGAGACGGCGAGAGTCATGACCTCTGACGGCTACTTGCGAACCGGCGACATCGCGACCATCGACGAGAAGGGCTTTGTGCGCATTGTTGATCGAAAGAAAGATATGATCAATGTCTCTGGCTTTAAGGCGTATCCCAGCGAGGTCGAGGAAGTCCTTTTGAGACATCCGGGAGTTCAGGACGTCGACGTCGTAGGCATTCCCGATCCAGTTTCCGGAGAGCGGGTCAAAGCGATCGTCGTCAGGTGACGAGATGTGTCGTTAACGCAGGTCGAACTCGAGGCGCACTGTCGCAAATATCTTATCCGCTATAAGCTCCCACATGTTATTGAGTTTCGAAACGAGCTGCCGAAAACGAGCTTGGGCAAGGTTTTGCGGCGCGCCTTGCGCGAAGCGGCGCCCGAGCCTCGGAGCTTGTGATCTTACGGAGGCGTTGGGATGCCTGTCCACAATGCCGAAATCGCCGAGATGTTCGACCAGACGGCGGAGCTCCTCGAGATCAAAGGCGACAATCCGTTCCGCACGAGAGCCTATCGCCGCGCCGCACGAGTGCTCGAGGGCTTGCCAAAAAGCGCGGCGGCGATGCTCAGCGCGGGCGAAGACCTCGCGGAGCTTCCCGGGATCGGCCATGATCTGGCGGGCAAAATCGCCTCGATTGTCGCGACGGGCAAATTCGACGTGCTTCAGTCGCTGAAGCGCGAGCTTCCGGGCGACCTCGGCGAAATCGTAGCAATCCCCGGTCTCGGACCGAAACGGGTCAAAGTTTTGATCGACGAGCTTGGCGTCAGATCGATTGAGGACATCTGCCGCGCCGTCAAATCGGGCCGCTTGGGCGAGCTTCGCGGCTTCGGGCCCAAGCTCCAACAGAATATCGCGGCGGCGATCGCCAAGCCGATCGCGGTGAAACGCTTCAAACTGCCCTTCGCCGAAGCGGAAGCGACAGCCCTGATCGATTGGCTACGGCCGAGCCTTGAAGGCGGCCGTATCGTTGTGGCGGGAAGCTTCCGACGCCGGCGCGATACCGTTGGCGACTTGGATGTTCTCGCGACGAGCGCCGATGCGACCGCCGTTGGCGACAGGCTGACGCAATATGAGAATGTCGCGCAAGTGGTCGCACATGGTCCGACCCGAGCGACCGTCATTCTGCGCTCAGGCCTTCAGGTCGACCTGCGCGTCGTAAAGGAGGAAAGCTACGGCGCTGCGCTGCTCTATTTTACCGGCTCCAAGGCGCATAACATCGCCTTGCGAAATATCGCCGTCGATCGCGGTTGGAAGCTCAACGAATACGGCCTCTTCAGCAAAACCAAGTCGATCGCCGGCGCAACCGAAGTGGAAATTTACAAGAAGCTCGGACTTCAATTCGTCCCCCCGGAATTACGCGAAGACCGTGGCGAGATCGCGCTGGCGCAAAGGAACGCGCTGCCCAAACTCGTGCAATTGGCGCACATCCGCGGCGACCTCCATGTCCATTCGAATTGGAGTGATGGCGATGCGCCGATCGCGGAGATGGCGCAAGCGGCGCAAGAGCGCGGCTACGAATATATGGCGCTGACCGATCACAGCCGGCGCGTGACTGTCGCTCATGGGCTGGACCGCGCGCGCCTGCTGCGCCAAATCAAAGAAGTCGATCGCCTGAACGCTAAGATGGGCGGGTTTACCGTGCTGAAGGGCGTCGAAGTTGACATCCTCGCCGATGGCGAGCTCGACCTGCCCGATGACGTTTTGTCACGCCTTGATGTCGTCGTCGCGGCCGTTCACTACAAATTCGATCTTCCGCGCGAAAAGCAGACGGAGCGGATTCTGCGCGCGTTGGATAATCGCCATGTGTCGATCCTGGCGCATCCAACGGGTCGCCTTATCGACCAACGTCCGCCTTTCGAGCTCGACCTGGAGCGAATTATGATGGCCGCCAAGGAACGCGGCTGTGCTTTGGAGATCAACGCGCAGCCCGACCGCTTGGACCTCACTGACCTAGCCGCCAAGGCGGCGAAAGAGCTTGGAGTGCGAATAGCGATTTCAACCGACGCGCATTCAACGGCCAATCTCGCATGCATGCGCTTTGGCGTCGACCAGGCGCGCCGTGGCTGGCTTGGGGCTGACGACGTCATTAACACGCGCTCGCTGGCGGAGCTGAAGAGATTGCTCAGACGTTAGCCGCGCCCCAATGATGCATGGCGAGTCCCCGAAAAAGGCTTAAGGCGTCTTGCCCGTCAAATGGTTGTTCAATAAGCTCGACTCGCGGGCGCCACGTGAATGGGCGCCGCAAGAGGCCGTGAATTTTGCGGCAGAGGCCTGCCGGCTGCAGAAATCATCGAATGCGCGCCCCTGACGACTCCGCCCGTTACGCGACGATCCACAAGGATCGCGGTTCTTTTATGGTTCCGCCTAACCTTGCCGACTACGAGGCGGCGCGGGCGACGTTCACCTGGGAGGCGGCGCGCAAGGGCTTGAGCGGCTTGCCGAGAGGAAGAGGCCTAAACATCGCCCATGAGGCGGTGGACCGACACGCCTGCAGTGCACGAGCGAACCGAGTCGCCCTTCGGTGGTTAGGCAAGAATGGAGAACATCGCGACTACAGCTATCGCGAACTCGCGCTCGCCACCAATCGCTTCGCGAATGCATTGCGGTCCCTTGGGGTCAATTCGGGTGACAACATCTTCGTTCTGCTAGGCCGCGTCCCGGAGCTCTATGTGGCCATCCTGGGCGCGTTGAAGATGAAATGCGTGGCTTCGCCGTTGTTCTCGGCCTTTGGACCGGAGCCGGTCGTGACCCGCATGGACATCGGCGACGCGCGCGTCCTTGTTACGACCGAGGCGCTGTATCGCCGCAAAGTCGAGGGAGTGCGCGACAGGCTGCCCGGGCTTGAACATGTCATCCTCATCGACGCCGCGGAGGCCGAAGGCGCCCACTCCTGGCATGGGCTCACGCAAGCGGCGTCGGATGTTTTCGAGATAGCGCCCACTGATCCGCAAGAGCCCGCGCTGCTACACTTCACCAGCGGAACGACCGGCCGCCCCAAGGGCGTCATACATGTGCACGAAGCGGTCGTAACGCATTACGCGACCGGTCTCTATGCGCTGGATCTTCACGACGACGATCGCTTCTGGTGCACGGCGGACCCGGGTTGGGTCACCGGCACGAGCTATGGCGTCATCGCGCCTCTGACCCATGGCGTGACAAATATCGTCGTCGAGGCGGAATTTGATGCTCCGACTTGGTATGGCCTGCTCGCGCAGGAGCGGGTCACTGTCTGGTACACCGCGCCTACCGCCATTCGCATGATGATGAAGCTGGGCGTTGACGTCGTGAAGAATTACGATCTTGCCGCCTTGCGCTTCGCCGCCAGCGTTGGAGAGCCGCTGAACGCGGAGGCAGTCGTGTGGGGCGTGGAAGCGTTCGGACTGCCGTTTCATGACAACTGGTGGCAGACGGAGACGGGGGGCATCATGATCGCTAACTTCGCGTCCATGGACATTAAGCCCGGCTCAATGGGACGGCCATTACCCGGTGTGGAAGCGGCGATCGTCAAGCGAGGGGTGGACCACGAGTTCGAAATTATCAAGGCTTCTGGAGAAGAAGGCGAACTTGCCCTGAGAAGCGGCTGGCCGTCTATGATGCGTGGCTATCTTCATGAAGAAGCCCGCTATCAAAAGTGTTTCGTTGATGGATGGTATCTCACGGGCGATTTGGCGCGCTGCGACGCCGACGGCTATTATTGGTTCGTGGGACGCGCTGATGACGTGATCAAATCGTCGGGCCATCTTATAGGCCCCTTTGAAGTCGAAAGCGCGCTTATGGAGCATCCGGCCGTCTCCGAAGCAGCGGTTATCGGCAAACCGGATCCGATCGCTGGCGAAATTGTCAAAGCTTTCGTCGCCTTGAAGCTTGGCTTCGTTGCAGACGAAGCTATGCGCAAGGCCCTGCTTGGACATGCTCGCAAGAGGCTCGGCGCCGCCGTAGCGCCGAAAGATATCGAATTCCGCTCCAATCTCCCGAAGACCCGTAGCGGCAAGATCATGCGGCGTCTACTCAAGGCCCGCGAACTCGGCCTGCCCGAAGGCGATCTTTCGACTCTCGAGAGCGATGAGCGATGACCAGCAAGGTTCATCTTGATCACGCGCATTTATTGCATCTCCTGAAGGCGATGATCCGCATCAGGCGCTTCGAGGCCAAATGCGTCGAGCTATATCAGGCGCAGGAAATTCTCGGCTTCCTGCACCTTTACGACGGCGAGGAGGCGGTTTCTGTGGGCGTCATCGAGGCGCTTACGCCGCAAGACGCTATCATCGCCACCTATCGCGAACATGGACAGGCGCTTGCTCGCGGCGTGGATCCCGGTTGTCTCATGGCCGAAATGATGGGCAAGCTCAACGGTTGCTGCCGCGGCCGCGGCGGCTCCATGCATTTCTTTGATCGCTCGCATCGATTCTATGGCGGCAACGCCATTGTCGGCGGCGGCTTGCCTTTGGCGCTCGGCGTCGCGCTCGCCGATAAGATGCAGGGACGATCCTCGGTGACGGCCTGTTTTTTTGGCGAGGGCGCTGTCGACGAGGGCGAATTCCACGAAACGCTCAATCTGGCCAAGCTCTGGCGTCTGCCTATTCTCTTTGTCTGCGAAAATAATCGCTATTCAATGGGCATGGCGGTCGAGCGCGCGGAAGCTGACATCGACTTCGTGCACAAGGCATCGGGTTATAGAATTGCTGGCGAGAAAGTCGATGGCATGGACGTGGTCGCGGTCGAGAGCGCGGCAAAAAACGCCGTCGATCGAGTTCGTAGCGACAGCGAGCCCTATTTCCTCGAATGTCAGACTTATCGCTTTCGCGCGCATTCCATGTTCGACGCGCAGCTTTACAGATCCAAGGACGAGGTGGAAGAGTGGCGGAAGAAGGGCCCGATCCTTCGCTTTCGGACTTGGTTGGAAGCCAACCGCTTAATCAAGGCGGAAGAGCTTTCCACAATTGAAGAAGCGGTCGAAAAGGAAATCGCGGCGGCGGTCGCTTTCGCGGCGGCCGGCGGCCTCGAGCCGGTATCGGAAATTGACCGTTTCGTCACGATGGAGGCGATCCCTTCGTGAGCGCTCCGCAAACCAACCCCACCGCCACGCGCATAACTTATCGCGAGGCCTGCAAACAAGCGCTTCGTGAGGCGCTGCTCGCCGATTCGCGCGTCTTCTTAATGGGAGAAGATATTGGCCGCTATGGCGGCTGCTACGCCGTGACGAAGGGACTGTTAAAGGAATTTGGCGAGGAGCGCATTCGCGACACGCCGCTCTCAGAGAGCGCCTTCGTCGGCGCAGGCGTTGGCGCGGCCATGGCGGGGATGCGGCCGATCGTTGAAATTATGACTGTGAATTTCAGCCTGCTCGCGCTGGATCAGATTCTCAACAATGCCGTGACTATTCCGCATATGTCGGGCGGCCAGTTCGCGATCCCCCTTGTGATTCGCATGGCCACCGGCGGGGGACGGCGCGTCGCCGCTCAGCACTCGCGAAGCCTCGAGGGCTGGTATGCGCATATCCCCGGTTTGCGTATCCTGACGCCCGCGACCGTCGAGGATGCGCGCTTCATGCTGAAGGGCGCGCTCGCGGACCCCAATCCAGTGATTATTTTCGAGCACGTCATGCTCTACAACATGGAGAGCGATCTTTCCTCCGACGTGACGGAGGTCGACATCGCGCGCGCCATGACCCATCGCCCCGGACGAGATGTTAGCCTGATCACTTATGGCGGCAGTCTATCCAAGGCGTTGCAGGCGGCAGACGCGCTTGCGGCCGATGGCATTGAAGCGGAAGTGATCGATCTACGCGTGCTCAGGCCGCTCGATACGAAAGCGATCCTCGAGTCGGTCTCAAAGACGAGACGCTGCGTCATTATTGATGAGGGCTGGCGCAGCGGTTCGATCTCCGCCGAAATAGGCATGCGCATCGTTGAGGAAGCTTTTTTCGAACTCGACGCGCCCTTGCGGCGCGTATGCTCGCGAGAGGTCCCCATTCCCTATGCCGCTCATCTCGAAGACGCTTGCCTGCCGCAGACTGCAACGATCGTGGCCGCGGCGCGCGAACTCGTCCGTCCCACATGAGCGAGTTTAAGATGCCGGCGCTCGGCGCCGACATGGAGGCGGGAACGCTCGTCGAGTGGCTCGTAAAGCCTGGTGATCGCGTCAACTCGGGCGACGTCATCGCTGTCGTCGAGACCCAAAAAGGCGCGATCGAGGTCGAAGTCTTCCAGACCGGCGTTCTCTCAGACATTCTGGTTCCGGTTGGCGAACGCGTTCCGGTCGGCACGGTGCTTGCGCAGATCGACGGCGCAGAGCGCGCCACGCCAGCGCCCGCCGCCGAACCTGTCATCACCCCGCCGCCGATTGTAGCGCCGCGCAAGACGCCGCCGCTTAGAGCAGTCGTCGCGCCCCGTGTCGGAAGATTAAAGGTCACGCCCGCAGCGCGGCGGCGCGCGGCGGCGCTAAATGTAGATATCGCAACCATCGTGACGGGAAGCGGTGTCGAAGGCTCGATCCGGCTTGCCGATGTCGAATCGGCCGGGGCCGCGCCAGTTCGGGCGGCGGCGAAAAGAGGCCTTGATCTTTCCCAGATGCGAAAAGCGATTGCCGCTGCGATGAGCCGTTCCAAGCGGGAAATTCCACACTATTACCTTACAGAAACGGTCGACCTGAGCGCAGCTTCAACCTGGATCGAGCGCTTCAACGTCGACAAGCCGCCAGTCGAACGCATTTTGCCGGCCGTGCTCTTCCTCAAGGCGGCGGCGCTCGCCTTGCGCGAGCAGCTGCGGCTCAATGGCGCCTATGAGAACGACGCTTTCGTCCCTTCTTCGAACATCCACGTCGGCTGGGCGATTTCGCTGCGAGGCGGCGGGCTGATCGCGCCGGCCATTCGCGACGCCGATAAGAAATCGCTTGCAGAATTGATGGGGGCGATGCGCGACCTCGTCGAACGCGCGCGCCGCGGGAATTTGCGCAGCTCGGAACTCACTTCGCCTACAGTTACCGTCACGAACGTCGGCGATCGAGGCGCTGAGTCGGTGACGGGGATTATCTATCCTCCACAGGTCTCAATCGTCGGATTTGGCCGAGTCGTCGCGCGACCCTGGGTCGTCGATGGGCGCATCGAGAGTCGTCCGCTCGTCACCGTCACTCTCGCGGCCGACCACAGGGCAACGGATGGCCACATCGGCGGCTTGTATCTCGCCGCGGTCGCCCGTCTCTTGCAGGAGCCGGAAAAACTATGACCGACGCCGAAATCAGAGCGCTCATTTTGGAGCTGATCGGCGAAATCGCGCCGGAAGCGGATCTCGCTTCGGCGCGCGATCAAGACGACCTTCGCGAAGCCTTCGATCTCGATTCGATGGATTTCGCCAATTTCGTCGTCGCCCTTCATGATCGACTGGGGGTCAATATTCCCGAGGTCCACTACAATCGGCTCTTCACGCTCGAGCGTGCAATCGACTACCTGCGCGATGCCGTCGCGCAATGAAAATGGAACCATGAGTTGCGCACCGCGTCAGAATGTCCGGCGTCACGTGGCGCCGACGGCCCGTCTTTACGCCGATAGTCGAACTGGCAACCGTTGGGCTCCCCACAGACCTGGGTTCGGCTCGAACACGCCGCCGCAAGCTGCGCCGCATTTCGCACAACGTCCGTCGGCCGTCAGCGCCCATGACGTGATGTCATACCAGTCGCGGCCGATCAGCCGCTCGCCGCACTCATGGCAATAGGTGCTCTGCCCGGCCTCGTCATGCACATTGCCCATATAGACATAGCGAAGGCCGTTCTTGAGAGCGATGTCGCGTGCGACTTGCAGTGTCGACACCGGCGTCCGCGAAACGTCCCGCATCCGCCAGTCGGGATGGAAGGCCGAAAAATGCAAAGGCGTGTCAGGCCCTAGCCGTTCACGAACCCAGTTGGTCAACGCCTTGATTTCGGCCGGCGAGTCGTTTTTCCCCGGGATCAACAGCGTCGTGATCTCGAGCCAACATTTGGTCTGATGTTTCACATATTGAAGCGTCTCGAGGACGAGCCCCAGTTCGGCCGAGCATAGCGCTCTGTAAAAATCCTCGGTGAAGGCCTTTAGGTCGATATTCGCCGCGTCCATCGCGCCGAAAAACTCCTTGCGAGCTTCGGGCGTGATGTAGCCTGCCGTCACCGCCACGGTCTTGAGATCCGCCTCATAGCAGGCCGCCGCGACGTCGACGGCGTATTCGAGGAAAATCACCGGGTCGTTATAGGTGAAGGCGACAGATCGGGCGCCCAGCTCCTTGGCGGCCCGAGCGATCGCTTTGGGGGAGGCTTGGTCCTGAAGCCGATCGAATTCCGTCGCCTTCGAGATGTCCCAGTTCTGACAAAACTTGCAGGTCAGATTGCAGCCAGCGGTGCCAAACGACAGCACCGGCGTGCCCGGCAGAAAATGGTTGAGTGGCTTCTTCTCGATGGGATCGACGCAGAAGCCTGACGAGCGCCCATAGGTAGTGAGAACTATCTCGTCGCCTTGGCGGGCGCGCACAAAGCACAAGCCGCGCTGACCTTCGTGCAGCTTGCAAAAACGCGGACAGAGATCACATTGGATACGGCCGTCCTCAAGTTCATGCCAATAGCGGGCGGGAACTGAAGACATCGAGGAGCGGTCAAGAGCTATTGTCGCATTCATGACGCCTAAATGGCGACGCCGAACGCGCGATTAAAGGGGCGGCGATGACGCGGATATCGTGGCAAGAGGCGATCAGACCGGCGGCGGTGGCGGGGATGTTTTATCCGGCCGACCCAGCCGCGCTGCGATCCAACGTCGATAAATTGCTGGCGGACGCCGGCGGGTCTCGTCCGATGGGTTCTGGCGCTCACGCCTTGAACGTCATGCCCTTCGCCAACGAGATGAGCGAACACAGCGATGACGACGCCGGATGCTGAGTACACGGATTGGAGCGATCTGGCTCGTTTCGTGGATGAATTTCTTGCAGCGACGCAACCTGGGGGAATGAAAGGCGCCGAGGAGCTGCAAGCAAAAAAATTAAGTCAGCCAAATGCAAGTCCCGGGAGATACAAAGGGCCTTAGCCTCTTGGCAACGAACTCGCACTGTTGGCAAAGTGGGTGTTCGATCGAATCACTACAGCCCTATTTGCGGATCGACCGAATGGAGCGGAACTGGCTTAAAAGCTACCCGGCCGGCGTTCCGGCAGAAGTCGATGTCGACATCTTTCGCTCGATCCCGGACCTGTTCGCGCGGAGTGTCGAAAAGTACGCTGTTAAGACAGCTTTGATTCACATGGGCGCCGCGCTGACCTATGCAGAGGTCGAGCGGGGATCGCGCGACTTTGCCGCTTTTCTGGCCGAAGGACTCAAACTTGAAAAAGGCGCGCGCATCGCACTGATGATGCCGAATGTGCTGCAATACCCGGTGACTCTACTCGGCGCGCTGCGGGCAGGCCTCGTGGTTGTAAATTGCAATCCGCTCTACACGGCGCGGGAACTTGAGCGCCAACTCAGCGATTCGGGCGCAAGTGCGATTGTGGTGATCGAAAATTTTGCCTCGGTCGTCGAGGCAGCGCTGCCCAAAACTGAAATCAAGTATGTCGTCACGACGCAACTTGGCGATTTGTTCGGCTGGCCAAAGCGGACGCTCACGAATTTCGCAATCAAGTATGTCAAACGGCTGACGCCCGCCTGGCGGATTGGCGGCGCGGTTCCTTTGCGCGCGGCGTTGCGGCAGGGAGCCTCGCTCACATGGTCGGCTCCGACAATTGCGCCGGACGACCTAGCCTTCTTGCAATATACCGGCGGCACAACTGGCGCGCCAAAGGGCGCGATGCTAACGCAGCGAAACATCGTCGCTAATCTTGTCCAGCATCACGCGCAGCTAAGCAAGGTCCTTGGAGACGGCGACGACATCGTTGTCACGCCAATACCGCTGTTTCACATTTATGCGCTGACCGTCGCCTGTCTGCTCACGATCAAGATCGGCGGAGCCAATGTGCTCATCACCAATCCACGCGACATTCCGGGCCTCGTCAGAGAACTCGCCAAACACAGATTTACTTGCTTTCCTGGTGTGAACCCGTTGTTCCGGGCACTGGTCGAAAACCACGATTTTGCGCGCCTCGATTTTTCAAGCCTTCGCATCGCGGCAAGCGGCGGGGCCGCCCTACAAAGGCCGGTCGCGGAAAAATGGAAGGCGATTACCGGCAAAACGCCTATCGAAGCTTATGGGCTGACAGAAACATCACCGGTCGTGACCTGCAATCCAACGGATTTGAAGGAGTTCAATGGCTCGTGCGGCGTTCCCATTCCTTCGACGGAAGTCGTGATCAAGGACGACGACGGTGTCGATCTACCCAACGGCGAGGCGGGCGAACTATGTGTGCGCGGTCCGCAGGTGATGGCAGGCTATTGGAATCGACCGGACGAGACCGCGAAGGTAATGACCGCCGACGGATTTCTTCGCACCGGCGACATCGCCACAATAGACGAAAAGGGATTCGTGCGGATCGTCGACCGCAAGAAGGATATGATCAATGTCTCTGGCTACAAAGTCTATCCGACCGAAGTCGAGGAAGTCATCGCCCTGCATTCGGGCGTTCAGGATGTCGGCGTCGTCGGCGTTCCTAACCCCGTCACCGGCGAAGCGGTAAAGGCGATCGTGGTCAGGCGCGACCCCAAATTGACGGCAGCTGACGTCAAGGCGCATTGTCGCCAATATCTTACAAGCTACAAGCTACCCCACGTCATAGAGTTTCGCACCGAATTACCCAAAACTAGCCTAGGCAAGATCCTGCGACGCGAATTGCGCGATGTAGAGGACTGAGCCTTTTTTGATCGGACCATTGGGCGCAAAGATGCAGTGGGGCGACAACTCTTCGAGGATATTCAGCAGCGTGGCTATCGGGGCAGCCGTTCCAATATGGAGCGTCTGTTACGAAAGTGGCGAGGCGCTGATCACGCGGCGCGCCTGCCCATCGCCATGCCTGTGCCGACAGTATCATCTGCGATTACGACAGCGCTTCCGCCCCGTGCTATTGATCCCGCGACGAGTTGGGCAATTTCGCCGATCATTGGCGCGGCGCTTTGCATAAAGCCGCGCGGCTTGCTTACGGCGCGGCAAGCAGCCAAGGTCTCGGCCCTTATGAACGCTTCACCAGATTTTGCCGCCAAGCGCTGGCTGGACGCCGGAGATGCAGGCCCGCTTTGGCTACGGCTCCTATGCCGCCGTGATAGACGCGCTGGCCAAGGCCGTGGCAGGACGTCGCTATATTGCGGGCGACATGTTCACCGCCGCGGACGTTTATGTCGGGTCGATGATCGGCTTTGGGCTGCGATTCGGCGTGATCGATAGGCGTCCGGAATTCGAAGCCTATTGGAGCGGCTTCGAAAATCGCCCCGCGCGGCTGCGCGCCGGCGCCGAGGCCGAGAAGCTGGCGTCGAAACAAGCTTGGGCGCCGGCATGATTCAGGCCGCGATCCGCTAACCTCGCGCTCCATGCGGCTGCACGGCGGCGAACACATTGCGGATCGTTCCGACGACGATTGGCATTGGGTCAGTTTGGAAATTTGCGCCCTTACGGATGATTTTCCGTTATCCTGTCGCGCCGCGCCGTTCCTAGGTCCGCGCCGCCCCCCCCCCGTAGCCCGTCTCGGAGCCGGGAATCGGTCATGCAGCGCTTTCATATTTTCCGAACCGCTATCGGTCCCTGCGGCATTGCATGGAGCGAAGAGGGCGTGACGTGTTTCCAATTGCCGGAACGGGACGACGCAGCTTTGACGCGACGCATGGCGAAGGCTGATCGGTGGTCAGGCGCCTTGCCTTCGCCGATTGCGCAAGCGATCTCGGACCTTGAGCGATATTTCCGCGGCGAGAAGGTCGATTTCTCGACCCTGCGGCTGGACCTTCGCGCCTGCAGCCCGTTTCACAAGGCCGTCTATGATGGGACCCGCGCAATTGGCTGGGGCGCCGTCGCGACCTACGGCGAGATTGCCCGTGGCGTCGGATCGCCAGGCGCCGCGCGCGCGGTTGGACACGCTCTGTCGAGAAATCCGATCGCGATCATCATACCCTGTCATCGCATCTTGGCCGCCGGCGGAAAAATCGGCGGATTTTCCGCTCATGGCGGCACGAGCGCGAAGGCGCGCCTGCTTGAAATCGAAGGCGCGCGTTTTGGCCGAGGGGCTGCCGCAAATCCTGACTGCACCGGAACGTCATCTTGGCGATAAGCCGACGGAACCTCTCCGACATCTGTTCGCTCAGCGCCCTCGCCTATGAATTGCTGACGGGAAAACTGCCGTACGGCCGCCATTTCGCGAACCGTCGCGACGTCAGCCGACGGCGCTATGTCCCGGCGGTCGCGCTCGACGATTCGATTCCGCCGTGGGTCGGCGCGGCGCTGGAGAAAGCCGTGCATCGCGAGCCGTCGAAGCGCACCGCGGCGCTTTCGGCCTTGGTGGAGGACTTGCGCCGGCCAAACCCTTCTTATGCGCTTGGCCGTCCACGCCCCTTGCTCGAACGCAATCCAGTGGCCTTCTGGCGCTCGTCCTGGCGGCGAGCAAACTCGTGCTGATCTATTTGCTGACGCGTTGACGCGGAGCGCCCGGGCTCCGATCGCCCGATGGGCGCTCGCGTTCGGTTAACCCTTCCGATTGAGTTGCGTTTCGCAGGCGCCGAATTCGATTCCGGTGATGTTCGCCGCTCCCGCGAGGATTGACACATATTGGGCGAGCGCGCGCCGCTCGACGGATTCGGCAAGATAATCGACGATGCGTTGATGGACCGCTTCGAACGGAAGTTCGCGGCCCTCGATGCGCTGGCGCAGTCGAATGACATGAAAGCCAAAGCGGGTCTCGACGGGCGCCGCGGTCGTCTCGCCCGGCGCCAGCGTCGCCAGAGCCTTGTCGAATTCCGCCGTCGTCGCGCCGCGGGTGATCTGCCCGAGATCGCCGCCATGCTGACCTGACGGGCAGGCCGAATGCGCCTTCGCCAGATCGCCGAAGCGATGCGGCTCCGCATGAAGCATGGCGATCGTCGCCTCGGCGTCGCATTTAGCGCTTTCGCGGGCGGCCGCGTTGGACGGCGCCGCCGCGAACAATATATGGTCCGCCTCGAAGAGATCAGCCGAGCGGATCCGTTTCCGGTTCTGCTCGTAGTAGCGGCGGCACGAGGCTTCGTCCGGCATCGGCGTTTTTACTCGCGCCTCAACGAGCTGGCGCGCCAGCGCTTCCTCGTTCGTTTCTTTCCGGCCTTCCGAGTCGGCGACAGGCGCCGGCTCAAGGCCCAGCCGCAGCGCCTCGTCGAGAAGAAGCTGACGAATGACCAGCGCCGTCGCCGACTGGCGCCAAGCCTCGGCGGGCGTAGCGGCGGGATGATGCTGCGTCTCGCGCGCGATTGCCTCGCGCGAAATGACGACGCCATTCACGCTAACGACATTGACCCAAGACTCGATCGCGGCTGCAACGCTGGCGCAACTCATGCCGTTCACTCCGCCGGTTGCGTTGTGGGTGCCCGCGCGCCGATTCGGTTGGTGCGCACGATCTGATAGCCGCGTCGTCCAAGGTACCAGACCGGCGCACTCCAAGCGTGCACGAGGCGCGTGAAGGGAAAGACGAGAAAGATCGTCATCCCGAGCAGGAGATGCGCCTTGAAGACGGAACTAGCGTCGGCGACGAGGTCCGACACGCCCGGCTGGAGCGTCACGATCCCCTGCGCCCAGCTCATGAACTTCAACATTTCGCCGCCGTCCATATGGTTCAACGAAACGGGGATCGTCGCGAGACCGAGAAGCAGTTGCGCCAGGAGCAGTATCAAGACGGCGATGTCGCCGAAAGACGAGTTTTTGCGAATACGCGGGTCCGTCAAGCGGCGATGCGTCAGTAACGAAATCCCGACGAGCATCACGAGACCAGCGCCGCCGCCGACAACGATCGCCAGGCCTTGCTTGAAGCTGTGTGTCACGCCGATCATGTCGAACATCCAGATCGGCGTCAGCAGCCCGACGAAATGACCAACGAAGATAATCAGAATGCCGATATGGAACAGATTCGAGCCCCAGATGAGCTGACGGCGACGCAGCAGCTGGCTCGATCCGGTCTTCCACGTATATTGCTCGCGGTCAAAGCGCAGGAGACTGCCAAGCAGGAATACAGTCAGGCAGAGATAGGGATACCAGCCGAAGGCGATGTGATTGAGAAACGCGCTCATGACAGGCCTCCGGAGCGAAGCGGGTTGTCGGTTGTCGGAACGGCCCGCTTGGCGTGGCGCATGCGCGCGGCGAGCGCGTCCGAACCGCAGCCGCCGTTGGAAGTTTGCGCGTTTGGTCCAAAAGTCACGGCCTCCTCCTCCCAGGCGGCGTCGAGCGCCGCGAGATCGGTGGGGTCCGGCTCGGTTTCGGAAAGTATCGCGTCCAGATCTTCCTTGCGCGGCTCGGCGGCCGCGATCGCCAGGATCGCGCGTATCACCGCTTCGTAAGGCGATCCGCGTTTTCTCAGGCGCTCGGCGAGCGCGGCGAAGACATGCGCGGGCTGGCTCAGAAGCTCGCGCGCGGACGCCAAGGGCCGCGTCGCGCAATATTCGAGAAAGAGCGGCAGGAAGTCGGGCAATTCATTGGCCGCGATTTCCATGCCCTCCTTCTCGTATAAGGCCTTGAGGTCGATCATCGCTTGGCCGCGGTCCCGGCTCTCGCCGTGCACATGCTCAAAAATGTGA
>Ga0194119_10001530_pt1 | contig 41809 bp, 40 predicted proteins | sample TA2MahC100mmetaG_FD_148620 | JGI IMG/M metagenome (GOLD analysis project Ga0194119, IMG submission 148620) | Freshwater microbial communities from Lake Tanganyika, Tanzania - TA2015018 Mahale Deep Cast 100m | ecosystem: Environmental > Aquatic > Freshwater > Lake | place: Tanzania: Lake... | reverse complement strand
GCAGGAATTGGCAGGAATTGGCAGGAATTGGCAGGAATTGGCAGGAATTGGCAGGAATTGGCAGGAATTGGCAGGAATTGGCAGGAATTGGCAGGAATTGGCAGGAATTGGCAGGAATTATTATATGTCTTTATTGTATGAAAAGACCTAGAACAAAGAGACATGTAAAACGTCGTTCCAAAACAAAACGCGCAGGATCCACTAAACCCAAAAAGTCCTTGAAGGAACTACTTGAGGAAAAAAAGTTATTGAAGGCACAACCACCAACTCAACCTCCAATACAAACTGTCCCCAACTATAAATCGTCCTTAACCACCTACATGACATCCAGACATCCTGAAGAATATACCATTGCATCCCCTGTTCCTAAAGTCGCCCTACTGTTTATTATTATTGATGACCTACCCCTTGAACATATTTGGCACGATTGGTTAGCCAATTCAGGACAACAGAATGGTCGTAATGTCGAAGTCTTTTTCCATGCCAAATTTCCAGAACGAGTTCGTAGTAAATGGGTTCAAGATCGATTGATACGAAGTAACTTACGTCCATCCTGGGGATCGATTGAATTATCAAAGGCAATGTATTATTTATTAGAAGATGCGCTTCATTTGCAATCGTTCACGGCAGATTATTTCATTTTTCTCTCTGAATCATGTATCCCAATCTATTCTATTGATGACTTTTTTCGTCGATTGCAAGGACAAACCAAGTCATGGATTGATTATACTAATACGGCGACCAACGGATATGCCTACAGTAATCAATTTGCTCCATTAAAAGAAGTGGTTCCAGAAACATGTGTATATAAAAGCGATCAATGGGTTATGTTGAATCGACAGAATGCCATGCAATTGATGGATTTCGAAAAACAAACCAAGGTATCTATATGGAACTTGATGGCAAATGTGGTAAAAGCGTCCGATGAAATGTGGATACCCACCATATTATGTATGATGAATAATGGATTGGAACATGTGGTTGAAAAACGAAAGGTCACTTACGTGGATTGGGGGCAAGAAATGAGGAGTCCGATAACATTCGAAGAGATCACCCCAGCATTGATTCAGGAGGCGAGAGAAAAAGGATGTCTCTTTATGCGAAAATTCAAGGCGAGAAATCCGATGTGGTTATTAGATGATTGGCGTAAAACGGTATAAAAAAATAAAGATATATTATTTTATTATTTCGTTATTTCATTTTCATTCTTTCAGTTGAACACGAACTTTACGCTGTAAGGTATCTTCATTATTAAACAAATATATTTTACAACGTTTATGTAAAATATCATTATTACTTTCAGAACTATTGCTATTATTATCATTATTATATTTGACACGTGACATCATATTCAATTCTGGAATATATACAGTATACTCATTACGCAATATTTCATTGTATGGATTAAACAAATAACAGTCATATTCTTTATCGGTGATAGTTGGATCATGAAAACATTTATGTAATAAGGCAGCATCCATTTGCACTTTTCGAATCGACCGCATATTTGTATTTATGAAATCCACTTTTTGGATCCAATGATTATAAAAGGCAATCGCTTCATCTGATAAGGAAACCATGTTATGAATGTATTGAAACTGGATCATATTCAATACATCTACCAATCGACGAATGGGACTGGTTATATGAATATACGCATCCAATTGAAGTGCATCATGTCTCACCTCTTCTAACGAATGATTTGCGCCATCTATATATTGACCATGAGAACTGGTCGTTATTTGAATAAACTTGGAGACGCTTTCTGGAATGGATTCTGACACAGAAATATTTGCCGTAGTAGTAGTTGTTGTTGTAGTCGTCGTTCTGAAAATACCGACTTTATGGGAAAGCAAGTCTTTCGCGCAATAATAATTCATCAATATCATTAAATAGGCGACTACATCGTGACTATCTTCTATTTTCGGCAGATAGACATATTTCTTGGAAAGGGACTGAACGGTTGTAAATAAAGATTGATAGAGTGGAGACTGTAACATCGTCTCGTCTTCATATACATAATTCTGCGATACATTGATTATAGCATTCTTAAATTCCATTCTCTCTATAGTATCTTGTCGAATATAAAGATCTAACACAAAAGCAACTCTTTTTACGTGCTGCTTTAAACTACATAAATTGTCGGATAAAATATCAGGTAGCATGGACCGTTTTCGGTCAGGTAAATAGATGGTTGATATTCTGGATGTGATATGAGACCATAATTGAAGGTTGTCCAACCATAATGGGACATTGGAAATATAGATGCTTAATAATTGAGTTTGATTCTCTTTGTCAAGGGTGACCAAACTAAACGCATCATCAAAATCCAGACTATGTTCTGGGTCAATGGAAATAATAAGTTGATTGGTTCGGTCTTGAATAGTCGGATATCGTCGAATCATGTCGTCCACTATTTTGTCATGTGATTGACAACCAATCTTTTCAAGAGTCTGTTTTTGAAAAGAGAGAATGGAGGTGTGTAAGGATTTACAATATAATTGGTATTCGTAAAAACATTCCATATTCGAAACTGGACCTAGGACATTAGTCAATTTACCTCGTGGATGTTTATCTGTCCAATGATCGAATTGCATGGTGACAAACATGTTTTCAAATACTTTTGAAAATCCCATTTTTTTGATTTCATAAGGAACCAAGAATGGTGGAATAGTCTTATCGTTGGGAATACATTTATATAATAATTTACCTCCTGCCATTTCAGCACGTCTTCTTACATATGATTGTCCTGCTTCCAATTTATATTGTCTTCCATAAGTTTTATTGCCATGTAATATTAAAATGGCAGGAATGCATGTACTGGATCGAATAGGTGAAAGCGTAATTGTTATGCGAGATTGATTATCCATTATAAAAACATCATTTGTGAATAATGCATAATCATGTGGATGAAAGTGTTCAAAAGACCATTTTTCTTTTTTCTCTCCTTCTTCATAAAGGAATACGTCCCAAGACTGATATGTTCTATCGTGAAATTGGATGGTATAACTCATTCTATTTTTATAAACTTCTAATACATCCAATTCATAATCAATTTTTTATTCTTTCATTATTTAATCCCTCGAACTATATATAGATATGAATATGAATATAAATAGTTGTCATTCCTTAAATAAAGAAAAAATAAATGACTTGATTATTATCATTTTTTATTGAATATGAACATCAGTTGGGACGGCTCCACCTCATCCTCCTTTCATTCCTCCTTTAATAGGAATAACAGGTTCTCCTCATCCGCCGCGCATTTTATGTCTTCTCGTATGCTTGCGTTTTCTATGTATCTTATTATTTCTCTGTGTATTGCTTTTGCTTTTTCTATGTCTACGTCTTTTGGACGCAGTAAATAGAGAGAAAATCTGTTTCAAGGTTTTCATCATAACCTATGTTTAGATTAAATTTCTGATCCAATTAATTCATTAGCAGATATAGGTTGAGGTAGAGATTCCTTTATTGTGTGATTTATGGTTGGTTCATTATGATTTATGGGTAGTTCATTATTTAATGAAGATGGGTTTTTGTTTATGGATGGAGTATTCGTCACATTATGTTCCTTTTGTTCTAAAGGTAAAGGTGATTGCGTATTTAATTCACTAATACTTGCTTTTTTGACAACATTTCGTTTCACATTTTGCAACTGTAATGCATGTAAACATATATATGGTAAAATGGCAGCATTATTCATATAGGTTCGATAATGAAAACAAGCAATACTGGTATTATCACCAAACTGAATACTATACCACCAATAAGCAGGAATATAGAGTGTTTTCCCTGGTAATAATGTGAATTCGAGACATTTCATTTTATCAAAGTCCGCAATATATTTAGGTTGTGGATTCCATGGATTGACTGGAGACCGAAACTCGAAATTTTCGTAGTCATATATCGGATATAAGTATTTGATACTTTGAGGCGGCGCTAATTTAATCTTGGCGGATCCTTGAGTGAGCAGTATATAATTTCGGTAATTGATTTCATATCGAAAGGGAGTATAAGTATTAGAACTTCCAACTAATAGATCATAGTTACAGTTCGATACCATATATGGACGTAAAAAGTCGTCGTTGTATTTATAATGCTTGATGACACCAGTTTCTTCCAGGAATTCGGTATTGTTTTCGGAAAAATAGGTGGCGGATTTATCTTCATGAAACAACTTGATGGCGGCATGTAACGGCAATGGTATATATAATTCAGATTCTGGATTATTGTCTTGCACATTTCGAATTTTCAATTCAAACGCATGATAATGTGCAGTTAAGTAGTCACGATTAGAGGATTGCATGATTTTATCACATTCAAAATCAAATAAGACAGGTTGTCTCAAATCGCAAATTTCTTCCAACTTATCTTTGGACGGTTGCTCGACTTCATACATTTCTAAATCTTCGCCTTTTTTCAAATGAAACTGAATGTGCAGATAGATAAACAATACTATGCAAAAAATACAAATACTTATTATTATTTTCATTTTACTAAAAAATGATAATAATATTTGGATTAAACAACGAATATTAAACAACGAACCCATTCTATTCTTAACTCCATTATTCCACCATTTTGGGAGCAATATAGAAATATAGAGAACTTTGATTTCCTAAATCATAGTAAATCTTCATGGGACATTCGGCACTTAAACTGAACTCGATATTGGTCGATAACTTATTGGTGATACACAATTTATGAACATATACCAAACTATAAGCAAACTGTAATACGTCGGAAGTCTTGTTTTCGTCCAACATAATCGCATAACTGGCAATATCATTGTCTTCAATCACAATTCTGACACACATTTCAATAGAATCTCTTGCAGTAATAAAATCTATCCAGTCCTCGGAACATTTCACTTGTAAATCATCTCCAAAATTACTTAATTGGGATAACACATCGGAAATTTTCTTGGACGGTAATGCGACCTCCACATCATACTCTGCAGGCGGAACAAGCATTTCTTCATATTCATATTCTTGTAAAGGCAATTTAAAATACTTATCATACTCGCTCTTTTTCTCTTCCAGATTTTTGAATTGGATGTGGGCGATATCCGTGTTTTCAGAATCAATGTAAAAAAGAAGTTGCTGGTCCTCGCTCTTCGTATTAATAATAGAACAAAATGTATTGATATCAAAACATAGTTGAAGAGTATTTGTTACTGCATATTGCTGAAACCAGTCTTTATGTAAAAGTAAATCAAACAAACAGACATGCGATTTATCCATACCTTGAATATGCATTTCGTCGATGCCCATGGTAACATTCATTTGAGAAGAAGATGCCTTCAATAATTGAAACAGAGAGATAAATTGGTCCTTCTTCTTTTTATCGGATATACTAAAGGTTGCATTATAATGCGTCATTCTATGTTTATTCATTATTCATATCTATTTAATACCTTTTCTCTCTATAAAGATTTATATACTTCCTAATTCTTGTTGAACAATACTTTTTAGGTCGGTAACATCAATGTCATGAATACTTGTACCAATTGGTTCTTGTTCTTGTTCTTGTTGTTCTTGTTCTTCATTAACCGTCGACAAAATAGTCTCATTCGTTGAATACATATCAGATTCAGGTAATCGTTTCTCTAAATCAGCAAAGGCCACATCATAATCGGCAAAATTCTGGGCAGTTTCTTGTGCAAACATATCATACTTCATCATAAACGATTTCAAAAGATCTTTGGTTTCAGTAAGTTCTCTATTAAATCGAAATACTTGCTCAGTATTTTTAGCAATTTCAATTGTATGCTTACTCACGTCATCCCCAATTCTTTTACATTGGTCGGTTAATAATTTAATGGCACTCGATATTTCCTCACTTGATCCACCGTTTTTTTCTAATGCGTCAAGACGATTAATAATGGTGGTCAAAACAGAATTATCAATCATCTTACAACCATCCGGTATATCTGCTTTTCCATCTTCATTTTCTTGGTCAGTATCAATAATCCATTGTTCGACTCTACCCAGTCTTAATGTAATGAGTCCGATGGCATCTGAAATACTTAATTTGGTGAATGGAAGACTGTTTGGATTTGAATTATTTGAATTCATGTTATTTGCATTTATTTGTTTTTGTTGTGGATATTGTTGTGGATATTGTTGTGGTGGTTGTTGATATTGATTTTGTTGATTAGGTGCTTGCGCTCTGGCAATTCTAACATTATTTGGTGGAGGAGGCATATTATATCCCATATTAGGAGGCATTTGTTGTGCGAATGCGGCTTGAGATCCAATCGAAGTAATGGGTCTATTTCCACTGACAGGTGGCGGATTTTCTCCTGCTCGTCTTGCTCTTGCTTGCTGAAGCGATCTTGAACTCATAATATAAATAGAATATAAATAAGTTTCTAAAGAACTTACGCAATATTTTATATAACAAATATAACAATAAATAATATTTTGCAATTATAAATATGTGAATGAAGATATTTCTATGCAACCATCTGAAATTTTATCTGTGGATGATGCTTATAATTATGAGTTTCAAAATCTTCCAATTGGTAATCATTTATATTCTCTCTAACTTCTTTAATGGAAAATGTTGGAAATTCAAATGGTTCTCGTTGAATTTGTAATTTTGCTCCTTCAATGTGGTCTTCATATATATGACAATTACCTTTAAAATAAACAAATTCATATGCTTCTAATCCACAATGTTTTGCTAGTAAATGTGTTAGCATTGAATATGATGCGATATTAAACGGAGTCCCACAACATTCGTCATTGCTGCGTTGATACATTGAACAACTTAATTTATTGCCATCATGCACATTAAATTGACATAAAATATGACATGGCGGAAGTGCCATCTGGTCTAACTGACAAGGATTCCACGCAGTCATTATCAAGCGCCGACTCGTTCGTTGTTCAGGATCTTTAAGCGCATCAATAATTTGTTGAAGTTGATCAATGCCTTTATATTCTTTTCTATTTTTATGTATATCATTTGGATCATCATCCAATAATCGCTTACCTGTAAAACAATTATAATTCGCATTGAAATGTCTCCATTGATAACCATAGCAATTATGGACAGCAACATTATTTACTGTATAAGTATTATCGTTTAAAACAGATAAATTATATACGCATTTATTAACAACATTTTCTATTTCTATATTTTTAATTGTTAACCATACATATCCATTTTCAATAAACGAATAGTCATACCTGCGTTTTGTTTCATAAACTTCAAATAAATATACATCATTTATATTACATACTTTATCGCCAGGAAAAATATGAGTTTTTCCATATCTCTTACTGAATTGAATTGAACCAATAAATCCTAATTTAAAATACAATTTCTGAATACTAAATGCTAAATTATATGATATTGTTGTTAATCTGGATGATTGGTTAACACATAAAGTTCTTTTACAACCATCAGCCGCTAAATATCCATTTATAAACTCTCTTATTAAATATTTAGGCGCTTCATAAACAAAATTAGGAATTAATTTATGTTTTGCATATTTACCAAACAATTTAAGTATATTGGCTACATCATGATTTGTAGCATAATATGTTTTGCAACCACTGTCATCTCGATTATGTAATATTTCAGGTATAACCTGTAATAATTTGGGTAAATACTCTTCAATTTGATGATTTGCAATAACAAAATGTATACGATTTCTTTCATAATTTCCAACTTTTTCATTAACTAACCACCCATCTCCAACAAATAAACCCATCATCCACCAAAAAGTTGGATTATCTAATTTTGTTAAAACACCTTTAATTAAAAATTCTGGAATTATTTCTTTTTCTTCAATTTTCATACCCAAAAAATATTGACCTTTAACTAAATCTTTAGCCGGAATAAATTCTGGTGTGTCAGAAAATACAACATTTCTTTTTTCTACTCCATTAATCTTAAATCTATTTTTAACAATAAATTTTCTCACATAAAATGGATGTTCAGGCGTACACACTATATCGTATGGACTGTATTTAGGTCTTATTTTATATAATTGTCCACTGTATAATCTATTCATATTTTCTAATACTGGATAAAAATTACCTTTGTGAGTATATACATTTTCGTTCACAGCAACATCTTCGATATTTTTATATCCATTTTCTGTTAAAACTTTTGTTCCACTAACAAAACAAGGGCCAATTAAATCCTCACGATTTAAGGTAAGACCTCTAGAATCCAAAAATTCTCTCGAACTATTGGCATCCCAAATATGGACACCTTGTTCCTTCAACAATCGGTTATCCGTTTCGCCGCGAATAAACCAGAGTAATTCCTTTAGACATGTCTTCCATGCCGTTTTTTTCGTCGTTAAAATAGGGATTTTGCCATCCTTTAGAGAGAAGCGCATAGAAGCACCGAAAATGCTCTTCGTACGACCATTACGACCTTCTTCCCACGTGCCATTTTCTAGAATGTTTTCTAATAAGTTTAGATATTGATATTCTTCATGGTTGTGGTTTCGTTTATGAATAGCAGCGAAAATAGACTCGGATAGTTTAGAATTATTATTTATGATATCAATATCTTTATCTTTATCTTCATTAATATCTGTATTTTTTTCTTCACTAATCTCCTCTTTCATGACTTTATTTGAATCTATATCCAATTCATGATGAAATTCGTTGGCGAGTCGATGCTGTTCAATAGAATGTTCCATGTATAATATTTAGAACGAAGTGTTTAAATAATAATTCACTTAAAATACATTTTCCTTTTTTTATTTCTAATGATAGCATATAGAGATATGGATAGTTCAGATGGTTCAAAAAGTTTTTTCAAACACGTATTTAATTTCGACGACGACTCAAAATCCGAAATATTAAACATTCTCCAATATTCGATGATTGCTATTATACCAGTTGTCTCTCTAAACAAAGCGATGCAAAAGTACGTTCCTGAATCCGACGATAAGAAAAGTAGTTTAGAAATATCTGCAGAAATCGTGATTCAGATTATTGTCATGTTTATTGGGTTACTACTCATTCATAGAATGATAACCTATGTGCCAACATATAGCGGAACCGCCTATCCAGAATTCCACCTCATTTTCATTGTGTTAGCGATTTTGATGATCACCATGAGTTTACAGACAAAACTTGGAGAGAAAGTCTCTATCTTAGTCGACCGATTATCTGAATTATGGAATGGAAAGCAAGATAAGAAAAAGCAAGGTAAAAACGGCGGAAATGTAAAGGTCTCTCAACCTATTTCTGGGCAACAAACTGTTTCGACCGGATATACAGATGGAACTGCCATAAGTGCTTTGCCTGCATATGCAGTGACGCAAGGTAATGAAAATTCGATGGCACCACAGCAATTGCCAAATTATGACTCCATGTATAGACAAGATACTACTCCATTGGTTGGTGCAGCGTCTCCTGGTGGTGCAGAAGGTATGATGACCATGGAACCAATGGCGGCAAATGCAGTGTTAGGTGGAAGTTTCGGAAGTTCTTGGTAATAACCCATTTATTGAATCACTATATTATTAAATAAAATAATTGATGTGTTTATTTAATATACATTAAATGTGAAATTTGTTTATCAAGCATTACGTTTTCGACGAGTTTTATTATGTTTTTCTGAAAAAGATTTATTATGGCGTGTATAATGATTTAGTTTGTCGTGTTTTATCATATACAATACAAATTTACGTAAATCAGATAACTTTAATTCACGAGATGTGAATGAAATATCTGTTTCGTTTTTAATATAATTTTTTATTTCCATTTTAAAGGAACGATTTTCAGTTAATAGAATACCATCTTTTATGTCCATTCTTGTTGTATAATAGTCTATTTTATTGAATACTAACCAATCGTTTTGAAACCAATTTTTATCAAACAATTCATCACTTGTATCTTCTAAAGGATCTTCAAAAAATTCAAAATAACTAACAATAGATTCTACTGGATTACCATATTCTTCATTACTCTTTTCAATACTTATTGTTTTCAATTTAATATCTTTCTGTCGTTTTCCTTTGATTTGATATAATAATCGAATAGCATCATCAGAAGTTTTTAGTAATGCATGAATTTGATTAACTGCTTTCTTATGTGATAACGAATGATGTTTATGTAACCATTCTATCATTAATTTATAAAATGTGTTATTAGTATGTCTCGATAAAAAAAACATTCTGGATTTAAAATAATCATCATTTTCTTCATCATAATAATTGATATAAACATCCAATTTATACAATATCATAAATAAATAACATTTGAATTCGTTATCCAATTTGGTATTTGAGTTAGTTTCATAACTGGATATCATCATATCAGTAATTTTTTCAACCGTTAAAAGTCGGTCATATTCAGATTGTAAATATCGTAAATTTTGTTTTCCATTTTTATAGGATGATTGGACAAACAATAATTGTTTCATAATGGATATAAGATTTTCTGCTTTACATCCAAATGTCATTTGTGGAACAAAAACTGAATTCAATAAAGAAGATGGTCTTAATGTATACTTATCATCATTGGTATGCAAATAATATAAATTAGTATTTGGTTTATGAAATAAATATCTGTGGTCCAAGTTACCTATTTTTTGAAACTTGTTTTTCACATTCATATACAAATTTCCTTTAATCTTTTTCAATCCATCTAAATGTTCTAAAATTCTTCGACACGCATCCACAAATGTATCTAATATAACATTATTATCTTTTGTTGGTTTATAATAGGTAGAAATATATTCAACGCCAGAAAAGGATTGACAATCTGTAATTTCATAAAATTTCAGTGAATATTCGTGATCTTTTGTTTTAAAAATATACATATCATTATTCGATTTTCTGGAGCGTTGACATCTTGAAATCATATCTGAAAATTCACTATCTCCTAAATCATTTGTAATTCTTAATTGTAAATCTTTATCTACCGTATCAGGTTCATCAATATATTCAATAAAATAATCTGCATCATTATCTAAATTATCACTATCCGTTTTTGTAGAATGATGAGTTGATGAATGATGTGTATTTGTATTGGTATTGGTCGATTTAGATGGAATATAATAGTGCTCCATGTTATATTTCTTTCCATTGTTTTGTTTGTTTAACTTAATGTCGTCTTCTAAATAAAAAATATAATTATTATCATCCACTTTTTCGGCAATTTTATCTGGTAATTTGTAAGTTAAATTTCTTATATTTGTATCGGAGTTAATTAGACTGGTACCATTTTCATGAAGTGAAAATTTTGCAATGTCATGTGTTTCAAATTCATAACCAATACTCACTATTTTACTGAATATTTCATTTTCGTTTAATGATCCGCCAAACATATTATATATATGAATATAATATATTTATTGAACAGATGTTTTCTATAGTGTATTTGTATTATAATTATTTAAAGATATAAATCACATGATTATAATATGAATGTGCATAAATTATTGCAAGCACTAGATGATGATTCGAACGAACGATTAATGCAATTTACGACGGATAAAATTCGAGAGATGAATTTAAGTATTTTAAACGAATTGCAGTTATCAAAAAAAGAAACCATGGATATATTTAATAAATTAAAGGATTATAAATATGTGGATGAAATGACGGATTTAAAGTATGGAACCTATATTCGATGGATACCTATAGAAGATCCGACCAATCTCCATTTAACGAAGGGTGCCATATTTTGCGAAATGAAAATCACGGATGAAGGGATATTATGTATTTGTAAAAATTATGGATATTCGAATCGTCATTTTCATATTTCAATGGACAAAAATTTAATATTCCAAAAATTAACTGATCAAGAATTGGTTTTGTTATCTGCCTTAAACCATTTGAAATAATAAATAATCATATTAACATTATACACCTTTTAAAATAATATCATCTTTACAACAAATTTCCTGATCAATCAAGAAATGATATATATTTTCTTTTTGGTCGCCTGTCAGCGACATGATGTCGCCATGAACATCGTCTTTAATGATAGACCCTGAACAATTATGTTTTTTCTTCAAATAAGACATTATTTTTTTCAAATCTAAATCATCTGCTAACCCCATTACATTGGTAATGCATTTTTTACCATTTCTTCTCTCGACTGTAATTGTCACTTTGGTTGTTTCAAATGCGACCGGTTCATCATCAAACTCAAACTCAATTTCCATGATTAATAATATATATTATCATCAATATCTTTAGATAGTTTCTTTATATATAAATTATTGTTTCTTTATATATATATCAATCATTGTACAAATTTATGCAATAGCATATTTGAATTGCTGATCATAAAAGATTTGATTTTTCTCATATTCCTGTCTGATATAAGGATTTTCTTTAATTAATTGTAATATATGATTGACACACTCTTTTGCTTTACTATATTCATGATAAAAGGTGGAAACATAATGATAAAATAAAAAATCAAAATAGAGAGAATAATTCATTTCGATATGATGGTGTTCATACTGAGAAATTGCTTTACTACAACAATCAATACATTCTTTATAATATCCCATGGTCATATATCTATTCGCGATATATCGAATATAATCCAGACCTTCGGTCATACCGCAAAAGTTGTTTAATATATGTTTATAATCACCATATGATCTCTCTATTTGATCATAATATTTATCCAATATTTCCAGATAAAACATTTCTTCAGCATGTCCGTAACCACATTCAGTGTGTTTTCTAAATACATTATTTAAATCCTCCAATATTTGGATTCCTATGTCTTTTCCGGTGATAAACAGACATCCGCAAACAACCCATCTATAGGATTCATAATATTCTCTCCAATGTTCTTCGTGAATATATTTTTTTGGATTGACGTTTAAAATCTGAATGTGAAATTTATCAGATGAACATGTATTCAATATTTTCAATAGCATATTCTTCTTATAATGGACCGCTATTTTTGAAAACTGGACGCCGATATTGGAATCTATCCATCCAAATTTGGTGGTGCAAAATGGATTGGAACGAATGGTTTTTAATACCAATTCAAATTTACTACATGTGATTAAATGACTTTCTGCACAAGTTCTCTCATCTTTAGTAGGATGATATAATATTCGATTTGATTTGACCTTATCCACATACTGAAAGGAATCCAGATCTTCTGGGTTGCATTCTATATATAGAGTGATATGATTCATTTGATATTCGCCTCTTATTTGTTTTATTGCTTCAATGATAGGAGAATTACCATATATAACTAGGTAACATGGAACTTCTAACAAAGATTTCATATTTTGAATAGAATCATGTACACTTCTACCCTTGTTATTATAAGCAGTTAAATCAAAACACCCTGTAACTAATGTGCAATCTGGGATCATATATTTTAATATAAATTTATTTCTTTAAGTTATATTATAAAAGATTGTTATCACGTAACAATAATTGAAACAAATAGCGATATATTTCATTATGATTTTAACTTAAATATAAATTTATTTTATTAATAAATGGATACCACTTTATCTCAAGAATCAAATGAACCATTATATATGTATCTATTGGTAAACAATGATGTCAAAATGGGAAAAGGAAAGATTGCTGGTCAAGTAGGACATGTAGTGGGATTGATTACGGAAGAAATTATTCAAACCTATTATACAAATGCTATGGAGAATAAGTTTTTTAATAGAGAACCCTATCAAAGATATATGGATTGGAAGAAAAAGGGGCATGCCAAAATAATATTAAAAGCGTCTCAAGCAGAATTGGAAGCATTTTCATTGGAGAAAGAAAGCGTATTCATTCGAGATTCTGGGAAAACACAAATTGCGCCCAATACATTAACCGTTGTTGGATTTTATCCATCGGTTGAATTGAAGGATAAATTTTCACACTTAAAATTGCTTTAACTACTTTCTTCCATTATAACTTTCAATCTTCCATTACTGTTTTCTATTTTTTTTGGTTTTTTTGAATAATGCTATTCGAGGATGTGATTTTTTTTTGCACGTGAATGATCCACGAATAAATCCTTTACTGTTGATAACACTCTTTGTACATGCTCCTATAGATCTAGATTCATATTTTTTATTATATTTATGATCGATTTTTTTGATGCATCTGCATAATTTATTGGCGATAATTTCCTCCGCTTGTTTTTTGATCATTTGTTTTGTTTTAGGAATAGGTTTATTATAATAATCCAAAATATGTTTATAATCATGAATTGTCAGTCCTGACATTTAGTATATACAAATAAAATAATTCTCTTTGTAATAAAACCTAATGATGTAAATAGAAATATATAGTTAAACAAAACCTAATGATTGAATAGAGTTATTTCTTAATATATATTAACAATGAAAATCGTAGTTTTCGACTTGGATGAAACACTCGGTTATTTTACGCAATTTGGTATATTGTATGATAGCATAAAACACTATATATCCGTAAAAAACAAACCGAGTTTATCTGAGGACGATTTTTGCAATATATTAGATTTATATCCAGAATGTTTACGACCAAATATCATAAATATATTGACCTACTTAAAGAGTAAAAAGAAAAACAATTGTTGCCATAAAATGATGATTTATACAAACAATACAGGACCGCGCGAATGGGCGCGTAATATAATCAGTTATTTTGAGAGAAAGATTCATTTTAAAATCGTAGACCAAATTATTGCTGCGTTCAAAATCAATGGACAGAGGGTTGAAATCTGTAGAACCACACAAAACAAGACTCATACCGATTTAATCAAGTGTACCAAAATACCAATAGATGCAGAAATATGTTTCATGGATGACTGTTTTTATCCAGAGATGTCAAATGATAATATTTACTATATTAACATTAAACCATATTATCATGATTTACCGTTTGATGTCATGTTAGAGAGATTCAAGAAATCGAAATTGGGTATTCGATTGATTGACGATTACCAAGAATTCGATGCTATTATGATGGATAATATACAGTTATATAAATATGTGGTTATAGAGAAAGATGATAAAGAATATGAAGTGGATAAAGTATTAGGGAAACATATCATTTCTCATTTACAGACCTTTTTCAATAAACCCACCAAAAATAAAACGGCAAAAAATCGAGGATTGCATAAAAAAAACAAAACAGTAAGACATAATAAATGAAATACTTTTTTATTATTAATATCTTAATCAATATAATCATTATAATTTTGTCAATATATCATTATTTATTAGGATTTTTTTTTCTGGGAACCAACATATTAATAGGTTGAGCATCCTTTTTACGAGACGCTATTTCATCTTCCAATTCTTTAATAGTAAATTTTTTCAAACACGATTTACAATCTAATTGAATATCACCATACGGTCCATGGTTTTTCAATTTGGCAGTTCTTAATTCTTTCAAGATTTCCTGAAACTCTTGTTCCACCTCGCTGTTCCATTCTTCTTTCTCTCTTTTACTATTACTACTACTCTTTGCAACACATTCACCTTTCTTATTTTTTCGCGTTCCTTTTCCACATCTCTTTTTGATTTCGCTTTTGGAAATACAATCGCCTTTCTTGTTTTTGCGAGAACCTACTGGACATCTTTTGACAGTCATATAAAATACGCGTTGCTCTAAATTATAATTCCTATTGTTTGAATATATGCATTATACCGGATTTCACTTGTTCCACATATTGATTTAATGCAGTGGTAGTCAGAATAAACGCACCTGCACTAAATGCTATTTTTCGATCCAAATCGGTAAAGACATAGTGAGTTCTAAATGGATGAAATCTCCACATCAAAAACAAACAAATATAAATACGAAGATAATAATCCAAATCAGATAAATATTTGGGTGCCCATTCGGATAATCCGAGAGAAGAAATAACGATCAACAGATAGGATATATTGATCAAAAAAGTAAATATTTTATCTTGCCATTTATGTAATGTATATTTATCCATGGTATATACATTACACACATTATAAAGTTAATAAAGGAATTCCCTTAATTAATAAATACTTAATGTTCTGGCACTTGGATCGGTTGCTTCAATGTATTTTGGCATCCAAAAGTAAGGCACCATTTGTGCGCAATGTGGATAGAAAGAATCAAATAATTTCTTATAATAAGCACGTTCAATTTCAATGCCAGATATTTCAATGCCAGATACATCCATATGTTCTTGATCTGGAAGAGTTTGTTTTATTTTGTTTTGTAATACAGTAAATAATGATCTCCCTTGACTACTAACGCCGTCACTAAATGCCTCTTTTCTTCTCCATAAAATGTTATCTGGTAGTACTTGTCTTCCTAAATCATCCTTAAAATAATCGGCAAACGCTCGTCGCAACAATTCTTTTTCCGCGCAGTTTTTATTTGTATGGTTTCGAATAGATGCAGGTAATGATAACACATAATTCACAAGAGATCTATCCAAAAAGGGTGTGCGAGGTTCCAATCCGTTTGACGAAATCGATTTATCGGACCTCAATACATCAAATATATGAATATCTTTTAATAATCGTCGCGTTTCCTTATCAAATTCAATGTCATCTGGACATTTATTCATATATAAATATCCGCCAAACAACTCATCTGACCCATCGCCATTGAAAATCACCTTTGCTTGAGAATGGGTTGCAATATATTTTCCGACCAAATAATTGCCAATGCTGGCACGAACTGTTGTGGTATCATAACTTTCAATCGCCTCAATCACTTCTGGAATGGCATGAAACATATCTTCTTCCGTGACAATGATTTCATGATGATTGGAACCGATATATTCAGCAACGATTTTGGCATATTTCACGTCTTCCGATCCTTCTAATCCAATGCTATATGTTTCGATTGGTTCTTTCAAATGGGTCCTTCCATAATTCGCTACAAGTGCCGCAATTAAACTACTATCTAATCCTCCGCTTAATAAACAGGCAATCGGTCTTTCGGTGGTTTCGCATCGTTTTATTATTGCATGATTCAATAAATCAACAATGGTTTGATAATATTTTTTGCTCAACATATTTTTTGGATAGGAATAAGATATACTTGGTAATATATAAGGTTTATTGTAATCCAAATGCGATGGACGCCATAATTGAGTTAAATTGTAATAATATTTGGAATAGGTTCCAGGGGCAACATGACTTATAGAATAACCTTGATTATTTAGTTCCGATTGAAAGGCAGAGAGACATTTGAGTTCAGAGGCAAACCCAATACATTTACTACTTGGATCGAGACCATTTTTCAATATATATAATGGACGAACGCCAAATGGGTCACGCGCGACATATAATGTATTGTTGTTAGTATCATATAATACAAAGGCAAAAACGCCATCCAACATGAGTAAAGTCTGTTCAATGCCATATTTGTTATATAAGTGAATAATAACTTCGCAATCCGAATGGGTTTTAGGTGTGACATTCATGGATTCATATAATTGTTTATAATTATAGATCTCTCCATTACATATCAAGAAAACACCATCTATATTGAACGGTTGATTGGATTCCTCATTCAAACCATTGATCGCCAATCTATGAAACCCAAAAATGGTATTGTTGGTGATATAAGTCAATTTAGAGAATTCTGGACCACGGCGCTGTCCTTTATGAAACTGTTCTTGAACAAACGATGTATCAAACATAGAAGTTGCATTTAGAAGAGCAAATATTCCACACATTGTAAATAGAATATCTATTTCTATATTCAAATGTTTTTATATCGGTTTATAAAAGAATAAAATAATATCTAATTATATCAAATGAGTCAAGAATGTGTTTCATCCATCCATACCCAAACCAATCAACGAATCTATAGTCGAAACATTCCGTCGCAACCATTACAACCATACATTGATACAAGACCGGTTATGACGAAATATTCTTATTTTCCTATTGTGGATCCAAGAAAAAATATTACTGCACCGCTTATCCAGCAACCCACCTATAACACTAAACAAGTATTTAATCCAGGTAATACCAAATCACCTTGGTCTGGATTTGCCACCAATGTGAATGTGGAATCCGAATTAAGAAATCAAGTATACGCGCTTCAAAAGTGTAGTCAATCTGTATATGTCCCATCCTCCAGATCTGATTTATATACCTATAAATTTCAGACCAAAACACAACCCAACCCACACGAATTATTGTTTCAGAATGAGACGTTTCAAGAATTCAATCCAAATCCGTCACCAGACATTTGTGGTGCAGGAATCTTTTACAACAATACCAGATGTCAAGTCAAGGATATCACCAAACAAACGTGCTAACCGAAATTCCGAAAATACGAAATTCCGAAAATGAACATTGAATAATAATAAATATATTACATAAATTCACTAATAAATCTCACTAAATTTTCATTTTGAAATACTTTTGAGATGCATACAACACGATTCAAATTTTTTTTAACGTTAATTTTATTGTAAAATTCAATAAACCATATATATTTTTGCAATGTAATTATACAACTACATGACTGAAAATATCTGAATTTTAAAGGCAATAGTTTTACTTTTATCCATAAATAGATACTATTTGAATTTAATTGGTATTTAGTTATGCGATAATTTTTGTTTTTTTCAGGTGTTATAAAACATTCGAAATTTCCACGATAACGGTGATTGCTCCATAAGGTAAATGTAGATTTCCCATCTGTGAAAACAAAAGCACAACCATTTATTTTAATTAATTGGAAAGGATTATTTATGATTTTTTTTATTTTATCAGGACACGAATAATTAACAGCTTTTAATAAATAATTGTTTTGTGAATCTAGTTTTATCATTATATTTAAATAGTTCAATTTATGTTATCATTTCATTCAATAAAAGTATTTCAATTTTTTTTAAGTATTTAAAAAATGGAAAAAAGAATTATATGTGTTAATTATATGAAGACGATCTCTCGGAAACATCTCTATAACAAAACCAAAAAACGAAAAAAGAAGATTTCCTTGAAATATCGGAAACAGCATGGTTCAAGTCATTTAAAAAAGGTAAATTGCAGTCCGAAACCCAAAGGCGAAATGAACGAATTTACATGCTATACAAACGATTCTTTACTATATTTAAGAGATCACTGGAATGCACGTCATCCGGATGTGAAAATAGTCACTGATTCACCTAAAGAAATACACGCACAACTTAGCGAGCACTTTAAAGATACATGTAGCAATGAAGCGTGCTGGTTAAAACAAAAAGGTGCCTTCGGACATCTCGAAAGCGATTTGGCGGACTCTTTTGCACCTGAATCACCACCTGAATGGAAGAAAAATCCAAATGAATGGTTATCCAGTGTTGACATTATGAAAGTGATGAAACAATATGAAAAAGCATATAAACACTTTGATTTTATGGGACCCACACCGATCAATTTTGACACCAGGAAATTATACGGCGAATGTGTTTGGGAAGAATTATGTAAATTCGAACTACACAAACTCATGAAAAAAGGGAAGACGATGATTGGCATTATTTTCAATACCGACCCTGACAATAAACCTGGACAGCATTGGATTTCTATGTTCATCGATATTAAAAAGAAAATCATCTTCTTCTTTGATAGTACAGGTGATCCTGCTCCAAAAGAAGTAATGGTATTAGTGAAACGAATCCAGAAACAAGGTCTCGCTTTAAAACGACCGATTTCATTCAAGTTTGATAGTAATAAGGGAATAGAACACCAAAACGGAAATACGGAATGTGGTATGTATTCTATTTACTTCATTGTGCATATGTTGGAAAATAAGATGACGGAACACTATATAAAGACGCATATTCTGAAAGACGAATATATAGAAACATTTAGAAAGATTTACTTTAATGAAAATGATTCGTTGTAAAAATATATAAAAACTTCATTCTATTATTATATATTTCATGCAATTTACCCAACAAGAAAACGTCTCTATGTTATGGGAAGTCATCAGCGACGAAGAAGTATTTCGGTTTTTATCGAGAGACTTACAAAATACGGTCTATCAACTGTTTTTAAACAATATACAAGGATTTTATCAAGCAGAAAAGACAAAGACGCAATCACTTGTTGATATGAATAAAAAATATGTATTGCTTATTTTGAACCATATTAAGCAACACTACGGCGTTCAACCCAATAAAATCACTATTTATAAAGAACCTGTTAAAGAATCTATCACCTTCGAAGAAATCCAACAACAACGACTATCCAAATTTGAACAGGATTTACATGATCGTCGTGAAAACTTTGATCAATTCATGAATGTCAAACCTCCACCGGTGCCAGATTTCAAAGATACTAACGTTAATGAAGGACCTATTAAAGAAATGGATAAAATGTTGAAAGAAATACAGTCTCAACGAAATTACGACATAGAACAAATCAATCAAGTGTATAATACATCGTCTGAAGTGAATAATTGGTTAAAACCTCAAGAAACTTCTCTCAAACCAAATAAACAAATCGATTCATATTCAAACCCAGATTCTTTGAATCCCATTAAAAAAATAGTGTCATTCAATGATGTTAATCAAATCATACATAATGATACAAACGCTTTTAATAATAATACGAATGCTACTAATAATGTTACTAATAATACAAACACTTTTGCTAATAAAACAAACACTTATACTGACCATTCGACTGATATGAATGACGATGAAGATGTGAATATATTTTCGAAATTGAAAAAGACAGATAAGACCCATGAATTTATAAAGACATATGAATTAACTTTTCATAATCAAATTGCGGATTTGGAGAGAAGTGTATCCAGTCTTCATGAAAAAATAGATACAATAATACGCAATCTTCATTCAATGAAATAAACGATTTATACGACTAATGCTTTAAATACACGCTCACCCTTAATATTGGTTTCAAGTGTTCCAACTTGTAAAGGTATGACCGATGGATCTTCCAAAGCGGACATGTAGGATTTTTTATCATAAATATTCAATAACTTATCATTCATTCTGCGATACACATATTCAACGCCATGAATAGTGATCGTTTTTCCAACCCATTCAATGGCTCGTTTGTTTGCTTGAACAGTTCTATCATTTTGTTGCTCTGCATAATCCGGAACATACGAAAATTTATCGATGGTTGGATCGCCGAAATTGACGCATTTACCGTTGGAATAGATGTAACAGTCAAATGCAGATTCCTTGATTGCATCAGTTAATTGCTTTGTCAAATTCGCCTTGATTTCAGAAATTTCAAACAAATATTGGTCGCTTGTAAATGGCACTTTAGGGGTTGCCTTACTTAAATCCTTTCGTTTCAATTCAATGGCGTCATCTGATTTTAATTGTTCTTCTGAAAATGTCATCAAATAGACAAATACTTCCACCGTTTGAAACTGAATAGGTAAATCTTTATGACTGCAAATACGTCTAGCACGACCAATCACTTGTTCTGAACGAACAGGATGCCAATATGGATCCATCAAATGCACATATCGAGTATTACGTAAATTAATGCCTTCAGAACCAGACGATGTAATCATGAAGACCTTAATCACTTCTCCCATATTATTGTTTCGGAATGACTTTTTCAATTCATTGCCAATACTATCTGGAATATCATCCCATTCACCATTATAAATCTTTCGAACAATTTCTTTTTCTTCGACGGTTTCAGTTCCTGTGTATAATGCATATGTTGGTTTGCCTCTATCTTCTTCTGCAATATTGATAGACCATAATCCGGATGTATTTTTCTTGATTTTGAATTGCGCAAACCCATTTTTATTCAAGACCAACGTAAACAATCCAATGCCTTCTGCCGTTCTGAATTGACTATATACCAAATGCAATCCTTGATATTCAGGGTCTTGAATATTATCCAGGATATGCAAATATTTAGGACTATAAGACTGCAACGCTTCAGGAGTGAAAAAGTCATCGGAATGTTCTTCCATTTCTTTCAATTTATGCTGTAATCTCTCTGCATAAGTTGTTCCACCCAATTCATTCAACACTTCATCGCCTTCCACTTCACCTTCACGTTCGTCTGCAAGATCTTGTTTTTTTTCTATTTTTTTACCTTGTTTCAAGACAAAGGTAATATTACTATCTTCATTGTCTTTGTCTTTGTTATTATCTTCGTCATTGTCTTCGTTATCCTTCTTTTTTTGTTTGATGGGCAAAGGACGATCTGGTATAACAAAGTTGCATGCCAAACGAGAGAATATACGATAGGTTGACGACTTATCTTCATAATCATCTTCAACTGCATTTTTTGGTTTGACAGTTTCGGATTTTCGTTCTTCTTGACGTGCTGCTTCATATATTTTGAATTGGACATCACTCATTGGAATGCGCACAATATGATAATCGACACCCAATTGCTTATTGTATTTTGGTAATAAACTCTCTTGAGCACTTCTGAAATAAGACGACAATCCTAATATACGACGTTTTAACGCATCTGTATTTTTCAAGGTTCGATCATTTTCATTCACATATCTTGCAATAAACTCATCAAACTTATCCGGTAATGCCTTTCGATATTTAATTTCAATTCCATCTGGAATAACGTCTATATCATTTCGTTTTAAAATACTTATAATCCTTCTCTCAAAATCGTCGTCAGAACTAAATTCAGCGTCAATCACATTTTCGCCTGAACTGGATTTTTTCACATTTGTGACGCCTTGATACCCTGAATCCATCTTGATTTTATTTTTGAATCCAAATGGGTTTCTTGTAATGGTCATCATTTTACTGGATGGCGAATAATCCAAATAATCCAATGATTTCTCTCCAAGTAACATCTCATGCAATGATTTACTATCAATCTTTTTATTGGTTTTCACCACTAATGGCATTTTCCATGTTTTGATATATCCTCTTAATATGTTAAATAATATGGCAAATTCATTAGGATAGTTAATGACAGGAGTTCCAGATAATAAAACAATTCTTGCATTATTCGCACTTAAAAGCATATCATATAATTTGGTTGATAAACTTAGTGGCAAGCGTTCTTTTTCTCCACGTTTATTTTCAGGAATGGATTTTTCCTTTTTTAGTTTATTAACAATGCGACTGATAAAGTTATGTGCCTCGTCAATAATGACCACATTATTATCAAAGATGTTTTTCGTGTATCCAGAGGTCATTTCTTGTAATCGCTTTTCACGTAACCCATTATAATTAATAAATTGATATTTATGTTTAATCATCTCGTTTAATTGTTCATCAAGAACGCGTTTATTGGCATCACTCAATTCATCGAAATTGGATGGTTTTTTGGCATTGATGAAAAAAGCGCCGTTGTGTTTCTTGATATATTCTTGAGGAAGGTTTAATATCGAAGAAATGGTTTTCAGTGTGTCTGGATTGGTTTCGGTCGATATCCATTCCCAATATTGATTCTTCTTATAGAGAGAATCGCCACATTTCTTCAGTTCGCCGATATAATTGGCACGTAATGATGCTGGAGTCATAATAATGACATTTTTGGAATCTTTCATACCTTCTGCAATAGCGATACTGGTACAAGTCTTACCTGATCCGAGACCATGATATAATAAGAGTCCTCTATAAGGCGTGTAAATGTTCATATAATCTCGGACAATCTTTTGGTGAGTCAATAGAGAGAAATCGGAGGATGTTTTGCCAATGGTGTCACACGAAATGCTTTCTTTGTTTTCTTCTAATTCTCTCTTATATGGTTCAAACAATGAATTAATGAAATTCACAAAAGTCTCTCTGTTATTCATGACATAATTGCCTACTTTTATGTTGATGGGAGGAGAACGTTTTGGCAATCGTTTGGTTAAATCGGTGTCACCTAATTCGATATTCACTTCTGGACCAAGAACTGCCACTCCCTTTTCCGGTTTTTCGGTTTTTCGTTTTTTCTCTTTTGGCATTTTGATTTTGATGACATCTTTGTCTTTCTCTTTGTCTTTCTCTTTGTCTTTTTCTTTTTCCAAGTCTTTATTTTCTATATTTTGTTCCAGGTCTTTTTCCAAGTCTTTGTCTTTATCCAAGTCTTTATCTTTTTCTTGTTGTTTTAATTCATCATTCTTTAATACGAGTTTGAGTTTTTTCACCTTTTTCGGTTTAATAACTTCAGTTTCAACTAAAGGTTCTATTTGTTGTTCAATTTGCTTTTGCTTTTCAATAAGAGGTTTCACCGTCACAACCGACTTTTTACCTTTTGCTAATCTTTCAAGTAATGTTTTTCGATCATATCCTTGTTCGGTTTTGTCGATAATCACTGGTCGTTTTTGTCCCTTATCCACATCCACTTCAACCGGTAAAATACCTTGCACTTTTTGGATTTCTGATATTTGCTCGCTTAAATCTACCACGCCTTCTTCCAATGATTGAGCAAAGCTTTTTTCTTTTTCTTCCACTATATGTTTACCCTTTTCATTCTCTCCTTTTATAATAACAGCGACTCTTTCTCGATCTTGAACAGTTGGTTTTATCATTAACTTTCTTTTTAATTGTTCTAAAGGATTCATCGCTTATTATACTATTTAGATATATAAATTTTTTCCTTTTTACATATCTCGAAACTATCCTATAAAACAAAAAAACATCAAATAATATTTAATAAATAACATTAAATAACAAAAAAATAAAAACAGTTTTTAATACTGCTATTGTTCAAATACTTATCTTCAAAATATGAATATTTATAAGCGTCCTGAAAAATGAATTTTCAAGTATTCTTTATAGGTAATACTATGGAAATGGTGCCAAATTTTATGGCGCAGGTGGAAATGGTGGAGTTCCTAATATAGTTGCTTCTGGAACAACAATAGATAATGCTGGTAAAGGTGGTAGTGGAACTGGTGCAACTTTGAATAGTTATGCTAATGGAATAGACGGTGGTTCTGGAATTGTTATTATTAAGTATTTCACTTAAAAGTTGATACAATAATTACTGAAAAATAAATCATTCGAATGGCAAATTATGTACTGTAAAGAATATCCTTATTTGTCTGCACCCATATTTTGTCCATTATCATTATCAAACAATTGAATAGATTGAATTCCTTCATGACATGCAATCTGTTCCGCCTTACGTCTAATTTTATGTTGTCCTTCACCCATATAAATAAGCACCTTTCCATGTTCTGCCACATAATCATGGATCGACTTAAAATTCGCAAAATAAGAAATGTCCACTGAATCTGCATGAGTCAAATAATAAATAGGTTGTCCAAGACATAAATAAACACCCATTTTATATCCAAGTTCAAGATCATGCTCTATAATCAAATAATAAGGAGTTACCTTAAATTCTTTCTGGATTTTTACCTGTAAAATGTTCTTATAATTATCATCATTTTGAATAAGTTCTACCCAGTCAATATGCGTCTCAAATACGCGATTAATGAATTTCTTTGCCATTTTGAATCCAGGACTTTCACATTCATCATTGTATCGATCTTCCGACTCTGGATTATGCGTTTCAAAATTCAAAAACAAGGCACCAATGAATGCTTCAAACAAACATCCCAATTTCTTTAGATTGGTGCGGATTTTCTTTTCTTCAGCATGTTTCGAGAGAATCAACCATTTATGTAATCCCATTTCTAATGCGATTTTTCCAATGGCTTCGTTTTTCACGATTGCGATTTTTTTTTCTGTCATGAATCCTTCATTTTCCTTTGGAAATCGTTTATATAAATACAACTTGGTCACACATTCTAAGACGCCATCTCCCAAAAATTCAAGTCGCTCATTGGATTTACTACTTAACGGTAAACAGTCCTCTGGTTTAGGAACAATGGTGATATTTTGTTCCGCGTTTTCATAATGTGGTCTCTTGGTATACGAACGATGGACAAATGCACGTCTATATAATTCAACATTACGAACTATTGGAGGCACACCATATTTGGAAAGAATAGATTGAACTTCGCTCAATGTAATCTTAACATTTAATGGATTGTATGGGTTAAATACCAATCCGTCTTCTGTTTTTATCAAATCGTCGTCTCTTTCTTGCTTGATTTCTGACATCTTACTATATATTATTTTCAATTGTCTTTAAATAATTATTGAATAAAATAAATGAAAATGATATAAAGAAGTATGGTATATAATAAGTATGGAAGAGTGGCGTGACATACAAGAGTTTCCAAATTATAGTGTCAGTAATGCTGGAAATGTGAAAAATAATAAAACGAATAAGTTATTGAAGTTAAATGTAAAAGGGGGATACCATCATGTAAGTTTAACTAGTGAAAATGGGAAGAAATTATTTAAAGTTCATAGATTAGTTGCGTCAGCATTTATTCCTAATCCTGAAAATAAATCAGATGTTAATCATGAAGATAAAAACAAACTGAATAATAATGTGTCAAATTTAACTTGGATGACACGTAAAGAAAATAACCAACATAAATCAATATGGTTAGTTTATAACTCAAATAAAAATAAACAGGTTATACGATTAAATGTGAATGATGAAATATTGGAAAATTACAATTCTATCGAAGATGCTGGACAATGGGCATTTGAAAATAAATTGACATCCACTTCACACAATGGCAGAAATGCAATTGGAAATTGTGTAAATGGATTGTCTGGCAAAGCATATGGTTTTAAATGGAAATGCGTTGATAAAAGTATTGAAAATGAAGAGTGGAGAGAAATAGATTATAAAAAAATTTTTAGCGAAAATGTTGTAATGGATAAAAAATATTTTGTATCTAATTTAGGAAGATTTAAGAATAGTTATGGACAAATTACGGACAATTATAAACCAAATGAAAATGGATATGTTAGAGTATATATTTGTAATAAAACTATTGCATTACATAGATTGGTAGCATATACTTTTTTGGAAAATCCAGAAAATAAGGAACAAGTTAATCATAAAGATGGTAATAAATTGAATAATACAGTTGACAATTTAGAGTGGTGTAGCAATAGTGAAAATCAAAAACATAAATTTGAAATAGGTTTAGGAAATAATTTTACCAGAAAAGTGAAACAATATGATTTAAATTGGAATTTTATCAAAGAATATGATTCAATTGTTTTAGCAGCAAAAGAAATTAATGTATCAAAAGGAAATATTCGTGGTGTTTTAATAAAAAACAGAAAAACCGCAGGTGGATATATATGGAGATATAGTGATGACACAAATATTGATTTTACAGAAATAATAAGTATTAATGAAAATAGAGGAAGAAGTGTAGGACAATATGATTTAAATATGAATTTAATTAAAATACACAAATGTATAGCAGAAGCAGCAAGAAATATAGGAATACATAAAAATAATATTTGGGGAGCAATTAAAAATATCAGAAAAACAGCAGGAGGATTTATTTGGAAATATTTAGATTAATTTTAATATAAAAAAAATAAAATATTGTGTTAATTTATAATCAATGGTGTATTTATCTGGCAGTAAAATGAGCAGAAACAGTGCTTCACTCGTAAATAGAACTAATACTTGTGGAGGTCCGAAGAAGGCAGGAATTGCACCACGTGTAGGTTGGTATTTATCAAGTAATGTTAATTTAGTTGGTGCACCACAAACTCTTCCAAGATTCTGTATTCCTAATACAACAATCCAAACCCAAAAATACGGATATCGCGCAACTATTGGCGGCAATATGGGTTAAATATTTGGATACATGTATTTTTTTTTACACCTTTGGACATTTAAAACGCCGATTTTTATTATATATTATTATATATAATATGAGTTTAGAAGAAATAGTTGATAATACGAAAAGCGACAAAAATACAACGCATTCTTATTTACCACTATATCAAAAATTATTGATATCAAAAAAAGGCAACCGCTAAAAATATATTAGAAGTAGGAATATTTCATGGCGGAAGCATAAAATTATGGAGTGATTTTTTTACAAATGCGAATGTTTATGGATTAGATATAATGAATATTGATAATGTTTGGGAAGGTATAAAAAATAATGATAAAATTATATTACATACATCCACTGACGCATACAATAATGATTTTTTTATTACTCATTTCTTAAATAAAAATATAAAGTGCGATTTTATGTTAGATGATGGACCTCATACTTTAGAAAGTATGAAACAATTTATAAAATTATATTCGCAAATAATGACTGACGATGGAATACTAATAATTGAAGATGTTCAGTCGTGGGATTGGATTGATATACTCAAAAATACAGTTCCGGAAAATTTAAAACAATTTATCAAAGTATATGATTTAAGACAAAACAAAAATCGTTATGACGATATTGTTTTTACAATTGACAAATTAAATAATTAAATTACTATAATAAAAATCGGCGTTTTAAATGTCCAAAGGTGTAAAAGATTTATTTATATTACGAAAACGATTTAATAAGATAATACTATATTATTTATTAAATGATTATTAAGGTGGATATTAGAGAGACGGCACTTTATCAGCAAATGCTTATCCTTATTTCAGTCATTCCATCGTTTCAATCCCTTTCTGTGAAAACAGAGACATTACCGATCGGCGATATTATCATCACTGATGGAATCGAAGAGAAATTGATTATCGAGAGAAAATCCATTAACGATTTAGCATCCAGCATTAAAGATGGTCGTTATGAAGAACAATCATATAGATTGAATGGATTAGATCATCATAACCATAATATCATTTACTTGATTGAAGGCGACGTGAATAAGTCCACTTCATATAAAAAGACCAATCCATCTGAAAAACTTACATTATACTCTGCCATGTTCTCTCTCAATTATTTCAAAGGATTTTCTGTATTTCGAAGTTTCAATATGGAAGAGAGTGCTACTATTATATGTAACATGGCGTATAAAATAGAAAAAGAAATGAAAGAACAATTAAAGAAACCATATTATGTGAATAAGGCACCAATAGAAATGCCAATTAACGAGTCTGGTGAAGTAGCAACTATTCTTCCAATAGATGAAAATAGATGTGTAGAAGATGTTCAGGTTACAGAAAAGGATTACATTAATGTAGTGAAGAAGGTGAAGAAAGAGAATATCACGCCAGATAATATTGGAGAGATTATGCTCAGTCAAATACCTGGAATCAGTTCTGTAACGGCGATTGCAATCATGGAACAATATAAAAGTATTCCACAATTGATTAAGGAACTAGAAGTTAATAATGAGACAATAAAAGATTTTTCTTATACAAATGCAAAGGGACAAGTTCGAAAAATCAATAAAACATCCATTGCGAATATTGTCAAATTTCTCTTGAAAAAATAAAAATATAATATATGAAAGAATTTTATAATTTATTTTTATTTTTGGCCATTTGTCTTGCAATCTATATAGTATTTAGAAATTTTCATTATAATCCGATGTTGATCGAAGGCATGACTGATGCCTCTGGCAATTCAGTTGCGGTAAGTGCACCTTCAAATGGCGTTGCTGGAAACGCCGCATCTTATGGAGCAGCCTTAAAAGCATCTACTATTAAATTACAAGATACTTTTTTAATTAGTAAATATCGTTCTGATTATGAAACGGTTATTTTGAATATGGATGACTTAATTGATAATTTGATGCTAAAGGCGACATTGACGTTTGATCAATCTAAACCGATCGATACGGTAGAATCACTCGCGAAATTACAGCAAGCAAAGGTTGCGTTGAATTCGGTAATGAAATTTATTGATAGTCAATAAAAAAATAATATAAAGAGTTTTATTCGACCACCTACTGTTGCTTCAACCAAACCATTGCCTGTAAAAAAAATGAATTATGATAGCGATTATGGTGAAGGTTATAGCGACGAAGAAGACTTTTAATGGATGTATCTATTTATCAATGACTTCTCTGACAGAACAACTACATTTCCAAGTGGAAGTAAACCCACCATCAGGACCAGTTAATTCTTGAAATAGTTTTTTGTTATAAAAATAAGTAGGTTTAGTGTAAAGAATGATTGTTCTAATATCATCATCGTCATCTTCATCTTCATCTATTGTCACAATTTTATAAATAAGTATTTAAATCCAAATATTTATATCAATCTAATCATTGATCGCGATTTTCACTTCGTTTTGTTTATAATATCCCTTATCAATTAAACTCTGAGTATAGGCAGATCCGCCCCAATTAGGATCCATTGGATTCGGACTGATTTGTGCATTTTCCTGTTCAACATCCATCATATCGAGCGGCGTTGTTTTTCCAACGTAATAAGACGTTTGGTCATATGCAGGATATGATCCTTTATTATAAGGTGGATCATTACGAGTTGCGTCTACTAACAATGTCGGATCAGGATATGCTAAAGCGTGTGGATTTCCTAAAGAAGATTCTAAAATAGGATTTTGTTGAGATGCAATACCAATAGGTGCTGCGGCAGAAGGTGGAAGTCCTGCCTGTGGTTCAGAGACACTGGGTCTTGCTTTATAGACACGATTTCCTTGTGCATCATAACTGGATTGTAAATATAATACAGGACATCTAATGCCTTGACTGCGCTGCCAATCTAAAAATTCGGTATAATCTTCTAAATTATCAAATTCAATTGGATTGACGCCAGGGACTTGTGCCAGTTTAGAATTATAGAGATAAAATTTGGATCCTTTTTGGATTAATAGGTTGGGACATCTTGGTTTTGAATTGGGATTGGTAAATCCTTCTGCATATGAAGGATCATAACATCTGGCGTAAAAATAGATACCAATCATAAATACAATTATTGCTAATAACATGGTTAGCGTCATTATATATAAATTATGATATTATTTTCTATATAATTTATATAATGGTCTATCTTGAAATCAATCCAAAAAATGCGTCAAGTGCCATTGAAAAGGCAAACAAATATTTATCAGGCGATAAAACTCATAATTTTGTCTTATTCTATATGGAAGGATGCGGACCATGTAATGCAACACGTCCGGAATGGTCTAAACTGAAAAATGTTCTCTCGGACTCGTTTTTGAATAGACCAGATATCATGATATTGGCGATTGATAAAGATTTATCTGGAAAACTCAAACATATAGGAAGCGAACCCAATGGGTTTCCAACCATGAGATATATCACCAAGGACGTGAATGAGAATTACGAAGATTCCGATATTTCTACCAAGGATAGAACGATTGATTCTTTTGTGGAATGGATTCAATCCAAAACTGGAGAGAAAAATATCACCACTTCAGACTCTTCTAACTCGAATAAAACCAAAATGGATAATAATAAATTGGGAGGAAGAAAAACAAGAAGACGTAGAAAGTGGTCCAACAAATATAAGCGAAGTATAAATTGCCGCAGACCCAAAGGATTTTCTCAACGACAATATTGCAAATATGGACGAAATCGTAAATCGCGTCTTTAAGTTGTTTTCGTTAAATATATATGGCGTCTTTAAGTTGTTTTCATATATATTATGGATGAGGTATCATATAAAGAAAAATTGATTGTTGGAAAACAAAATAAACAGAAGTCACTTATACTATAAAATGGAACACGTTTTTAGACTTACTGACTTTAATGCTTACAACGAAATAGATCCGTTGAAGGAAAATGAAGAAGAAAACAAATTTGTCGATAAAAACACCTTTATTATTCAAATGTTTGGCATAGATGAACGCGGTAAAAATTATTCCTTGAAAGTCGAAGGATATAAACCGTTCTTTTATGTTATGGTGAATGATACATGGACGATTGGCATGAAAGAACATTTCATTGCTCATCTGCGAGAAAAAATGGGAAATTATTATCGTGATTCTATTACCGATTCGAAAATCATTCGAAGAAAAAAATTATATGGATTTGATAATAAAAAGGAACATAAATATATCTTCATCGAATTTGCCAATATGGGAGCATTCAATAAAGCAAAGAATTTCTGGTATAGCGATTACCAATCTGGACACCAATTATTGAAGGATGGATATGTCTTCTTCAACACAAATATAAAATTATACGAATCAAATATTCCACCTTTACTCCGATCATTTCATATCAAAGACATCAGTCCCTCTGGTTGGATCGCCATTCCCAAGAAAAGGGTCATTGAGAGAAAACATGAATTGAAAATGGTAAATTGTGATTATGATTTAATAACTGATTATAAAAATATTATTCCATTAAATGATAAGGAGACGAGAGTTCCTTATAAGATTATGAGTTTTGATATTGAGGCAAGTAGTAGTCATGGGGACTTTCCCATTCCAATCAAAACATATAAAAAACTGGCGACGAATATTGTGGAATATTTTGAAGATGTTGGCATTGAACAGTTTGATAAAACATCCATTGCGCGCGAACTAACACGTATTATATTGACTGCGTTTGGTTACGACAATGTTCCTAATATTGATTTAGTGTATCCAAAAAAACGACCAGACTCTAAGGAACACGTTTTGTCATTATGTAAAAATTGGTTAGAATGTAGGGTTAGAAGTATTCAAAAAACGTCTGAATTCAATGAAGCGAGTTCGTTAGAATCCGTGTTTGAAAAAATGGCGAAAGAATTTGAGAAAAAGAGTAATAATGACGATAGTGATAATGATAGTGATAGTGATAATGATAATCCGGTTTCATGTGAGGAGGTTTCGAAATATTATAATGCCTCGAAATCCAATGTGAAAGAATATTCAGATAAAAAGGCAACCATTGTCGATATTTTATTGGATAAAAAATATGAACGCGACGGAAAATTAGCAGAACTCAATCTTACCTTAAATTCCATCTTTCCAAAATTAGAAGGTGATAAAGTAACCTTTATTGGTTCTACCTTTATGAAATATGGAGATAAAGACCCCTATTTTAATCATTGTATTGCCTTGAATACATGTACAACTCCATCTTTGGAAAATACAGTCATTGAATCTTACACTACTGAACGCGATGTATTACTCGCTTGGCAAAAATTAGTGCAACGAGAAAAACCTGACATCATTATTGGATATAATATATTTGGATTTGATTATGAATTCATGTTTCGACGTGCAGAAGAAACGGATTGCGTGGAAGAATTCTTAAAGTTATCCAAGAACATCGATGAGATTTGTGGAACAAGAGACAGAGATACAGGTAAATGGAAGATTGAAGAAAGCAGTATTCAAATTGCAAGTGGTCAGCATGATTTACGACTTATCAAAATGAACGGAATTGTGCAAATCGATTTATATAATTTCTATAGAAGAGGCGAGAACTTATCCAGTTATAAATTGGATTATGTAGGTGGTTACTTTATCGGCGATTTCATCAAACATATTCAGCATGACACGGATACTAATCAAAGCATTATTCAAACCAGTAATATGACAGGTCTTCTTCCTGGGAATTATATTCATATTGAAGAAATCGGTCATTCAGTCGATTATTACCTCGATGGTGCTAAATTTATGGTTTCCCATGTCGATAAACTGAATAGCACCTTTACTATTCAAGGTCTCGTATATCCAGATATGTCTAAAAAAATACGTTGGTGTTTAGCAAAGGATGATGTAACCCCTAAAGACATTTTCAGACTATCGAATGGAAGTGCGGATGATAGAGCCATTGTCGCAAAATATTGTATTCAGGATTGTAACCTGGTTCATTATCTATTCAACAAATCCGACATATTAACTGGATATATTGAAATGGCGAAAATTTGTAGTGTGCCGATCAGTTATCTGGTAATGCGCGGTCAAGGAATTAAATTATTAAGTTTGATCTCGTGTGAATGTCGTAAAGTGAAAACCCTTATTCCTGTTATCGAAAAAGGAGATGCAGATGAAGGTTATGAAGGCGCAGATGTATTAGATCCAAAATGTGATTTATATACAGATAATCCGGTTGCATGTAATGATTATGCGTCATTATATCCAAGTTCGATGATTAGTGAAAATCTGTCACACGATAGTAAGGTTTGGACCAAAGAATACGATTTAGCAGGAAATCTCATTGAAGATTGGGGAGAAAAAGATGCAGAGGGTAACTACATCTATGACAATTTACCAGAGTTTGAATATGTTACCATTGAATATGATACTTACCGTTATTTTAAGAAACATCCGAAAGCATCCTCACAAAAAATCAAATGCGGTCGAAAAATATGTCGATTCGTTCAATTTCCAAACGGTGAATCTGCGATTATTCCATCTGTTCTGAAAAAATTGTTGAAAGCAAGAAAAGATACCAGAACCACTCAAAAAAAGGTGGATAAAGAGGATTTCATGTGGGGCGTGTTAGAGCAGAGACAATTAGGTTGTAAGGTATCCGCCAACTCAATTTACGGTGGTTGTGGTGCAAAAACGAGTTCCTTTTATGAAAAGGATATTGCTGCATGTACTACTGCTATGGGACGTAAACTACTCACTTATGGAAAACGAATAGTGGAAGAATGTTACAAGAATAAAATATGTGAAACCAAAAATCATGGATTAGTATTGACAAATGCTGAATACATATATGGAGACAGTGTTGCAAATTATACACCTATCTATATTAAATGTGATAATGTTATTGAAATCATTACAATTGATGAACTTGCAAATAAATATGGAAATAATCATTGGATAAAATGTTCAGAACCAGGCAAACAAGATAAAGAATTTTGTGAATTGACTAATATTGAAACGTGGACTGAAAATGGATGGACAAAATTATATCGTGTTATTCGACATGAATTAGCATCACATAAAAAAATGATGAGAATATTAACTCATACTGGATTAGTTGATGTAACAGATGATCATTCTCTTGTTAAAAGTGATGGAACCGAAATAAAACCAAATGAAGTAACTATTGGTTGTGAATTGTTGCATAATAAATTGCGTGAATTGTCGCTCAATCATTTAAACCCTGGTAAAGAATTGTATAGCATGCATTTTAATAATATGTTAGAAGCATCTCAGTATGTAAATTATTTAAATCACATTAAATATAGTGATTATTATATTGCGACAGATCATGATTTATCCATTAGAGTTCATGTTGGATTAAAAAGATATGGAAGTCAGACTTGTGTTATAAAGAAGACAGAAATTGAATATTCTGGATATGTTTATGATTTAACAACTGAAAATCATCATTTTGCAGCAGGCGTTGGAAATGTAATTGTTCATAATACGGATTCAGTATTTTATACCTTTAATTTAAAGGATTTAAACGGTAATCCTATTCGTGGAAAAGACGCATTGGAAATCACGATTGAATTGGCACAAGAAGTGGGTGAAATTGCTGCCAAGTTTTTAAAGTCGCCACACGATTTTGAATACGAGAAAACATTCATGCCATTCTGTTTATTATCCAAAAAACGATATGTTGGTATGTTATATGAAACTGATCCAACTAAATGTAAGCGTAAAGAAATGGGTATTGTATTGAAACGACGTGATAATGCTCCTATTGTCAAAGATATTTACGGTGGCATCATTGACATCTTGATGAAAACTCAAAATCTTCAAGACGCCATCCAATTCTTGCGGTCCTGCTTGCAAAACATTGTCGATGAAAAGTATCCTATTGAAAAATTAGTGATTACTAAATCATTGCGTTCAGGTTATAAAAATCCTAAATCGATTGCTCATAAAGTGCTCGCGGATCGAATTACTGCGAGAGATCCAGGAAACAAACCATGTCCTGGCGATAGAATTCCATTTGCTTATATTTGCGTTCCTGGCAAAAAAGTATTGCAAGGAAATAAAATAGAGACACCGACATATATTCAAGAGAATAAACTCAAACTGGATTATTCCTTTTATATCACGAATCAAATTATGAAACCGGTGCAGCAATTATTTGCATTAGTCATTGAAAAAATCTGGACGATTCAAAACAAACATGTAAAAATATTGAAATTCCAAAAAGAAGTGAATAAACTGAGAAATGAATTGATAACTAAATGTGACTCAGAAGAAGAAGTTAAAGAACAATTTAGTGATAAAGTGGAGAAAATGAAATGTAAGGAAATCAAAATGTTATTATTTGACGAATATTTAAGAGAGACCAATAATGAAAAGGAAGGCGTTCAAAGTGTAACAAAATTCTTTGCCAAAAAATAATGTCAATATATCTGAAATATATAATATTATCATAATATATGAAATCCAGAAGACGCATTCATAAAAAGCATTCTAATAAGCATTCCAAAAAAAACCACCATAAAAAGCCTTCTAAAACCAGAAGACATTTAAGAGGTGGATTTCTTTCTTTTTTGAAATCATCCAACCCTTCCTCGCCAGATTGTGACGTTAATAATTTATCTTCCTTATCCAAAGACATGGGAGATGGTCAAGATCCAGTGCAAAAAATGCATGCAAATTATCAAAAATGTTGTCCTAAAAAATTTGGAATGAAGAATTCTTCCCCTTATTGCAAACAACTTAAATCGAACTTTGATACATTCGTTCAATATAAACAAGATATAGATGGATATTATGGAGATGAAACTAATGTTGCCAAAATTAAGGAGACCATGAATCCAACCCAAACCACAAGTTCGAAACCATGGTATAAATTTTGGGGAGGCAAAAAATCAAGAAGACGTTAATTCATTTTTTTATTCAAAGATCATTTACTTATTCTCCAATACCCAAAATAACGAATATAACCAAGTTCCAACTAATAACCACATATTATCAACAATGCTTGCTGCGTTATATACGATCCATCTGAGTCCTTGACAATGCGGAGTGGATATCATAAAGGGCGACATGAAAAATCCAACCATTGTATTAGGGACACAAAAAGATACATACAAATGTGCCGAAAAATAATGCAAACAAATCCACAATACATAAATGCTGGAACATTTCAAAAAGGTGGATATCCATTTTATGAAGAAGATATACATATTCATAAAAAAAGTATACATATTCTCTATATGGTCGTTTTTGACTTTGCGTAATTCAATATCATTTTGTTCTCGTCTAACATCTTCTTCATTCATGCTTATCATATCATCATTATGAGAAATTTCTGGATGCATGTCGTTACATTTATATACAAGCAATATCTTTATATCTTTTATACATATATTGTTTTTTCTGTTCATCATTTTTTTTATTATCGATTACATTCTTCTAAGTAAAGGTGTTAATAACTCGCTTGCAAACATTATATCTTCTGCACCAATAGAATTGCCAGAAGCATCGACTGTTCTATGATTATTATCATGATCCACGCTGTTCATTCTACTAATGGGTTGGTTGGGTCTTGTTCCAATCGATGGATTGGCATTTGGATTGGCATTTGTTGGAGTTCGATAATTGCGAATATCATACCGACAAACTGGACATCTGCAATTGGTTCGAAACCAATTCATTAAATTATCTGGATAAAAGGTGTGACCACATTGTCGAATCACCATAACAATATCATTATCATGAAAATCTTCCAGAGAGATGGGACATTGTGTATTAATAGGTCTGGCAATATCACTATATCTAACACGTCTTGTTGCGGTTTCTATTTCTGCTTGACTGGGATACATTTCAATAGGTTCCACAAATGCAGATGATCGCATAAGTGAATTCAGTAATTCATTGATATAGGAAGTATTATGGGTTGGAATGGTGAATTCGATTAATGGGGTTTGTGAATGCAATAAAGTATTTGAAAAAGTTCGATTCATATATCTGGATTCTCTATCTCTATCTCTTTCTCTATCTCTATCTTGCGAAAGTCTAATATCACGACGTTGCGCTCTATTTGTTCTATTGCCACGAATATATTGAGTTAAAATGGATCGAATTTGGTTATTCGAAGCAGTCAATTGTTGAATGGTATCTGTTAAAGAGTGTAACGTTCGAACATTATCATGATACATAGTTGTTAACATACTGATCAGAACATCACTATTACCTTCACTTTCATAGTCCATTATTTATAATATATATTATAATATCTGTTTAAATATAAAATCCGTATGAATAATTAATTCATGAATATACAAAAATACGAACATAAAGGATTAAGTGGATTGGCAAATTTGGGAAATACGTGTTTCATCAATGCGACCCTTCAAGTTCTCTCACATACCTATGAATTAAACGAATTCTTACAAACGAAAACCTATCAACCCAAACTCAATAACATATGTGACTCTGCAATGTTGATAGAATGGGATTCATTAAGAGACCTATTATGGAGAGAAAATTGTGTTGTTTCGCCCAATAAATTCATCCAAACACTGCATAAAGTGGCACATATTAAAAAACGAGAATTATTCACTGGATTTGAACAGAATGATGCATCTGAGTTTTTATTGTTTTTGATAGACTGTTTTCATAACGCTCTCTCGAGAGAAATTAATATCCATATATCTGGTTCGCCGCAAAATGAAATGGACCAGTTAGCAGTCAAATGTTTCGAGATGATCAAACAATATTATTCCAAAGACTATTCTGAAATATGGAATTTGTTTTATGGGGTGCACGTTTCAGAGATTTCAAAGAAATCCGATAACTCGGTTCTCTCTATTCAACCGGAACCTTTTTTCATTATAAACTTACCCATTCCGCCTGAACATAAATCTCCGTCATTGATTGATTGTTTTGACTGTTATGTGAAAGGAGAAACCATTGAACAATTTCAACATGATTCAATAGATACTCCTGTAGACATCTGTAAAAAAATCATGTTTTGGTCTTTTCCCACCATTTTAGTGATCGATTTGAAACGGTTCAATGGTGGACTGAAAAAAAACCAGAACCAAGTTCATTTTCCAATGGACGATTTAGATTTATCGCCTTATGTAATCGGATATAACAAACAGCATTTTAAATATGAATTATATGGCGTATGCAATCATAGCGGAGGATTATTAGGGGGACATTATACATCCTTTATCAAAAATGCAAATGGAAAATGGTACCATTGCAATGACACATCGGTTACAGAAGTGCAATCTATTGATTCGATTGTTTCGCCGAAAGCGTATGTATTATTTTATCGAAAAAAGAAATTTTAACTATTTATATATATAATAGAATGGAAGCAGTGAATACATCAACCACAACGGATCCAGTCAATATGTATAATTATATGAACGTTTATTTGATGAATCCAATGGTATTTATTATTATCATATTAATCATTGTTTGTTATTATGTATTTTCATCTTCTTTAGGAAGTGGATCAGGAATGGGAATGAGCATGGGATCAAGTTCTTCCAGCGGCGGAATATTTGGCATAATCATGGCGGTCATTTTAGTCGTTCTTATAATGATTAATGCAATACAATACTTTTTTAGTGTGAATGTGACTGCTTATATCCAGGGACTGTTTACACCGAAAACAACCGTTGATATTGTAGTGGATCAAAGTGCTTACCAACCTTCTCCTGTCCCTGAAATCAAGTTTAAGAAACAAGTATTCAATATTCCTGGCAATTATTATTCTTATGATAATGCAAAGGCATTATGTGCCGCATATGGTGCTAAATTAGCAACCTATGACCAAATTGAAAAGGCGTATAATAATGGCGCGGAATGGTGTAATTATGGATGGTCTGCCAACCAATTAGCATTATTTCCAACCCAACAAAAAACATATGATACATTACAATCGACAAAAGGTCATGAAAATGATTGTGGGAGACCAGGAATCAATGGAGGATATATTGCCAATCCAAATGTCAAGTTTGGAGTAAATTGTTATGGGAACAAACCGAAAATAACGAGTGAAGAAGAAGAATTAATGAAAAAGGCATCACCATATCCAGAATCAGCGGAAGATATTGCCTTTCAACAAAAAGTGGATCAAATGAAAGGTCATTTAGACCAAATATTGGTCTCTCCTTTTAATCATAATTCTTGGGGAGAATTATAATAAGATAAATTATAATATATGTATCTTATAATGAAAAAGTGTCAAAAATCTATAAAAAGGCGAAAGAAGGCAAATTCAAAAACAAAAACGAAGAGAAACTCTAAAATAAAAAACAAACTCTTAAACAAAAAAAAATTAAGAGGAGGTGAAACATCTTTTATCACAGACGCAGATCAGTTTGTTGTGAACGAAACATATTTAATTGAATTTCATGACCAAGGAGGACCGGATATATATCATGGTGATATTGTTGCCACTGAATTTGCACCAAGATATAATGGTAGATATACATTCAAAGGCAAAAAAATATTGAAAGAAGATGAAGGTTATTCTGATAGAGAGTATTATGAATTTAATGATAACAATAGATTTGGAATATTACATATCTTTGACGATGAAGTTGAAACATGTGGTGGTTATAAATGTGTGTTTAGAACTTTAGTTGATTATAGTATGGATCCAATTGAATTTGAATCATATCACACAGCGGCGTCATATGTTGATGCATATTATGTTTTTTGCACAATAAAAGTGTTTACCGATCTAATGAATGCATCAAGAGTTGCAAGAAAAAATCCAATCAAATATTTGCCGCTTGATGTAGAGAGAAATATTCAATCTTTTTTAGTGGAAAATACTGTTCTAGAATAAACTTTGATTTGAATAAGTGGAATGTGGTGTATGCAATAAATGTTTTTTGGTCGATATGGCGATATAAAATTCAATATACGAATATAATAATACACAATAAATCATTGTCTTCATAATAGCATACGCCATTCGTTTTCCATACTGAAAGATAATATATACCGTATGCATGGAAAAGATTGATTCATGATTATGATAGTCATATTGTATGACTATGGTTCTACAGATAGGACATTTCTTATGTGCATTATTCCATTGTTGAAAACATTTTTGGTGGATGAATCCGTCGCAAGTGCATGTTTTCGACTGTAAGCATTGACTTAATTTCATAGGTCTGATTTCTAAAGTTGTATCAAATTCATAGCAGACAAAACATATGTCGCTTATATTAGATAAATCTTCATCATTATAATGGTCACATACTCTATAAATCATTATATATAGATTTGATATTTATATATAATGCAATACACAACAATTCTCCTCTCGAAAATCCGAAATATCGAAAATGCGAAATTTATTTGGCACGTTTGGTTCTGGTTGATTTACTGGCTTTATTTCGTCGTGTCGTCTTCTTTTTAAATAGTTTGGTTTTACCGTCGTGTTCTTTAACCAGATTTAATAATGTTTCGTGTAAGTCATCATCAATTACATCATCATCGTCGTCACTATCAGTATCGTGATCTTTATATTTGCCACCAACAATGCGATTGTTATATGATAGTGCCCAATTAGGAACCACTAAATGTTGAAAGAGGTCAGACACTTTCTCTCCAGTTCCGCCGAATTGTTCTTGATTGATAGTCATAATAGGCGACATTCCTGCTTTCATCATGATGGACTTTACATTAAATCCTCCTGAATAAATCCCTTCTTTTTCATTGCTATTAAATACCAATTCATCTGCTCCTATATAATGTAAATCACTCATATAAAGTATACATATTTAAATTTGAAAAAGAAAACTTATTCACTTTTCAAGAAAAGCGTTTGATTTCCGGAACAGTTTTAATTGCACGCTTTTGTTTCAGGTGTTCCATAATCATTTTCACTTTGGTTTCATCCTTGATGATCTCTCCGAGTGATTTTTCTAAATATTTAAACGTCAATGGTTCTGGCACCCTTGTTTCTGTGAATTTAAGTTTGTCATTGTTTATTTGGATAGTGGATTGTGCCATATTATTATTTTTTGCATAAGTTGTTAGCGACGTTTCGAGAGAATTTCTTTGTTCTCTCAATTGTTTGGTTTGTTCATTCAATTGTTTCAATTGATTATCTATTTGAACCCATTGTTGTACTTTGGTTTCGAAACTCATAATTAAGTATTTGAAATGTCTTTTTAAATACTTATTCACATAATCATATTACACCGACCGGAAAGAAAAATGAGACAAAAACTACTTAAAGACATTTTATAAATTAACCTAACGGAGGAGAACCTATATTTTTTGCTATGCCTTTTCAAGCATTAGGGGTAAAAAGTTTAGTGG
>Ga0194119_10001525_pt1 | contig 41866 bp, 36 predicted proteins | sample TA2MahC100mmetaG_FD_148620 | JGI IMG/M metagenome (GOLD analysis project Ga0194119, IMG submission 148620) | Freshwater microbial communities from Lake Tanganyika, Tanzania - TA2015018 Mahale Deep Cast 100m | ecosystem: Environmental > Aquatic > Freshwater > Lake | place: Tanzania: Lake... | reverse complement strand
TGAGACCACAAACCCGCACGGAGAGGCTCTCTTTCTTCAACAAAGCGATGGTTTAAGACTGAAGCGTCACCGAAGCGACGGACCATCTCAACCTATGTCACCGGATATCCGGCCTCGACAAGAGTTCTGGTCCGTACCGTGAAGCGCCAACCCTGGCAAATCAGTGGTGGCAAAGGACCGAAGTCACTGTCGAATGGACAAGGGTAGCTCAAAAACAGTAGATGTCAAGCCGAAAGTGGCTTATTCGGGCCAGAATCCATGTTTTGGCCCGCTGAAGCGGCGCCACAGACTCCATCCCTGCAGGGCTCAGTCGGCTTTACGCCTTGGCGGCCAACTTTCGGGTGTACACAAACTTGCGCCGAAGCGGCTTCACAACCAGCCCTGAACGAATCGCCCGCGTGCTTGCAAGGACTCGAACTGGGCGACCGTCCACGACAGCTTTCACACGCTGAAGATTCGGCTTAAACGTGCGCTTGGTCACGCTTGTCGTCTTGATGCCGACTCCACCGAGATACTTCGCCTTACCTCGACGAGTCATGCGGTTTCCGGAAGTCGTTCGGGCACCAGTGAAGTGGCAGCGTCGTGGCATAGTGGGTCCTTGAAGGGGAGCCCAATAGGGTAGTCGCCATGGACGGTCGGCGCAAGCGGTTTCTGCACTCAAGCGGCCCGAACGGATGATGGGACGCTCAAAGGGTCTCTGTGACTAAACAGCCGAAGAGAGCCCAGCCGCCTCCAAGACGCGCTGCAGCCCGAGCGCATCCGCGTCCGAGAAAGCGCCTAGGAGATGGCTATCGGCATCGAGAACGCCCCAGGCTGCACCATCAGGGCGCAAGCATGGCACCACAAGTTCGCTTTGATCAAGTGGGTCGCAGGCGATGTACCCCTCACCAAGATCTCGCACATCACGGACCACAAGCGCCTTGCAGCCGATCAGACACTGACCGCACGCACCATGAAGTCCGATCGGACTGCACGCGGGTTTGTCCCGGCGAGCGCGCAAAATCATCTGCGGTTGACCAGACGGATCCGCTTCGTAGAAGCCGATCCAGGACACGCCCAGTGGATGGAGAGTCTCCCAGAGAAGATCGATCAACATTTGCATGATGCGATCGCGCGCCTCTGGAGCCCCCGACGATCGATGTGCCATCTGCGCAGCGGCGCGCGCAATCTCATCCCACGGTGCGGCTGGCGTCATGTGCAGTCTCGCGCAGCGCCACGAGCGGCGATCAGGCACTCTCGCGAACGCGCTGCCGAATCGTCTCTGGGCTCAATCGCCCCGATCGCACCGCAGCTTCATCGACGCGGTACGACACATTCGAGTTGTCGAGATCGGGCAATTGGTACATGAGGTCGGTCATCAATTCATCCATGACGGAACGCAGACCGCGCGCCCCTGTCTCACGCGCGAGCGCCTTGTCGGCGATCGCTTCCAGTGCACCCTGTGTGAACTCAAGTGAAGTGCCTTCAAGTCCAAAGAGGTGTTGGTACTGTTTGGCAAGTGCATTCCGCGGCTCGGTCAGGATCTGAATCATCGCCGCGCGGCTGAGCGGCATGAGCGCGCAGGTGACGGGCAATCGCCCGATCAGTTCTGGAATGAGTCCAAAGTCAAGCAGATCTTCCGGCTGAATCTGCGCGAGCATGTCGCTGTCATCTTCCGACTTGGTTCGCTCGACCTGCGCCTCAACCGCAAAACCGATGCGCTTGCGACCGATGCGTTTCCGAACGATGTCCTCGATGCCCACGAAAGAGCCGCCACAGATGAACAGGATGTGCTGCGTGTTCAATTGGATGTACTGCTGCTCGGGGTGCTTGCGGCCGCCTTGCGGCGGAACATTGGCGACCGTTCCCTCGAGCATCTTCAGCAGCGACTGCTGAACGCCCTCACCGGAGACATCACGGGTGATGGAGACATTTCCATTGGTCTTGCCGATCTTATCGATCTCGTCGATGTAGATGATGCCACGCTGAGCTGACTCGACATCAAAGTCGGCAGCCTGCAGCAACTTGAGGAGGAGGTTCTCGACATCTTCGCCCACGTAGCCCGCTTCGGTGAGGGTTGTGGCATCACCGATCGCAAATGGCACATTCAGAATGCGCGCGAGCGTGCGCGCAAGCAGCGTCTTGCCAGTCCCCGTCGGCCCCACAAGCAGCACATTGCTCTTGTCGAGCTCCACAGGTGCTTCGGCATTATCCGCTTGCGAGAGGCGCTTGTAATGATTGTGAACGGCGACAGCGAGCGATTTCTTCGCACGGTCCTGGTCGATCACATATTGATCGAGGTATTCCTTGATCTGCCGCGGAGAGGGGATCTGCGTGATGGGCGGCGCTCCACCCGAGACGCGCCGCTTCTCCTGCTTGAAAATGTTCTGGCAGAGATCCGTGCAATTGGCGCAGATGAACACGTCATTCGGTCCTTCCACCATCGGTCCCACTTCGCGGCTGGTCTTGCCGCAGAAACTGCACGTCGTGATCTTCCGACCGCGGAAACCTCCGTCGCCCCCTCCGCCGCCGGATCCACCTCCGCCAGATCCCGAAGATCCGCCACCGCGCGTGCCAGAGTCTTCACGCATGTGGGGACGCTTGCCAGGACCAGAAGGGGTGGTGTTCATCGTGATCTTTCAGCAGAAGGAAGAGTGCGCGCGTTCGTGAGAATCAGTGTGACGACCGACGATCATCCAGACTACCGCCGTCTTGTGTCGGCGAAGATGGATCCCGCACTTGTGAAATCATGGCATTTCGTGCAGCCTTGAACTCTGCCTCCGTAATTTCTCCATTCTCCCGAAGTTCACGCAGATCGCCGAGGGTGAAGCCAGGCATCGAATCGTCCGATCGACGAGCCCAGTTGCGCACCAGATAGATGATGATGCCGCCCACAATGACTGCCGCGAGCACCGACAGCAGAGTGGGAAACACATCCTCGGGAACCGCCTGCGGCGCACTCTCCTGGATCAAAGCTGCCAGCATCGTCAGGACTTCTTGCCCTTCGCGCTCGGCGATGCTGCCGTGGCAGGGAGACCGGGTGCGCCGCCCTTCGCAGCATGCTCCTTGTTCCACTCTTCGGCGGGAACATCGGTGATGGTCGCCTTTGCGATGACACGGTCCGCTGCCTTGTGTTCACGGATCTGCAGTGCGATCTCGCCAATGCGTCCGCTCTTCTCAAGCTCGGCGCGCATCGCATCGGGACGCACGCCTCGGCCGCGAGCGATCGCCGCGATGCGACCGTTCACTTCTCCATCGGTGGCTTCGACGCCGAGCGTCTCCGCGAGCCTCGCGAGGAGGAAGAAAAGCTTAAGACGCCGCCGCGTGTCATCCGCCGTGGCACTCCGAATCTCAGCAAGACGCGCTTCCACACGCTCGTTGTCGACGCCACGGTAGAGCATCTCCAGTCGCTGTCGCTCCAGTTCGCGCGCTGCCTGTGCCGCAGAGAGCCGCTGCGGGAGATCAAAATCCACCTTGGCAGCAATCTGCTCAAAGACCTGATCACGAAGCGCACTCCGCTGTTCATCATCGCGGCGCCTCTCGAGCACACCGCGCAGATTCTCCGCAAGCAATTCCTGCGTTTCCACGCCGATGCGAGCAGCGATTTCTTCGCGGGTTGCAGGCGCAATCCGTTCCGCTCCCGTAACCGTGTACTGCACCACGAGGGGTTTCCCGCGAATTTCGGTGATTTCGTGCTGCGGCGGACCCTCCATCTCGATGGTCACTGAGTCGCCAACCTTTCGGCCACCGAGCGTCTTGTCAAGCCCCTCCACCAGCAGTCCCAGAAATGGTCCCTTGCCCGCATCTTCCTTTGCAGGCACCACGGCAAGTGCGTTCTCTGTCTCGAAGAAGACCTTCTCATCGCCCTTGATACGAACGACAGCCTTGCCGACCATGCGGTCGAGCGGCTCAAAGGGTCCTTCGACGGGAGATGGAACGCCAAGCCGATACGAGAGGCGTTCCACTTCCTCATCCACATGCTTGGGCAGAATGTCGAGGACTGGACGACGCAGCGGCATGCCCTCCCATGCAGGCAATTCGAACTCAGGCATGACTTCGACTTCAACCGCGATGATGAAGTCTCGCCCGCGTTCGAGCGATGGCTCGGACGCCCCTTCGGGCAATTCTGGATTGCTGATCGGCCGAATCTTTTCGTCTTGAAGCGCCTGCTGATACGCCGAGGACATCAGTTGCTGCTTCGCTTCTTGCAGGACCGCATCTCCAAAGCGCTTTTCCAGAAGACCGCGCGGCACATGACCCTTTCGAAAACCAGGTACCACCGCCTGCTCGGCGAGTCCAGAGAAAGACTGCTCGATCTGTTGATCGACGCGAGCCTTCGGCACCGTGATTTCGATGCGCTTGAGGGCGGGACCTGCGGCAGAGACTTTGACGGTGTTGGGGGCTTCGGTGGCGGCAGTCATGGACTTCTCAGGAGAAAGGGCGGATGGCAGATGCCAACCGCCGATGCGGATTGGGGGAACAGACGGACGCGAGATCGTACCGCGTCAGGACGCGAACAACAGTTCCGCGTAGCAGGGGATTGGCCAGAGGTCCGCTGAAACGACGCGCTCCAGCGCATCGCATGCTTTTCGGACCTCACCCATGGCGGGGATGACCTCACTGCGGAAATGCTTGACACGCTTCTCGATCGCGCTTTCATCACGACCCAGGGCCGTGCCGAGCGACTCGACAGACTTGCGAAGTGAACTCACCATTCGCACGAGGTCGCCCAACGAAGCTTCGGTGTCGGGGCAGTTGACGCCCGCTTGCTGCGTTGCAGCGACGACATCCGCTACCTCTCCCTGAGCACGAAGCGCGGCCGGCAGGATCTGCGTGTGCACGAGCTGCACCAGTGTGCGCGCTTCGATCTGCACCAGTTTGCAGTACTGCTCCATCTGAATCTCGGCACGCGCGTGGAGTTCGCGCGGGGAGAGCACGCCATAAGAAGCAAAGAGCTTTTGCGCCTTCTTGGTCAGCAGCGCCGGGAGGGCCTCCGCCGTCGATGGGAAGTTGGGAAGCCCACGCTTCGCCGCCTCGGCGTGCCACTCCGCACTGTAGCCGTTGCCATCGAAGCACACGCGACGATGTTCCTTCACAAGGTCCTTCAGCAACGCACGCACCGCCGCTTCGAGTTTTGCGGCAGGCGGGTTCTTGCCCAGCTTCTTCTCGAGTGCAGTTGCGATGAAGTCGAGACTCTCGGCAACCATCGTGTTGAGAACGGTGTTCGGCCACGCCACGGACTGCGACGACCCGACCGCACGGAACTCGAACTTGTTCCCTGTGAACGCAAAGGGACTGGTGCGATTTCTGTCGCTCGAATGACGGGGAATCTGCGGCAGCGTTCGTGCGCCGAGGTCGAGCTCGCCGCCCTTGTTCGAGCGCTTCGCCTCGCCGCGCTCAAGTTGATCAAGGATGTCCGTCAGCATCTCTCCGAGGTAGATCGACATGATCGCGGGCGGCGCCTCGTTCGCGCCGAGTCGGTGATCGTTGTGCGCCGAAGCGATCGATGCACGAAGAATGTCCGCGTGGAGATCGACGGCGCGGATGACCGCGGCGAGGAACACCAGGAACTGCATGTTCGAGTGCGTCTCATCGCGCGGGTCCAGCAGGTTGGAACCCGTATCGGTCGACAGCGACCAGTTGTTGTGCTTGCCCGAGCCGTTGATGCCTGCGAAGGGCTTCTCATGCAGCAGGCACTCGAATCCATGTCGGCGCGCCACGGACCGCAGCACATGCATGACGGTCATCTGGTGATCGACAGCCACATTCGCCCTCTCGAACGTGGGCGCGAGTTCGAACTGGCGCGGCGCCACTTCGTTGTGGCGCGTCTTCACGGGGATGCCGAGTTCAAACAGACGCTCTTCGCACTCGGTCATGAACGCGAGCACGGTCTCGGGGATCGCGCCGAAGTAGTGGTCTTCGAGTTGCTGCCCCTTGGGCGCCTGTGCGCCGATCAGCGTGCGACCGCAGATCAGGAGATCGAGCCGCTCGCGAAAAAGATCTCGGTCGACAAGGAAGTACTCCTGCTCGCAGCCGAGCGTTGAAATGACGTTCGTTGCCTTGGTATCGCCAAGCAGCTTCACCAGTCGAAGTGCGTGCTTCGACACGGCATCGATCGAGCGCAGCAGCGGCGTCTTCTGATCAAGCGCCTCGCCCGTCCACGAGACGAACGCCGTTGGTATGCAGAGCGTCTTGTGTCCATCGGCGCCACGAAGCAGGAACACGGGACTTGTCGCGTCCCATGCGGTGTAGCCACGCGCCTCGTATGTGTCGCGAATGCCGCCGGATGGAAAACTCGACGCATCCGGTTCGCCCTGAATGAGCGCATCACCCGAGAACTTCTCGATCGCACCGCCATCGCCTGTGGGTGAAAGGAATGCATCGTGCTTTTCTGCGGTCGATCCGGTCAGCGGCTGGAACCAGTGGCAGTAGTGCGTCGCGCCATGCTCAAGCGCCCAGTCCTTGATCGCGGACGCCACGGTGTTCGCGATCGAGCGGTCGAGCGGCAGCCCGCTCTGCACCGTGCGCTGGAGGTTCATGAACACTTGAGGAGGAAGTCGCTTCAGCATCACATCGCCGCTGAAGGTGAGCGATCCGAAATAGTCTGACGCGCGGGGAGCGGTGTGCTTGTTCATGAAGGCTGCAGCCGGCTTGCTCATGGCAGTGTCCTTGGCTCTTTCTCTGTTTGGGAATTCCAGACTGGGCGCCTCGGTTCGCGGCACCTCGCCGACAAACCGATCCACCATCATCGGCGAACGACCCGTTTGGCGCAAGTGCCAAACAGGGTCAGTTTCTTGCGGGTTTCTCTGGTGATCCCAATTCGTCCCTGCGTTCCAAGCGCCCGATCCATCCGCGGCGGCGGAAGGCAATCAGACTTCCAATGGCCACCAGCGCCATCGCACCCAGAACCGCGGGATAGCCCCATCGCCACTCCAACTCAGGCATGAACCGGAAATTCATGCCGTAGACCGAGGCGAGAAAGGTCATGGGAATGAAGATGGTGGCGATGACAGTCAGCACCTTCGTGACCTCGCCGATGCGTACATTGACCATGGCGAGCGCGATATCGGAGATTTCGCTTGCCATCATCCGCTCGGAATCCAACTGGTCCGTGAGGCGGATGACATGGTCGAGCGCACTGCGGAGCAGCAGCCGCCGCTCCATGTCAAAGTGCGCCTCCATTGTCATGAGCGCCGTGACCGCATCGCGCATTGGCCACATTGCCGCACGCAAGCGGTGGATATCCCACTTGACCGCTCGCACGAGATTCAGATCAATCGGTCGACGAGCCGTCATGATGTGCTCTTCGATCGCATCAAGCCGATCCCCAACACGCGTCACAAGGGGGAAGTAGCGGTCGATGACGCTGTCAACAATCGCAAAGCACAGTGCAGCTGCCGAGCCCGCATAGACCCCGCTTACATCGTGCGTGAGTTGGCGACGCACCTGCTGCAGACAGTCGCCGCCGGGGCGTTCGCCGATTGTCAGGACGAAGTTGGTGCCGAGAAACAGCGACAACTGCTCCGTCTCCAGATCGCCCGCGGCGGGGTCTGGGGCGGGAAGGAGCGCAAAGAGGACCTGCCCAAAGGGTTCCACCTTCGCGCGGCGCGGCGGGTGCTGCACATCCTCCATCGCAAGCGGATGCAGGGCGAAAATCCGCTTGAGGGCGAGCAGCGTGTCGAGGCTCGGAACGGAGTCGTAGTTGATCCAACAGGCCGTGCCGCGCGCATGGAGCGCCTCCATGGTGGCGATGGTGGGCGTCGCATCGTGCACCCAGTGCGTGCCGTTCCAATGGTGACACTCCACCTTCCCATCCGTTGCATCGACTGCAGGGCGAAGCAATCCAGCGGGCGTACCGATCGGATGATTGAGTTTGCTGCGGCGTCGCCGGCGGTGGTGCTTTGTCATGGAGTCAGGATCCCTCTCGCACGGGCTGCAGGCACTTCCACACGAGGATGGTCACGATCGCTGCGTGTGCAGTCCAGGCGAGCGTGCGGATCCAGTTGGTGGACACGAGCCGCTCATGCGCAGCCGCATCGAATCCCGCGCCGAGCACATGGTGTGCGGGAATGGAAAACACGGCCGTCGCAACCCACGCCACAAGTACGCAGAGGACACCACCCCACACGAGGGGTGCGGGCAAAGCGGAGGGTCGAATCATCAGGAGCGCGACGGAGGTGCCGAGTTCCACCAGCATCAAAGGACCGACAAGCGGGGTGATGCGCGAAACATGACTTGCCTGATAGCGCATGAATGAATCGGTCCCCACGGATGCGAACAATGGATAGTGCACCCACTGCACAGTCCAGATAAGCCCAGCCATTGCCCATGTCGATGCAAAGTTCGCAAGCAACACGAGAAGAGGGATTGGTGAGGCGGGGTCTGGCATGGTCTGGGGTGCTCTCAGGGAATCGGGATGAACTTGACAAGCCCGCTGACGGGACAGACGAGCGCGACGGTGTACGGATGAGCGCGGGACAACGCACCTGGGTTCACCATGCGAGTGCCGTGAACTTGCGTGTCCATGGCCGTGTGCGAATGACCGACGAACAGCCACGGCACGCGCCGTTCAATCGCCGCATCAACCGCGCTCGCGATGTGACCGTGCGTGAATGCGACTCGGACACCGTCGAAATCCAGTTCGCCCGCGGGGTGATGCACCTGAATACCCAGATCCTCTGCATACGAGGTGAGCTCTGCAGGGTCATCGTTGTTCCCAAAGACAACGTGCGCATGGAGTCCTGCGAGTTGGTCGAGGCAACGTGGTGTTTCAAAGTCCCCGCAGTGGATGATGTGGATCGCGCCAGCGCTCAACAGCGTCTCCACAGCGAATTGCGTGCGCTTCGATTCACCGTGGCTGTCCGAAAGGACACCGAGCATCGCAGGTGATTCACCGAGCGCACGGTCGAGGTCCATGGCGGGGGCATGGTAGGAATGTGCCGCGAAGAGCCCCATTTGCCATGAACGACTCGTCCGCCATCGTCACGCGATTCGCGCCAAGCCCATCGGGGCATTTGCATGTGGGTGGCGCACGAACGGCGCTGTTCTGCTGGGCGTTTGCCAAGGGGCGCAGCGGACGGTTCGTGCTTCGCATCGAGGACACGGATCAGAAGCGGTCAAGCGACGCGGCGAGCATCGGATTCGCCAAGGACTTGCACTGGCTGGGAATCTTGTGGGACGAGGGGCCCATCTGGCAGGGGACAGGTGGCGGCGCGCACGGCCCGTATTTCCAGAGCGAACGCCTCGACATCTACAACACGCATCTGCAACGACTCATCGACGCGGGGCATGCCTACTACGCGTTCGAGACAGCGGCGGAACTGGACGCCAAGCGCAAGGCGGCAACCGCGGGTGGACGCGCGTACCGCTACGACCGTGCCGCGCTGCAACTTTCGGCAGCGCAGGTGCAGGAGAAACTTTCCGCAGGAACGCCGGCGGTCATCCGTCTGAAGTGTCCGGGCCACGATGTCACGATCTGCGACGAAGTGCTCGGCGAAGCCACCATTCCCGCCACCGAGATCGACGACTTTGTGATCCGCAAGGCGGATGGCTTCCCGACCTACCACTTCGCCGTGGTGGTGGATGATCAGTTGATGCAGGTCACGCATGTGCTGCGTGCGCAGGAGCACTTCACCAACACGGCGCGGCACATGCTGCTGCAGGATGCGCTCGGATTCCGCCGCCCCGCGTATGCGCACCTGCCGATCATCTGCAATCCCGATGGCAGCAAGATGAGCAAGCGCGACAAGGACAAGGCGCTGCGCAAGGCAGTCGCCGAGCGAGGGCTCTCCGCGCCGCCAGCGGCGACAGTGGACGCCACCGTCTGGAACGCGTGGCTCGGCGACAAGAACATTCAACTCGAACTCGACGCCGCGCAGCGGCTCGCGGACGCAATCGGAGTGACGCTGCCGGAAATCAATGTCGACGACTTCAAGCGCTCGGGCTACTTGCCTGAGGTGATCATCAACTTCCTTGCACTCAATGGCTGGAGCCCGGGCAACGACATCGAGAAGTTCGACCTCGAGTTCCTGCGAACGCACTTCGACCCGAAGCGTGTGGTGAAGACGCCCGCCAAGTTCGATCGCGTGAAGCTGATGTCATTCAACTGCGATGCCATCACGGGCATGACTCCAGAGGATTTTGAACGGCGCGCCGCAGCGCATGGCAACATGTACCACCCCGACTTCATGGCTCGGCTTGGGCCGGCTGGATTCACCATGCTTGCGCGCGCAAGCCAAGAACGCAGCAAGACGCTCGATGACATGTTCCGAGGCAATCGCTTCCTGATGCTTGCGGACGACGACCTTTGTTGGGAGACGAGCAAACAGGTGCAGAAAGCGATGCTCGATGGCTCGCCGTGCGGTGCGGATCACTTGGAGTCGCTGCTGCCGATTCTTGAGGCGCATTCCTCCTGGACCGCGACCGATTTGGAAGCGCTCGTGAAGCCATTCGCAGACGCGCACAGTGGGGGGCAACTCGGAAAGGTGGCGCAGCCGCTGCGCGTGGCGGTTGCCGGCGGAACGGTCTCGCCACCGATCTTCGACACGCTCGCGATCCTCGGACGCGAAAGTTCACTGGCGCGCATTCGCCGCTGCACTGCGCACTTCAAGACCCTGCGTGCAGCCAGTCCGCGCTGAGCCGGTTGTCGGACTGCCGCGCGGCGGTAGACTTCAGAACAACGGACCGTTGGCGCAGTTGGCTAGCGCGCCTCCATGACACGGAGGAGGTCACTGGTTCAAGTCCAGTACGGTCCACTGCCATTGCCGCCCTCCGGCCCAACGGGGGGCGGTGGTGTTTTCAGAGCATCTCGTCGCAGTCACAGGCATTCATGCGAGCCACTCACCCGCGTCGGCGGCGCAATTGGCTCGCGACCGCGCAGCCTGCAAGTTTGTAAAGCACCCGAGCGCCAACGGATCCGTTCCACTCGCCGCCGTGCCGATCGGGAGCCACCTCGCACAGGTCGAACCCCAGTATGCGGCGACCGCTGCGGCTCAGCAGTTCAATCAAATGGCACACCTCGGCAAATGTCAGCCCGCCGGGCACGGGCGTTCCCGTGTCAGGGCAGTACTCAGGCGTCAGTCCATCGATGTCGAAGGAGATGTAAACCTCCTGCGGCAGCGCAGCGATCACATCCCTGCAAACCCGAGTCCATGTGGCGCCGCCAAACTGGCGGTCGCGCAGGCGCTGGTCGTAGATGGTGCGTACGCGTCCTCGCGATTGCCGGACGAAATCGACTTCACGCGAACCCACATCGCGGATTCCGACTTGCACGAGCTTTCTCACCCGCGGCAGCCGCGTCATCACATTGTGAAAGATGCTCGCGTGGCTCCAGGAGAAGCCCTCGAAACGGTCGCGCAAATCCGCGTGTGCGTCGATCTGGAGGATGCCCATGCGAGGATGGCGGCGCGACAGTTCGCTGATCAGCCCAAATGGAGTCGAGTGATCGCCGCCGAGCACCGCGGGAATCGCGCCACGCCCGATGATGCGTGCCGACTCGCGCGCGACGAATGCATTCACCTTCTCACTCGCGGCATTCACGGAAGCCACGGCCTTCGCATGCGATGTGTTGCGCGGGTTGGCGCCACCTGCGCGGATGATCGGCTCGGCCGCGGCGCGTGCGCGGCGCGAGAGTGCAGCGATGTCGCGGGAGATGGGAAGCATGGCGATCCCAGCCTCCCAGATGGGGCCAAACTGGATGTCCTCGAGATCCACCTGCTGACTTGCAGCGAGAACATGCGATGGACCGCGTGCTGTACCCGCGCGGTAACTGGTGGTCGCATCGAATGGCACAGGGATGACGACAACGCGTGCGGTGCTCAGCTCGCAGTCGAGCCCGAACAGTCCATCACCAGTCGCTGCCGCATCGGGATCGAAGGACGACTTGCTCATAGCGGTGGGGAGGATAGGACACGCGCCGCACTCCCTTCCTTTCGCCCGAGCCCTCGTTGTGGGCACCGGCACGGCTATGCCGCAGCGCACTTGGCTGAGGGAGCTGGCTACGAAGCACCGGAGGGGACAGATCCATGTGAAAGCGCCCGCCGCGGATTCCGCAGCGGGCGCTGGTTTTCGAACTTCTGTCGATGGACTTCAGATTGGCATCAGCGGCGGCGACGGCTGACCAGACCAGCCACGCCCAGAAGCGCAATCGCGCCTGGAGCGGGCACCAGCGAGCCGTTCACATCCACCATCAGGCGGCTCGGAGACGATCCCGGCGGGGTGCCGAAGGCGAAGAACGCCTGAAAGGCATTGCTGTTATTGAGGTTGAACGCCCCGAATCCATTGACGGACGCACCCGTTGTCGGGGCGTTCACGACGCGCCATCCATTGGCAGTGCTCGCAGCGTTGGCACCCGTGAATTCAACGCCCATCCACCAGCCGCCCAAGCCAGCGTTCGAGGCGGTCTCCAGGTTCAGGGTGACACCAGACAGCGCGCCAGTGCTGACGAGTTGGGTCACGCTTGCTGCACCGCCGCCGAGCGATGCCGAGGAGTAGATCAGGGTGTTGGCACCGCGGCCAAAGTTAGTACCGTCAAAGGTCATCTCAGCGGCGTAGATGTTGATGCCGACATCAAGCAACGCTCCCGCCGACGCGAGGCGTCGGATGCCGACAACCGCGCTTTCCAAGGCAAGCTGATTTTGGCCTGCACTCACGGCGGTGAAGCAGTTCATGTATGCGATGACATTGGCGCCACCGTTGAAACGGTTGCCCGTTTCAGTGCCGCCGCCGTACACAAGGGCTGCGTCCGAGGCAGAGGCCACAGCAAGTGCGGCAACGAGGGAAGCAAGTGAAGTCTTCATGGGAGGGTTTCCAATCGAGGCTTCTGAACCAACCGCGAACGGGTTCAGCCCCTCACCCCCCTCCAGACGTGTCGAAAGATGCACCGAGTTTTGATGTCTGCAAATAAAAGACAAAAATTATCTCACCAAGTTTTACGACTCGGGCGCGTCAAGCACTCTTTTGCATTTGCGGCAGACTTGCTGCCAGGGGTCAGCGCATGACTTCGTCGCGCAACTCAAGCACAACGCGCGTGTTCGCTCCAGCGGGCTGCTCCGCGGACTCGACCATGGCCACGGCCTGCTCGATCTTCTTGCGAGCATCTGCCTTATCACCCATGCGGGCGGCAATTCTCGCATCGAGCGCGATCGCAACGGCACGCGCGGCGCTTCCCGACGGGAACAGCCTTTCAAGCATCTCGACGGCGGTCTTGCAATCGCTCGCTGCCTTGTCGTATTCGCGCCTGTCATAGCGCACCCATGCACGGCACGCGAACGCACGCGCCGTCGCTTCGTGATCGCCCTCGTGGAGGTTCTGCCGCATTTTGATGGCCCGATCAAGCATGGGCTCTGCGAGGTCCTCGCGGCGGAGTGACTGCTCGACCAGTGCGAGGCTTACAAGTCCAGCCGCAACGGAAGGGTCGTCGCCTTTGTGGATGCGCTCTTTCATGGCGAGTGCCTGTCGGAAGAGGCGTTCGGCCTCGACCGATTCACCAAGACTCTGCTTCACGCTCGCGAGATTGTGCAGGGCATCGGCAACAGCCCAGTGATCACCTGCGTGAAGTGCGCGCTGCATAGCGAGCGCGTCCTCGAGGTTCTTCTTCGCCTCATCCAACTGCCCCAGAGACTGCTGAACCCCGCCGAGGGAGATGAGCGCGGCGGCAATGTCGGGGTGGTCGCCCTTGTGAAGGGCACGGCGAATCTTGAGGGTTTCCTGAAGAACCTTCAGCGCATCCGCATAGTTGCGCTGACGGTCATAGATGTCCGCGACCTTCTGCAGTTCTCGCGCCGTTTGCCAGGCCTTTGGAGCAGTACGAAGCCAGATCGACGCGGCCTCTTCCGCGTGCCGAGCAGCCTCGGGCAACTTCCCCTGCGCAGCGGCAAGTTCCGCCTGAACGCCGATGGCATCGGCGAGAAGCGGCGAGTCGCCTGGACTGATCCGTTTGGCCATGGCAAGCGCTTCGTCCGCGAGCGGTGCTGCCCCCGCAAGGTCGCCCGTGGCGATTCGCGCGCGCGCCGCGTCTGCGATGGCGTCCGCGAGTTCCTCGTGATCGCTTGTGAAACGCCGCCTGCTGTCAACAAGAACATCGTCGAAGAGCTGCTGCGCGAGCACCTCTTCACCACTGTTGAGCAGCACCGTTGCAATCGTCGTCTGAACGAGGGCGCGTGCGGCGGGGTCGTCCGCGAGCGCACCGGACTCCAGCTCATCAACGGCCCCTCGCATCACGCCCACAACCGTGGTGTCGGATGGACCGACCGTCACGGGGGCGAATGGATGAAACGCCGTTTCCATGAACTGACGAACCCTTCGGTAGCGCGTTTCATCCGCGCGTGCCTGCGCCTTTGCCGCGTCCGCCTCGGCACGCGCCGCGTTCGCTTCGGTTCGTGCGCTTTCTGCCTGCACCTTCGCCGCGGCCAACTCCTTGCCGCGCTGTTCCGCCGCATCGAGCGCGTCTGTCAGGGCCTTGCGCTGCTGCGCCATCTCGGCTTGGATCGCAGCCACTTGCGCCGTCAGGCTCGCTTCACGCTTCGCGGACTCGCCAAGGTCGGCTGCGGACTTTGCCAACTGTGCGGACGCATCGGCGATCTTCTTCTCCGCCTCGTTCAGCCGTGCGTTTGTGGCTGTCAACTCAAGTTCCGCGCGCTTCACCCGCTCACTCTGCACCCAGACCAGCACCAAGAGCACAACGAGCCCTGAGACAGTCAGCCCAAAGCCCCACCGCAAAACCCCAGGGCGTGCAAAGAAGGGTGACGGAGTGTTGCTGTGCGCACTGTGCTGCGGACCCGCCATCCTTCTATGCTAGAACGAGCAGTCCATATCGTGCGCCACCAGTTCGCCGCTCGATTGTGCCGCAGTTGGATCAGCGAACGAGCTCGAGTTGACGGCGGACCGCGCGCTGCGCGAGCGGGGGGGCAGCTTTGAGCGCTGAATCGACGAGTGCCCGCTCCCGCTTGAGTTCTGTCAGCAGTTTCAGCAGTTGCGCATCGACATTCTGAAGCCACCGCTTATGGAACTGTTCAAGTTCTTGCCTGTTGAAGCGGCTCATCGGATCATCGAGCCCGCTCTGAGCAACGGCCCATTCCACCAAACGAGCAGGGGAACCATCGAAGCGGTACAGCGCGAGAAGATTTGCCAGCCGCCTTTGGGGTGCGGCAAAGGGATCGAGCGCATCATCGGAAACGGCGACCATGACATCGTCGATCTTCCGCTTCGACACATCCGCCAGCCAACCGCCGCCGTTTGCCATGTCCAGTTGATGAACCGTGGGGCGATCACCCAGCAACTGCTCGGCAGCGGGGGGGTCCACGAGTTCAAGGCCCGCCGCGCTTGCAAGCAGCGCTTTCTCGCCCATCGTTGGAAAACGCACCCAGAGGCGCATGTCGGGCGTACCACCACGTGACAGCGACTCGATGCGTGAGATCGTTCCTGTGCCCCATTCGGGACGAGATGGATGGCGAACGCGGTCGCCCTTCTTGAACACAGTTTGCATCATGCGAGAGTTTGTGGCACCCCAACCGAGAGGACTGTTGCCACGAAATCCGAATAGAGTGTAGCGATGCCAGACACATTTGCGCTCGTTTTTTTTGGTGATTGTGTCGGGCAGCCAGGTCGGCGCGCCCTGAAGGCAGCGCTGCCTGTGGTCCGCGAGCGATTCAAACCCTCCGTGTGGGTGGTCAATGGGGAGAACCTTCGGAGCGGTTCAGGCATTACGCCTGACCAGTTCAAAGACCTGCGCGAGGCTGGCTTCGATGCCGTAACGCTCGGTGATCATGCATTTCGTGAGCCACGAATCGTGCCGCTCCTCGATGCGCCGGCGGAACCGATTTGCCGTCCCGCGAACCTCTCTCCGAAGGGTCCTGGCAAGCGATATGTGCGCATTGCTGCAACCGCTGATCGGCCTCGTGATGTGTATGTCGCCACCGTGCTTGGCCGCGTTTTCATGAGCCTGCCTGCTGATGACCCATTTGCCTGTGTGGACAATCTGCTCGCATCGCTGCCCGAGCGTGAAGCCATCGTGATCATTGAAGCGCACATGGAGACGACCGCCGAGAAGGCCGCACTCGCGCATCACCTCGATGGACGGGTGACTGCAGTGATCGGATCACACACCCATGTGCAAACCGCCGATGCCCGCGTGCTCCCCAAGGGCACTGCCTTCATCACCGACGTCGGTATGTGCGGGCCGTATGCCAGCATCATTGGTCGTGACCCCAAAGGCGTGCTCCGCGCCATGACAACGGGCGTTCACACCCACTATGAAATGGGGGAAGGCGGCGAACGTGCCTGCGGGTGTGTGGTGACCATTGACGCAACGACAGGGCGCGCGCAATCCATCGAACGCGTGGATGTTCCACTCGTCCAAGGTTGAAAGCACGCAAGCGAATTGCGTGCTACCTTTTTGCCCGCGCCGTGCCGCCCCGTTGGGCAGCAGGGCACATGAACCGCACATCACTTCTCTGGAGACCTCGCCATGTCGCTCACTGTCGGATCCAAGGCGCCTGCCTTCACGCTTCCATCCCAACCTGGAACACCTGTCGATGTGGGTGCACTGATCGGCAAGGAGAAACTGGTGCTGCTCTTCATCCCTCTGGCATTCAGCCCGGTATGCACTGTGGAGATGTGTCACTTTCGCGATGCCTGGCAGCAGTGGTCAACGCTCGGCTGCAAAGTTTTTGCAGTCAGCGTGGACTCGCCGTTTACGGTGGCAAAGTTCCGCGAGCTCGAGCGAATCCCATTCCCGGTGCTGAGCGACTTCAACAAGGATGTTGCTCGCCAGTACGGCGCGCTGCACGAAGACCTGATGGGCCTGAAGGGCGTGGCGAAACGCTCCGCGTTCGTCGTGGATGCCAAGGGCACCGTGAAGTATGCGTGGGTGAGCGAAGATCCGCGCGTGCAAGTGGACTTTGCCGCCATTGAAGCTGCCGTGAAGGGCTGCTGATCTCAGCGGCTCGCGTGGGGAGGTGTTCCCCAGCCGCCACCGCCTGGAGTCTCCACTTCGAACGCATCGCCGCTGGCGAGGTGGGAGGCTGTGATACCTGGCACCTCCTCGACCGTTCCGTTGGCGCGAATGATTCGTTGTGCGCCGCGAGCCCCGTCCAGACCGCCGTGGCTGCCGCGAGGCGAGGACTCACGCCGCTGCGAAAGGAATGAAAGATCGACAGGCTCAAGGAAGCGCAGACGACGAATGATCCCATCGCCGCCTCGGTGCAGTCCATCACCGCCGGACCCTCTTCGCAGTTGTAACCGCTCCAGCCGAACGGGATAACGGCGCTCGAGCACCTCGGCGTCGGTGAGCCGAGTATTGCTGATGTGCGTATGAACCGCGCTCGCGCCGCACATCGTTCGGGTCGCGCCCGCCCCGCCCGCAATGGTTTCGTAGAAGCCGAGCGCGGTGCCGCCGAAGAGAAGATTGTTGATCGTTCCCTGGCTGCACGCGGCGATATCCAGCGCTCGCCAGAGTGCATCAACGAGCCGCTGACTTGTTTCTGTTTGTCCGATCGCGCAGGCAGGGCAATGCTCAGGGGATCCTGAGAAATCGGGATGCAGGATGCTGCCCTGCGGCACGGTGATGTCGACTGCATCGAGGAGTGCCTCATGCATTGGGAAAGCCGGTCCGTCACTGCCCATCTGCAGACCCGCAAGAACGCGCACGGTGTACATCACGACCGCCCGCGTGACTGCGAGTGGCGCATTCAGATTGCGCGCATGCTGCGGCGCAGAGCCCGTGAAGTCGATATGCAACCGTGTGCGGCAAGGTGAGCGTTCGACGCGAACACACAGAGGAGACCCATCGTCGAGCCGCTCTTCAGCAGTCACCACATCACTGTGCAGTGCCGCGATCACCCGCTGTGCGGCCTGACGCGAAGCGGATGCGAGCAGCGCGTCCACACGAAGCCAGCAGTCGCTGCCATACGCATCGAGCAGTCCGCCCATTCGATCTGCCGCAAGGGCATTTGCCGCAATCTGCGCTTGGAGGTCCGCCAAGTTGTCCGCAGGCATCCGACTGGGATGCCGTGCCTCGCTCAGCACACGCGCGACACGGTCGAACTGCGAAGTGCCGCCCTCCACAATGCGCATTGGTTCGATCACGACACCCTCATCCGCGAGACAGGTCGCATCGGGTGGCATCGACCCAGGTCGTGTGCCGCCAATCTCCGCATGATGTGCGCGGTTCGCAGCGAAGGCAACGAGCTGTCCACGGTGATGGATCGGCGTGATGACCGTGAGATCAGGCAGGTGCGATCCACCAAAGCGGGGGTGGTTGACGAGCGCGACATCACCTTCACGCAAAGGCAGCGCGCGCGCGACGGCGCGCACACACGGACCAAGCGCGCCGAGGTGGACGGGGATGTGCGGGGCATTGACCACCAGCTGACCTTCCGCCGAAAGAATGCCGCAGGAGAAATCGAGTCTGTCGCGAATGTTGGGCGACACGGCGATTCGGCGAAGCGTTTCCCCCATGTCGAGTGCAATGGCGACGGCTCTGGCGGCTGGTACTTCGTCGCTGCCGAATGACTTCATCCGCGGGGAGGGCGCCTGCTGCGTGCCGCAGAAATCCCCCTTTCGGAGCAGGATTGCTCCGGCGGGATGCACCTGCGATGTCCAGCCGGGCGCCATCCAAACCGAGGCGCCGCTCAGTCGCACGAGACCACGTGCATCGGGCTGCAGGGCGCTCGCGTCGATCGTGACGTGCGGCAGATCCGTCGACCGCCCGACAGCCTCCACGAGCAGCGATTCAACCTCCATACGTTGGGTCGTTGGCGGATCAAACCCGTGGGTGGCTCGGTAAGCATCCCGGAAGGCCTGTGCCAGCACGCACGCGTCTTGCCCTTGTGAAGCGACTGGGTCCACGTGCAGCCCGATGGTCGACTCCTGACCAGGCAGGCGCAGATGCACCACGCAGCGTGCGACCGTTCCATCCGTTCCGTGCGGATCCGTCGATGCCAGAAGCGAGAGCGCCTCATCGCAGGTTCGGCGAATCACGGCACCGATTGGTTCATGACCCTCTGCGTCAAGTGGGCGCAGCAGAACGCGGTGCACCATTTTGGTGGGCGGTGCCGTAAGCGCACCTGCTGCGCACAGAATCCCTGCATCAAGCGGGATGATCACAGTGTTCATGCCAAGTCGCTCGGCCAAAGCACATGCATGCAGGCCACCGCTGCCGCCGAACGAGAGCAGCGCGTGCTGCACAGGATCCATTCCCTGCCGGACCGTGACGCTTCGAAGTGCTCCGGCCATCGTCTCCTCAGCGATGGCAATTGCCTGTTCCAGAAGCGCCGTTTGATCTTGGTTTCTTCCGCTCCTTTCGATCTCGCTCCAAAGCGCGACGGCAGCGTCCTGCGCGGCGGCACGGTCGAGCGGGATGGTGCAGACCGAAGGATCCACTCGGCCAAGCAGGAGATTGCAGTCGGTGATCGTCAGCGGACCGCCGCAACCGTAACTGGCAGGGCCAGGGAACGCACCCGCACTCCGTGGACCAACACGGAGTGCAGTGCCATCCCACCAAACGATCGAACCACCGCCCGCTGCCACACTCTCGACGGCCACGGCCGGAGCACCGAGGATCACATCGCCAATCCGTGTTTCATCCGTGAGTGCCGCACGTCCATCGATGCGCGCGACATCCGCACTGGTCCCGCCCATATCGAGCGTGACGATTCGAGAAAACCCCACGCGTTGCGCGAGCGCTGCGGCCGCGACCACACCTCCCGCGGGACCGGAAAGAAGGCTTTCCCGCGGGCGAAAGTTGGCTGCCGGCGCGATACCACCTGCACTCGTCAACATTCGCACATCAGCACCCTGGGATTGGTCGGTGATGTTGGCGACAAACTGCCCGACGGGACCGGACAGTGCCGCATCCACAACGGCAGCGCGCGCACGAGGCTCGAAGCGGCTCGATGCGCCGACATCCGACGCGCACGAGATCCAGGTCCACCCCATCGTTGCCAGTGCACTTGCCAGCTTGGTCTCGGCAGCGTTGCCATGCCGCTGTGCAGCGGAGCCGTGGAGGAGCGCAATTGCCGCCGCAGCACCCGATGGATGATTCGCTCGCTCCGCGCGACTCCGAAGCTCGGCGATATCGAGGGGGAGCGTCTCTCGGCCATCGGGCGCATGCCGTACTCGAACGCCAACGGCGTTCACCTGAACATGCAATGGTTTCGATGGCGCTGCAGCGAAGATGTCGGTACGGCGCTGGTCACCAATGGCGAGCACATCTTCAATGCCCTCGTTGGTAAAGAGCACAACTGGGGTTGTGCGCCTTTCAAGCAGTGCGTTTGTGCCGCGAGTCGTGCCGATCCGCAGACGACAGTCTTGAAGTGAATCACTGCCGCTGCGCCCGAGTGCGACGCGCAGCGCAAGGATCGGCGCCTCCCACGGCGCGCAGAGATCCACGAGCGAGCCTGCGAGTGGAAGGGGAGTGTCTGCGCCCTGCAACTTCCCACAGTGCACTTCGACATCAGTCTTCCCATCGACACTCTGGCAAAGGCGCGCCGTGATCACCAGCGGCTGCGTTGCACCCGCGGCGTGCCGACCATGTCGATCCACGATGGGCTCGACACGAAATCCGATCAGGAGTGTCGGATCCAGCCTGTACGCGAAAGACAGCTCCAGGCGCAGACATTCATCCGTCACATCCGCAGCAACGACGCGTGCGCGGAGTGCGGAGGTGCTCAGCACTTTGGATCGGCGGACATCACCACCGCTCGAGATGGCGATGCAGTCGGTAAATGTCCCTCCGGAGTCCACGCCCACATCCCACAGAAGCGGTCGCTGCACATGGGACTCGGACATGCATGCGAGCCTATCGCGGTCGGCTAGCCTCCGCGTGAAATGCTGCTCCTGGTGGACATCGCGTTCGCGCTGTTCGCCCTGGTCACCCTGCCGGTCTGGCTGACTGCGCTGTGGTGGAAGGGAAAACTGCGCACAGACTGGCCCGCCCGTCTTGGGCTTCGGCGCCCCGTCGTGTCCTTGGGACCTCGGCGGGCAGGTGTGCCGCGCATTCTGCTGCATGCTGTCTCTGTCGGCGAGGTGCAGGCGATCGCACCGCTCGCTGAACTGCTGCGCGCCGATGCGGAAGTGGTCGTGAGCGTGACGACCGACACGGGGATCACGCGCGCGCGGCAGCGGCTCGGTGACATATCTGTCGTGCGCTTTCCCTTTGATTTCAGCTGGGCGATGCGTGGGCTGCTCGACGCGATTCAGCCGGATGTCGTCGTGCTCGCAGAACTGGAGTTGTGGCCCAACTGTTCGGCCCTCTGTGCTCGCCGCGGTATTCGCATCGGGGTGGTGAACGGACGATTGAGTCCGCGGAGCTTTCGTCGATACATGCGCGTGCGATGGCTGTTGAGTCGGATGTTTGCCCGGCTCTCCTTCGTGGCTGCGCAAGACCGCGCCTATGCCGAGCGCTTTGTGGCCATGGGGGTGGATCCCGCACGAGTGACCGTCACTGGCACGATGAAGTGGGACAGCGCCGTCAGCGGGGGAGTTCAGGGAGCTGATGCACTCGCGGCGGCGCTCGGCATCGACCGAACAAAGCCACTCGTTGTTGCAGGGTCGACCGCACGCGGCGAAGAAGCGCTCTTGCACGCGGCATGTCCGGCTGGCGTCCAACTCTTGTGTGCTCCGCGGAAGCCAGAGTGGTTCGCGCAGGCAGCCGAAGCACTGCCAGGCTGCGTACGCCGGAGTGACCGGCGCGATGGCCGACATGAATACCCTGCGAGTGGGCGCTTCCTGCTCGACACGATCGGTGAACTCCGCGCTGCCTACGCGCTCGCGGATGTGGTGGTGATTGGCCGATCATTCGGCGTTTTGCATGGCTCCGACATGATGGAACCTGCGGCGCTTGGAAAGGCGGTCGTGGTCGGTCCACGGGTTGGGGACTTTCAGGCCACAGCGGACGCGCTCCTCGCCGGTGATGCGATGGTGCAAGTGAACGCCACCGAACTCTCCGCCACACTCAGCTCGCTTTTGGCTGATCCGGCGCGCCGAGCGCAGTTGGCGAAGAATGCCAGCGAAGTGATCGCGCGTGAAAAAGGTGCGACGGCTCGTCATGCGGCGTTGATACGAGCGGCCGCAACCCCTCACGTCCGGAGCGGTGGGCGGTCATGAGTGGCCGGCAGTCGATCGAGGAGTCGGTCATCGCGCGAGCCGTGCAACTCGCCGGATCACCGAGCGCGCGTGCACCGATCGGTGCAGGCGACGATATGGCGCTCGTCAGCGTTGGCACCGCGAAGGTGCTCTTCGCGGTCGATCAGGTCGTGGAGGGCATTCACTTTCGTGCCGGAACGCCCCTCGATCTTGTCGCGCGAAAGGCGGTCGCGCGGAATGTGAGCGATATCGCCGCGATGGGGGGGCTGCCGTCTGCGTGCGTGGCCTCGGCGACGCTCCCGAGCGATATGTCCGCAGCCGATGCACGAGCGCTTGTCGATGCTGTCGCACACTGGGCACAGTCCTTCGACTGCCCGCTCGTGGGTGGCGATACGGCGGTGCATACGGTCGCCAGTGCGCCACTGACGCTGTCTGTGACCGTGCTCGCATCCGTTCGTTCGGATGGGATCATTGCACGACGCAGCGGTGCGTGTGCCGGCGACACGCTGCTGCTTGGCGGCGCAGTTGGCGGATCGTTCGGAGCCGATGGACTGGGGCGGCATCTGCACATCGAACCCCGTGTGTCGCAAGCTCAGCAGTTGATCGATCAACTTGGTGGGAGCGTTCACGCCATGATCGATATCAGCGATGGACTCGGGCGCGATGCGGCGCGTATCGCGCACGCATCCGGCTTGCGGACAGGGCGCTCGCTCCAAGCGCGCCTGCGCGGCGATCAGATCCCGCTTCGCAGTGGTGTGACGCTGAGGCAGGGGCTCTGTGACGGCGAGGATCATGAACTTCTTGCAGCGATTGAGGCGGGCGCACCGATCCCTGCGGGCTGGACTGCCATTGGATCCATCGTGACCCCGCAGCATGGCGACACACGTGGCTGTGTGGTTGATGTGGCAGGTGGTGAACAGGATGCATCCGATCTTGGGTGGACGCATGGGTGATGCGGACAGGATCGATCTTTCAGCACACGTCGAACTCGCCGATGTGAAGGCCACCGAAGCGCTTGGTGTGCGCATCGGCCGCGCGCTGCGTGCAGGTGATCTCGTGACGCTCGACGGTCCGCTTGGCAGTGGCAAGACATGTCTTGTTCGCGGCATCGCACAGGGCATGGGCATCGACCCCACGGTTGTCACGAGCCCATCGTTCGTTCTGATGCAGCGCTATGGTGACGGACCCGTTGGCCTTGTACACGTGGACGCATGGCGCATGCGTGGCGAACAGGATCTCTCCGATCTGGGGCTGGATGAGATCATGGCATCGCGCTGTGATGTGGTAGCCATTGAGTGGCCAAACCGGATCGCATCAGCGCTCCCGCAGTCGTTGGTACGGGTCACGTTCACCACGGGACAACAGGACACTCGGATGGTTCACGTGGAGGATCAGCGAGCACGCGGCGGCGTGCGCGGCGACTGAGGCTTTGCGGGGTGCATCTTCTGCGCCGCGGCTTCAGGGCTGACCGCATAAATCTGGAATCGGTGACCAGCCGGACTCCAGCCGAGTTCCTTGCAGATGCGATTTCGCAGAGCAATGAGTTCCTCACTCTGGAACTCGATCAGCCGCCCAGTCTTCATGCACACCATGTGATCGCGAGGCTGCTTGCCGTAAATCAGTTGAAAGTGCGACTGCTTGGCGTTGAAGAGTGCCTGAACGATGATGCCGGCATCCTGGAGCAGATGGATGGTTCGGTACAGCGTTGCCTTCGACACACGCTGACTTCGCCGACGCAGTTCGAGCAGGAGCTCCTCGGCTTCGAAGACGCCATCACGGGCGATGATCGCGTCGAGCACATCCGCACGTTCGTTCGTGTACTTCAGCCCACGCGACTTGAGGTAGCGGCGGAACACCGAGCACAGGGGTGCCATCGGCTGCTGCGTCAAAGGTGATGAAGGGTCACTCAAAACCATGCGGGGATTCCTCGAGCATTTGCAGTGATACACGGGGGATTCGATGCCCCAAAGGTCCGAGAATGGCTGTTCTGTAAAACGATCTACCGACTGGCGAACTGCGACAACAACCCATCAATGTCCGCGACTTCCGCTGCGTTCTTCATTGCCTCCGCGGTGGCACGCGCCTGCTGCAGCCAACCGACGGCATCTGAGTGCCGGCCCAAACTTGCCGCTGCTTGCCCCGCAGTCTTGAGAGCAACGAGCCGCATGTTTTCTGGGATGGATCCCGCCGAAGCCTGCGCATATGGCAAGGCCGCCTCCAGTGCATCTGCGGTGCGCCCGACCTTCAGATACTGACGAGCGAGCGAGATCGCAGCACCAGCGGCCTGACGGTTCCCCGCGCCATGAATGGCATGAAGTCCGGCCACGGATTCCTCCCAGAGCACGATGGCATCGTCTGGACGGTTCATCTCCGTGGCGTACATGAACGCAAGGTTGTGCAGTGCATTCAACGTGGAGGGGTTGCGATCACCAAGCGCCCGGCGCTTTCGCAGGATGTTGTCGAGATACACCTCTTCGGCCTGATCATGTCGATGCTGCAACTCCAGCACGATGCCCAGATTCCCTTGCACCGTCAGCGTTGTCTTCGCATCGGGGCCAAACTTTGCCTCAAAGCGTGAGAGCAAGTCTCGGTAGATCGCTTCCGCCTCATCCAGGCGCTTGGTGTCTCGAAGGATCCCCGCAAGATTGTTGCGCGCGATCAGCGTGTGCGGATGATTCTCCCCAAGCAGCCGCGACATGTCATCACCGACCGATCGCAGCGCCTCTTCCGATGCACGAGTCTCCCCAAGCGACTTCAAAACAACGGCGAGGCTGTTTCGAGCAAGCAGCGAATCGGGCGCATCGGCTCCAAACACCCTGCTCCGGATGGCAACAGACTCCTCCAGAGTGGTCCGCGCAGCCTCCAAATTGCCAGTGCGCCGCAGCACATCGCCGAGGTTGTCGAGCGATCGGAGGGTGCTCACATGCTCTGCCCCGAGTGCAGCGCGCTTGCGTTCCACGACATCGGCATAGAGTGCCGATGCCTCGTCGGGGCGGCCTTGCTCGTCGCGGAGCCACGCGAGGTTGTGCATCGAGATCAACAGGTGCTCATGTCCCTCGGGCAAGCGACGCCTGCGAACCTCGAGAACCTGCTCGAATATCGGCGCAGCCTCATCGCGCTGCCCGTTCAGCAGGAGTGCGTTGGCAAGCTCGTTCCGTGCCACCAGCAATCGACTGTCCTCTGCATCGCAATGGTCCGCGAGCAACTGTTCATGGACCCGCAGCTGCTGCAGCGCAAGGTCGTACTTCCCAATGGATCGGTACGCAATCCCTGCCACCGAGTGTGCATCTGCTGCTAGTTCCACATCATCAGCGAAGGCGCGGTCAATGTCAGCAACAGCTTCCGCCAGGATGATCTCCATCAGCCGCGTATCCATCCCCTTGGCGGTCTCTGGATCCACGGCAGTCAGCATGGAGGTGTTGAAGTCGTACAGGCGCGTCGCACGCGCAAGCTGACGACGTGCCTCGGACAATCCAACTGCCATCAGAATCACGCCCGTTGCCAGCGCAGCCGTCACCAGAGCCCCCGCTGCCAGCGCAACCTTCTGTCGGCGGGCAAAAAGGCGGACGCGCGTCATCGTTGGCGCCGGCGAAGCATCGACCGGCTGGTGTGCGCGGAGACGGCGAAGATCCTCGGCAAGTGCATGGCACGTCGGATATCGATCATCCACACGTCCCTCCAGGCAACGCAGGATGACCGCATCCAGTTGCCCCTGCACGCGGCGTATCAGCCGCGAGGTGGAACTCTGCCGCCGCTTCGCATACGCATCGGTCTCCGAGGAATTCGTCTGAGCAGCCATGCGAAGTCGAACGCTCGGCGGCATGACCGGCGCCGCAAGCAGCCGCCGAAGGTCAGCCAGCCCTTGCGAACGCAGTACGCGGATGTCACGCGCAGGAAGTCCTGTCACAAGTTGATAGAGCGATAAACCGAGCGAGTAGATGTCTGCTCGCGTATCAAGCACCGCCATTTCATCGCACTGCTCGGGCGCCATCGCATCGAGCGTTCCGATCCATTCATGGGCAGCGCCACTCTGTAGCGCGTCGAGTTGTTCGAAAAGACGCGAGACTCCGAAGTCAATAATCTTGACGTGCGGATTGCCATCGACTTCCTGCACCAAGATGTTTGCCGACTTCAGATCCAGATGAATGATGCCGCGAGCATGCGCATGCTGGACGGCGAGCGCGACCTGCTGCATCACGCGCAACCGATCATCCAGTGAAAGCCGATGTGCATCACACCAATCGAGGAGCGGCTGACCATCCACCCATTCCATCAGCAGATATGGACGCCCGTCCTCCATCTCCCCTGCGGAAAACACCTGTGCGATGTTCGGATGGTTCAACTGCGCCAACAGTCGACCCTCCGATACAAATCGTGCTCGGACGGATTCGCTCGGGAGCCCTGACCGCAACACCTTGACTGCCACCTTGCGAATAAGTGTCCCCTGCTGCTCACAAAGCCAAACCGAGCCGAATCCACCCGATGCAATCAGTCGTTCAGGCTTGACGCCGGCGAGCAAAGGCGGACGCTGGTCCACACGGTCGGCGCCGCCGCCCCACAGATTCTGACTGAGTACCCCGCTCATATTCATTTACACGCGCGAAGAGTCGATCTGCATCGCAATCGTTGCTCCGTTTCCAAGTCCAAGGCCGAATGCCGAATGAACGGTCTCAAGCGCGCGCTGTCCTTCGGCGTGATCAATGATGCAACTGATCTTGATTTCGCTGGTCGTGATGTTGTGAATACCAATCCCGGCATCACCGAGCGCGCGGAACATTCGGCTTGCCACACCTGCATGACTCTTCATGCCCACACCGACCACCGATACCTTGGCAAGCCCCACCTCGACTGACATCTCTCCTTCGCCGAGTTCAGTCAGTGTGCGAGCCACGATCTGCTTGGCATCACCAAGATCCTCATGCTCGACCGTGAAAGCAATCATCGTTGCAGCCCCCTGCTCCGTCTGCACAATGTCGTCGACCACGATGTTCGAGTGTGCGAGCGCGGTAAAGAGGCGACCCTGCAGTCCAACGACATTGCGAACCTGTCGGATACTGACCCGCCCCAGTTCGTCCTTCAGCGCGCATCCAACGACGGCAAGTTCTTCCATGGATGAATTCTCCCGTGAAATCATGGTTCCCGAATCAGGCTTCTGGCTGTGCCGCACGTGGATGGGCACGCCGTACTTTTCGCCAAATAGCACCGCGCGTGCATGCATCACACCCGCGCCAAGTGCCGCGAGTTCGAGCATCTCCTCGTAGGAGATCCTCGGCAGTTTGACCGCATGGCGTACAAGTCGCGGATCCGCGGTGTACACACCATCGACATCGGTGAAGATTTCGCAGCACCCTCCCTGCTCGCGCACGCGAAGTGCAGCCGCGATTGCAACGGCGGTGGTATCGCTGCCGCCGCGCCCAAGCGTCGTGACTTCACCCTCTTCACTCGTCCCCTGAAATCCAGCCACCACGGGTATCTCGCCCCGCGACAGCATCCGCTCCAGCCGCCCACACTCGATTCTGGTCACGCGTGCACGACCATGGACCCCATCCGTGCGTAGACCGGCTTGACCACCCGTCAGTGCCCCCGCAGAGCAGCCAAGTTCACGCAGTGCCATTGCCAGAAGAGCAACGCTCACCTGCTCCCCCGTTGCCATCAGCATGTCGAGTTCGCGCCGATCGGGGACGGGGCTGATCCGCTCGGCGAGTTCAATCAAATCATCTGTCGTGCGCCCCATCGCGCTTGCAACGACCACCACATCGAATCCAGCCTTGCGCGCATCTGCGACACGCGCTGCAGCCCGGCGGATGCGCTCAGGATCGGCAACGCTCGTTCCTCCAAACTTCTGGACGATCGTCGGCATGTGCGCCCAATGCTAGAGGGATCCCGCGGACGCACTTTCATCGGCAGCAGCTGCAGCTTCGCGGTCCTTCTGCTGCCGCGTGATTCTCCGCCGATCGCTTTCCTTCAGGATCCGCTTGCGTATGCGAACAGCGGTCGGCGTGATCTCGACCAACTCATCTGCCTCGAGGTACTCAAGCGCCGACTCCAACGTGAGTGGGCGCGGCGCCTTCAGAACAACGGTGGCTTCCTTGTTTGACTCGCGAACATTGGACATCGCCTTCGCCTTCACGACGTTGACATGCAAGTCGTTATCTCTGTTGTGTTCGCCGACGATCATGCCTTCATAGATGACATCCGCATTCGCGACGAACATCACGCCGCGGTCGGACAAGTTCAACAGCGAATAGGTGGTGGCCGTTCCGGCCTCGACCGCCACCATGACACCATTGGTGCGCTTCCGGGGAGGCATCCGCACCGGTCGGTAATCACAGAACGAGTGGTGCATCACGGCCTCTCCGCCCGTGGCATTCAAAATCCTGTTTCGAAGTCCGATCAAACCTCTCGCAGGAATATCCGCCTCGATGTGAGCACGCGAACCGCGCATATCCACCTTGGTCACCTCCGCGCCACGCTGTCCGATCAACTCCATCGCAGGCCCCATCGCATGCTGTGCGACATCGAGGGCGAGTCGTTCATACGGCTCATGCCGTACACCTCCGATATCGCGCTCGATGACGTTGGGCTTGCCGACTGTCAACTCGAATCCCTCGCGGCGCATCGTCTCCAAAAGAACACCCAGGTGGAGAAGTCCGCGACCGGACACATGAAACTCCTCGGCACCATCGCCGGGTGCCACACGGAGCGCGACATTCGAACGCAGTTCGCGCTCGAGACGCTCGGCGATCTGCCGGCTGGTCACGAACTTGCCTTCGCGCCCGACAAGCGGTCCGTCATTGATTCGAAAGACCATGTGCAATGTCGGCTCATCGACGTGGACGCGCGGCAACGGTTTTGGCGAGTCGGGCTGACAGACGGTGTCGCCGATCTCGATGTCGGTGATGCCCTCGATGAGACACAGATCACCCGCCTCGATCAGATCGGCAGCCGCGCGCGCAAGTCCCTCAAAGCGCTTGATCCCCTGAACCTGCCCCTTGCGCACGGAGCCGTCTGACTTGCAGACGGCGACGGGTCCAGGGCGAAGCGTTCCATCAAACACCCGGCCGATCCCAAGACGCCCGACGTAGTCGTTGGAGTCAAGATTGACGACGAGGAACTGCAGAGCGGCTTTTGGGTCGCCCGTGGGCGGCGGAACATGCTCAGCGATCACAGCGAAAAGATCCTCGACGCCATGCGTTCGATCCTCGCGGTCGCGGCTGGCCCAGCCTTCGCGACCGGAGGCCCAAACGACTGGGAAGTCGAGCGCGTGATCATCGGCACCGAGATCAACGAGCAAGTCGAAGACCTCGTCCACCACCGCATCTGGACGCGCATCCGGTCGATCGCACTTGTTCACCACCAGAATCGGACGCAGGCCAACTTCCAGCGCTTTGGAAAGCACGAAGCGAGTCTGCGGCATCGGTCCCTCCATGGCATCCGCGAGCAGGAGACAGCCGTCTGCCATGCGAAGGACCCGCTCGACTTCGCCGCCAAAGTCCGCGTGGCCCGGCGTGTCGATGATGTTGACACGAATGGCATCTCCCTTGCGAAGACCACGGGTCACGACATGATCGACCGCGCAATTCTTCGAAAGGATGGTGATGCCGCGCTCACGCTCGAGCGGGTTCGAGTCCATGACGCATTCAGCGTCTTGCTCCACCTCGCTCGCAGCACTCGATGAGCGCAGCAGCGCATCGACAAGGGTTGTCTTTCCATGGTCGACATGTGCGATGATGGCGACATTGCGAATAATGGATCGGTCGTATGGCATGGGCGGGTCGGGTAGAGTCTTGCAAGGGTACACAGCATGAGCAAAGACGAAGTGCAATCCACTCATCCCATTTCGGGCACTGAACCGGGCGCCGCAGCCGCGACCGATCGATCATCCAGTCGAGCGGAGAGCGCTCCGTTGACGACCTGGCAGCGACCCTCTTGGCTTCGCATCGTGCTTGCCATTGGAATTGCGCTCGCATCCGATGTGTTTTCATTCCTGACCAGCAGTCTGATCGTCACCTTTCCGGCGGTTTTTGCCGTTGATGCGCTGACAGCGACACTTTTGTGGCTCGCCCTCGGTCGCCCGCTGCTGATCCTGCCGATTCTTGCTGCCGAAGCGATCCCTGGCGTTGGCACCCTGCCCCTATGGACGGTTGCCGTCGTTCTGATTTCCATCTTCGGACGCATTCCAGGACGCGATCCGAGCAAGGCATGGACGGAGGTCTCCGCCCGCCTCACAAACCCATCTGCCGTGCAGACGCCGCCGAGGCAATCGAAGTCCTGAATCCGCGAGAGAGATTGCTCAAAGACCGTACAGCGGGCGAAGCTTGCCTTCGAGGTACTCCAGATACGGCTCGCTGCTCAGAGGCTTCCCTGTGGCACGCGTGCACAACTCAGTTGGCGAGTAGCGGCGCCCATGCGCGTGGACGTTTGTCCGCAGCCACGTCAAGAGCGGGGAAAAGTCTCCCGAAGCGAATCCATCCTCCAAGCCTGGCAGGTCACGCCGAGCCGCCGAGAACAGTTGCGCGCTGTAAAGCGTGCCGAGCGTATAGGTCGGGAAGTAGCCGAACGCGCCCATGCTCCAGTGCACATCCTGCAGGCAGCCGCGCCGATCATCGGGCACTTCGAGCCCGAGATAGTCGCGGTAACGACGGTTCCACTCGGTCGGAAGATCGGCTGGATCAAGTTGACCGCCAATCAGCAGACGCTCCAACTCGAATCGGACCATGACATGCAGGTTGTACGTCGCTTCGTCGGCTTCGACGCGGATGAAGCCAGCCTCAACGATGTTCGCTGCACCGTACAACTCGTCGACCGTGAAGGTGTCAACCGACGACCCGAAGTGCGAAACGAGATGCGGGCGGCACCACTTCCAGAATGGCAGACCCCGACCGACCTGATTCTCCCACAGCCTGCTCTGACTCTCGTGAATCGCCAGCGAAACGGCGGTTCCGAGCGGTGTTCCGATGGCGCTTTCGGGGAGCCCCTGCTCGTACATGCCGTGGCCAGCTTCGTGCATGGTTGACCCCAGGGCGTCGTTGAGGCAGGTCTCGCAGTAGCGCGTCGTCATGCGCACATCGTTGCAGTGGCTGCCACCACAAAATGGATGCGTGCTTGCATCCAGCCGCCCGCGCTCGAAATCGAAGCCGATGGCTTCCGTCACCATGCGAACAAATGCTGTCTGAAGTGGAATGGGCAGTGCAGTCTCGTTGAAACGATTCGAGGGTCCTCGCTTGGCTCCACGCAACTCTGCGATCAGCTTGACAAGTCTTGTGCGCAGCGGCGTGAACACCTCCGTGACCGAAGCCGCCGTGCAGCCCGGCTCGAAGGTGTCTGCAAGAGCGTCCCACGCTTCACCCCCTGCCGGGATTCCCAGACATGCGGCCTTGTCGCGGTTCAACTGCACCAGACGCTTCAACCATGGCAGAAAGTGCGCAAAGTCGCTTGCCTTGCGAGCCTTCGCCCACTCATGCTGCGCCTCACTCGACACCTGCGCCAGCTCGCTGACGAGCGACTCGGGCAATTTGGTTGCCTTGTCGTAGTCGCGGCGAATCTCCCGAACGTTGGCAGCCTCGGCCGAACCACTCTCCATGAATGTGCGGTCCGCCTCACACGCCGCGAGCAGATCGCCTACCTCGCGTGCTGTCGACATTTGATGGTGGATGCGAGCGAGGGCCGCCTGCTGCTTCCCGCGGAGCGCCACGCCACCCGCGGGCATCATGGTCTCCTGATCCCAGCCAAGAATCGCCGACGTGGCCTCGATCAGATGCGCACTGCGACAGCGATCAATCAGTTGCGCGTAGACAGCAGGCGCAGGCGCGGCCCGCGCATCAGAGCGTGAGAGCGTGGTCATACCCGCAGACTTTACTGTCCTGCGGGCTTCCCAGACTCAGCGGACCCACCTTGGGGAGGAACCGGAACGGCACTGGTCGCACCGCTTGCTTTGAGCAAATCAAAAATCTCACGACCCGCTGCGTCCGTTCGGCGCTGAGCCAAGTCCAGCGCAGTCCGCCCAGTTGCATCCTTCGTGGAAAGGTCCGCCTTCGCCTCGATCAGCAGCTTGACCTTTTCGGCGGTGCCGGACATCACGGCGAGTTGCACGGGCGTGTATCCCTGCTTGTTCACAGTGTTCACATCCGCCTTTCGGTTGATGAGCATGCGAACACTTTCAATCTTGCCGCTCCGCACAGCCCGCATCAGGGCGGTGTCTCCAGTTACGCCGTCCTTCACCTCAAGCGGCAGATTTGGATTGCGCTCAAGAAGGATCGCCACGGACTCTGGCTTCCCAATGCCAGCTGCCCAAATGAGCGGTGTCAGACCGTTGACATCTGTGATGGTTGCATCAGCACCATTGTCGAGCAGAATCTTCACGGACTCGCCTGTTCCAAGTCCGCATGCCCAGATCAGCGGTGTGCCGCCGATGGAGTCTCGGTTGGTCAGACTCGCCCCCTTGGCAATCAGGAGTTTCTCCGCATCAATGCTGCCCGTTTCCGCGGCAAGCGTCAGGGGTCCCTTCCCCGTTCGGTCCGAGGAGTTCGGATCCGCCTTTGCCGCAATCAGCAGGTCAATGATTTCCGTGCGATTCTCGCGAGCCGCCCAGTGGAGTGCCGTGCGTCCCGTTCCTGGATCGGTTTCATTGACATTGACGCCCGGCACTGCAAGCAGTTCCTTCACGCGCGGCACGTTGCCCTGCTGCGCAGCCACCACCAGTTCGCTTGCAGGCTGCGTGGTTGCCCGCTGTGTTGGCTCCAAGGGATTCGGACGATCCTGCGCGGTAATCGGGCGCTTGACCATGACGCCGAGCGATGACGCCTTCGGATGATCGGTTGCGATCGTCAGCTTGATCGGCCGCCCCTGATCCTGCCACTTCTGCCAGTCCACCTGCAAAATGTGCTCCTCGGATGCCGCATCACTGAAGGGCTGCGTCACTGGGGGATTCACCGCCGTCACCTTAAACGCCTGCTTATCGACGGCAGCCAAAACGATCTTGCCTGAGTCGGGCTTCGCATTCGCTGGAGTATCAGGCCCATCGATCGCATCTGGCGTCACCGTGATGTACGCCACGACCTGTCCCTCAACCGTGAGAATCACGGGCGCAGCACCGTCGATCTGGAACGTCACCCGTTTGGACATGGTGACACCCTGCTTCGGCCCAGGCTTCAGTGTGATCTCCATCTCGGCGAAACCGCCTGGCGCGATCGGATCCTTCGGAGCATTGGCCGTGGTACAGCCGCAGCCGGGAATGGCTCGAGCGATGGTCACCGGCTTGTCCGTGACATTTCGAATCTTGATGACGCCTGTCTTTGGAATGTCAGCCTGCATTTCACCTAGGTTCAGAACCGGTGGATCAAAAACGATCGGCGGCGGCCCGGATGGAATCTGACCCGCTGCCCCGTCTGCAGGTGCCTTCTGTGCCATGCCATCCTGTGTCGGTGCGAGACTCGGCTGATTCGCAGTCAATTCCTTGGCAGAGGGGCCTGCTTGATTGTTCCGCGACAGAATGCCTGGCGTCGACGACGCAGCGGGCTTCGGAACGGGCACGCCATCCGGCACCGCGGGAGGCGCATCGGGTTTTGCCTGCGGAGCTTGCGCTGTGGCCGAAAGAGTGATGGCGCAAGCGACAAGACCAGCACAGAGTGAGGCCGTGCGATTCGCGATGAAAAATGAAATGGCAGAGTGTGTCATGGTGCTTCGGTTCTGTTGCAGGTGAATCCCACAAAGTGGGTGGAAATAGGCGGAGGATGATACTCGGTCTAGTGTGTTCGGCTGTTCGCAGGTGGATCTTTCGCTGCTCGGCTTGGAATCGTTGAATCGCCAATCTTTTGATGTCAATAACCCGCGGTTCGACCGTACAATCTTCCTCCCATGTCGGAACTCCCCCCCCACCTTGACCGACCGCACATCAGGCAGTTCCACCCCATTGGCGTTGAAAATGACCAGAAGAAGGTCTTTGTGGCGCTCCGCGATCCAGCGAACCTGCGCGGCGATGGACAGTGCCCGGTCGTACCGCCTGAACTGCTCCCGCTCCTCGGAGCATTTCAGGGCGAGAAGAGCCTCCAAGAGATTGGAGAGGTCACGGGGGCACCATCCGATTTCCTTGTGCAACTCGTGAAGGCACTGGATGAGTCGGGACTCCTTTGGGGACCGAACTGCGATCGGCTCGAGCGCGAGGCGATGATGCGCGTGGCAACAGAGGGCGGATTCCGCACTGCCGCAGCGGATGCGGCTGGTACCACGGCTGAGGAGGCAAAGAAAAACATTGGCGAGTGGCTCGCGGCTGCAGAGGATCCTGAACTCGACGGCGAACTTCTGGGCATTGTCACCCCGCATATGGATTATGCGCGAAGCAAGTCGACCTATGCGGCTGCGTACAAGTCGATCGGATTGAGCAAGAAGTGGTCCCGTGTGGTCATTCTTGGTACGAACCACTTTGGCAGTGGCGATGGCATCGTGATGAGTCGTCACGGATTCCTGAGTCCCTTTGGCGCGTTCGCGCCCGACAAGCCCCTCCTCCATGCCCTCGAGGCGAAACTCGGTGATCGGCTCTTCAAGGATGAAGTCGACCTGCTCGGGGAGCACTCGATCAGTATTCAGTTGCCTTGGATTCATGAAGTCTTAGGCCGGGTCCCAGTCGTTGCGGCACTGGTGCCGAGTCCGCTCGTCCCAATGATTGCCGATGATGGGGCTCGCGTCTCGTTCGATGAGTTCGTTCCTGTGCTGAAGGATCTGCTTGGTGATGCCGAAGGCGAGACACTTGTCGTCGCAAGCGCGGACCTGAGCCATGTCGGTCCGCAGTTTGGCGACCAGACGCCGGTGGGTACGGAGATTCGACGCCAAGTCGAGGCATACGACCGTTCACTGCTTTCCACCTATCTCGAGGGGAACATGGAAGCATTCCTGAGCAAGGTCGGACATGATCAAAACCACCAGCGTTGGTGCAGCGTCGGCAATATGACCGCCGCAAAGTTGGCGACAGGCGGACTGCCTGAACTGGTGGAATACAGCCAGTCGCCGGCGGATCTTGACCCACAAGGTGCCGCCCTCGTCACCTGCGCCGCGATGGCGCTTCTGAGGGTTTCAACCGCATGATTGCGGTGGTGCAACGCGCCTCTGAGGCGAGCGTGCGCGTGAAGGACGAAGTGGTCGGCGCAATTGGGCATGGACTGCTTGTGCTGCTCGGGGTCACGCGTGGAGACTCGGAGCGCGACGCGGAATGGATGGCCCGAAAGCTCGCTGCACTTCGCATCTTTTCCGATGCCGATGGAAAGATGAATCTCAGTGTCAAGGATGTTTCAGGTGGCGTTCTGCTGATCAGTCAGTTCACGCTTCTGGGCGATGCATCCAAGGGCAATCGGCCTGGCTTTTCACGGGCGGAAGATCCTGGTGCCGCACGCGTTTTGTATGAGCGCGTCTGCGAGATTGTGGAGGCACGAGGACTCACCGTCGCCCGCGGCCGCTTCGGTGAATCGATGCAGGTCGCGCTTGTGAACAATGGTCCCGTGACAATCCTTCTTGATTCTCGCGAAACACCCGAGCACGGCGGCGAGCGACCTTCGTAGATCACTCGGACGCTCCCGCAGCTCTCCCTTGCGAGATCGGGCAACCCGGTGCACGGATAAAAAAAAGAGCCCGCCGCAGAGTCATCGCGGCAGGGCTCCTCGTGGGGGTTGCTTTCTGAGAAGGCATCAGCCTCAACAAGTCATACGCAGCGGTCGCGTGCAAGTTCGGCAAATGAGTGAAGAATCCTGTGGCATCTCCCCCGCGATTGACGGATGGGTCAGGCGGTTTCAGCGAGCCGATGCATCACGGCCTTGAGGTCAGACCAGACCTGCGCACGGGTTTCGAGGGTGTAGTTGCGGATCAGGTAGGCGGGATGGAAGGTCGGCATCAGGGGAATCGAGACGATCGGACTGCCGGGCGGCGCGACCCACTGAGACCAGGAGCCTCGGAGTTTCATAATCCCCACGTCTGTGTTCATCAGCATCTTGGTGGCAGGTCCACCGAGCGTCATAATGACCCGTGGGCGGATGATCAGCAGCTGTTCCACGAGATATGGGCTGCAGCGCTCGACCTCCAGCGGCAGCGGCGCCCGATTCTCAGGCGGTCGGCTCTTGAGCACATTGGCGATGTAGCAATCCTCGCGCCTCAGTCCGATTGCTTGGATCATCTCGTCCAACTTCCGCCCCGCCTTGCCGACGAAGGGTCGACCGAGTGTGTCCTCGGTTTCACCCGGAGCTTCTCCCACAAACATCAGTCGTGCGCAGGGATCACCCTCGCCGAAGACCGTGCGCTGATGAGCCGTCGCATGGGTGCAGTGCGGGCATTCGCGGTCATGCCTCTCGCGCAGTTCGGCGAGCATTGCAGCGCAGTGTGAACGCCGATCTTCGGGGAGCGACGCGGAGAGCGATGGCGAAACCGGTGAAGAAGGTGGATACCAGTTTCCAAGGGGCACATCCAAGACCCCCATCAGACGGTCGGACTCGACACAGGCACGGTGCGCGGAAACAGCCCCACCATCGGCCTGTCCAGCGGCGTTCTCAGAGCCACTGCGGGTCGGTTGACTCACCGCGTTTCGCGCTGCGCGCCCTTGGCGGCTGGATCATTCAACTGGAACATGGACTGCGTCCGCAGCACGAGGCCACAGTCACTTCGCAGATGCCAACCCTGCACGTGGATTTCCGTACGGAAGCGTTGCAGATCAATCAACGACAGATTCGGCTTGCCCGTTGTGGCGTCATTCCACTGCACGGAGAGTGATCCGTTTTCCTTTGCATGCCCCATCATTTCGCGGTACGTGCCAACGTACAGATGGTCGGCCAGCGTTTCCGTTTGAACCGCCGTCATGAACGTCAGGTTGTCGCCCAAGGTTTCCTCATGCTCATGCTCGCCGGCACACAGCATGTTCTTGGTGAGACCGCGCTCGGGTAGCGCGCTTGGGTTGTCCGTCACAACTTCACAGATACACAACTTCTCCTTCTGGAAACGCACCACCTGTCCACCTCGAAAAATCCAGGCCTCCGCTTCGATCTCGCCGTTCTCCATGCGGCGGCGAGAGTCGATGGCGAAAAACTCAGGGTGCACAGCCTTTCGGTAAAGAAGCAGCGTGTATGCCTGCAAACTTGTGGACTTTGTGGGGGAATTCATGACTCATCCGAGTTTACCGATGCGCACTTCCCATTCAAGGGTTTTGCTCAACATGTGCGGTGGTGCCATGCTTAACCCTCGCCTTTGCAGTGCTTTGTGAATCGGCTTTCGGGCGTGAAAATCCGCCAGTCCATTTGCAAAAAAAGGTGAGGCGGATCTCCTTTCGGAGATCCGCCCCGCGCGCGTGGTCGTAAGCCGAATTCTGTTCCCTTGCGGGCGGCAATCATTTCTCTCTGGACCAGCGTTGCCGCTGGACTCAAAGCACGCGACCCGTCCTCATGCCACGGACAGCGGCTGGCGGAAAAATCCGCCGGAGGACTGCTTGCGCTTGCACGCGGTGGGGTTTGCCGTGCCCTTCTCGTCACCGAGAAGGCGGTGCGCTCTTACCGCACCTTTTCACCCTTACCGAGGCAGAAGCCTCGGCGGTCTGTTTTCTGTGGCACTGTCCCGAGCTTGCGCTGAAGCTGGTGGCCGTTAGCCACCACCGTGTCCTGTCGTGTTCGGACTTTCCTCGCTCGGGGAGATCCCGAGGGCGATTGCCTGACCACGCAGACATCCTAACTCCGCTCAGGGCGCCGTGCGAGAGCCCCGAGCCGGATCTATCGTGGTGGCAGGTGTGCACTTCATGACGAGTGAAACGCGCTCAAACCCTCCAACGGACGCCGCGGATCTCCCTCGGGGTCCTCTGCTTGGCGTCTGGTCGAGAGAAGCGCTCCCGGAGTGGGTTCTCCGCGGGCTTCAGAGGCGCCCGCTTGGATCGGTGCGCATCGGATCGCCGCTGCGTGCCGTCCGAGATTCCCTTGGCGCCGCAAGCGCATCCGCAAGCGATCTGCGCACTTTCTGCGCAGAGCACTCACAGTCGCCCATCTTGCATGTCGGGTTTGGGAACAGTGACGAGGAGAATGCCCTCGCAAGTCACGCGGGTGCGCTCCTGACAACGGAGCCTTGGATGCGGCAGGCAAGCCGTGAGCGGCAGCGCACCGTGGAGATGCCGCTGCCTGGATTCCCAAACGAGGGATCATTCGCGCAAGCCAGCGCGTTCATTGCTCAGGGCATGGCTCCAGAGCTGCTGCATGCGGCCTCCGTTGCGCCGAGCAACTGCGGATCGATCTTGGCACGGCTGCAGGATGTTTCCGCCTTGCTGGTGCAGTGGCTCGGCATGCCGGAGCGAGTCAGCGCAGCAAGCACTGCAGAACGCCTGCACCGCTCCCATGAGTCACAGCCCGACGCGAGTTCACGCCTGTTTCGTTTCTGGGAGGGCTCGATCAGCGCGACCTGTGCATTCACGGATGGAAGAACAGCATCGTTGGCTGCGTCGAATAGGCATTGGCACTGGAAGAGATGTGCCCTTGTCAGCGGATCAGTCGGCGCGATCTTTGTGGACGATCAGCACATGGAATGGCGCAGCCCAACACATGAGGTCCTGGAGACTCCTGCGCCAAACTGCTCGGATGGTGAAGACTCGCTGCCCGCGGCGCTGCTGAATGCAGCATTGAACCCCCCACTCGTGCCTGAATGGACGCCACTGATGCTGCAGCGCGTCCGTGCCGTCATGGAGGCGGTGTGCCTCAGCGCACGGACGGGAGAAGCAGAATCTCCCCAAGCGATGTTGGAAGTGCTGTCGCAGGCATGAGCCCGCGACGAGTGCTCACGCGGCGATGTCTGTCACGCGCACCTGGACCCGCTTTTGCGTGTGTCCCTTGTGGCGTCGGTAACCCTTGCGGCGCGAGTACTTGTTCAGCGTCGTCTTTTCGGAAGTGCTCCCGACGACTTCGGCGGTGACCGTCGCCTTCGCAAGATAGGGCGCGCCAATGCGGGCGGCCGTGCCGTCCTGCGTACCAACCGCGAGCACCTTGTCGAAAGTCACAGTCGTCGATCCCTCGGGGATCTTCCGCAGGTCGACGTCAATGACATCGTCCTTGTGCACCATGATCTGGGTTCCACTGTCTTCGATGATCGCGTACATAGGGTCGAAAAGTCTACATCAGGCCGGGCGTTCCGCCAAGCGGCGCGGCGGATTGGCCAGAAGACGGCGACGCGCCTCCAACATGGTTGATTCCCGCTTGCAGAACGCGAAACGCAGCCATCGACGATCGGCATTCGCAGGCTCATAAAAACTGCTTGCGGGAATGGCAGCAACCCCCGCTTCCACCACAAGCCTGCGTGCGGCGGTCACATCGTCCGGGAACCCGGCTTCCACAGCATCCACCAAGATGAAGTAGGAACCCTCTGGCTCGACGCATTGAAAGCCTGCATCGCTGAGAACCTCGAGCATCATTGTGCGGCGCGCGGTGTACTCCGTATGCAGTTGCCTGAGGTAGGCATCATCGCGGCACACCGTGCTGAGCGCATCTGCGGCGGCACGCTGCAGCGGCGTTGCAGCACAAAATGTCAGAAACTGATGGGCGCAGCGAATGGCTGCCGTGATGGATGGAGGCGCGATCGTCCAACCGATTTTCCATCCCGTCAGTGAAAAGGTTTTGCCAAGACTTCCAAGAATGACCGCTCGCTCACGCACGCCTGGAATCCGAGTGATGGACTGGTGTGGCCGGGCGTAGGTGATTGCGTCATAGACCTCATCAGACAGAATGATGGCATCGTGCCTTTCGGCGAGATCCGCGACGATCGCATACTCGTCATCACCAAACATTCGTCCGGTCGGATTGTGCGGTGAGTTGAGAAGGATCGCCTTGGTTCGGCTTGAAAAGGCAGCTTCCAGATCTGCGCGCCGAATTCGGAAGTCGGGTCCCTCCAACCGAACACGCCGCGCGACACCACCCGCCATCGCCACGCACGCCGCGTAGGAGTCGTACGAGGGATCGAGAAGAACCACTTCATCGCCCGGCGAAAGCATCCCCAACAAACAGGCGGCAATCGCTTCGGTACATCCGGCAGTCACGGTGACCTCGCGCTCAGGATCCGCCTGAAATCCGCAAGTCCGTTGTGCCGCTTCTGCGATCGCACGATTGGTCTCTGGCAGTCCAAAAGCGCGTGCATACTGACCATGCCCATCGGCGATGGCGCGCTGCGCCGCTTCCTTCACAAAGTCTGGACCGTCAAAGTCAGGAAACCCCTGACCGAGATTCACCGCCTTGTGCTCCGTGGCAAGGCGACTCATCGTTGTGAAGATTGACTCGCCAAAGGGGGCGAGCCGTGCGCTTGGTCCGTGCATGCTTTGCTGAGTGGCTGACATCAGGGCAACACCTTTCGCTGGAAGCCTAGGATGCTAAGCGTGGAGCAAGCGCCCGTCGCCAACCCCGCCGTTCCATGCGCGGTGCTGCTGCGGGACGATGCCCTGCTCGCTGTCGAGAAACCCGCGGGGACGGTCACCCTGCCAGGGCTCGGGCATGCAAATGACTCGCTCTTGAACGGCGCGTTCGCAGTCGATGGAAGCGCACTCACCTCGCTCGGGGCGCAGCGCGACTGGGGGCTCCTGCACCGGCTCGACCGCGAGACATCAGGCGTGGTGCTCATTGCCCGAACTGCAGCTGCCTACGACTCGCTGCGCGCGCAGTTCGAGGCGCGTTCCGTTGCCAAGGCATATCTCGCCATCGTGAAGGGAAGGCTGCCGGGAACGCACGGCATATGTCAGGAGCCCCTTGCGGAGGTGCGCCGCGGTGATCTGAAGATCAGCGTTCCACAGCGTGGCGGACTCGCCGCGGTGACCCACTGGCGCGTGGTCGCTGCGGCGAGTGGCAGTGCGCTGGTCGCCTGCGCGATTGAAACGGGACGGCTTCATCAGATCCGCGCGCACCTTGCGTGGCTCGGTGCACCCGTCGAGGGCGACCGGGTGTACCGCGCCCTGCTGCCTCCCAACACGAGCGCAGCGCGCGGAGTTCCGAATGCTCCACCGCTTCTTCTGCATGCGTGGCGCATTGGTTTTCTCCACCCGCTTCAGCGCAAGCGAGTGGATGTTGAGTCGCCACTGCCAGAGACAATCCTCGCCGCCGCGGCGCACTGTGCAGGCGTGGGCAGTAATGCCGCGGGCCGTGCACATCTTGAACAACTGCTCGCGCCCCTGCGCAGTGATTGGTGGGGGAAGCCCGCTGCGACCAACTCGGCCAAGGCATCGCCCCGAAAGAACCGCACATGAGCGGAACGCTCTTGGTCCTTCTTCGCCGCACCTTGATCACCATGCTGGTGCTGATCGCGTGGATCTGCATCGGTCTGGTGGTGCTGTGGAACTGGCCGACTGGGTTCCACACCGTTGTCACTGCCATCGGGCGCAGCGTGTCTGGACTGCGACTCGAGCACATCACTGTGGACGGTCAGACCGTCCCCTTCTTAGCGGGCGGCGGGCAGAACGATCCACTGGAGATGGAACGCGCTCCCGTTCTGCTGCTGCATGGCTGGGGAACGAGCAAGGAAGCCATGATGGGGCAGATGCGCTGGCTGGCGCCGTCGCGCCGCGTTGTGGCGCCCGATCTGCCTGGGTTTGGCGACAACCCTTTCCCGCCGGGTGCCAAGCCGCTCGATGCGGATGGCTACATCCAATGGATCGAGGCGTTCCGTGTCGCCACGAATCTCGGCAGAGTGGATGTCGTCGGCGAATCGATGGGCGGCGCGCTCGCGGCGGCGTATGCGGCGGCGTACCCCAAGTCCGTTCGTCGACTGGTGCTTGAATCGCCCGCCGGGCTGCTGCCCCCGAAGATCAATCCGTTCATGCGGG
>Ga0194119_10001523_pt1 | contig 41884 bp, 29 predicted proteins | sample TA2MahC100mmetaG_FD_148620 | JGI IMG/M metagenome (GOLD analysis project Ga0194119, IMG submission 148620) | Freshwater microbial communities from Lake Tanganyika, Tanzania - TA2015018 Mahale Deep Cast 100m | ecosystem: Environmental > Aquatic > Freshwater > Lake | place: Tanzania: Lake... | reverse complement strand
ACGGGATCTTGGGTGACGTGTGTGTGGATGTTGGCGGCGGCGATGGGCCCCGACGCGTATGGGCAGTTCAGTGTGGGTAACGCCGGATACCGCCGGCATTCGTTCGCCTTGGGCGGAGGCGGCAGCGTTCCGCGCGGAGACCTGCGCGGCCTCGCCACCAGCCCAGCCCTGCGGGTCAACTACGGCTACCGCTTCATGAAGAATTTCCAGGCTGATTTCGGATTCGAAAGCGTCTTTCACGCGGCTTCGGTGCGCGACTTTTATGAGAGTCTGTTCGGCGACCTGCGCATCAAGGATTATCAGTTCTTCGTGCCCATGGGCGGGCGCGCGGTGATTCCGCTGGCCTCCAACCGGGTACAACTTTCCGCTGGCGGCGGCGGCGCCTGGATGACCTACCGCGAGCGCATTCGCCAGCCGTTTGGCAATTCCGACTTTCGGATCGATTGCCCGGTGTGCGCCGCGCGCAGCGGCTGGGGTTACTACGGGCTGGTGGGCGCCAGCTTCGCCTTGGATCGCGCCCAAATGTTCCGCCTCGGCTTCACCACCCGCAGGTATCGGGGTCGCACCGACGGAGACCCTTTGGGGCCGATTCCCGCCGTGCGCACATCCGATCAGTGGCTTTCGACCACGGCGGAGTTCAGTATCCACTTCTGATGAGCGAAACTAGAGGTTCATGCCTCTTACCGCCGAAGCCGGCGTACTCCTTATTCAAATCACCGGACCCGACAAGCCCGGACTCACGCACGCCTTAACCGGGATTCTCGCCGAGCACGGCGTGCGCATTCTGGACATCGGTCAAGCCGTGATCCACAACGCGCTCGCGCTGGGCATCTTGGTGGAGTTGACCTCTGAGCAGCGGTCGTCATCCCTGATGGCGCAGTTGCTGCTGAAGGCGCATGCGCTGAACGTACAGGTGCACTTCAGCGTGTCGTCACCGGATGATTACGCCGCGTGGGTGAACTGGCAATCGCGGCGGCGCTCAGTGGTGACTGTGCTCGGGCCGGCGCTGTACGGCGAGCATCTGGCGGCAGTGGCAGAGGTGATCGCTGGACAACAGCTCAATATCGAGAAGATTGAACGGCTATCGGGCCGGCCCGCACTGAACACCACCACCACGCCTTCCAGCCGCGCGTGTGTAGAGTTCACGGTGAGCGGCGACCCGGCCGACGAGGCGGCCATGCGCGCGGCATTCATGAATCTGACGCACGAACACGAGATCGACATCGCCTTCCAGCGCGATGACATCTATCGCCGCAACCGCCGCGTGGTGGTGTTCGACATGGACTCGACGCTGATTCAAGTGGAAGTCATCGACGAGTTGGCCAAGGAAGCGGGCGTGGGTGACCGCGTGGCGAAAATCACGGCGGCGGCGATGCGCGGGGAGCTCGACTTCCCGTCCGCCTTCCGCGAGCGCGTGCGTCTGCTGAAAGGCCTTCCGGTGGAAGCACTGGACCGTGTCTCCGCGCGCATCCCCATGATGGACGGCGCCGGCCGGTTGATTGCCACGCTGAAGTCGCTGGGCTACAAGACCGGGATTCTGTCGGGCGGATTCACCTACTTCGGGCGGCAAATCCAGGAACGGCTGGGGATCGATTATCTCTACGCGAACGAACTGGAAATCCGCGACGGTGCAGTGACCGGCGAGGTGTCGGGCGAGATTGTGGACGGGCAGGTGAAGGCGCGGCGGCTGCGCGAGATTGCCGAACGCGAAGGCATTGGCCTTGAGCAGTGTATCGCCGTGGGCGACGGGGCGAATGACCTGCCGATGATTGGCCTCGCGGGGCTGGGCATTGCCTTTCACGCCAAGCCCGTGGTGCGCGAGAATGCGCGGCAATCGCTGTCGACGATCGGGCTCGACGGCATCCTGTATCTCATCGGCATTCGCGACCGCGAGGCGGGCTAGCTAGGCAACCACCCTACTTCGGGCGGCAGATCCAGGAGCGGCTGGGGATCGCTATCGCTACGAGAGCGAACTGGAAATCCGCGGCGGCGCAGGTGAGAGGCGAAGTATCGGGCGAGATTTTGGACGGGCAGGTGGCATCCGCCTCGCCGGTCTGGGCATTGCCTTTCAGGCCGAGCCCGTGGTGCGCGAGAATGCGCGGCAATCGGACGCGAGCGTCGGCGATACACTGCTTGATGCCGATGGCGGGCTGCGGCACCCACGGGAAAATCTGGAAAATCTATTCGGTTGTCAACCTAATCCTAACCCGGCGTAGCCGGAACCAAACAGGGCAAACTGATCAAAGTTGGAGCACTTCGCAAAGTGTGTCCGCACTTTCGACCTGACGCTGGAGTCACCCAAGGACCGCGATGCCTATGGCCGGTCGCGATTCGGCCAGTCGATGCTGCTGGCGCGGCGTCTGGTGGAGGCCGGTTGCCGGTTCGTCACCGCCGAGGGCTATGAGCATAGCGAGTGGGACACGCATTTCAAGAACGATGAGATCCTGCGCCGGGATCTGGCTCCGAAACTCGATCAGGCGCTCTCGGTGTTGGTGAACGATCTCGACGAGCGCGGCCTGCTCAAGACGACGGTCGTGGTGGTGATGGGCGAGTTCGGCAGAACGCCGGACATCAATCCCGAGGGCGGGCGCGATCACTGGGCCAACTGCTGGTCATTGCTGATCGGCGGCGGAGGAATCCGCGGCGGTTCCGTCGTGGGGTCGAGCGATGCGACGGCCGGCCACGTGGCAACGCGCATGGTGACGCAGGGCGACTTGTTCGCCACCATCTACAAGGCGCTGGGAATCGACCCGGCGAAGATATACCACGCGCCGGGCGGCCGGCCGGTCTACATCGCCAATTCGATCGGCGACAAGCGGGGTACTCCCGTCCAAGAGCTGCCGTAGGATCACCAGCCGCTTCCAATTACTCCCAGCGGTAGGCGTAGACGATGGCGCCCTTCACCTCGATCATCAGTTTCACTTCCCTGCCCCGCAGTTCCGCCAGGTCCCGGCCGTGCCCCCATCCAACCCGATGCTCGATGCCGTTGGCGAGGGGCTCCATCCGCGAGTCCGCCAATCCGAACCCGGCGAGCTCCTTTCCGTCCGGCGTCAGCACGGCAACTCGAAGGGGAGCGCCTTCGGTTAATTCGGCGTTGATCAGCAGCCCCGGCTTGCGCAGTGTTTGGGGCTTGGTCACGATCAGACCCGGCTCCTTGGCGCGCCAGTTGGCCAGGCCGGCGAAACGATCGCGGCCCAGAGTCATCAAGCCGATCGCCATGGGCACTCCCTTCCGCGGGTTCGTTCTCACGCCCGCACCCGTGTAGTAGATCAGGATCTGGTCACCCCATCGAATCGGCGGATTGTGCGTGGGATAGCTCAGAACCCGATCGAATTCCCCTTCCGAGCCCACGTCGAGAATCGGCGTACCGGGCATGACGCGCTGCCAGCTTGTGCCTTCGGCCTGGCTCACCAACTCGCAGGTGGCCCCGTGTAACTGATCGGGCCAACGTTCGAGAAGCCCGAGGTTCCATCGCCCATAGTTGAATGGCGTGATGCCTCCATGCCATTGCCAGATCTTGCCGTTTTCGCTGTCGGGTCCGTTGTCGAAAATCAGCTCCGGAGGGGACCACCGTTCGAGCGTCTTGCCCACGCGCAGCGCCGCGTTACGTCCGCCGCGGCCGGCCGCGCTTCGTTCGTTGAGCCACCATTGCCCGTTGCGATAGTCCCTAGTGACCATCATGTAGTCGCCGCTCGCGCCATGCGAGATGCGCCGCGGCTTTCGGGCCCAGTGAATCCCGTCGGGGCTGGTGTCCATGTACTGCCCAATGACCTGCCGCGCCTGTTTCATGTCGGCGTCGGTGACATTGGGATAGCGGTCCCGGTAGGCGTAGGCCCACATGCGGTGATCCTGCATGTTGGCGATCAACTTGTACCGGCGGCTGGGGTCCGGGTCGTCGTCATCCCGCACCACCGTTAACCCGTCGAGGTTGTTGATGACGCCGATCGGCCGGCCGTCTTCGTCCAGCGCGGGCAGGCCGAGGTTGCGACGGGCGAGTTCCTCGTCCACCAGATTGCGGCCGTCCGGGGAGCACGTGTAGAACAGGTTGTTGTTCTTGCTGCCACGGAACTCCACCACGCCCAGGTTGGGTTTGGTCCAGTGAATTCCATCGCGGCTCTCGGCGTAGGCGTAGCCGCCCCGGTCCAGTTCGTCCGGTCGCCGCTCGGTGTTGAAAGCGAAGTACCACATCCGGAAGCGGCCATCCGGCTCCACGATTACACTGCCCCAGGCTTGCGCGCGGTCTCCTTCCCAGGGCTTGTCTGCCTGGAGCACGGGCACCGGGTGTTTCCTGGGGCGATTGATCATCCGCTGCAATCCCGTCACGCGTTCGAGTCCGGTGTCATCCACCAGCAGATGCAGGTCCGCATTGGCGTGATTCTGCGTGGGGACGCCACGCCGAATCAGGCGGAACGAATCCATCACGATCGACTGGTCGACTTTGCCGTACGGGTCGTCGCTGCCGGTATGGCCAACCACGTGGATGTTTCCATCGGCGGCCTGAACGCCGCGCGGATAGTAGGAAGTGCCTGGCAGTTCCAACTTGTGCCATGACTTGCCCGCGTCGCCCGTCCAGTGAATTCCGCTGGTGGCCAGATGCAGCACGATCCCCTCGCGAGTAGCCAGCAGGTCCGGGTGTCCGCTGTGGGGAAACGGGGCCGGACCGGCGCTGGAAGGAACCCAGGTGTCTCCCGACTTCTCCAGCATTCCCTGCCAGCGAACTTCTTTCTTAGCGCCGGCAGGAAGGCGGCGGAAAACACAAAGAAGGTTGCCGTTGGGCAGTTCAGCGGCGTCGAACTCCTCGCCTCCCCAGCCTTTGCGATGCTCTTCCGGCACTACCTCGATGGGCCCCGTCCAGGTCCGACCCTTGTCGCTCGAAACGAGCAAGAAGGGACGAACCAGATCGTCATAGCCGTGACGGGTGAGGCTGTTGGCTGGCGCGGAAGCCACGCCACCGAGAACGATCAGCCTCCCATCGCGAAGTTGACGGATGCGTTTCGGCCAGGCGGAATACTTCGCCGGATCCATCAGCACTTCCGGCTTGCCCCATGTTCGAGAGCCATCGGTGGAACGTTCCAGGTAGCCCGTCTTCGGCAATGCGGCATCGTAGGGCAGGTAGAATCCCCAGACGCCACGCAGGATCGTTCCGTCGGTCAAAGCCGTCTGTGCCTCGCCGGTGACCCCGTTCATGCAGGATCGGAAGGGATCGGCGCTGACCTGCATCCAGGTGTTTCCGCCATCGGTGGAGCGGAGATGCACATTGCGCAGATCGAGCCCCGTCATGTCGTAACCGGGTTGGCCGTCCGGAGGCCAGTTCAACTTGCGGCGTACATCGGCCGGGGCCTGTGGCCGGCCTGTCACCGGCCCGGTCGCCTGCGTGAAACTGACCATCAGATCGCCGTCGGGCATGGTCCATGCGCCCACCCAACTGGTGAACCCGGGCATTTGGGGCGAGTGATAAATGGTCCGCCGGCGATGCTCCACCGCGCCGAACTCACTCGCGCTTCCCTGGCCGTGGAACTGCATGAGCAGGAGCGCCGCCAGTGCGGCTCGTTTCAGAAGCCAGGCGTGTAGGGACATCCCGTTAACTCGCGGCACGGGCGATCACTTCGATTTCCTGGACGATGACGGCTTGCCCCGGACCACCGGCCGTCAGCCGCACAGCGAATTCGTTGTCGCCGAAGCGAGCTTCCGGCGCGGAGAACGGCGCTCGATAGCGATAAAACGGAGGCAGCACGCGGCCCTGCTTGGCCGTTTGTCCAGCGGAAACGAATTCTCGCGAGACCTTCCCCGTCGGAATCGCGCGGCCGTTCAGCGAGATCTCCAACTCATTGGCGGTGGACATTCCCGTGACCTTAAACTCCAGTTCCATTGGCATGCGAGGTTCCTCGGCCACTCGGATGCGCGTTGAGCCGGATTGCTTGCCTTCCTCGATCCCGATCAACTGGTAGTTGCTGGCGCCCGTCGGGGCGCCTTTGGGCCAGATCGGATGGAACAGATACCGCCTGTCCCGGGTCCGGATCGACTTCTTTTCCCCAAGGCTGGAAACGTAACCGAGGGCTCGCGGCCATTCGGTCTCCGGAGCGATGTCGGTGCGCCAATGATACTGATAGTTGTAGAGCGAAATTCCGTCGGCGCCGCAGGCGTAGTAGTTGTTGGCAGCGGCGCGATAGCTCTCCGCGGTGTGAACGTGGAAGTCATTTCCGCGGGCGATCCAGGGGTGCAGCGACGGAAAGAGCTTGCACCGGGTCCCCTTCGTGATGGCGGCGAAATCTTCCATGCGGATATTGAAGTCCGTGTGGAAGAAATCGGAGGGGCACAGAAAATCGGTGAGTGCGCGCCGCGCCCACGTTCGCACGTCGTAGCCCAACATCCGGCACTCTTCGAGCGTTTGAGGAACCCGCGCGCCGAGGATCAACCGCCGTCCGCGCTTGCGGCCCACTTCATCGAGAATTCGCCGCATCTCCGCCATGAACCCGTTCAGGATGGGCGCGCTGGCTTCCGCTTCCGATGGCTTGAACATGTGGCACCATCGCATCCAGTCGAGTTCGATGCCGTCCACGTCATAGCGATCGAGGAACTCCTTCGTGAAGTCGAGAACTGCCTGCCGGACTCCTTGGTGCTTGTAGTCCATGCCGCCGGCGATCCCGTCGATCATCCAATCCTGATGCGCGCGCGCCCACACCCCGGACGCCGACCCGCCATGGCGATCATTCATGCGGAGCCCGGCGAGGTACTCGACGCCACGCGAGTGGCATCGCTCGAGCAGGATCTGGATCCAGTCCCCGCCCGCCTGTTCGAGTTCTTTTATGCCGGTCGGCTCACCGTAAGGCTTGAAGTCGAGGGTGTTCTCGCGGTGGAAGCTCCGGAAACCGGGCCCAACCGTGCCGCGCGGCAACGCGAAAACGCACTGGACGACGCAATCGATGTTCGCCTTGGCGTGCTCGTCCGCGATTGCTTCGAGCATGCCCTTGACCGAGTTCGGCTCGGGCGTTTTGCCGCGATGCGCATACGTGAGTTGCAACGCCCACATGTTCATCTGATCCCAGTTGATGATGAGGCGGCGGTCTCTTTTTTTTGCCGCGGCGGGGGCGAGCGCGCTCGCGGCCAGCAAGCTCCTTCGAGTGATCAAAACGAAATCCTTCCGACAAACTCCAGCACACGGCCCGCGGGGGTCCCTTTGGCCGATCCTGTGGCACGCATTCCGTTCGGCGTCGTGATGTCGCTTGCGGGAGTTCCGAGGCTCAGCCAGTTGAACGTGGTCTGGCTCTGGATGCCGATGCGCAATCGCATCCGCTCGAGGAAGCGGACTTCCTTGAACAAGCTGCTGTTCCAGAATTTGTTGTTCGCGCCCACGATAATACCGCGACCGGAGTTTCCAAAGCGTCCGGAGTTCACCGCCGGAATGGCGAAGCAGCTCAAATTGGCGACGACGTTCCGGAAGTTCTTCGGACCATCGATATTGCCGTCGCAGATGCGGTCCGGCACGCCAGTCACGATTCCCGTGCCGCTGATGTCGCGTCCACTAAAGGAAGGCGTCGCCCAATCGCCGGTCCGAAACTCGAACGAGTTGGCGGTGGACCAGCCCCCCACAATCGCGTCCAAGGCCTTGGGCGCGTTGGAGAGCAACGCGCGTCCGCGCCCGAACGGAAACTCCAGCACGAATGTGCCCTTGACTGAGTGCTTGACGACGGATTCCTGCGGGCCTTTCTCGCGGAAGAACGGGTTGCGAATCACTGGCCCGAGATCGGATCCGGAATCCTCGACATCGTTGAGGCAGTTGGTCCAGATCCATCCACCTTCGAACTGGAAACCGCGCGAGAAGCGCCGGTAGAGCATTGTCTCCATCGAATGGTAGCTCTGGTTGCCGCCGTTCTCGTACCAGTTGATGACGTTGAAGAGCGGGTATGGACGGCGGCTTTGCGTGAACGGAGTGGTGCTCGGCAACGGTACATTGATGTTCCGGCCGAACATGAGGTTCGTCACCTTCGAGCCCAGATAGCTCATGCTGACGCGTGTATCCTTCATCACCTGCTGATCCACGGTCAGACTCCACTGCGCGGTGTAGGGGATCCGGCTGGCGTCTGGATTGATGGCGCTGAACGAGATCGATCCGGGCGCGGCGACCGCCGGTCCGCTCGGCGCAGCCGGAACCGCGCGCGGGAACTGGAACAGGAACTGCTGCGTTTGTGCGTTGTACTCGTTGCGGAACGTCTGCGCCAGTGAGAATGGACCTTCGGTGAAAGGAGTCAGCGAGTCAAAGCTGAGGCCCGTTCGATAGACTCCGAATCCGGCGCGAGCTACGGTCTTGCCGCCGAAGGGCCGGTAGGCAAGCCCGAACCGGGGCGCGAGGTTCATGCGCGACAGCCGCCGGAGCTTCGATGGATAGTTGGCTTGATCGGCCGTGACGAGAGGGATGTTGGAGGGCCAGCGCGGATTCACGCTTGCGCGGATCGAGCTATCCGGCAGTACAACCGATCCGGTGCGCGGGTCGAAGTTGAAGTAGAGCCCGTGGCCGTCGTTCGGCACGGTCCAAACATCGTTCCGCAGCCCGTAGGTAAAGGTTAGCTTCGGCGAGATGTTCCACTTGTCCTGGATGTAAAGGCCGAAATCCTGGTAGCGCCCGGTCACCGTGGTTCGAGGTGAGGAGACGTCGGTGGTGTCCGGAACGCCAAGGAGGAAATCGGCGAATCCAACGCTGCTGAAGCGGCCCGTGAAATTCATGTTGCCATAGGCGGAGTCCGGAATCCCGAGCGTGTTGCGTTGGTAGAAATGGGCGTGGACTCCCGCCTTCACCGTGTGATTCCGGGTGAGAAAGCTGAAGTTGTCGATGATCGTGTAGTACGTACGGGCCGCCACCGATTGCGCGATTCCGATACTTGCGGTGCTCGAGAGTTCGCGAATCGTCAGCCGGGGCATCGCCAGACCATCGGGGGCGTTCTCGAGCCCCTGGATTCCCATCTGAGTCAGCCAGTCCTTGCCGCGTCCGGAGAAGCCGAGCGCAGCGGTCTGGCGGCCTTGAAAAAAGCGCGTCACGCCGCCGCGAAACTCGTTCACGGAATTCGGATTGAGCGCATAGGTCCACGCGATGGAGCCGCTTCGCACGCGGAGAGGATCCTTCTGCAGGTAGACACCGGTCATGCCGCCGGTCGGCACCTGCGCGGAGTCTCTCAGGTACTGCGTAAAGGTTCCGGTGAGCGTCTGCTTGGCGGTGAGGTTATGATCGCCGCGGATCGACAGCACGCGCGGGCTGTTGATCGTTTGCAGTTTGCCCAGGTGGTTGGCGACCGGGATGTTCGGATCGGCGGTGTTTGCTTGCGGATAGAGGTTGAGAATGTTTCGCGAAACCGGGCTGACACGGCTGGCGGGAATCACGCGGTTCGGGAACGGCTGGCCCGTGAGCGGGTCGTTCGGATTGGCAGAATTGGCGCCGATGCGGAGCGTGTTGAAATCGCCGTTCCGCATGGTGGCCGTAGGGACACTGAAGAAGCCGGCGCCCTCGAAGTTCAGCCGCTTGTTCCGTTCGAACGCCAGGAAGAAGAACGATCGATTCCGCTGTCGGTGAGGCTTGGGAATGTATACGGGCCCGCCCACGTTGAAGTACCCGACGTAGTCTGGCACCCCCACGGGCGGCCGGGGATTGAAGAAGTTCCCCGCCACCAGACGCTGGTTCCGGAGATCGACACCCAACTCGCCGTGGATGTCGCGCGTTCCCCCGCGTAGCGTCATCTCCACCGTCGCCGGGCTCAGGTACTCGGCGGGCGTATTGAAGCGCTCGACCTTCACCTCCTCCATGGCGGATAGCGCGGCGTTGTATGTCTGAAACTGTACCTGCTTGACTCCCATCACGTTCACCGATGTCTGGTTGGAGCGCGCACCGGTGATCATGACGCCGGTGCCGTCATCGCCGAAGACGCGCGAGTAATAGACGCCCGGCAGGGTTCGCGTCGCCTCGATCGCCGTCAGTCCGAAACCATGGGCGGAATTGGTGGGCCTCATGTCGAGGAACTCGCGTGTCATCCCCGAATCGAGCTTGGCATCCTCGGTCCGGACAATGGGCGTCTCGCCCTGAACCGTTATTTCCTGTGCCACGTCGCCGATTTCGAGGCGAATCTCAATGCGAAGCGATTCGCGATTGGCCAGGCGAACGCCTTTGTTGGTGTACGTCTTGAATCCGGAAGCTTCGGCTTTGAGCGAGTACTCGCTGGGATCCAGGTTAGGGAATTCGTACACACCGCTTTCGTTGGCGACGGCGGTGCGAGTGAAGCTGGTGCGCTGATTGGTCGCCGTAATTTTGGCGTTGGGAACACCTGCCCCGGCCGGATCGACGGCCGTCCCGGTGATCGATCCTTGCATCGATTGCGGCATGACTGGCTGTGTGATCGCCAGACAAGCAGCGAAAATCTCGAGTGACCTTCGCGTCCACCTCGGCATGTTTCGCACTCCTCCTTGTGACCGGCTGCAAGCATACACGAATGCATCGAGTGGTGCAATCGCGGTCGTGACGTATCTGGATTCTTCTCCCGGAAGGCTCGAATGTTGACCAGGCGCGCGCTCTCGATGGCCGCCGCCGCGGCAGGTTCGGCGAAAACAAAGCCCATTCGCGCTGCCGTCTATGGTGTGGGCCATGCGCATGCGATGGGAAAAGTGGAAGCTCTGCGCACTTTGCCCGAGTTCGATTTGGTGGGGGTCTGCGAACCCGACTCGCGCGTCCCGCGCACCCACAAGGCGCTCGAGGGCGTCCGGTGGCTGTCTGAGCAGGAGGTTCTCGATGGCTCCATTGAGTTCATCGCGGTCGAATCGCGCGTCCAGGAGAACCTCTTGTACTCCCGGCGCGCTATCGACGCCGGCAAGTTCGTGCACATCGACAAGGCCCCCGGTGACGACCTCGCCAAGTTCCGCGAACTGGTGGCGGAAGCTTCCCGCAAGAAGCTTGTTGTCCAGATGGGCTATCAGTGGCGGTACCAACCCGCCATGCAGGCGGCGATCGAGGCGGCGCGCCAAGGATGGCTCGGCAGGGTGCAACATTTTCGAGCCGTGATCGACAAGCCGATGCCGGCCGGATCGCGCGTCGAGTTGGCAGCCTTCCGCGGGGGCATGATGTTCGAACTCGGTTGCCACCTGATTGACGGCGCCACGGCGCTTCTTGGAAAGCCCAAGAGCGTGACCGGGCGCCTTTGGCATCACGGCGCTTTCAACGACACCCTTGCCGACAATACGATCGGCATTCTCGAGTACGAGCATGCGATCGCCGAGATCTTCGTTGGGGCCACGAATCCGTTCGGCGGCGAGTACCGCACGATCGAAATCACCGGTACCAACGGCCTCATGAGCGTGCGCCCGTTCGGTCCCTACAAGATGGTGAGCCATCTCAAGGACGCCGTGGGACCTTATCCGGCGGGCCGCAAGGAGCACAGGTTTCCTCCGGATCGGCGTCCGCCGTTCGCCCCGGACATGCTCGAGATGGCGAAGGTCATTCGCGAAGGGGCCAAGCCTTCCTACTCCGCCGAGCACGATCTGATGACGCAGGAGGTATTGCTGCGCGTGTGCGGTTACCCGGCTTGATGCACGGCGCCAACGCTCCAGCGAAACCCTGCTCTCACTATCTCGACGTCCCGGCCATCCCCTGGTCGTCAACGGAGTTCCCCGGCGTCGAGATGAAGATCCTCTGGCGCGACCCAGGTGGAGAAGCATTCACGGCGCTCTTCCGGCTGGCGCCGGGAGCGCGATTGCCGGCCCATCGCCATGCCGGCGTGGAGCAGATCTGGGTGCTCGAGGGGACTCTCGCCGACGCCGAAGGACACTGCAGTCAGGGCAACTTCGTTTGGCGCGATGCCGGCTCGGTCCATACGGCCCATTCAACCGAGGGATGCATCATGATCGGCATCTTTGAAAAGCCGAACGAGTTCCTCGATCGAGCCGGAACATGACGGCTTCGGCCGTTCACCTCTTGAACATGGTCTCGTCTATCCAGTTGGGCTTCATGTGCCGCGGCGACCAGTCGCCCGGCACACTGCTCACGGCCACCATTTGGCCGCCCCGTTCCAGGTGCGAATAGTATCCCGCCAAAAAGTTCCGCGTCTTCGCCCGGGTCGCCTCGGCTGGCTCATACTCGGCGCCCTCGAACACGCGCTGCATATCGAAAAGCTGGGGCGCGAAGTAGGTGTACAGCGTCTCTCTCGCATCAGGGCTGCGGTCCATCGTGATCTGCTCCTGCCCGCGGTCGCCGATCACGTTCACGTACAGGTAGTGATGCCCGGTGGCGGCGGTGAGCGAAGCGACGAAAGGCGGCTGTTCGCCGCGGCTCCGGAACAACATCGTCTCCTGAAGATAGGTGGCCTTGCGCTCGTCGTCAGCCACCAGCCCCACCTTTTCCACTTCGTAGCCCAGAGCTTTCGGAACGAACCACTGGATGTGGAAATGGCCCGGAAATTCGTCGCTCCATCCAGTGCCGTGAACCGCCTTGATCGTGCCTACACGGGAAAGGCGGTCGCGCAAGTAGGACGCTTGCGCGTAGTGTTCCTGAACGCTGGTGGCCATCACACGCGTGCCGCGCTTGGCTGCCAGATCCAGAAGCCCGTCGATGTCGCGCAACCGGTAGGCGAACGGCCGGTTCAGGTAGGTGGGGATGCCGGCGTCGATGTAGGGGTGGGCGAGCAGGTGCTGCCACGGCGCTTCGTACAGTCCCCCAAACGCCACAGCATCCACCTTTCCAACCATGCCATCGTAATTCGCCACGGGCGTGCAGTCGAACTTTCGGGCGAACTCCGCGGATGCCTTCGGATTCACGTCCCAGCAGTGGGTGATGTCCATTCCGAGCAGTCCGCCGCCGAGCTTGCCTTTCGGCGAGAGGATGTCCGCCCAGATGCCCCAGAACGTATACTCGCCCACGGCCATCGCGCCCACGCGGATTCGCCGGCGGGCAGCGGGCATGCCGCCGGCGGCCAGTAAGGAAGAGGCAAACGCGCGGCGGTTCAACACGGCTCTCAGTTCAATCCACCCGGATGCCGGAATCCCTTCACGCGGGTCTGAATCTTCCAGGCCGACGATTCAGCCACGCAGTACAGCTCGTCCAGATTCTTGCCTCCGAAGGCGCAACTCACCGGATACTGCGGAAACCAGATGGTTCCCACGTAGGTTCCCGTCTTGTCGAAGACTTGCGCGCCTGAGAGCGTCGCCACGTAGACGCGCCCGTCTGTGTCGACGGCCATCCCGTCCGCCCGGGAGTCGAAGCGGTTGGCCGGTTCCGCCGCGCTCAGAACCTCGGGGGTCAAGTTCAGCATCGCGAACTTGCGTTTGCCCGTGAGCGATCCATCCGGCTGGATGTCATAAGCCCAGAGGAAGTTCTCTCCGGGCGCAAACCAGGTATTGTTCACATAAAGCGTCTTGCCATCCGGTGAGACTTCGATGCCGTTGGGCATCGCATACTCGCCCGCCGGGATCACTACCTTGGCCGCGCCATCCGGAGCCACGTAGTAGACCTGCTTGCCCGGCTGGTTCTTTTCCTTTTCCGGCGTGAATTGCGGATCGGTGACGTAGATGCCGCCCTTGGCATCCATCACCAGGTCATTCGGGCCGTCGATCGGTTTCCCATTCACCTTGTCGAGCACCGTCCGCAGGACTTTGCCCGTGGTCTTATCCACCTCGATCACGCGATGTCCGAACATATCGCAGACCAGCAGGTTGCCCGTGCGTGAAGCAATGGTCCCATTGGTTTGCATGCCCTTGGCCAGTTCCCTGTACTTTCCGCCGGGCTCCATGACGATGGTTCGGCTCTGCGCCGGGCTTCCAGTCCAATCGCCGTTCTTCGGATCTTTGAAAAACATGTCGGAGAAATAGAGCCTGCCCGAAATCCAAGTGGGCCCCTCGGAGAATGTGAAACCCTCCGCCAGTTTTACCGGCCTCGCCTCCGGCGCGATGACCTCGCGATACAACGACAATTGCTTTTCCTGGCGCTCAATGTAGTCTTTGCGGACGGGCCAGAAGATGTCCATGGCGTCGGCTCCGAACTCGCTCATCACCGCCGAGTGCACCATCTGGCTGGGCAGGAAGTTGATGCTCCGTTTCACGCCGTCCATGGGAGACTTGCCATCCATCACTCCCTGCGTCAGAGCGCCGCGCAGGGCGATCATCAACTGCTCTTCGGGATGAGTGTGGTGCGCAAACGTTGCGCCGGGATCCATGCGCAGCAGACTGAGCATCGCGTTGCGGCCCCACACGAGGCGAGCACTCGCGCCATGCCGCTTGTAGGAATTGCCTTCCTGCACGGGCGTAAGAGGCGTCAACTGCAACTCTTCGAGGTTGTAAGCGACTGCCGGAGTGAGAGACGGCTGGATGCCCTGGTCAGGGAACTTCCCTCCCTCCGCGCCCGGGATCTTACCACCCGCCAGCGCAAGGTGATCCGCTCTGACAGGCGAGAAAACATCCAACGCCTGAAACCCTGCGGCGCCGGCTTTCAGTGTTCGCTTCATGCCTTCGGTGAGATAGAGGATTGAGTTCTTGCGAAGCTCGATCGCCTTACCATCCACGGTGGCAGTCGCCTCGCCTTTCTCCACCACGGTAATCACCTCACCGGTCATTGCCAGTTCCGGATACACTGCGCCTGGCTTCATTTCGAGTTGTTCGAGCAAGGCTCCGCTGCCCCAGGCCACCCGAGCCGTCACCCCGTCGGCAAGATTGATCAGAGGAACGTCCATCGAGTCGTACACCTTGCCGCCGTCCAAGCGGAGATCCACGCCTGTGGGCGGGATCGCGCGCTCCCGCAGCGTCAGCTTTTGCGCCGCGATCACCTCAGCGTTCTTTGACTTCCATCCATCGCCTCCGCCCGGTCCGCATCCGGCGAGTACGGCAAACGTCGAGGCAATGGCGAACGAATGTGCGCGCTTGATTTCGAACATAATCAGTCATGGTACAACTATATGGACCGATTGTATACAAGGCGCGCAGAACATGAAACGCAGATCCTTCATTCACCGGACCGCGGCAGGAGCCGCTGGCGCGCTGCCGGTAGCCATGGCGCAGACGCCCGAAGCGCGTTCTAACGGGGCACGCCAGCGGCCGAAGATCATGTTCTATCACGATGGCCGCCACCCGCTCATCTACATGTATGAGCCGCCCATGCAGAAGGAAGAGTACGAAGCGGCCGTCGACGAACTGGTCGGCACGCCGGTGCAGGCCATCATGTTCGGGCTGGGGGACGGCCGGACCATGTTGCACGACACCAAGGTGGGCGAGCTCTGGGGTCATCGCGTCGAGAAGTGGCCCCATACGATCTTCCGTCGCGCCCATCAGAACGCGCGTATGCTCATCGACTCCGGCCACGATCCCCTCCGCGTAGTGTGTGACCGCGCTCATCAGAAGGGCATGCTGCTCTACCCCACGTTGCTCGTTCAATTAGGTAGCGGTAGCGAGAACGACGTACGCACCTCGCACTTCCGGCTTCGCAATCGCCACCTCGAAATCGGCGCGCGCGGCGGCGTCGACCCGTCGTTCCCCAAGGGCTCGCTGCACCTTCTGGACTTCAAGCAACCTGAAGCAAGGCGTGAGCGCTTCGCACTGATCGAAGAAACGCTGACCCGGTACCCGGTGGACGGGTTCGAGCTTCAGCTCAACTACGGAACCCACTACTTTCGGCCCGACGAGATCAACGAGGGCCGCAAGATCATGACCGAGTGGATTGCTGAGGTCCATCGCGCTGTTCGCAAGAGCGGCGCCAACCGCGAGTTGGTTGTCCGCGTTCCAGGGAGTATCGAGGGCTGCTGGTCAGTGGGGCTCGACGTGAAGGAGTGGATCCGCCGCGGGCTCGTCGACGTGGTCGTGCCGCAAATCTTCGGGGGGCCCGAACTGATTGACGCGACGTTCGACGTACGCGCCTTCGTTGCCGCGGCCAAAGGATCGGCAACAAGAATTCGCCCCACGTTGCAAAGCGACGTCGACTCCGATCGAATGGGCCAGGCCCCGATCGAAATGATCCGCGCAGCCGCCTGCAACTACTGGGCGCAGGGCGTCGACGGTCTCTATCTTTCTCACTGGTTCAACCGCTGGCCTTACCAGGCGAGTTTCTACGAGATTCTCCGGGAGATTCCGCACCCCGACGTGATGGCGCCAAAGGACAAATTCTACTCCATTCCAACGGCAAGCCATCGCCATCAGAACCCCGCCGAAGGGTTGGAGCCCGGCTTGAAAATGCAGTTGCCGGTCACGCTCACCGAAGGCGTCCGTGCTGCAGTCCATTTTCCCGTCGCCGACGATCCGGCGCGCTGGGCCAAAGTGGAACGCCTGCATGAAGTGCTGCTCCGCGTCCGCCTCACCGACACCACCGAACTCGACCGCTACGAGTTCCGATTCAACGGAAGGCTTCTCGACCCGGCTGGTAATCGCCGCATCAACGAAACATACAAAATGGTCTCGCCCCGATACCGTGTTTTCGGTTATTGGTACCTCTGGCGTCTCAATCAGGCGGACTGGCCGGTGACCGGAGCCAATCGGTTTGAAGTGACACTCAAGCGCCGCGACCCCGGCATCGTTCCCGCCGTAAAGCTCCGCGACGTGGAACTCGAAGTCAAATACAAGATGGGCAAAAACTTCCACCGCGGGCAAGACCCGGACCTTGGGCCAGCCTCAGGCAGTTCCGCGCAATAGGAGACCTCTCATGAATAGACGCGACTTACTTACCGCCTCTCTGGCTCCAGCGATGATGGCAGCGCAAACGCCGGCCGGCGCGCAGACGCCGAGAAAGAAATACCGTGCCGGCGTGATCGGCCTCGGCTGGACCGGACTGCTCTACGATCTCGCCGAACGTGTGGGCGACCGGTTCAACATCGACGACGTCAATCGCCCTACGCCGAAACTCGACTTGACGCGCCGCCGCTACCATCATGACCATCCCGGCGAGGAGGGGCTGCCGCAATCTTACTCCGGCGCTCTGCACGCGCGCCCGGATGTCGAACTCGTGGCTGGCGCCGAACGCGACCCCAAGCGACTGGCCGTGTTTGGCGAGTACTTCGGGATCAAGGCTCTCTATTCCGACGCCCTCGAGATGATGAAGAAAGAGCGGCTGGACATCGTCGCCGTGTGCACCAACGCCAAGGGCCGTTCATTCCTCACGGTGAAGGCGGCGGAGATGGGCGCCAAGGGAATCGTAGCCGAGAAGCCAATGTGCCACACTCTCGCCGAAGCCGATGCGATGGTGAACGCCTGCGCGGACCGCAAGATCCCACTCAGCGCGGGCGCCATCTCCACCACCCATCCGTCGTTCGGCAAGGCCAAGGAACTGGTGAAGAAAGGCGTGATCGGAGATCTGGTCTCGATCGACACCAGAAACCCGGGCGCGCAGCATCAGAACTGGGCCTATTTCGTGGACGGTACGATCGACTGGGTCGCCGCCACGGGCGACAAACCGAGGCGTGAAGGCGGTAGCGATGAGTTCGTCGGCCAAGCCATGGCCGTCACTCGGGAAGGGCTCGTCATTCATTTTCGGAGCGGAGGCCCCGGCGTCCGCCTGACGGGAACGAAAGGAGAGATCGTCTTCTCCGGGCAATGGCGCCTTTTCGTGGACCTCGACACTCCCGCCGGCATGCAGCGTGTGGAATGCCCTTGGCCTGCCCCGCAGTTCGTGCTCCCCTACCACTCCGTATACAGCATCGACGATGTCATCGCCTGCATGGACGGCCGCATGGATGAGCCGAAGAACTCCGGCCGGCGCGTGGCCATGGCGCTTGAAGTGGAGATCGCGGCGAAGGAATCTTCCAAGCGCGGAGGCGCGAAGGTGGAGTTGCCTCTCGCCGACCGCTCGCTCGGCTTGAATTACGACTGGTTCCGTTGAAAAACTTGACATCCTGCTGGGGCAAGTGTATACAAGTATTCTCTCCGGCCTTCGAGCCGGGATCTGCGGGCGTGAGGTGGTCAATGTCGAACACGAACCTTTTGCTATCGATGGCGCTTCTCTGCGCGGCGCCTGCTGCGCTTGCACAATCGCCACTATCGAAGATCGTGGGAACCGTGACCGATCCCTCTGGGGCTCCGGTGGCCGGTGCCAAGGCAACGGCCCGCAATGACGGCACTGGCCTCGCGGGCGCCGCAACAACCGATGCTCGCGGATACTACGAGATCGACAAGATGACCGAGGGCACGTATACACTGACCCTGGAGTTTGCCGGATTCCGGACGCACCGGCAGGCGCAGATTGTGCTCGAAACGAGGCAGACGCTCCGCATCGACGTGCCGCTCACGATCGGTGACTTGACCCAGCAGGTGGAGATCACCGGCCAGGCGCCGGTGATCACCACGGACTCGGGCCAACTCAACAGCGGGCACTTCAACCGAAAGGCGATCAACAACAACTATCTGCCGCAGATCTCGAATGTGTACGTCGCGACGGGCGGCGCACTGTCGCCGTCGTTCCAGGGATTCCAGGGAGTCGGCACTACAGCGGCGCAGAACAAGACGACCGTCGACGGCGTCGAAATGAACAATTTCTTTCTGAACGTCGAAACCCTGCAAGAGGTGAAGGTGCTCACCAGCGGCAACTCCGCCGAGTATGCGACGCCGATGGTCATGGACTTCGCCACGCAGAGCGGAACCAACGCGCTGCACGGGAAGTTCCTGATGCAGTTAGGCAATCCCGCCATGAATGCGCTGGGCCCGAACAATCGGGTGCGAGGCCGCGGCTATCCCACCAACCGCGACCAACTCTGGTCAGTCTCGGGTCCGGTGCGGATTCCGAAACTCTACAACGGGCGCGACAAGACGTTCTTCTACATCGATCGCTACTGGCTCAACCAAGTGACCTACGCGCAGGGTGGAAGCCCCGTGACGATCGCGCCGGAACGAATGCGCACCGGCGATTTCTCGTTTCTGCCCGTCGGCAGATTCCGGACCGGGACCCTCGTCGACCCATCGACAGGCACGCCCTTCCCCGGCAACCGGATTCCAGCGTCCTCGATCAGCGGCGTCTCGGCGAACTTCCTGAAGCTGCTGCCTGCCACCAACTTCCCTTCGCAGAACCCCGCCAACGACGGACCGAACTTCATCCGCGAACTCGGCGTGCCAACAGGCTCGTCGACCGGATCCAACTTCTCGGTCAAGCTCGACCACCAGTTGACGTCAAAGGATCGTATCGGGTGGGCTTCCACCTGGCGGCGCGCCTACTCCACCAACGATCGCAGCGGCTACAACTTCTGGTGGCTCGGCAACAACTGGCCGAGCAATAGCCAGCGCGTCTACTGGACGCGCGTGATACGCCCGAACATCGTGAACGAATTCCGCGCCGGTATCGAGCGTAAGGACGAGCTCGAGGCGACCGATCCGAACACGCCGTTTCCGAGCGGATTCTCGGATCAGTTCAAGGGCAACGGGCTGGCCCTTCTGCGCTCGCTCGGCTTCACGTGGCTCCCCTCGCTCGACCCAACTACGTCAGCGAGTCTACCCGTCATCAACATTCCCGGGTTTTCCACTGGCTTCGACTTCGGTTTCACCGGCGGGTATGACTACCGTGTCGACACGCGCAACATCACCGACAACCTCTCGTGGGTGAAGGGTGCGCACAGCTTCAAGATGGGCGGCGACCTGCGGCCAGCGTACAACCAGACCATCAAGTGGGGCCAAGCAACGGCGGGCCGCTTCGACTTCACGGGCCGCTTTACCGGTCATCCTTATGGCGATTTCCTGATCGGCGTTCCAGACAACGCGGCGCGGGCCGGTGTTACGCCGCGCCCCTATCGCGAGCAAATCTGGGGCGGTGTCTACTTCCAGGACAACTGGCGCGTCACCCAGCGGTTGAATCTCGAATTGGGCCTGCGGTTCGAACACAACGGATTGGCGTACGAGAAGAACTACATGATGTCGAACTTCGATCCGGCCACTGGCAGTCTGGTGGTTCCGCTCGAATCGTCGCGCAAGCTGGTCAGCCCTGCGTTCCCGAGTTCGATTCCGATCCTGACCGCGGCCGAAGCGGGCTTCCCGCTCCGCCTTCGGAACCGCCCGCAGTTCCATTGGTTCCCGCGCGTGGGATTTGCGTATCGCCCCGGGTTCGTTTCGAAATCGGTGGTTCGCGGCAGCGTCGGATTCTTCTCGGTGCCGCCATCGTGGGAGGCGGGCGGCGGCGCCTGTTGCGCGCAGGATGGCAGCGCCATGGCGACTCGCGTGCCCTTCGCATTGGATGAAGCCTTCAGCAACAGCTACAGCGGCGGACGGCCTGCCTTCGCATTTCCCTTCCCGTTTCCCCAAGCATTCGGAGCCACGGGCCAGACGGCGCTCGGCGTGGACAAGAACTTCCCCTTCGGTTACACGGCCAACTGGAACTTGACCATCGAGCGCGAGGTCCTGCCCGACACCGCGTTGCGCGTCACCTATCTCGGCGTCAAAGGCACGAATCTTCCCTACCAGTCCTTCATCAGCCCGGCCGTGGGCCAGGGTGCGCGCTTCCCGCGATTCAGCCGCGTGACCATGGTGAGCGCCGGCGGCAACATGAGCTATCAAGGCATGGAGGCGTCACTGAAGCGCCGCTTCTCGGCGGGCGTGCAGTTCGAAGTCTTCTATTCGTGGGGACACAAGCTCGGATTGCCCAGCGTGCTCAGGCCCTGGCGCGAGACCGACTTCGGCGACCTCATCGAGGACACGCGGAACCGCGATCGCGACTACGGCCGGCAGCCCGATTGGTCCGATCAGCGATTCAGCATCTCGCACGTCATCGAACTGCCCTTCGGGCGTGGCCGCCGGTTCCTGTCGTCGGTGCCTCGCGCCGCCAACTATGCGATTGGCGGATGGGCGTTGAGCGGCTGGTGGTGGTTCGACACCTGGAAACCGATCACGCCGCTCGTGGCCGGACAGGATCCGCTCGGGCTCGGGCGCAACATCCGTGCCTCGGTGGTGCCGGGCTGCAATCCGAACATCGCGCCTTCGGTCGGCGCCATCTACAACACGGCTTGCTTCACGCGGCCCCGGGCCGGGCAGTACGGCGATGCGGGGTACAACGTGATCCTGCCGCAGTCCTGGGTGGGATTGGGTCAGAACAACGTTGCGCTCTACAAGGACATCCCGCTTCTGTTTCGGGAAAGCGCGATGCTCCGCGTGGGTGGCAAATTCGTCAACCTGTTCAACCATCCTTGGCTCACGCAAGCGGGTGGCAGCAACATCATCACGGGAGGAACAGCGGGGAGGGGCGCCATGACCGGCGCACGGACGATCCGTGTCGAGGCTAGAATCGAGTTCTGATCCAGAAAACCACAACGAAGGGCTCGGCCGGCCGCGGCTTCCTCGATCTGATCGAACGGGCCGGAAACCGCTTGCCCGACCCGGCGATTCTCTTCGTCTGGGTGCTCGCGATTACCTGGCTGGCGTCGGCGATTCTCGCGCCAGTCGAATTCACCGAACGGGACCCGCGGACGAACCAGCCGATCCGCGTAGTGAGTCAACTGACGGGCCCGGCCCTGGCCAGCTTCCTCACCGGCATGGTGAAAACGTTCATGGATTTTCCGCCGCTCGGGCAAGTGCTTGTGATCCTGCTTGCGACCGGAGTGGCCGAGCACAGCGGATTGTTCGCTGCGGCGATCCGCTCGCTGCTGCGGCTCACCTCTCAGCGCCTGCTCACGCCGATGGTAATGCTCGTCGCCGTGCTGAGCCATTCGGCCGGCGATCCGGGTTACGCGATTGTGATTCCGGCCGGTGGTGCGATCTTCGCGGTATCGGGACGGCATCCTCTGAGCGGAATCGCCGCGGCGTTTGCCGGAGCTACGGGCGGCTTCAGCGCCAGTTTCCTGCCCGCCGCTCTCGATCCTCTTCTGCAAGGCTTCACGCAACAAGCGGCGCGAATCATCGATCCGGCCGCGCAGGTGAATCCGCTCTGCAACTGGTGGTTCATGAGCGCGTCGGCGGTGCTGTTGATCACGGCCGGCTGGTGGATCACGGATCGTGTCATCGAGCCGCGTCTGACTGGACTGCCATACGAGAGCGAACCGGATTCGCCAGCCCAGCCGTCCGCGAGCGAGGCGACATCGCGCGGACTCCAGGCCGCCGCGCTGGCCGCGCTCGCAGTATTCGCGGTGGTCGTGTTCGCCTGTGTACCCGCAGGGTCGCCGCTGCGTTCGCCCGCGGGCGGTCTCATCACGCCGGACGCACCGCTGATGCGGATGATCGTGCCCGTGCTGTTCTTCCTGTTGCTGATTCCAGGCATTGTTTACGGCCGGGCGGCGGGCTCGATTACCAGCCATCGCGATGTGGTGCAGGCGATGACAAAGGGCATGAGCTCGGTGAGCTACTACGTGGTGATGGCGTTCTTCGCGGCGCAGTTCACGGCTGCGTTCACACAGTCGAACATCGGACTGCTGATCGCGATCAAAGGCGCGAACGCATTGAAGGCGTGGCAGCTTCCAGCACAGGTGACGATCGGCGGCGTGATTCTACTGACGGCGGCGATCAACCTGCTCATCGGCTCAGCCTCGGCCAAGTGGGCACTGCTGAGCCCGATCTTCGTTCCGATGCTGATGGCCGTGGGGTTGGCGCCCGAACTGACGCAAGCCGCTTTTCGCGTGGGCGATTCGAGCACCAACATCATCACCCCGCTGATGCCGTTCTTTCCGTTGGTGGTTCTGTATGCGAGGCGCTACGTCAAGGATGCCGGCGCCGGAACGCTCATCTCATTGATGCTTCCCTATTCATTGGCCTTCCTGCTTTCCTGGAGCCTGTTGCTCGCTTTATTCTGGACATTTCGGATTCCGCTCGGTTTGCAAGCGGCGTATACCTACTCTCGATGATGATCTGGAGGACAATTGCAGCTCTCTGAACTCTCCTGGCCCGCGGTGGACAGGCTGCCGCGCGACACACCAGTCGTACTGCCGATCGCGGCGCTCGAACAGCATGGGCCGCACTTGCCGCTCTACACCGACAGCTTTCTGGTGGGCGAAGTCGCCCGGCGCGCGAACGAAGAACTGGGTGAACGCGTGTTGTTCGCGCCCGTTATGTGGCTGGGCAATTCGCACCACCATGTCGACTTTGCCGGCACGATGACGGCCGCGCCCAGCGCCTACCTCGATATGCTGCGCACGATGGTGGACTGCGTGCTCACGCACGGCTTCAAACGGATCGTGCTGCTGAACGGACACGGCGGCAATAGCTTTCCCGGCCAGCAGGTGCTCTTCGCGGTCCGCCAGGCGCATCGCGACCGCAAGGATCTGCTTCTGCTGCTTGCCAACTACTGGGCGCTCGGCTCCGATCCCGCGCCGTCGATTCCGGGCTTGAAACACAAGATCGAACACGCCTGCCAATGGGAAACTTCGATGATGCTGCGGCTGCGCCCGGATCTGGTGGGCGATTTTCGCGCGGTGGAGAAGGCCGAGTGGGGCAATCCATTTCAACCGGCCTCACGCGCCTGGACCATGCCCGACGTCTCTTCACAGGGACACATTGGGGATCCGGCGCTCGCGACGCCGGAGATCGGGGAAGCGCTCTTGCAGGTGTTCGCGGCGGATGTGGTGGCGTTGTTGCGGCGAGTGGCCGGCTGGGATGGAAGGAGTTGGAACGGATGACAAGAAGAGGATTTCTAGGCGCATTGACGGCGTCGCAATCGACACGGCTACTGCGGGCACAGGAGCGCGCCAACAGCGCATTCCCGAGGCTGAAGGTAGTGGACATCGAAGAGCATCGCATTCAGGTTCCCTGGGCGGATTTCCAGAACTACGAGATGATGCACTTCTACGGCCCGAGCCGGCGCGTCATCTACGTCGTGCGGACCAACAGTGAACTCATCGGGCTCGGCGAGAACGAAGATCCGCTACCGAAGGACATTCTCGAGAAGTACATCGGATCGAGCCCGTTCGAATGGGTGGCCGACGAGACGAGCAAAGCCCTCGGCACGGCCATGTATGACCTGATGGGCAAAGCAGCGGGTGTACCCGTGTACAAGCTGATCGGTCCTAAACACCGCTCCTTCGTCCCGTGCGCCGCCTGGCACGTCTCCACACATCCCAAGCGCATGGCCGCGACGCTTCTGCACGTGGCGAGTCTTGGCTACACGTGGATGAAGTATCACCTTTCACCGTTCGAGAACGTAATCGACCAGATGGAGGCGATGCAGGCGGTGGCGCCAAAAGGCTTCAAGATCCATCACGACTTCACCATGGGCGGCTCGGATGATCACGTGTTCGAACTGCTTCAGAAAATCGAGAAGTATCCGATCGCGGGCGCTTTCGAGGATCCGATGCCAGAGCGCGATATCAAGGGTTACGCCGAGCTTCGCGCCAAGTGCCGGTTGCCGATTCTCTACCATCACTCGCCGCTCGGCTCTGGGTTCGAGACGCAGCATCGCGCCGCCGACGGGTATATTCTCGGCAACTCCCAGATCGGCTACGTACTGCGCCACGCGGGCCTGTTCGCGATGCTCGAAACTCCGTTCTCGTGGCAGAACACGGGCGGCACGATCACCCGAGCAATGACACTCCACATGCAGGCCGCTTGCAAGACGGCTTATCTGCACTTCAACAACGACACCGAATCATGGAAGGAAGATGTCGTCAAAGAGCGGCTCCAGCCCGTCAACGGCCTGATTCGCGTGCCCGAGACTCCCGGACTCGGCCTCACGCTCGATCGCGAATCGCTTGAGCGATTGAAGAAGCTGCAATTGCCGCCTCAGCCGAAATGGATCATCAAGACACGGTTCTCGAACGGCACGATGATGTACAACCTCGGCGACACGCGGACACCGATCTTCATGGTCCGGCCAGACACGCGGCGGTTGGCGACGCTCAGCTACGATGCGCCGCTGAACACCGAGTATTGGGACCCGGACGGAACCCCGGAGTTCCGAACGATGATGCAGCGCCTGGAGAAGGAAGGCATGGTGCTCGAACGCGGATGATCGGCCGCAGAGAGTTTCTCGCGGGAGCGGCGGCGGTTGGTGCGTCGGCGGCGCCGAAAAAGCGGCGCACGATGTACTTCAACGACGCCCGCCACTTCTACCTCTACTCCTTCGACCCGCCGATGAGCGATGAGGATTCCTGGCGTCCGGTGGACGAGTTGCTCGGCACCGCAGTAAACACGCTGATCTATGGCGTTGAAACGGGCGGACTGTTCAGTCGTACGAAAGTGGCGGTTCGCGCGTTCTCGGAAAGCCGCCCCTACACGAGTGCGCTGGCCTGGCGCGCCTGGTACAACATGCAAAGCCTCATCGATCGTGGCCTCGATCCGCTGCGAGTGGTCATGGATCGCGCTCACGATAAGGGGCTCGATTTCATCGTGAGCATGCGCATGGGTGGCGGACCGAAGGGATCGAACACCGATTTTTCCCAGAAAGCGACGCGCGACCTCCGTTTCTCGTGGCTCGAGGAACTTGCGGGCTATCCGGTGGAAGGCGTCGAACTCGACTTCGCCTACATCCCCCACTACTTTCCGCCGGACGAGGCGCTGCGGCACGCCGCGACGATGACGCAGTACGTGCGCGAGATCTCGGCCATGATTCGGGCCAAGGGGAACGGCCGCCTCGTTGGCGCGCGCGTCTTTCCTTCCGTCGCGTTGAACCGATCGCTTGGGCTCAACGTGGACGAATGGATCTCCAAGCGCTACATCGACTACGCGGCTCCGATGTTCTACGGCTTCCATCAACTCGACCCCAACCTCCCCTTCCAGTCCCTGGTGAGCGCCGCGCGCGGAACGGGCGCGGAGATCTACCCGGTCATCCAGCCGTTCTATCTTCGCAAGGAAGAACACGCCTCTCCGGCCATGCTGCGTGCGGCCATCGCCAACTTCTGGACCAAAGGCGCCGATGGACTGATCGTGGCGCCGTGGTTCCGCTGGCCGCTGCGGGACGCCGAGAAGTCTTTCCTCACCGATATCGGCGATCCAGCCGCGGTGCGCGATCGCGACAAGCACTACATCGTCGCGCATCGCGAACCCGATGCCGCCAAGCTCGGCTATGATCAGCCGCTGCCCGCCGTCATCGCCAAAGCCGATCCGTCCGCTCCGGTCCGGATTCCGCTCCATGTCTCCGATGACTGCTCCTCCGCGCGAGTGCGGTCGGTCCGGCTGCTCTTGAAGGTCCTCAATCTCACCGGGCAGGATTCGCTCAGTGTCCGCCTCAACGGCTCGAGCCTCGAAGCCGAGCCTGTTCGCCGCACGAGCCATCGCTACGAGTTCTGTTGGCTCGACTATTCGCTCACCCGCATCCGGCCACGCCGGGGAGAAAACATGCTCGAAGTCACGCTCGCGCGGCGGCCCGAGGGGCTCGAGGGCGGCATTACCGTCGAGCAGGTGGAGTTGGCTCTCGAATACGCACTTCCGGGATCGGTATTCGAACGTCCTAAGACGCCATGGTCAAAGGGACAATAATGTATACTTCAAGGGTAATGACGAGGCGGTCACTCATGCTTTGCTCGGCGGCTGCGCCCCTGACTGCGGCGCCTGAGCCACCGCTCCTCACTACACCGGAGCAGGCAGCCGGACGCAAGAAGCTGCGCGTGGGAATCGTGGGATGCGGGCGAATGGGGCAGTACTTCGCCGAAGTCTACCGCCGCCTTCCGGATACGGAACTTGCGGCCATTGCCGAGTGGAACGACGAGCGGCGGAAGGTGGTGGGCGAGCGCTTCCAGGTGGGGGCTCTGTTCAAGGATGCTCCAGCCATGGTGCGCGCCGAGAAACTCGACCTCGTCGCCATCATCACACCAACCAAGTTCATGCACGACGCCGTTATTGCGGCCGCCGAAGCGGGCGTCAAGGGCATCGCTACCGACAAGCCGATCGCGGCCAGTCTCGCCAACGCGGACGCCATGGTGGACGCCTGCGCGCGCCGGAAGATCGTCTTCGCCGGTGGCAATCTGCAGCGCGCCCGTTGGCAGACGCAGGTGGCCGCGCAACGCCTTCGGCAAGGCCGCTACGGCCGGATCACCAGCGCGACGGTGATGGGATTCGGCGGCGAAATCTCCGGCGGCGGATGCCAACACGTAGCCGTACTGCGCCTGCTTACCTCGGCTGACGTTGCCCAGGTTGAGACATGGGGATTTCCCGCCAAGACGCTTGCGCAGGAGAGCGACCAGGGACTCATGATCAACGGCCGATGGCGTCTCTCCACCGGGATCGAGTGCAGCGTCTTCGCCGATCGCGAGCCCTTCAGCGGAGTGCAGGTGAATACTGAACGCGGGGCGATTCGCTGGTCGTGGAACGCACCACGGGTCTTCGAGATCGCTCGCGATGGCGCCCGCCGCGAAGTAGATCCGGCCTACCCGGCGTTTCCCTGGCGGCACGTACTCGACAAGCCTCCACTGCGGGAAGGTGACGATTACCTGGTTGCCTCGATCCGGTCCTTCGTCGACGCGGTCCACTTGGGCCGGCCGTCGTCATCTCTTTTCGTTTCCGGCCATGACCTCCGCCAGTCGCTCGAAGTGGCGATCGCCAGCAAGCTGTCCGCGGGCAAGGAGGGCGGTCCCGTTGCGCTTCCACTGAAAGACCGCTCGCTGGCACTGATGCCCACAGCCTATCGCTGGCTGGGCGGAGACGCGGTAGGCAGTCCGCAGTCTGCCACGGACGCATCGGGAGAGACGCAGTGATACTCGGCCGCGCGTGCCTGCTGGTTGCCGTATCCGTTACCCAACTGGCGGCGCAGCGCCACTACGCCACCGCAAAGGTGGCCGCGGTTGAATCGCTTTCGCCAAACGTCAAGCGCGTCCGGCTCCGGATGCCGCGCGACTATCGCTTCGAGGCCGGGCAGTTCGCCTTGGTCCGCATCCCGAAGACTTTTGTCGAAGCTTGGAACGCGAAGTACAAAACCAGCCATCGCGAGGTGGCGCGTCCGTACTCTTTCGCATCGAGCCCCAAGCGCCTGCCCGTCGCCGAGATCATCGTTCAACTCGCAGGCCCTCCACCGAATCGCGACGTGCCGCCCGGCATCACGTCGACCTACATCCACACCGAGTTGAAGCCCGGAGACTCGCTGGAGGTGAGCGACGGCATCGGTAGCCTGGCCAAAACCGGAGCAAGCGACGCCAGCCGCGCGATCGTCCTCGTCGCCGGCGGCACCGGCGTCGCGCCTTTGGCCGGACTTCTCGATCACTGGTTCCGCACCAAGAGCCACAAGAGGCGCAAGGTGTGCCTGTTCTTCGGCGCGCGGCAGAGGCGCGACCTCATCCTCGACGCTCAGTTCCGCCGCTGGGCCGCCAAACACTCGAACTTCATTTATATTCCGGCGTTGTCGGATCCGGCGCCCCAAGATCAGTGGACCGGCGCTACAGGCTTCATCAACGCGGTCCTCGATAAGCACTTCCCGGACACGTTGGACGCGGACGTGCTCATCGCCGGCTCGCCGCGGATGATGCAGGAGACGGTAAAGGTCGCTGAGGCGAAGGGGATTCAGAAATCGCAAATCCGGCACGATCCGATCCAGGTCGCGCCATAGCGAGTGATGACCGTGTGCTCGCTCGCCGCGTGCTGGACGCGCAGCGCCGCCAATCGAGTACCATGACGTCTCAGGATCCAATGCAACAACCTGCCATTACACGCCGCCGCCTCGTGATCGCCGGTGCCGCCGCGCCCGCGCTGCTTGCTGCCCAGCAATCGACCAAGCGCCGGCCGAAGATCGCCGCCATCGCCACCACCTATCACAAGTACGCCCACGCGCAGCACATCTGCGACCGGTTTCTGATCGGCTATGGGTGGAACGGAGCTCACCACAAACCGGAAATGGATCTGGTTTCGTTGTGGGTCGACCAAGTGAAGGAGAACGACCTCAGCCGTTCGCGCGCGCGGGAGTTCCCGGTGATGAAAATCTACCCCACCATCGCCGATGCGTTGACCCTCGGCGGAAGCAAACTGGCCGTGGACGGGGTGCTGCTCATCGGCGAGCACGGAGACTATCCGGACAACGAGAAACGCCAGAAACTCTACCCGCGCTACGAGTTCTTCCGGGAAATCGTGAAAGTGTTCGAAGCCTCCGGCCGCGGTGCGCCCCTGTTCAACGACAAGCATCTGTCGTGGAAATGGGAGTGGGCGCGCGATATGTACGACACCAGCCGGCGCATCGGATTTCCGGTTATGGCAGGTTCGAGCCTCCCGGTCACTTGGCGCACGCCGTCGATCGACATGCCTTACGGCGCGCCCGTGCGGGAAGCACTTTGCGTTTTCGGCGGGTGGATCGACGGCGGCGACATCCATGCGTTCGAGACGCTGCAATGCATGACCGAACGGCGGAAAGGGGGAGAGAGCGGAGTTCGGAGCGTGCGCGCCTACCGCGGCGACAACTTCTGGAAAGCACTCGACGAGGGCGCATGGTCTCGCGAACTGATGGAGGCGGCGATGTGCCGGAGTCACCAGTTGAAGCCTTCGCGCCCGGGATTCAATCATGTCTTCCCCACCCTGGACGCGATGAAGCGGATGGCCAACGACCCCTACGCCTACGTCGTGGAACACACCGACGGGCTCCGGTCTTCCATCGTGGCCCTGCCCGGCGTTGTGGGCGATTTCTGTTTCGCCGCGCGCATTGATGGCCGCAAGCAGCCGCTTTCCACGCAAATGTACCTACCCATGCCTCCGAAGTACGCCAGCTTGGCCAATTTCTTCTCGCCTCAGGTGAACAACGTGGAGAAGATGTTTCTGACTGGCAAGCCGTCCTATCCGGTGGAGCGAACGTTGCTGACCACCGGTCTCACCGCAGCCGGCGTCGAAAGCCTCTATCAACGCGACAAGCCGATGGCGACGCCGCACCTTGAAAACGTGTCCTACACGGCGCCGAAAGAGAGCACTTTCTGGAGAACATAGATGCCCAAGCGCGTTGCCATCGTCGCCACGATCTACGAATACCTCTCGCACGGCCAGCACATCGGTGACCGGCTCATCGAGGGCTATCCATGGGAAGGCCGCTGGCGAAAGCCGGACCTCGAAGTGGTGTCGCTTTATGTCGACCAGAAGCCGAAGGGCGACCTCAGCGCGGCGCGCGCCCGTGAGTTCGGTTTCCCCGTCTACCCCACGATCGCCGGGGCGTTGCGCCGCGGCGGCGACAGGCTCGCCGTGGACGCGGTGCTCATCATCGGAGAGCACGGCGACTATCCTACGAACGACATCGGCCAGAAGCTGTACCCTCGCTACGAGCTTTTCAAGCAGTGCGTGGAGGTGTTCGACAAAGACGGCCGTGCCGTCCCCGTCTACAACGACAAGCACCTCTCCTACAGCTTCGAGAAGGCCAAGTGGATGGTGGACCAGTCGCGCCGCCTCGGTTTTCCGATGCTGGCCGGGTCTTCGATCCCCGTCACCTGGCGCCTGCCTGACGTGGACGTGCCGTACGGAGCAGAGGTGCAGGAGGCACTGACGGTTGGTTTCGGCGGGTACGACCACACCGACTTCCACGCGCTGGAAGGAATGCAGTGCATGATCGAACGGCGCAAGGGTGGCGAAAGCGGCGTGCGTCGCGTGGAGTTGCTGGAAGGCGACGCGGTCTGGCGGGCCGCGGATGCCGGGGCATGGTCAAACGATCTGCTCGTGGCGGCGCTATCGCGCAGCGACACGCTGGCCGGCCTGAGCCGCGAAGACGCGCGGCCACAGGATCTGGTGGGCTCAGGCCAACTTAGGAAGATCGCCCGCAACCCCTCGGCGTGGCTCATCGAACGGAACGACGGGCTAAAAACCACGCTCCTGATGCTGCGGGGCGTGGTCACCGATTTCACCTTCGCCGCCCGCCTCAAGGGCCGGGCGGGTATCCTCTCCACGCAGTTTTTCACGCCGCCGGAGCCCAACGTTACCTATTCAGCCTGCCTGGCACATAGAGTCGCGGAAATGTTTGAGACAGGAAAGGCACCCTACCCGGTGGAGCGCACGCTGCTGGTGAGCGGCATCATGGAGAGCGGACTACGGTCACGTGGCCGCGCAGTCGACACACCGCATTTGTCCGTTCGCTACCGGGGACCAGCCACGTCGCAGCACGCCCGTGGTTAGTGAGGCCGCCTCGGCTCGCTACATGCCGGGGCCATTTTTCACCGGCGCCGCTCCCGTTCGGATATCCATGGCGGCCGCGATTGCTTCTCACCCGGCGCGGTCCCGTGATAGTTGAACTCTTCGCCGAACCGGAGTCCGTGCTTGCGTCCAATCGTCTCCGCCAGTTCGACCAGACGGGCGCGCGCCAGGCCGTCCGCTGCCGCGGCATCGAGATGGAGCAGACGCCGCGACGGTCTGCCGGCGGCCTCGAGCCGCTGCTTGACGTGAGTGGCGTAGGCAAGATTCGCAGTCCGCAATACGAGAAACGCTTCCACCTTCCGTTCGAAAGCCGCCGACACATCGACCGGCATGAACTTCGCCGATCCGTGACCGCCCTCACCCGGCCGATAGGGCCGTCTGGCGGCGTAATAGTATGTCTCGGCGACACTATGGCCGGCGACCCCAGCCTTGGCCAGTTCGGGAAGGAAATATCCGGCGTTTGAGTAGTTGGTTTCTTCCGCCGCGCGGCCGGTCCAGAATTGGTCCCACTCGGGCTCGTAGTGAATGAACGGATCCGGTATGAACAGCTTCGCTGGTTTGTAGTGGCGGATGAGAGTCGTCATCTGCGCGCGGAGTTCGTTGCTGGACAGTTGGCTCAACTCGCCGCTCTTGTTGTTCAAGTTGAACAACTCGGCGACTCCCAGCAGGCGCGCAGCCTTCTCCGCATCCGCGTTGTTGGCAAGCCGCGTTTCAGCCGGACCGAGCCCGATTGAGTTCTTTTCGTCGTTGCCGGCCTGGATCACATACGCGCGATAGCCCTCGGCGACGAACTTCGCGATCGTGCCGCCGGCGCCCATGATGTAGTCGCCCCCTCCCGCCGTGATCGCCAATAAAATCTTCTCAGCCATCTTGTCACCGGTACTCGCGAGGGATCCCGAAATCGATACCCGCGTAGCGGAACTCTTCCGCTTGTGAGAATGGAGTTCCTTCGGCGCAGATCCGGGCCAAGCCACGCACGTTCTCCTCGGCGATTCGCCGCGCCGCCGCGCCGTCGACACTGTCGAGCACGCGCAATCGCTGGCCGCTCGCCGCGAGAGTCTGTTTCACTCGCATCGCCCGGTCGCGGTTGATCGTTTCGAGAGCCAGCGCCGCCTCGAGCTTCCGCGCGAACGCGCCGCCGATGTCGACCTGTAGCGGCTGCGGCACGAACGTGGCCGTGCTCTCTGGTTCGCGCCTTCGAGGATCAACAGGCGGAGCGTAGTAGTAGACTTCAGGGACAATGTAGGGCACAAGTCCGTGATCCGACGCGGCGGGCAGGAAATTCGCGAATCGCGCACAGTGCCACGCATCTTCCGCCGCCGCGCCGGCATAGTAGCGGTCGAGATTCCGGTCGTGTTCGGCGTGGGGGTTCGGAATGAACAAAACGCCGGGACGAAGGCGCCGGATATGCATCATCAGCCGGTCGCGCATGGTAGTGTGCGGCACCTCGCGCAACTCCGACGAGCGGAAGCCGAGCGAAACCACACTCTGGATACCCAGGATCCTGGCCGCGGCTTCGCTCTCCCGGCGATTCCGCAGCGCGGTTTCCTCGGGCTGCAGGTCCCACGATTGCCTCTCGTCGTTCCCGATCCGGATGAGATGCGCCTCCGCTCCCGATGAGATCATGCCAGCCACGGCGCCACCCGCGTACAGGAGCCATTCGGCGTCAGCCGCCAGCACCAGCACGCCCCTGGAAGGCTGCGCGAAAGCGAGGTGCATGAACTGCCGGCGCTTCATCGCAAGGGCTCGGCATTCTTCGCGACAAATTCGCGCAATCCGGGCAGATGATACAGGCTGCCGGTGTAATAGTAGTCCTCGGCGTATTTGACGCCCGCCTTACGGCCAGTTTCGCGCGAAGTCCAGTTCATCCACCAGTGGGTGATCATGTCGGATGCCTCCAATTCGCTCGCAGCCTTTTCGAACTCTGGAATGTACTTCCCTTCCTTCTCCAGTTGAGCCGACAGGGCGCGCGCCGCGCCACCGCTGCCGTATACGTTGCGATGCGCGGCGATGGCGAGTTCCTTCTTGCGCTCCTGGCTTTCGTTCAACTCCATGGCGATGTTCGAAATCTGCCCCAGACCCCAGTCGAGACGGCCCTTGCCGTAATAGTGCGGCACCGAATGCGGTTTCAAGCCCAGATCGAAATGCTCGGGATGAACGGTCGCGTATCCAGCCAGCCAGCAGGCTTCCACCAGAGCGCGCGCCACGTTGCGATGATCCGGATTCTTCTGGTAGTGCTCCCACGGATTGTGACCGAGGACAACCTCCGGCCGGTACTTCCGGATCACGAAGATCAACTGTTCTCGAAGCTCGTCGAGCGGAATGGGATTCATGAAGTCGTTTCGCCAGTTCAGGCTGATGACCTTCTTCATTCCGAGAATTCGAATCGCGTCCCACGTTTCCTTCAGATTGACAATGTCGTTGCGGCCGTACCCATGCGGGCCGTCCTTCTCATCGTTCGACCCGCGTACGTAGTAGCTCTCGAAGCCGTTCTCGACAAACCGGGCGATGAGTCCACCCATGCCGTAGTCGGTGGTGTGGTCGTCATGGTGAGGCTGCGCGACGAGGAGCACGCGGCCGGGCGGGAGCTTACCGAGCGGAAGATTGTCCTGCGCGGGCGCCGGGACGGCGGCCAGGATCAGAAGGATCGCAAAATGCTTGAGCAGCGCCCTCACGGTCGCACCCCGATACTGTCGCCAGGGTTTCCGCTCGCGTCGAACGCCGGGCCCGATTCGGTCCGCTTCCACATCGCCTCGAACGCGGGCGATCCCTCTTCGGCCCAGAAGTCGCTGACCACCGCGTTACCGTATCCGGGAGACGGCCCCGGAACGTGCGGCGGATGGAGTTGCCGCAGGTTCGCGCCCGGAGCATCGGGGTCGAACCGGAAGTAGATCGTGGGTCCCTGCGCGTAGCGCACGCGCACCAGAAAGCGGGATTGCTTCGGGCGCGGCGCCTTGACGTATCGTTCCAGTTTTTCGCGATCGAGCGTGATGCCCAAGCCGGGCTTGTTCGAAACCTCGACGCTGCCGCCCACCACGGGCATCCGTTCCACCGTAACGTCGTCCTCCCACAGGTGGCACAGGTTTACGTGTTCGATCGTGGCCATCTTGAATACGGCGGCTTCCTGGGCCAGAAACGCCTGATTGATCACGCCGCCGCACTGCTGCAGCATGAAGGGCGTGTTGGTGGTTTCGGCCAGCGCCGCAATCCGCATGGCGTAGCCAACCGGGGCGTGCCCGGCCATGACCCCATCGCAGAGATGGTTGACCATGAAGAAATCCGCCGGCGCGTGGTGGACCAGCACGGGGATGCGGCACTTCTGCCTCAGGGTACGGTAACCGGCGTGGTCGATCGAGGCGATCGGATCCTCCACCCTGCCAACAATCGGGAACCGTTCGAGTTCGCGAAGAACCGGGTACACAGCATCGACGTTCGAGTTCCCATTGAAGTCGTAGTGGATTTTGAAGCTCCTGGGGGCCACTTTCTGCATGGCTTCGGTCTGGTCAACTGCGTTCTGTAGCACGTCGACATGGTACTTCATCCAGCGATAGCCCCGTTGCGATAGGTTTCGCACTTCTTCGGCCATTGCTTCGGGCGGCTGAGAGGCGGTCCAGCCGCCCACGGGAATCCACGCTCTCACCTTCGGTCCGATCAGTTTCCAGGCTGGGACGCCGAGATACTTGCCCATCAAGTCGTAGATCGCCATGTTCATCGGAAGGTCAGCCGCGCTGCCGATCCAATCCACCGGGCTCGAACCCACGTAGCGAGTGTAGGGGTTCGGCTTGGGCGCCGGTCCCCAACTTTCACCGTAGCCTTCGAGGCCGGCGTCGGTTTTTACAATGTAGATCGTCCGAAGCTGCACGCCGAGGCCGTGATAGCGGAAGAGGTTGTCGGAATGCTCGCGGTGAAACGGCGTGAGGATCTCGTGGATCTCGACGGCGGTGATCTTCATCCGGGCCTGAGCCCATGCGGCGAGGGGAACGAAAGGAGCGGCAGCGCGGACGAAGCGGCGGCGAGTGATGGCAGTCGAGAGCTGTGTTCCGTTCGAATGCATGTATCATTGTAGACTGAAAGACAGAACAATCATGACGCGAAGGAAAGCACTACTGGCTCCAGCGAGCGCGCTGCTGGCGGCCTCGGCCAAGGGGGCACCCTGCAATTTCCAGTCGTCCTACATGACATGGGACGTGCCTCCGAAGAAGGATCCGCGGCCCTACGCGCGCCACAACATCCCGCTCGGTAACAAGGCCCGCATTCAACTGGACGCGATTGTCGACGTAACTGATCTCCGCGGCAATGCGACCGAACGCTACGTGCTCATCGCCCCTTGCCGCACCGAATGGGTTTATGCCGACAAGGGGCTGTTTCAGATCCCGAGCCGTGAGTACTGCAACATCTACTCGCTCAAAGAGGAGCGCACGTTGATGTCGGCCATCACGTATGACGGTGAGGTCTCCGCCGGCACGCCGATCGGCTCTCAGTTTCGCTCCCTGAAGATCGACGTGAAGCAGTTTACGAAGTTTCGTGAACTGACAGATCGGGCCGCCATCAACCGCGCCATCGCGGAGAATGTCCCGCTGGTGGGGCGCACGGTGCTTGAGGACCGCGCGCGCGGCGAACGCTATTCGCTCGAGTACCCAATTCGCACCATGAACTTCCGGCCGGAGAACGGCTCTTTCCAGGTGGACACGGGCCCGCTGTTAGTCCCTGACCGCGGATCGAGGGCCGGCAAGGTGATTGACCGGTTGGAGATGGCCCACATTGCATACAAGACACTCGACCAGGCCGAGTTCATTGTTCGCCGTCCAACGCCAGTTACGGACAAAGCGGGTAAGGAGCTAGCCAGGACGCTGTACTACTCCGAAATCGCCGAATGGAAGGCGTCGACCGTCATTCTCGCGGGCGATGCCGGATAGAGGCCTCAGGCTCGCGATACCGGTGGGCGGGAACTACCGGCCTTGCACACGAGTTCGATCCGCCTGACGCGCAGCGGCTTTTCGAGTCCGGGCCCGCGTTTGTTGAGCCGGATCGCGATCTTGTTGCGGCCGGGGCGAACCAGTTGCGTGGGCACCTGCAGGCGAATCGCATCGAAACGCATGTCCCAGGCCTGGTCGGGTGGGAAACCGATGAGTCCGTTTCCAGGCACCGGGCGGATTTCATAGCCGGCCTTGTTCAGATTGGCGGCGACATCGATAGCGGCCGGCTGGAGAGCCGTGTCGCCGAACTTGATGCTGACTTCGTCTCCGGGTTGCGAGTAGTCGAAGGCGATCCACAGTTCGGCCGATGCCAACTGCGCGTTCCGCCCATCGTCGGAGGTGGCCAGTAGAACCTCGCGATCGCCATCGGCCGGAACGATTTCGAACGGAACGGAGGGCTCCTTCACGGGTGTGTTGTAGCGCAGAAAGTCGGCGCCGGGAGCGCGCCCAGCGGACAGGTACCCTTCCACCGCGGTGTAGTGCCTGTCTTTGCCCCGCATTTTCGCCTGTTCGGCGATCTCATCGAGAAGGTGCTTGCGCCAGCCGCCGAACAGATACCAATTGAAGGTGTAGATGCCGTCAGCGCCATCGCGCCAAAGGTTGGATGCGCTGCCGCGGATCACTTCGTCGGGACTCAGGCGGTAGTGATTGCCGTAGCAAGCGAGGCTCGCATAGACGGGAAGAGCGCGCGCCTTGGCCAACGCGCGAAACCACTTTACGCCGGGTGCTTCGGTCAAGCCTTGGCCGAGAATGAGAGAGTCGGCGAGATCCTCCGCGATCCAGGTGTCGATTTCGAAGCCGCCATCGCGGCACCATTCCACGCGTTCCGGGATCCGGATTGCGAGTTCGATCGGACGGCCGCGCTTGGCAGCCTTGGCGCGCAGACTCTTGCGGACTTCGCGCAGGAACATCGTCAGGAACTTGCCGTTCTCTTTCTCCGTACCGCGCCGGAAGTAGAGCGAGTGGCGCAGGAAGTCGAGTTCGAGGCCGTCGAAATCCCAGCGATCGAAGAACTCCTCCACCGCGCGAAGCTTCCACGCACGTACGCGGGGTTGTTCGAAATCGAGAGCCGTCCACCAGTCCAGATCCTCTACCAGCAGTTCCGGACTGATCCGCTTGAATGAGGGCAGTTCCGGATTGGGCAGTGTCCCGCGCGGATGTTGCCCGTCATGGATGTCATTGACGCGGAAAGAGACGAAAGCGTCGAGCCCGCGCTTGTGACACTCTTCGACAATCACGGCCGGAGGGTTGTGTCCCGCATCGGCGAGACTCTTGGGGTTGAGATATTGGTCCTTGGGATCGACCGGCACGCCTCCGTGCCAGTTCTTCTCCTTCGGGAACTCGAAGCGGTCCGCCTGCCCGGGCCACTCGAGCACGTTGCTTTGGTATTCGGCGACATTGCCACTGCCGAAGCTGAAGAGTACGGTGTCGACTGCGGAATTCTCAATCGGCGTGAAGACGAGTGACGTGAACTGATCGCGCGTCAACGGTCCGTACGAAGCCGGGAGCACGGTGCGTCCCCATGTGTGGATGACAGACCCGTCCCAGTTGAACAACAGACGGCGCTTTCCGGGCGATGCCTTACGAGGCACCGGCTTCGTCTGAGCCTGCGCGGCGGGTGCGGCGGCGCCAGCTGCAAGGAATCCGCGGCGACTCAGGGACCCCATTGTTTCAGACCAGGATTTCCTTGATCAGCTTGCCGCCCAGATTGGTGAGCCGTTTGAACCGGCCGGAGTGATAGTAGGTGAGCCGCATGTCGTCGAGACCCAGCAAGCGCAGCATGGTAGCATGCATGTCGTGCGTGTGATACACGTTCTCGGCGCACCGGATGCCGAGTTCGTCTGTTTGCCCCACCACCGTCCCGCCCTTGACGCCGGCCCCGGCCATCCACATCACCATCGCATTCTGGTTGTGATCCCGGCCCGGACCGCTTCGGAAGAAGTCCATGCTATTGTCGGCGGTGCGGCCGAACTCGCCGCCCCACACCACCAGCGTCTGGTCTAGCAGCCCGCGCTGTTTGAGGTCCGTCAGTAACGCTGCCACGGGCTTGTCGGTTTCGAGACCGCGGTTGCGGTGCTCGCGTGCGATGTTCTCGTGCGAGTCCCAACCGTCCGAAAAGATCTGGACGAAACGAACGCCGCGTTCCACCAGCCGCCGGGCCATCAGGCACTTCCTTGCCATCGGTTCGGTCTGCTTGTCGTCCAGTCCGTACAGATCGCGCGTCGCCTGAGACTCCTTAGCAAGGTCCAGACATTCGGGAACAGCGGCCTGCATGCGGAACGCGAGTTCGTAATTCTTTATGCGCGTCAGCAGGTGCGGATTGTTCGGCTGCGTGCCCAGTTGCGAAGCGTTAAGTTCGTTGAGCAGGGTGAGGTTTCTTTGCTGCTGCTCCCGGGTTACGCCCTCGGACGGCTGCAGGTCCACGATCGGGTCGCCGACGGAATTGATCAGCGTGCCCTGATAGTAGGCTGGCAGATAGCCGCTTCCCCAATTGATACTACCTCCGAAGACGCCTCCGCGGAGGTCCGGCAGCACCACGAAGGCCGGCAAGTTCTGGTTCTCCGTGCCCAGGCCGAACACCGTCCAAGCGCCCATGGACGGGCTGCCGGGAATTGTCTCGCCGGTGTTCATGAAGAAAGTGGCCGTGGTGTGGGCCTCGGCGCTGGTATGCATGGCGCGGATGACGGCGATGTCGTCAGCGCGTTTGGCGAGGTGGGGAAAGATTTCGGAGATTTCCATTCCGCTCTTACCATGGCGCGCGAATTCGAATGGGCTGCCGACGTAGATCCGCTTCTCGAGGCTTCCGTACTTACGGGTGATCGGCTGGCCGTGCAGTTCGCGGAGCTTCGGTTTCGGATCGAAGGTGTCCATCTGTCCGGGAGCGCCGGACATGAACAGGAAAATCACCGACTTCGCCTTGGCCGGCACTTGCTGCTTCTTCGGAGCCAACGGATCCGGACCGCCGGACTCGGCGGCCAGCAGACCATCCCCCGCCAACAGCGAGGTAAACGCAATGCTGCCGATTCCCTGCCCGAAACGGTACAGCAGATCGCGGCGGCCGACCTCGCCTGCATTCGGCCCCGGCCGGAGCACAGTACCACAAGACTGGAGCTTTCCGTTCGCCATTCGACTTTCCTCCGTCTGTCAGTCCAGGAAAATGAACTCGTTCATATTGAATAGCACCAGGCTCAAGTCGGCGAGATTCCCGAGTGGCTTGGTTTCAGCCCGCCGCAGGAACTTCATCGACATCTCCCGTTCGCTGCCGGACGGATCCCGCTGGAACGCCAACTGGAACGCCCGCTGCACCTGCTTGTCCGGCTCGGGGCCGGCTTCGGCGGCAACCCGCTTCGCCATTTCCACGCTCTGCGCGTGCGAGAACTCGTTGTTGAACAGAGCGAACACCTGCGGCGTCACGGAAGTGACTCCTCGCACCACGCAGGTCTGGTCCATATTGGCTCCGTCGAACACCTTGATGAAGGGCAACTGGAAAGACCGCGATTGCAGCATGTATACCGTTCGGCGGCTCCGTTCCTTCACCTCGGATGGCTCCCACCACGTGGGAGCGCGCGCCATCTGCTCGTCGTTGGCCACCGGGAAATATGGAGGTCCGCCCATCACCGGGTTCAACTGGCCGCTGACCGCAAGCATGCTGTCGCGGATCGATTCCACTTCGATGCGAATCGGGTCGCGCATCCAGAACAGCTTGTTGTCCGGGTCGATCTTCCCAGCCGCCTCGGCCTGCGGATGATTCATGCCCAAATGGTAGACGTTGGAATTGACGATGAGCCGCTGAATTTCTTTGACGCTCCAGCCGCTTTCAACGAAACGCAGGGCCAGCCAGTCGAGCAGTTCCGGATGCAGTGCGCCGCCGCCGTTCTTGCCGAAGTCGCTTGGCGTGGCCACCAGTCCGCGTCCGAAATGATACTGCCAGATGCGGTTGACCATCACGCGCGCGGTAAGAGGGTTGTCGGGGGAAGCGATCCACTTGGCCAGCAACTGGCGCCGGGTTCCTCCCAAGCCGTCAAGATTTACCGGATCCATGTTCCCGGCGATGGCGCTCAGGTAGCCGGGCTTCACCTCTTCGCCTGCGAGCTTGTAGTTTCCGCCGGCCAGCACTTTAGTGGCGACGACATCCTTCAGCTCGTCGCTATCGGCAACCACGTGGGCCTTCGGCAGATAGTAGTCTGGCGAGTTCGGATTGGCGAAGCGCGCGGTTTGCCGTCCGATGAGTTTCTGGCGGGCCTTCTCTTCCTTACTCGTAAGCATGTCGCCGGGGATCGAATACTTGCGTTGTCCCGGCTCGGCCCAATCCTTCAGATCCTGCGATCCGAACAGAATCCGGTGCTGTTCCACGCGTTCGTTGATGCCCTTGCGGAAGTCGGCCTGCGCCTTTTCGCGGGCCTCCAGAGTCCCTTTCCACTGTTTGGAAGATCTCTCCCACCGCTCAGGATCAAGCTTGGCAGCCTCGTACTGATGAAACGGCACCTCCGCAACATCCACCGTCATCGGCGTGAAAAACGCTTCGAGACGATAGTAGTCCTTGGTCGGCAGGGGATCGTATTTGTGGTCGTGGCAGCGGGCGCATCCGAGCGTCAGCCCCAGGAAGACAGAAGCCGTCGTATCCACCAAATCCACCATGAAATCGCGGCGGAGCATCTCGCGCTCTACTTGTTCCACCTGCACCCACTGGCTCAGAAACGCAAGTCCGAGCCTGCCTTCGGAGCCAAAGGCCGGGAAGGCATCTCCGGCCAGTTGTTCCTTGATGAACCTGTCATACGGACGGTCCTGGTTGAACGCACGGATCACGTAGTCGCGGTACCGCCACATGTGCGGCCTCGGGTAGTCGATCGCGCCTCCCTTGGTGTCGGAATAGCGGACCAGATCCAGCCAGTGGCGGCCCCACTTTTCGCCGTACCGCTGGTCTTCCAGTAACCTCTCCACCTCGTTCCGATAGGCGTCCGGAGAGGCGTCATCGAGAAATCGCTTCATCTCTTCCGGCTTCGGCGGCATGCCAAGGAGCGCGAAGTGCAGCCGGCGGTATGATCCGCGCCGGGAAACCGGCGGCGCGGGCGTGAGCCCTTTCTCCTCAAGTTTCGAGAGCACGAAAGCGTCGATCGGGTTGCGGACCCACTCCTTGCTCTTCACCGCCGGAACGGCCGGTTCGGCCGGCTTAATCCACGGCCAGCCCAGTTTCTTGTTGCCCTGGCTCTTCGCGCCAGCTTGTGGCGTGCCTGGCCGCACGGGCATGGCGTCGATCCACTTTGCGATACGCTCGATCTCCGCATCCGCGAGGGGCTTTCCGCCCATCGGCATGCGAGGCTGCGACGAGCCGCGAAGACGCAGGACCAGCGGACTGCGGTCACTGTGTCCAGCAACGATCACCGCGCCATTGGCTCCGCCCCGGAGCAGGTTGTCCACCGTGTCCACGGCCAAGCCGCCTTGACGCGCCGCCGCGCTATGGCAGGAGGCGCAACGGCTTTCGAGGACGGGGCGTATGTCCTGTTCGAATTCCGCGTTCGCTTGCGCTAAACCCGAACCGAGCGAGGCAAAGAAGACCAACCGAACCGCGGCTCGCATGACTCCTGATTTCACCTCTTGAGCACCGTCATGTATATACCACCTATCACGGTGCTGCCCTTACATTATCACAGCGCCATCGGTTGACGAAGCGGGCACATCATGCAAATGAAGCACCCTGAATTCGGGCCGAGGCAAAGTGCTGCCGGCTCCATACCAGCGTACTTTGGCACATGCGATGGACTGTCCGTGGCTGCACTCGATCAGACTCGAACCGCGTTCTTGTCGCAGCAACTTCCCAGACGGGGACTTCGCGACCGTGTCAGCTTGATTGATCCGATCTCTGTACAAGTAGCCGACGATGCGGACGGCGGGCGATCTGAATGACCAGTGGGCCGATGCCCAGTGGCATGGAGTACCTAACGATGCGCGATCATCATGATTTCGATCAACCCCGCCGCCGCGTTCGGAGG
>Ga0194119_10001519_pt1 | contig 41969 bp, 33 predicted proteins | sample TA2MahC100mmetaG_FD_148620 | JGI IMG/M metagenome (GOLD analysis project Ga0194119, IMG submission 148620) | Freshwater microbial communities from Lake Tanganyika, Tanzania - TA2015018 Mahale Deep Cast 100m | ecosystem: Environmental > Aquatic > Freshwater > Lake | place: Tanzania: Lake... | reverse complement strand
CGCCACCGCCGCCGCCGCCACCGCCACCGCCACCAAGATTATCAAACTGATTCAAAACAAATACTGCTAAAACCGCAGAAATACACACCATAATTGAATCACGCATTAATACCTTTACCGGTTTTTGTCGGTCTGGTTCAACAAACCGCATTTCCATAAATTTCAATAAAAAATAAATTATGGCAACTACTGCGCCAATAATAAACATTTTAGTAGAGTTCACCATCTACGTCAATTCAATGTATATAAATTCTAAAACGACGTTATATACATAATTCAAACGATAGAATACGTGGAATTATACGAATTCCGACGCGGACGCCCACGCGGACGCCGCATTAATTAGGTCTGAAATGCCAACATCACTGGGGGATAACAAAAATACATGATAACGCCCGCGATTGCTAAAAATACAAAAGAAAAGATGAAAATAAGCAGGTCCAATAATACAATATTGTCATACCATTTACCTTTTTCTTCTTCTTCGTCTGCCATAATTACTAGTATATACGATTATAATTACGATAATGATTACGATAGAACCTCAATGTCATCCAATAGCGGCGGTGCGTTGATATGTTGTATATCATTGAGTGTATGAATATCTAGTGTATCTAATTTAACATCACCGCCAATCGTAAGTCGGCCGCTGTCGTCATCATCCACATCCCCGTATGCGTCGGCGTCGGCGTCGTCGGTGTCGCGTGTCATATACTCATTCTTTCTCTCACTCGCATCCGTTTCAAAGGTGCGAATCTCGTTCTCTCCAAAGGATACACCAGTATTGTTCAGTGTGCTTGAATCATCGCTTTCACCGCTGCCGATGGCGCTACTTCCATTTAATTCACCAACGAAATCTAAATGTTCAATTCGGTCCGCGCCTGCGCCTGCGCCTGCTCCTGCTCCTGCACCAGCACCGGCGCCTGATTCTGTAATATCATCATCGCCAGTCACGCGGTCACTGTCACGGTCGCGATGACGTCTACGCCGGGTCGACGAGTGACTTGCACGTCGCCTCGCCGAGAGATTGGCATCCTCTTCCGAGAGAATTGGTTCCTGTTTAATCACCTCTTCATTTTCTGTGACTTCTACAACATCCTCAATCGTTTCTTCTAAATACATCTTAATGAGTTCTTCTACAGGAATATTGTCACGAATGGTGTTATAAATACACTCCTTGACGATGATTTCAAACTCGCGATTGTTGCGCTGGGTGTGAAGCGGCGCGATACCACGCTCAAAAATATATACATTTGAATACAATTTCCGAGCACTATTCACATATATCTTATGAATAAAGTCGGTCAGTTGTGGTATCTTGATATCCACCTTCTTTTGTTTATTTCCAACACGCATTACGGTCATACACTTCAGATGAATGATGTGAACACAAGTAATGAGGTCTTCTAAATATCCACACGTGCTTTTCTCCTTGATTCTTTCTGTCTCTTCTTTGATGATGTTCGGATTCCATTTGGGAACTCGCGAGAGAAGATTCTGAAACGTCATCAAGTATTTATCTTGTTCTTTATTTCCAACACATAGCTTTACTGCTTCATCTAAAATAGAACGAAATCCTTCTTGTATCAGTGGGGTTAAAATATTGACGAGACGAGATGCCCATTCATTTTTTGATTCATAAAGCGAAGTCACCGAATAATCATCCATCCGTGTATCGTATTGTATATCTCCACGTTTTACATAAATGAAATATTTTCTAAAGTCAAATTACAACGAAATACAATAAAATGAAGTAGGTACAGTATAAGAAGTTTCTCATTTCTGAATTCTTTTCGCACCTTGTCAAACATAATAAGGAGTTCATACCGTTGAAGTTCTATCATATTAGGATAGGTATGGACATAATCAATGATATCAAGCGCTGAATACCCCTGTTCGTATAATAAAACGGACAAATCCAGTATTTTTGCATATTCTTCGCGAGTTGGTGCTGCTGCTACCGCACCCGTGGTGTCCGTGTCCGCACCAACGATATAACTCGGATGTATCTGTATGAGTTCGTTCAATGAATGTTCTCTCGCTTTATTGATTTTGTATGTATCACATACAGCGTCAACGAAATAGGTGTGTAAATTCAAAACAACACCTGTCTCCGGATGAACTGGTGGTGGAATATAGATATCGCAAAAGCGCGAAAGAATCGGACGAAGAAGACTATCCTTGTTTTCAACAACAATGAAAAATCGGGTAGATGAACTGAATAATTCAATACAGCGACGTAGCGCAGATTGTGCGTCAATTGTCAGTTTATCTGCGTTTGTTAAAATGACCGACTTGAATATCGCGCCTTCTTTCAAGTCGATATTTGTCTTTGCGAAAAACTTCAATTCTTCTCGGATGAAACGAATCCCTTTGCCGTGGGCGCAATTCGCGCGCATTACGTAATTCTTAATAGCAGTCTTGTCTCCTTCGTATACAGCGTGAATAAACTTGTTTAATATATATGTTTTTCCACAACCATGAGGTCCGTAGAATATAATGTTTGGGATTTTTTTGTTCTTGATGAATATATCCAGTTTCGCACGAACATTTTGATGGATGGATGATATCACAGAATCCGTCGTCACCGTCTCCACAGTCGCCGCCATCGCCGCCATCGCCATTATTACTATAATTGTATTGTAATAATGACATCATTATTGTTTAATTGGGTTTTCGTATCGGTTACGTCTCGGTGCTCCGTTTTCGTCTCGGTGCTCCGTGTTCTCGGCGTTCGCCTCGAAACACTTCGCACCTCGACGCCTGTGCCTTTTTTTCGAAGCAATGAAACGTTTGTTGCTTTGTTTGGTGTAAAATGGATGCTAATATCTGTAAGGCGTCGAGGTGCGAAGTGTTTCGAGGCGAACGCCGAGAACACGGAGCACCGAGACGAAACCGAGACGAATCTAGAAGTTAATCGTCTGTTCATACGGTTTAACATTTGACAACTTCCCCGGCATATTGCTCTTTCCATCCCCACCTTCACCGTGTGTATTTTCGCCATCCGTATAATAATAGTTCGTCGTGTAATAATAATTCGTCGGTTTGGACGCGCCATAAAACGGTGACTCTTCTTCATAACCTTGCCCGTTATACATTCCAAGGTATGCCGTCGCAGCAGGTGAACCATCTTCATAATAATACGCATTATGACGGTTCGTCCGCTTGTTCGCAGCCGGGTCATTGGGGTCAATCCAGTTCCCGATACCACGAATAATATTGCCAGCAGCGTCGCGAATGGTGCCAAAAAGACCAGGCGCAGGCGCACCCGGCGGTCCTGCCGCACCAGCGCGGCCATACCCGCGGAAGTTTCGTGTAATTCCCCGACGATAAATGTCATCTTCATCCAGTGAAGAATAACTTGTATCACGCGCAATGTCGTCATATCGTGTGCGGGTAGTCGCCAGCAAATTCTTTTCAATCTGGGTGCCATCCGGCAAATAGGTCGCCCAACGCGTCACTTTCAAACAATCCGCGTCAATACGGCACGCATCCGAACCCGTCATTCCTGGATTATTACACTTCCACGGGCATTTGCGCATAAGAAGAATATTGTTGCCTTCTGCCGATTTCACGAGATTACCGCTCGCATCCGTGCGGAAAATATTCTGGCAATTGCCTTCATTGCTGGATAATGTAGACGGTTCGGCACATTTGCGAACGTGTCCGTCATCGCCGTATCGCCAGTTCGCGCCGTCATACCACGAATCAGGGTGGCTCGCAATGAGACGGTTTCGCCGCGCAACTGCGACATCATATTTCAGTTGCGCTTTCGTCTTCGCTGTCTCCGTCGTTGCGGAACGCAGTGCCTTATACGCGGATTCATACTCCTTTTGCGCTTCAATCGCCCAGTTCATCTGGCGTTTCACATCGGAAATAAGGACATTTGCGGCAGCACTGGTGACATAGGTCGTTCCGTCACTCGCGGTTCCGGAACTGGTAGGGGTGCTGGCCTCAATGGATGGAAGAATATATTCACCTTGGTCCAACACGCCACCATCCACAGAAAACGCATTATTAAGTGTTGCACCCGATTTATAGGTGCGGATTTTCGCGGTTGTAGTGCTCGTCTTTGCCGCAGGAGTTTGAAGACCTGCAATTGTGAGCTTCACAGGAACATTGTTTGGCACCGACCCGCCTAATGTAAAAGCAACGACGTTCTGGCCGCCGCCGTATGTATTTACATCTGACGTAATGACACCAGCGTTTGAAATGGTGGAGAGGGTGTCTTGAAGACTCGTGGTTGTATTCGTCCATACAAAAGAGATACCAAGGTCAACATTTGCCGTGCGTGTGACATATGGAACTTGAACCAAGAAAATATCCCCCGATGACAACGCATTCGTAAGCATCAATGTTATTGAAAATGACGTTGCTGTGCCGGTATAATTCGGCGATAATTGCGGGCTTTCTGTGGAGATTTTACGGCAAGGAAGCATTGTCGCCAAACCACCATAGGTCGTATCATTGAAGATGCGTAGTCGTTTGGCAGCATTCGCATCACCGGCGGGCCATAAATTCACAAGAACGAGCGTTTGTGAACCCGTAGAAGGTTCGGCGTTGCTTGCGAGAGAAACGTTCGTGATGTCGTTTCCGGAAGGCGCGGCACTCGTTCCCGGTGTGATTTCATTGTTCACCCACTTCAGACCTGAGAGTTCTAGTGCGTATTTTCCAGCAGCCATCGGGTTCGCGGTTTGAATGGTATAGGTAATCACGCAATATCCGACGTCAGAAGCACCCGCCGCGGGCACCGTCACCGCCAAACCTCGCCCATCCGAAGCAGTATCCAAATCCGCGCCAGACCCGGCCGATGTGCCAACCGTTGCCGGAACCGGTCCATTATACGCGCGCATCGTCGCCTTCAATCCCGCCGCAGTCGTATTCTGAATGTAATACGTTGGCACCTTTATCGTGATAACTTTCGCAGCAGTCGTTCCACTCGCACCCCGAAGTTCCGCGGTGGTCGTAAAAATAAACCGGAAAGTGGTTTCAGAATTCTTAATATAAGAGCATTGATTGATGATGAGTGTCCCGTCAGAACGCGAACCGGTAGTGGTGGTTGGTGCGTGTGAAGTCTGCGTAAATACCTCGCCTTGATATCGGACGTGGTCGGCCAATGCGAGTCCTTCAATCACACCCGTCCCATATCCTTCGGAGGGTGCCAACCAGCCACCAAACCCGCCATTTCGGTAGGTTCGCGACACCCAAACACTCACCAATAATACCACAATGAGAATAAAGAGTATCGTACATTTATCACTCAATAATTCGCGAAGATTCATATCGCTATCGCAAACGATGAATATAATATTATAACTACTATAATGTTATAAAATTATATAATGGTTCCACCGTCTTTCCACTATCGTTCCGCCGTCGTTAATACGTCTGTAAACTATGCGTATACGGATTCTGTCTAAATGCGTTCAAGATATCCGGCTGGATTCTCTCGTTCAGTTTGCTTTCATCGTAACTCTGCGGCATCGTCATTTTCCCATAAATATCGATACTAGGAATGGATGACGGTGCATTTGTCATCACCATTGCGCGCTGATTGGCGCGGTCAGCATCTAGGCGGTCAATCTGAACATTGGTATTGGAGTTAAAGAGAGACATTGAACCGTGATTGGTGATATTCTTATACGTCTTATTCACATTATTGCGCTGGTTATACGCGGCATTGTAGAGTCCATTCCCCATTCGGGTCGCGGAGCCACCCGCCGTTCCTAAATAATCCGTGCTCGTCGTCGCGCGTTCCGTTTCTACCGGCGTGTTTTGAGAGATTAAATAACCAGCAGCAGCCTGGCGCTCTACATTAAGGTGGTCAAATCCCACCAAACCCACCGTGGTTTCTTTGATGGTTGTAGGTGCGCGGTCAGCAGGATTAAATGTCGCGGTGACGGCGGCTGGAACCGGCATACGCGCATTCTCGTAAAGTCGCGCATTCCCTACCACATTTTCCTTACGTGACGGTTTCAGAACGTCCAATAATGGCGCAACCACCGCTTTCAGTGCTCCGTGGATTCCACCCATCTCATTGGGGCGCACAGTTGTTCGGTTATTGTGCGTGAGCTTATAACTCATCCTGCCGAAATCGGACTCCGTCGCGGTATTTTTCTCCGCAGCGTAAGGGTTAATCATTGGTTTACCATCGTAAGTCTGTCTGCGTGTATCTTCAAAATTCTTCGGAGCATACATTGCGCTACCACCATCCGCCGGCGCAGTCGCACCAAAATACTCCGTCGTCGTGGTCTGGCGGTTGCTCTCACGGTCCATTTCAATCGCGCGCTGTGTCTCTCCCTTCTCCACGCCAGTTGTCGTAAACCAACGGTCTGGCGTATTCACAAAGAATGTATCTGGGAGATGTTTCTCAACCCGACCAAACGTCTCTGCGGTAGGCGCGTTCTGAACGTAATGCGCGGCAGGTCCCTGGTGTCCTTCGAGAGAATAAGACAACTTCGGATTTGTCTTGACTCGCATTTCATCCACACCTCGATCAATCCATTTCTCTCGCGCATCCATTCCTGAATTGAATCCGAGCGTTCCTTGCGTGCAATATCCTTGGTCCAATCCGGGCCCAACCCGCACTTCTTCCCACGGTTTGACATTGGCGATTTTCATACTTGGCATCATACGTGACTGTATAAAGTCGCTTTGGTTCTGCATTCCGTGTGGGAGATGAAGATTATCGAGGGGACGAAATAACGGGGCTTGCTCAGTCTTTGAGAAGAACTGAGAACCTGTTCCGACCTTATTATCAAGGACATTCTCGTGCATATTTGCGCCCGTCGTCATTCCGCGCACCTTTGCGCCATAATAGGGTTCCATATTGTTATGCGTAAATGTTCGTGGGTCGATTTTCGCACCAGTGAGCGAGGTGAAACTATCGCGGCTATAATTATCACCGAACTGCGTGTCTAAATTCGTGAGACCATTCGCGTTGCTCGCACCGGCACTGGCACCAGCGTCAGCGCCCGCAATGAAATCCTTCTTGTCGTTGGTGGCATCGCGACCTCTCTCGGCAATCCCGCGCAAGATGCCTACACCTCCGACACCACCGGCCACACCTGCGGACATTTTATCAAAATCCACCCCTCGCGCATAATAACGGTCGGTTGCCGCATTTGCGTTTTTATAGTCATTGACGTTGGAACCCGTGTTGGGGCGAATCACTGGATAATTCGTGGTTGGAATATTTGTATTTGGGAGATACCGGGATTCGTGGACACCGGCGTTTCGATATCCTTCAAGAGTCTTGTTGCCATTGTTACGATTTGAAGCAATATATGCCGCTCCTAGACTTCCTAGGATGAGTGCGATTTCAGCCATTTATGATACACTTATATTATCGTATTATAAATATTATCGTAGATTATCGTCCGACGATTCACGAACGATTATGAAAATAAAGCATTCGTTCCGCTAAATTGACGAATATCACCGACTTCTAGAACACCATCCGTTCCTGACGACCGACTTCCGTCTCCTAAACCACGTTCGGTCACGCGTCGTCCCCCTACCATTCCTTCCACCAACGGATTCATATTTGTCGGGTGAACTGCGAAGTAAGTGTCATCGGATAATCCGGGAACGGTGGGTTGCGGAACAAACCGGTCCTTTTCAATAATGCGCGTATTCAAGTTATTGAAGAATGGCATAAACACATTTTCTTGCGGGTCAAAATGAAGCATCTTCCAATTATCCTGCTCGACATCACGTAACATCCACGCGGGGTGAGTGGCTCTCGTTTGTTCTACGGCACTTCCACCGCGGACAGGACATTGAATGACTGAATTGGTGCGTGTAGCAACGGATGCTCGGTCATCGTGATGATAATTATCTGCCGAATCCCGGTTCAATTTACGGGATAACCCAAATAACTCGGTCTCAATATCTACAGAGTTCGTCATAATATTACCTGCCCACATTTGTGCGCGGATATAGGGGTCCTCCATATAAAGAGGTTTATCGCCAGGTCCAGGAACGTTTAAGTGGTATCGCCCTACATCAGTTGATTGCTGAAGTTCTTTTTTGATACGGTCGGGATCGTCGTGAAAGCGCGTAAAAGACATATGGAATAATAAAATCGCGGTGATGGATGTGCTACTATAACAATGTAAAATAAAAGAGACCTAAAAACAATCATCGATAGACAATTATCTCATCGGATAATTATCATCTCATCGGATACGTAAAAATGAAAATCACCGTTATTGACGACAATGAAATTGTCAACGACAATCCGCGCAGTTACAAATCTTCTAAATCTTACACACTATGCTTGAATATGATTGTGAAAAACGAGTCTCACGTCATCGTGAATACGCTAACAAATCTCTGTTCCTATGTAACATTTGATGCGTATTACATTTCAGATACAGGTTCAACCGATAACACAATGGACCTTATTCGCAACTTTTTCAAGGAGCGCGGGATTCCAGGTCATATTGAGCAGGTAGAGTGGCGTGACTTCGGTTTCAATCGCACTCTTGCGCTTCAAATGGCATTCAACAAAACAGATTATCTCTTTATCTTTGACGCCGATGACAGTATTCACGGGGATTTTCGTATGCCAGATAAACTCACACACGACGCATATCAGTTGAAACTCGGAGAATCTTTTGTTTATTTACGAACCTTAATCGTCAACAACCGAAAACGGTGGCGATTCGTCGGCGTGCTTCACGAATATATTTCGTGTATAGACCGGGAAGAAAGTTCGCAAGCAATTGAAGGCAATTATTATGTAGAATCCGGGCGAACTGGTAATCGGAACAAAGACCCCAATAAGTATATCAAGGACGCCGAAGTCCTAGAGCGCGGCTTCTACACCGAAAGCGCACAGGGAGGTGACCGGGCGCTCGCGGAGCGATATTCCTTCTACTGTGCTCAGAGTTGGATGGATGCTGGCGTCGCGCACATTGATAATGCGATTGAATGGTATCAGCGCGTCCTCACGCAAAACAACTGGTCGCAGGAAAAATACTATAGTGCGCTTTGTCTCGGGGATTTGTATTACCGAAAGGGCGATAAATACAATGCACTTAAATATTACTGTAAAACGATGGAGTATGATGAAGAGCGCATTGAAGGTGTCGCCTCCATAATGGAGATTTTGCGCGCAGACGGAAATCACGTGATGGTAAATGCATTATATCATAAATACAAGAATTACAATAAGTTTCCGCAGAATAAACTCTTTTTGAATCGGGACAAGTATAATGACATTATTGAATATAATAACTCGATATCCGCGTTTTACATTTTTGATAAACGAAGTGGATATGAATGCTGTAAAACGATTCTTCGTCATCAAATCATGGCATATCATTTCCTTTCATCCACGTATAGTAATTTTGTGTTCTATTGGAACTTCTTTGAGGAGGATACTTTCCCAGAACTATTGCGGATGTTTTATACCGTAGACCATCATCTCTCGGTGGTCGCATCAAAAAATGATACGTATAGTGATGACGACATCCGAACGTGGGACCTTCTTTTTGCGAAGGTGAGAGATTCTCTCGTTGCGCCGTGTAAGTTACTATCACATACCACCGGCACCGGCACCGGCACCGGCACCGAGTATCGTCTCGCACGTCCCATCGACCGTCTCCCTTATCTCGATAGAAATATTCCAGCGCAAGACCCAACGATTATCACCATCAAGAAAACCACGAAGAAAACCCTCCGTGTGATAATAACGTTTACCACGTGCAAACGCCTCGACCTTTTCCAACAAACCGTCAATTCAATTTTAAATATGTGGACTGATGTAGAACAAATTGACTACTGGTTTTGTGTTGACGACAACTCAAGCGAAGATGACCGCGCGAAAATGAGAGAGATGTATCCGTGGATCGACTATTATTTTAAACCCCCCGCGGAAAAGGGACATCGACCAAGTATGAAAATCATTTGGGATAAACTCAATACGCTACGCCCCGAATACTGGATTCATATGGAGGATGATTTCCTCTTTCATACGCCTGGTAGTTATGTATACAAGGCGATGCAAATGATTACGGATGCGCGGAATTCTGGATATAACGTTCGCCAGGTTCTATATAATCGTAATTATGGCGAAACAGTCCGTGATTATAAAATACAAGGTCATAAACTAATTCGTAGAATGAAATACGAGATGGCGCTTCATCAGCATAAGACGACTAATGACAGCGGCGGTGGCGGCGATTTTGGATACGGAAATTGCCATTATTGGCCGCATTACAGTTTTCGTCCTTCTCTCATTGATGTTGCCGCAATTCTGGAGGTGGGAGATTATGATACCCCCAACCAATTCTTTGAAATGGATTACGCCAGTCGTTGGACAAATCTCGGATTCTTGTCAGGATTTTACAATCAAATCACGAATCGGCATATTGGTCGTCTCACATCCGAGAGAAATGACCGGACACAGCCAAACGCCTACGAATTAAACAATGAAAGCCAGTTCGTTGCGCCCTCTATCGAATCTGTGTCTTCGCCTGTCTCCATTCCTGCGTTATCTCTTGCTGTATCATCCCCTGCGAATAAGCAATACTATTCCACTATCCAGTTTACCGACGGTTTTGGTGCACAATTTCAGCGATTCATTTGGACGTGTATTTACGCGGAGGAGTGTGAAGGCGCTACTTTTATTTACCGAACTCCCAACAAAATCGCGCACAACTACACAAATGACCCACACTTCATTGAGAAACTAGAGACTCTTATGAATATGAAACCATATTACTTAAATTATACAGATGTTATACGTAAGAATGCGGAACACGTTCACGCAGGTCGTCGCGATGACGTTATCGAGATATTGACTCCTGAATTTTACGATATATTTAATTACGTTGAAAAAAATATTGACAGGTGTATGAAGAGTGAAAGTATGGCGCGAATCAAGGAACACTATTGGCAAAATAAAGACCGAGCACGTGAACGCAAACGCGTATATCGTATCAGTGACGGTGATAAATATACACATCATCTCGCAGTTCATATTCGACGACCGAATTGTGATGACACCCGTCCAAATAGTGGCGAAGAATATAACAACGCATATTACATAAGGTATATGCTGAGAATTCTAGACGATAGTAACGATAAGAATCGGTGTATTCAATTTCATATCTACTCTCAAGGAAGTGAGGATAGATTCGCAGATTTTACAAAACACCCGGTCATCGGGAATAACGTAATGCTCCATTTAAATGAAAACAACGAAGATACCTATCTAGGTATGACATTAGCAGATATTTTGATTACGTCCGCGAGTTCATATAGTTATAGCGCAGCGTTCTTTTGTGATGGTGAGATATATTATACTGAATTCTGGCATCAACCGTGTAGTTGGTGGAAGAAATTACCAAGGTAGTATTGTGGGCGCCGCACGGTAGTTATACACCACTTTTATTCTAATTATATAATAATCGTGATTATTGTATAAGTTACATAGACATAGACATAGACATAGACATACACATAGACATAAACGATAATAACTAATATGTATCAAAAAGAATCAGAACACCAGTTTGGAGACGAAAGTTCGTTTTTAGCATTGAGAGACAATACCACACGTTCATTTCGCCAAGACCAGCGTGACGGAGAACTTCAAATTATTAAAAATATGGTCAAATTACGGAGTAATATGAAATATAATGAACATTTACGCTCGGTATATGAAAAAGCAAAGGAAATATTTGACGGTATGGTACACGAACATCGGGAGCAAATTCGGTCTTTAGATGAAATTCATCGTCATTTGTATGAAGTTATTCGTGATGAAATAAAACAAGGAGTTCGTAACAATAAAGTATCTGAAATGAAAAAAGATATGGACCGTATTGCGCGTCTTTTAAAACGAATGCGACAAAACCTCGAATACCTGATGAATGTTGACTCGGTAGTTGGCATAACAATTGATAAAATCGATGAAATACGGACGATTGATGAAGTCATCGAAGACCAAGGCAACAACGAAAACGAAAGTGACAGTGACAGTGATGAACCCGAAGTCATTGAATACAACGATGATGAAGACAGCGATGATGAAGACAGCGATGATGAAGACAGCGATGATGAAGATAGCGGTGATGAAGACAGCGGTGATGAAGACAGCGATGATGAAGACAGCGATGATGAAGACAGCGATGATGAAGACAGCGATGATGAAGACAGCGATGATGAAGACAGCGATGATGAAGACAGCGAAGACAATATTTAGTAACATCTATATTCTCGTTTCATTATGTCATAAAATAAACGTGACGACCGTGCATATTTGCGACTAGAAACCCATTTACGACACTTACGCTGAAATATACGAAACCAAAATGTTTTATAGATTGCAACCATTTCATTTCCAGGATAAAGAATATGTGGAAGAATGATTTCAATCGTTGCGTAATAATATTTACTCAATGATTTTGCTGCAGATAATTCTTCAGGGTTTTGAATATCAAATGGGAACAAACATAGATAGTGGTTTCGTAATTCTGGTGAACTCGTTTGTATATCAAAACCGTGGATTCGTTCATTAAAACGTTGACATAATGCGATTTCGTATAATGTCATAACCAAAATATTATGTATTACGAATATATTACGAATGTATTATTGATTCAATTTTATAAATATTATAATATTTTTTAATATATATTATCAACGACTAACAATCATCAATGGTGTTACGTGTATTCACCTCGCCATTTTTGCAGAATAAGTTCGTTTTATACGGCAGTTTATTGCTTGTGTTATTAAATATTATACGATATATTTCAAACCAAAATATCAATGCAGTTGTATTAATGGCACTTATTGGACTTGTTATGTCGTACTTTAGTAAAAATATGATTATTGTTCTATTGACTGCTGTTATTTCTGTGTTTTTATTAGAAATTTTAGGTTCACAAGGTGTTATGGAAGGAATGAAAACAAAAGAAGGTGCCAAGAATAAAAAAGATAATGACGCCGATTCTGTGGCCGATGAAACAGATGAACCCTATGAAAACGAGAAAAAAGAAAGCAGTGAAAATAAAGTTAAAGAAAAGAATACATTGATGAATGAAAAAAAAAAGGAAAAAGTCAAAACCGATAAAGCCAGTGATGATAAAAAGAAACAAGGAATGACAAAACTTAATCCGGCAAAATACAATGAAGGAGATGATGCAGATGACGATGACGACAATGCAGGTGATAGTGGCAACGCAAAAGGTAACACCGCCAATCGCATTGACTATGCGTCTACATTAGAGCAAGCCTATGACAATATTGAGAATATCATTGGCGAAGACGGTGTACGTGGATTAACCGACCAAACCAAATCTTTAATGAATCAACAAAAGGAATTGATGAATAATATGAAAGATATGGGACCGCTTTTGAAGTCAGCAGAAGGATTTATGAAGCAAATTACAGGTAATGGTGGTATTGGCGGTATCACTGAAATGCTAAAGGGATTTGCGACACCTGCCGCCAAGAAATAAATAACGATATATAATAATACTAATCTTTTACGCGTTTAGCATTATTCGTTTACGAATTCAAATAACAAGATGGTCAAACGATGTCCTCCTGGTGTTTTATGCTTTGAAAATATGACGCTTTTTATTATTGCAGTCGTGGTGATTGGCGTTGGAATATACGTCCATTCACGCGTATTCGACCACAACACCTACGCATACGGTCACGGTCACGGTCACGGTCACGGTCACGCCCTCGCGCTTATTCCGTCATCTGACCCACTCGCTGATTCGTTGGATTTTGGGATTGGCGGGCCAACGAGTAACCAAGATGTTCTGCTTAATCCGTATGTCCCACCTTTGAGAGATAATTCAGTTGGCGCCACACGCCCAGTTTATGATATCCGAGGGGGTGTATCTACGATTCAATACGGTCAGCATAATGGGTTTGGCGGCGGTGGTGGTGGCGTTCCCGTAAATATCCCTACGCGTTCCGTAGATACAACCTATCGTCAAGTTGGTATTCTCACACGTAGTAGCGGCAGCGGCAGCGGTCAAGGCCAAGAAACCATCCTTCCTCTTATCGGTCGTCCACTCTTTACAAACCGCGATAAATGGCAGTTTTATACTTTGAGTGATAAGAATAACGCGATAAAACTTCCAGTCACCATCAACGGTAAGAGTGGAACCAATGAATACGGTTGTAATAATGTTAGCACTGGTGATATTATCTATGTAGAAGGGTATAATGACGCGTTCCGCGTTTCCGCATATGACAGTGCGTCATTGAGGTATTTGCCATTTTAATTATGTCATCGTCACTCATTGGAAGGTTCTTTCTTTATGAGTGATTGCGCGACTGCTGCTGCTGCCATTGCCGCCGCGGTTGCTGCTGCTGCGGCTGCTGCCGTAGAATCCGCATTTGCCGAGGATGGCGCAGCTGTATCCAATAATTCGTACGCCTTTTCCTTTGCTTTTTCTTCTTTCTTCGCCATAACCTCTTTGGTATAAATAGCTTTTACCTTATCAATGGTGTCATCTGACTTGCTATTTTGTCCAGTGAGACTTGCTGAATCTCTCGGAAATATTCGTTTGGAGTCCTCAGAAGCAGGGATAATTTCATCGTATATTTCATTCCACCCCATATAATGAACGAGAATCATTTCCTGATTTTGAATATCTGGAAATGTGAAACGTTTAATAACGTATGCCTTATATTTGTTTCCTTTCGAATCTATTGCATCTACCTCTTTGATATCAGTCTCCACATCACCTGTAGTGGGTGTCTCACCTTCTTTGACCTCTTCAGACGAAGTTACAGCGGTATTTTCACTTGTTTTGCCCTCGCCATCGCCTTCCTTCGCGCCTTCCTTCGCGCCTTCTTCTGCGCCATCCGTCGCTCCATCGGCACCTTTCTTCGCGGAAGACGCACCCTCTAATTCTTTCAAAAATCTAGCAACACCAGTAATATCTGTTTCATTTTCAAGCATGGTTTGTTCGAACGTTTCGCCATTGGCCAATGGTGTAACAACCGTCTTCAACCGAAGAGGCACACCCGGTGTATTAAATACCAAACAAGCACCATTTTCACCCGCGGGTCCGTGACCAAGTAGCGCAAGTAACTTCATATACTCATCTGTCAAAGCACGAGATACATCATCACCAGCGCCTTCAAAAAACGAAGAAAGTTGCGTGAACCCATATATTCTCTCGGAACCTGGAATTTTATACGTATACGCAAAGACCTTTTCTTTAAACTCAGCGTATCCTTCATTCTTCATAAACTCCGGGTCTTCCAACATTTCATTTAACGACTTAAATACGTTTAATGCCACGGTTTTCGCGTCTTCATTTTCAAGACTGGTTCGCACCATCTCGAGAGATTTTCGCAACGTCTGAATCGAAGTTACTTTACACCCCTCCAAGAGATTCACAATATAACTATTCGCATCATCAGTCACGACCTTCTTACCTGGTTTAGCACCAGCACCTTCTCCGGAAGAAACCTCAATCGCCTTCTTGAAATCATCATCTGACATTGGAACAACTTGTATACGAAATTCGCTTGGATGAATACCATTACCGAAACTACGTATTGTCTCTACGTCTTCAATTACAGAAGGGTCGCCGTTTTCACTCAATTTATACAAACGATTCGAATCCGTGAGTGATATTGTTTCTTCTCCCTTTTTCAATTTAATATCTTGGATTTTACCGCCTTCTAGTTCTTTGGATTCACGGTCAATCTGCCCTTTTTCCTTCGTAAAAATAAAGACCTTATCCGGATATTCATTTCCTAATGTGTCGCCATCCGCGATTCCAACTTGATTGGGCGCAGTGAAATACATCGCGCGTCTTTCTTCGGGAATTTTACCACCGCTTTCGAGTTCTTTTTTCGGGGCGAATTTACCGTATAATATACGAAGAAGGTCGAAGATATCAGTATCTCGTTTCTTGAATTTTTTATCACCGGATTTCATATCAATCTGAATGTAATAAGGAAGACCGCTATTTACTAAAAATTCTAATAATTTGTATGATTCTTTTTCGTTTGTCAGTTCGTGTTCGACTTTACGAATCGGAATATCACCGGGAATATCAGGTAAATTAAGTCCTAAACCGGGTTTTGCTTCGGGTTTTGCTTCGGGTTTTGCTTCGGGTTTTGCTTCAGGTTTTGCTTCGGCACCACCTATTTGTGTTGCATTAATCTTCGCTAGTCGTCGTTGATTATGTCTCATTCGCCGCATATTGTCATATTTTTCCTTTAAATACTCCAAAACTGAAACCGGAATATACTTTTTAAGAGTCTTATTCAGTATACTCCCCACTTTCGCAGGGTATTTCACGTCGCTGACGTCTTCACGCCGACTTCGTCTAAATGTATGACTGCGTAATGATTTTCGCGCCTTTTTCCATTTTCGCACACTCTGTTGTTGCTGCTTCCGTATTTTTCGTATCTTGTTTCGTGTTAGTTTCATACGATTCCATATACATAAATTATATATAATAATAAAAAATAATACATTCCTATTATAATACATTCATCACCACATTATTTCATATACAATAAAGATGTCAACGAAAGGCCGAGATGCTCCTGTGAATTTAACATCCGAAATTATGAGAAAAGAAGACCGTGCGTGTTCATCTACGTGTAACTTCACCTATCAATATAACACAAGCACGTGTAATGTATTTCACAAGGGGTCATATTTGCGTATTCCATATGACAGCGGCAGTGGAGGCATTTATCCAGCACGGTATAATGGAGTGGATTACAAAGTCGAACATATTCATATCCATCAACCGTCCCTCCACCGTTATGATGGCGCACTCGCGGATGCCGAAATCCTCGCGTATCATTCTAGTGCGGATGGGCGCAACCTCATTGTATCCATACCGATTAACGTGGGGAATGGCGCGGGAAAGCAGAGTTCTGATATAATGAATACCATTCTTCAGAATCTTCCGAATCGTTCAAGCAGTGGAGGAAAGTATGTGTCGGATGTGAATAATTTCAATTTAGGAAACCTGATTCCGAAGGAAGGATTTTTCACATATGTCGGCAAGCATTTACTTCCACAACATACTGGTGTCTACAATTACATCGTATACCATAAAAAAGACGCGATTCTCGTGTTTCGTGATTCTCTCGCGAGTCTCAATGATTCATCGCGCAGCACCGCCATCACAAAAACCGAACCTATTAGTGAAAACAGAATGCCGCGCAATATGTATTATTACAATAAGCGTGGTGCGAACAATGCGAAAGATTCAGGAGATATATACATCAAATGTAACCCAACTGGTGAAGACGGAACCGTTTTATACCAGCAGTCGGCAAATAACGGTGAACTCGGAAGTATGGCGGAGTTGGATTTGAGTAAATTCGGGTTGAGTTGGGACGCTATTATGCAAAACGATATTTTTCGCACACTTATTGGCACGATGGTTGGATTGCTCATTGCGGCGATTCTCTTTTATATGTTCCGTTTCATCTTCAATCGTATAGGAAATAAGGTGAGTTCATCGGGTGTTGTGATGGGACAGAGCGGCGGTGGCGTATTCCGTAGTGCTGGTGCGAGATAAACGGTGTGCTCGAAAATTTCGTTTATAACTATTATACACGAAATTCATTACATTCATTACATCACCCCGTCATAATCCGGCTCAACTGCGCCGTATAATTCGGGGGTTCTTACATCACCCCGTCATAATCCGGCTCAACTGCGCCGTATAATTCGGGGGTTCTTACATCACCCCGTCATAATCCGGCTCAACTGCGCCGTATAATTTACCTAATACCGGTTGAAACGAGAATCCATCGGTGATGCCGCTTCTCTCATCATTAGGGGAAATCACGACAAGTTTATCCACGAGTTCTTCTTCAAGCGTCTTTTCAGGTGCGGGATTCATCGCAGTCATCACTTCGTGCTTCTTCTGCTCAGTGGGAGAGAATGTCTCAATGCCGTAGACACCGGTAACGCGACTCGAACGGCGAATGAATTCATACGCGGCCAAAAATCCTAAAATACCGACGACGGGGTTGGTGCTTAAGAAAAGAGTAATGGCAAGAATCACGACAATGATTTGGCCAACAGTGCTTTCGGCATACTCAGCCAATGCGCGAGGCACAGAAGGAGTGAAGACAATATACAAAATCAAGAGAACGAAAATAACCATTTCGTGCTGTTTTTCTTGACGCATCAAAGAACGGAATGTATCCATTATACCTATATATAACCCAAATAGAATGTTATTACTATTATATGATATAATATTACTGTGTAATATTCATTACTGTGTAATATTCATTACTGTGTAATATTCTAAAACTAAATCAAATAGAATTGAAATCTCTCACCGTGTTCCTTCTGAATCTATACCGACCGATTGGCCCATCGATAATGACGACCACCATCGCAACGACATATTATGGTCCTCGCGGATATACACTTCTTAAAGAATGTATGGACGCAGATGACCTGAAAATGTTGAGAGATGAACTTACGGTTGGCGCATATGTGCCTAAAGCACCGGTTCAACCCCCTAAATTCCCAATTTACCGTGAGTGTTCCAAGAAAATATATATTCCCCGGTTTTACGGAACCAAAATCTATGGCATTCCGGAAGAAACGCGGATTCCTACTGGTGTTCCTGTATCTGATTCTCTCGTATTCTCTGGCGAGATGCGCGAATACCAGAATATCATCGTGGATAAATATATTCATCAAGTGACGAAACCTGAAAATGCTGGAATGGGGGGTGGCGGGTTACTTGATGTTGACCCAGGCAAAGGGAAGACCGTTATGGCGCTCAATATTATATCCCGACTCCGGATGAAAACCCTCGTCATTGTTCATAAAAGTTTCCTTTTAAATCAATGGATTGAGAGAATCCAGCAATTCTTGCCTGCCGCACGCGTCGGAATGATTCAGGGTCAGGTTGTGGATATTGACGATAAAGATATCGTCATCGGTATGCTCCAATCACTTTCAATGAAGGAGTATCCGAGAGATATGTTTGACTCATTCGGTCTATCTGTCTACGACGAATGTCATCATATGTCAGCCGAGGTATTCTGTCGCTGTATGATGAAGGTTGTTACGAAATATACGCTCGGTTTATCGGGCACAATGGTGCGGAAGGATGGTCTGACAAAGGTATTCAAATATTTCTTAGGAGACGTGGTCCATAAAGAGAAGAATGACACAACATCACACGCGGTGATTGTGAAGGGGATACAGTATAAAGTGGACGACCCAGAATTCAATGAAACTGAATATGACTACCGCGGCAATCCTAAATTCAGCACAATGATATCGAAAGTGTGTAATTACAATCGTCGGAGTGAATTTATTCTTGACGTCCTACAAAACGAACTAGTGACGAACCCAGACCAACAAGTGATGATACTGGCGCATAATCGGTCATTACTAGAGTATTTCCACGACGCGATAGAACATCGGAAAATCGCGTCGGTGGGGTATTATGTCGGCGGGATGAAAGAAGCCGCGCTGAAATTGAGTGAAAGCAAGAAAGTCATTATCGCAACATATGCGATGGCGTCGGAGGGATTGGATATCAAAACTTTGACAACGCTTATTATGGCTTCACCGAAGACGGATGTATGTCAATCGGTGGGGCGCATCTTGCGCGTAAAACACGCTGCGCCTCTCGTGATTGATATCATTGACCCCCAAGATGTATTCCGCGCACAATGGTTGAAGCGCCAGACTTACTACATCAAACAGAGATACCGTATCATAATGACGGATACAGAGGGGTATTATAAGAATAAGTGGACTGTGAAATATGAACCGACGAAGGCGAAGGAGACGGCATCCGCGGCGTCCGCTGTGTCACTTGCCGACGCAGATATAATAGAAATAGATGAAGAGACGGGAAATCTCTCAGTCACGACAGAAGTAAGCGCTAAATCTAAAATGAAATCTACGATTCCAAAGATGAATGGGACGTGTTTATTTGTATTAACAGAATAACGACAAACTGACATTACGACACTGGGTGGCAACTATTGTATGCTGTAATTGGAACCGGATTAGCTAAAGCACTCGTAGAAGGTCCGACGCCAGTTCCAGACCCTGCGACAGAATACGCAGCATTTCCAAAGAATCCACCGCTGCCACCATATTGACGACCACGTGCGTGGCGAGTTCGATGGCAACGGCAGCGTTTCACTTTTTTCTTTAATGTCTTAGACCTAGACTTACTCCTATATCTAGATTTACCACCCACACCAGTGACAATATCACATCCACACTTTTTACACTGGCGACTGCGACTGCGAGTGCGCCCAACACTAAAACTGCCACGTTTACGCTTATTACTACCCCGGCCACGGCCACCACCGCGCGTCACCGAGTTATAACCTACCGTCACAGGGGCATATGACCCACGCGCATACGCACTATCCACATTTCCACCATCAAACGAATGAAATTGACTCATACCACCGCCACCTTGAACAAACGCACGTCCGGCTTGTCCCTGATACATATTTCCAGAAGAACCCGCATTTTGAGGGATATCTTTGCTAGATATCGCAATACCCGAGTTATGTTCGGCAAGTGGATTTGAATGCAAATACATTGTATTGTAATAACGATTCTTACTATACAATGATATTATTACTATTTTCATTACTATTTTCAGTATTTCTTATTCGTGCGTCTCCGACAAAATGAACGCTTGGTTCCACGAGCATACTTGCAACTCTGACGAAATTTTCGACTGTTACATTTCTTTTGTGATTTTGAGCGACAAGGTGATGAATGTAAACGCGCTAAATACTTCGTCTTATCATTTATCTTAAATGGTTTGACGCGTTTAATTTTTTCACCACTGATAGGTGCTGCGGGCTGAAGGTTCATATGCTCGTTACCAAGATGGATTTTACGACGAACACCTCCAGACAATGGTTCTTGTGAAAGATTGTTGGACTGATTATATGTCATTTGTTGAGTATTTATATATAACGTAATGAAAATTATAATGAAATGAAATGGAATTCATTTGACCACCGAATCAAACAATCTATCAACCATTAAATGCACTTTCGGTTTAACCATAGACTTTCCCCATAAATACTGACACCGACTCAGTGCATACTCGTGAAGTTCGAATAAATGGTCCGTTCGTGTAATGATGTTTCGTCCATCCATCATAATAGACGGCGTAGTTATACCATATTCCTTTTGAAACGGATGAATCATATTACGAAATAGATAATCCATTGCGATTTTGTAACTATAAATCGATGGAATAAGTATTGGATTGCTAAAATTAGAGATATCCAATACAATTCCATTGAGTATATGTTTATTCGCCCATACATATTCGAACATCTGTTTTGTTTCATCACGTGCGTTATTAGATACTGATGTATGAATCCAAACGAGTGCTCCTGTCCCGGTAATTTTATTAATTTGCCTCATTGAATAAATGATATTTTCCTGTCCTACAACAAATTTACGTCTGTATTCCCGTTTACATGTGCTGTCACGGTCGTTTATCGTCAACGATGCATTATTTACGAGTGCAGTCTCTTTTGTATTATGACAAATCATTGGAATACGTTGATTCCGTAAAAAGTCGATGAGTTCTGGAGAAGTTGCACGCGACATTGAATAACACGGGTGAATATATGGGATATATTTATTCCAAATGTGAATAAGATTAGATGTCATAATTACCTAACTATATTGTATTCTATCTACAATATAGGTTTATACCCGTTTGTGATAGTTTTTTACGTATTTGGATTCGTGCTGCTTAACGTGAGAATAAGTGATGACTTGAGACAGTGGTATTGTTTTTGTTTTAGTTGATGACAACATTTGAATCGGAACCCAACGACAGAACCTTTTATTGAATTTACATACCATCATATACTCCTTATCAAGATATACATATTTATCTGGTTCGGTATTTTCGAATTCAGACTCATCATCGCTTTCTTCTAGTGCATCCAAACGGTTATTCTCTTCAATATTACGAAAATACCCATTCATCATAACACTTGTTTTATAATTAGGAATATGTGCGAAATTATAGAATATGAAATCTTCATTTGTAGATGATTCATTTAACCTTGTTTGATTTGGATTTGGACGGACAAATAATTCATAAACATCGTTTTGAATATTTGGACGCACTACGAAAATACCTTGAATATTTGTTAACATTTCATCTGGGGGTTGAATGAATAATTTTCGCGCATTCACGGGCGCGGGTGTGGGTGCTGGTGCGGGTGTGTATGTGGGTGCTGGTGCGGGTGTGTATGTGGGTGCTGGTGCGGGCAATAATGATGTATTTTGGTTATAGAGTTGCTGATAAACGCGTATTGTTGAGTTACTACGAAACTGAATCGCATATACTTGATATGGTAAATTTTGTATTACAGATTCAATATTGTCTATAGAATAACATAACACTGGTAATCCAAAAATGATACTGTTATGATTTGTATAAGCAATTTGGCGAATTTCATTTTTATAAAAGATATGTTCACATAAACGAACGTGTTCTGATAATGTCAATGGCGAAACCAAATCGCCTTTATACCAATAAACATTATGAATTGAAAAATATGTCTTTGTAATTACGCGAAATATTGTTCCGCCAAAAACACTGCCATATGCCAGTGTCTTGTCTACACAAGCGTCATAAAGACAAATTGCGCCAGGTATCCAACCATTTTCTTGTTGAAATCTACGATGAAATGAAGACAAACCAACTCCTGGTCCTACCCCTGGTTGTCCTTGAGTGTTTATTTCAATAACCGCCACTACTTTTGTAGTCTTCCATTCGGTAATCCAAACGATACATCGTCTTCCTTTAGGTAGAATGAAACAACCGTCATATTGAACGTGTAGTTTGTCGTTCTTATGAATATACGCTTCATAAGAAAGTCGCGTAGTTGGAAATCCAACCAATATATGGTCGCATTCTTGTGAAGTCAACAACATTCCTGTAGAGACATTGCCGATTCGTTTGCCACCGCAAACGCGCGCATCACCACCACCACCACCACCTCCTCCTGCTCTTTGTAAATTCCTGGCATTCATTTTATTACAATAATTCATATGTTTCAGTATGACTTTATATTAGTTTATATCAATTTATCTTTAACTCATTTCATAACTGGGGCGAAAAGATTCTGAAATTTCTGATTTCGTTTTCAACCCAATTCCTCTTAAGAATACCTTTAAATCATTTTTCATATTATTGACACTAGTATCATTATTGTTGCCTAAATGGCCTATGCTTTTATTTTGTAATGGTGTTGTTGAAACATCGTATTCTATCAGAGTATCATTATTGTCGTTGTTTCTATGTGATGAAGATGTCCGTGTATTGTCTAAATTTTTATTAATCGTATCAAATAATGATTTGTATTTTTGTTTTGGACAATGAATCAAATCTTTTACTTTTGGGGCAGTAAGGGTTGTTTCAAAATAAATATACAAGTAATGAATGATTACAATTAGACTAATAGAAAATATAATGTTTTGAACTAACCACAACATATTCACGTGTATATTACGAACATAATTTGAAGTGGTCTATAAACGAAATGATGTCTTCTTTACACGTTCTAGTAAGTCGGTCGTCGTTACCTTTATCCGCCACGGTTGACTCCATTATTGATTTATCTCTAGTTATATTTACACCATTTTCGGTTGTCATATAAAAATCAAGAACCGTATTTTCATCTTCGTTCAATATGAAAACGAAAGCATTCATTGAGTTATAGTGTGTTTTTACAACCATTTTTACTCGCCTTGTGACAATATGCCGTGATGAAATAACTGAACGATACTTCGTAGTTTCTTCATTAGATTGTATTGTATAATAACTTTCATCTAATAAAATAGGGACATTTGGAGTTACTTCAATAGTTGTAGTAGCGCCATCTATCGGATGATACTCGTAGAGTGTTGTATCATTATCGTGTCTTTGTCCGTCCGTCCGTATTTCATAAATCGCATTATCAGCAAAAATGAAATGCTCCAGTTTTGTTGTTACGAAAAATATTTCTGTTCCCTTTGGACGTAAACGTCCACGTTCAATGATTGTGTGAATCTTCGGAAATTGTTGATTGATTTCATCAAGAGTAATATCCAAAAAATAGATACGCGGTTCAGTTCGTTGTTTTGACTGAATATTGTGGGTGCTTGAATTATTACGGTAAATAGTGTTCAAACCAGAAATCATCATCGCCTGACGTGCACTTTGACCCTTTCGTTGCGTGCGAATATGATTCGTATCCATCGTGTTTTCGTAGAGATGGTTTATATAGTATAATATAACACGGGTTATGTTTATGTCGTATTATCTTCCATACTCGTCTCGTCTATCTTATGGTCAGATAATAATAGGAAAGAATATAGAAACAATACATGTATGTTATATAACATCTCACGTGCAAATTTGTAATGCCGTCTACAACGAAAACGACGATTGTCATTATTTCAAAAACAGGGTCTCTTTCCGAATGTCAAGTGGAGACAACTAAAGAAACCACAATAGAAGAATTAACTGTGTTATTTTCTAAAATTTGCGGTTACAGAAACCATGATGGTTTCAGTTGTCATCATACGTGGCGCTACAAGAACAAAGATAAGAACAAAGATAAGAACAAAAACAAAGATAATGGTATGACCCAACACGAGAATAATAGCGTATCTAATAAATACATATATATCGACATTTGGGGAAAGACAAATGGTCGCTCGGGAAATGAAAACAAATATGAAATTCCACCACCAATTGATGAATTATTGTTTTTTGGAAATCTAGCACTTGTTGCACGGGTTGATAAAGAAAATGCTATGAATTTGACAATTGAACTATGGAATAAAATATACGAAAAATTGTTTGGAGGGTTTGAAGACCTGACAATAACCGCATTAGACGATGACAATGAATCCGATGAACTAGAGTCTATACATGCATCAATGAAAACACATAATGGATATTTAAAGGATGGCTTCATTGTTGAAGATGATTCGGAAGATACACCGCGCGTTAAACCGAAGAAAAGAATGAATAAACTTGGAGGTTCTAGCAGTAGTGCTCGTAAAAATAAGTCAGAATCCACTGAAAGTGAATTCATTACAGAAACAGAAACGGATTCCGAGACAATTCCATCATCCGATTCACCTATATGTTCCGATGCTGATACAGAACCGCCAGAGAATAGTAAGATTTCCAATAAAAGTAAATCCAAACGTAAAAGTAATAATAGTAGTATGTCAGGTGGAGTAACTAGTAAACCCAAACGCGTGATTAAGAAACAAATGAGTGGAATAAAAACAAAAAAAACAATGACTGAAGATGACGTTCAAGAAGAAATAGAATCTGAACTAAGTGAAGAGTCATACGATTAAATTGAATAAAGATAATACGTTAGTATACGTATACACATACGCATACACATACGTATACACATACACATACGCATACACATACGTATACACATACGCATACGCATAAGATGTCTACAATATTATCTATTACATACCCAGACCATTTTCGCACAGAAATACGCAAAAAAATTCAAAAAATTCTTCAAGATAATGAGGTTACTGTCAACGTTGAAACTGGAATAGACGTCATTGCAACCAATATAGAAAAGGGAATATTTAATTGGACGATTCAACACGCGAGTAAACATAATATCGTTAAGAAATGGTCAAACCAGTATTTCATCACATTGTATATCGACCGTCTTCGTTCTATCTATATCAACTTGAAAAAAACATATGTATCCAGTGCGATTCTATCTGGAAGTATCAAGGCGCAAGAACTAGCGTTTATGACGCATCAAGAAATGTGTCCAGACAAATGGAAACAATTGATTGAGGATAAAAAAGTCCGCGACAAACAGAAATATGAACCAAACATCGAAGCATCAACTGACAACTTTACGTGTAATAAGTGTAAATCCAAGAAATGCACGTATTACCAACTTCAAACACGGTCGGCAGATGAACCAATGACAACATTTGTTACGTGTTTGGAATGTGGAAAACGGTGGAAGTGTTGAAATCATAACATAATAAACATTAAACATTAAACATTAAACATTAAACATTAAACATTAAACATTAAACATTAAACATTAAACATTAAACATTAAACATTAAATAATAAACAATAATATTATAGTAAAAAGATGACTTGTAATTTTTTTACTATTATTAAATCATATTTTGTATGTTGTAATCCTGATAAAAAAAATGATGACTCATTAACTGACAATATTGTAAACACCGGTGTCATTAGTCCATATACATTTGAAGACCTTACAAATAATTCCGATAGCATAAATAGCAACTGGTCTTCTTTTTCGTCATCGTGTTCATCCTTAGAAGATTACCGTTTATCTGAAAAACAGCAACAACAACTCAAAGAATCGATAAAAAAAATAAAAAAATACAATAAACATTTACTTCATCAACGTAATTATGCTGATATATATGAGACATCTACATGGTAAATAATGAAACTATTATTTTTAAAGTATCTCTAAATCTTGAACCCGCCAATATTCAGAACCACCATTTGGAAGCGGACGACGAATAATAAATGGGGTTTTCTTTTGTTCGAGTTCTTTCACTGCGATGAGATATCCGTCGATTACAGTAGAATCAATCTTAATAAACGCTGGAGCACCTTCATTCAGTTGTTTTGCTCGTTGTCCTAATATACGAGTTTTTTCGTATTTTGTCATTATAGGAATTGTTCTATGTAAATCATCTACAATAATCCCGTCTGCATTTCTTACCACACGCGCCAATGTTTGAATTTCATCGTAATTATGTGACATTGATTCTGGGTGATAGGTTTCGATATAACTTTCACGTACAGTTGACGCTAGTTTTTGAAAGTATTCCGATGAATCTCGGTCTGCGTCTTCGTCGTCGTCATCATCTCCACTTTCTTCATCATCGCCAAATATACCGTGAGGAACACCTAGAAGTGTTAAGTCATCTTCTTGGTTTTTCTTTCGTGTTCCAGTAGATTTTTTCTTTATTCTTTTGGTCTGTTCTTTTGGTTGGTCATCATCACTGTTTTCGCCTTCACCACCACCCCCCGTTTCACCGCCTTCCCCGCCTTCCCCGCCTTCAGATGATACATCATCATCACTACCATCGTTTTCTTCATCACCAGAAGAAGAACCGGTTTCTTCTTCTGTATCACTCGCATTTGTAGACATATCTGTAGATTCATCATCAGATACTTCAGTTACGATATTTTCACCATTTTCTTGACCAGCTTCACCGCCATCAATTTCATCATCTTTCTCCTCACGACTATTACTATTTTTAAGTGGTGACGGAATCATTGATATTACTACTGCTTGAGTTAAATGGATATTATATATAAGTGATACACTTTATTATGTTTCAATTTATTTTAAGAACTCTCCGTATTCCAAATTTTATCACATTTCGAGCATAAATATACATACTTCAAATTGGTGTCATCATAACGAATATATATGATTTCAGACTTATTGGGTTTTCCTGAAGACGACGATGCGTTGTGACTCGGGCATTCATCGTTTGGACAACGCATCGTGTGAATCCGTGGTAATGTTGGGTCGTATTTTGTATATTTATTCACCACCTGAGAATACGACGTCGTTGTAGTTGTTTGTTTCACATTTACCTTGGATACGCAAATATTCTCCGACGCGATTGTATTGTCGGTATTACCGCAGTTCCGACAATAATATTGTAATTCATTATCGGGTGTCACCAAGATGTAATACATATTCGCGCAAACAGAACAGAAGTGCATTCTTATGAAGAAGATGTTACGATTGAAAACTATATACTATAGTATATACATACAATTAAATTCAATTTAACTCGTTTAAGTATTACAATTTATTATCGTCAACTGTGACAAATGATACGGCTTCATCGTATTGTTCCATTATAGTATGATAGGAAATCGCGGTTGTTATCCCACCATATAGTCCAATTGTCATCGGTTTTCGTTCCGGAAATTGTTTGCGTCGTTCTTCCAAAATCTCTCGGATGCGCGCTTTATTTTCAATAAATCTCCGGCGCATAAACTCCTGAAATTCCTCAACAAGACCTGTTTCTATCTTGATATATGTCTCGAGATTCGTTAAAAGTGTTAAACACGCAAATTTATAATTATAATATTCGACAATCGTATGATACGGTATGAAATCGCTATGTGCTGACCGAATCCCTGGTTCGTGTAAAAGCGGTTCTTTATCCAACAACGATTGAAACGTCATCAGGACAGACCGAATATTCTGACACCCTGACCATTGTTCACCGCGCCATGTATTTACAATCGATACGCAAACCTTTCTATTCACATAAAAATTAGGATGAAATCGAATATTATTGGTATTCGTCAAATACGAAACAATCGGCGGAGAATGAGGATAATTCGTAGGGAACTTAAAGACGAAAAAGTAGTATCCGCCGAAATAAAGCGAATCAGCAGGTCCAACAATACACGCATAACCTGTCAACATATCTGTTTCACTGTGTCTGTAAACAATACCGCATTCTTCTAATGTAGTGTCAGTCATTACATCGCGGATATCTTTGAGAAGACGCATCACGGTTTCCTTGGGGATGACAACCTTCGACAAAGTGGTCGCGCCATCATTAGTTTCACTGGAAGAATCCATAAAAGGTTGTTTACAATAAAATATTCATTTGTGTTTATGTATTTTTAACAATATAGAGCAACGTATGAATGGATGGATAGTGTCTGGTGGTAGTGGAATTTCAACGTTTTGTGACGATACGTCAAGCAAATTATCCCGGATATTTATATTTATTTATTACCATTATGCTCACATAAATTTCGTTGTGACGACATATCGTCACAAAATGAAAAACGGAAACCCAAAAAAAAAATCCACCGTCTAAATCGATTTTTTTACAAAAGTCCCGCGCCAAGAAAATGGAAAAAAAAAACATCCCCCCCAAATTGAACATTTTTCGGAAAAAATAGTCAAAATGCCATTTTGGGGGGATATAATTTAGAGATAAAACCTCTGGAATATATAAACCGGAGGTTCACGAATTTTCAATTCATAACTCTGACAAAATTGAACCTGAAACCTACTCTATTAAGAATTTAACAAAGATATATGACATCACAATTCACTGAGAGCGGTGGCAACATAAACGCGGTGGATTCTTCTACAGCATCATACCAATCTCTTTGCGCCGGAATGACGTATGAGCAATTTATGAAACATCACATTTCAAAACCGGGTGAAGCATACACACACACGCGGATTGGCGACAAATCCTTGAACGTCCACGGCGGTGTTTATACGATTCCACCTCCGATTTTACCAGTGTTTTGGAAGAAATATTATACTCACGTGTTTGAAACTGGTAAGCAGGAGTTTCTCACAGAAAAACAGAATCCAGAAAAGGGTGTCATTGTCGTAGACTTTGATTTTCGGTATGACACCAGTATTACAAAACGCCAGCATACAAAGGAACACGTCCTTGATATGATACAATCGTATTTTCAGACTCTCGAGATGATTGTGAATATTCCCGTCGAAGCACAAATCCCGATTTATATCTTTGAAAAAAGCGAAGTTAATCAGTTGGATGATGTAACAAAAGATGGTATTCATATGATGATTGGCGCATACGTAGACCGCCCGATTCAACGAATGCTTCGTGCGCGGATGCTGAAAGAACTCCCGGAAATATGGACAGACCTCCCCATCACAAACACATGGGATGATGTTCTTGACGAAGGTATTTCACGCGGTCATACTAACTGGCAGTTATATGGTTCACGAAAACCAGGACATAAGGCGTATATGATTAAATATCATTTCATTATGATGCGTGACCCAGAAGATGAAGAAGGCAAATCATGGATGTGTCAAGAAGAAAAAATAAGCAAATTCAACGTCAAGGAGAACTTCGCGAAACTATCCGTTCAATCTGCGACGGGGGTAGATACTGAATATCCGTTGTTTGCGCTACTAACCGACAAACCAGCATTGAAGGCGGAATATGACGCGATTCTGAATCAGCAACGTGGAATGCGTAACGGTGGCGGTCCTGGTGGTGCAGGAGATGGAAGTCGGCGTATTCGTTTAGTTGTAACGGGTGGCGTTGGCACTAGCGGTGGCGGCACCGGTGTGGTTGGTGGTCTTGGTGGTGGAGGTGGAGGACACGGCGGCGCATCTTCATCCGACGCCTTGATGTCACACAATGGTGTGATTTTAATGGATAAAATAACGAATCACTCTGAACTCGTAATGGCGGTTGAAATTATGCTTAACGCATTAGAACCGAAAGAATACGAAATCCGTGAGACGCATTATTACACAATGGCGCTTCCGGCGCAATACTATGACCCTTATGACAAATGGTTGCGAGTTGGACTCGCACTTCACAATACTAGCGACAAACTCTTCTTGACGTGGATGCTCTTCAGCGCGAAATCCGCGAAGTTCTCGTGTGCAAATATAATGCGTCACTATGAAACGTGGTGTAACTTCCCCTATAGTCCAGATGGTCTGACACGTCGGTCCATTATGTATTGGGCGAAAAATGACTGCTTGGAGGAATACATGCGTATTCGGAATGAAACGATTGACAACTTCATCCACCAGACGATTTGTAACGAGACGACCAATGATGCATCTACGGATGTTGATTTGGCGACGGTGTTGTATACGATTTTCAAGGACCGTTTTGTATGTGTTAGTGTAAAAGACAACCTCTGGTATGAATTTGAGAAGAATCGGTGGGTAGAATGCGACCAAGGCAACTCGCTTCGTGCGTTGATATCCAAGGATATGCACGACATTTATACCAAGAAGCACCGCGATATTATGGATACAACGTCGGGTTTGGACCCCACATCCGACCAGTATACGAATGCGCGAAAGAAGTCGCGACGTATCGTAGAAATTTGTACCAAACTGAAGACGACGAGTTTCAAGAATAACATTATGCGCGAGGTTCGTGAACAATTCTATGACAAGGATTTCATCGATAAGATAGACACACGCCCCGAACTCCTCTGCTTCAAAAATGGTGTCATTGATTTCAACACGAAGACATTTCGTCGTGGACAACCGGATGATAACCTATCCAAGACGACGAAGATTGACTACGTGTCACTTGACGCGGAACGCCATCAAACCCAAATCAACGAAATCAACGAATTTATGGCGCAACTCTTCCCGGAAGAGGAACTCCGGAATTATATGTGGGAACATCTGGCGTCCACTCTTATCGGAACGAATCGCGAACAAACGTTCAATATTTATATCGGTGGTGGCAGTAACGGCAAATCCAAACTGATTGAATTGATGTCGGCGTGCCTTGGTGAGTATAAAGCAGTTCTACCGATTACAGCAGTGACACAGAAACGCGCGATGATTGGCGGTGCTTCACCGGAACTCGCTGTTCTTAAGGGTGTGCGATATGCTGTGATGCAAGAACCGACGAAAGGCGATCGCATCAATGAAGGTATTCTGAAAGAGATAACTGGTGGGGATGATATGACGGCTCGCGCCCTCTTCAAGAATACGATTACATTTGTTCCGCAGTTCAAACTCGTAGTATGCACCAACGTCCTGTTTGACATCAAGAGTAATGATGACGGCACGTGGCGTCGTATTCGTCTGTGCCCCTATAAATCGAAATTCTGCGAAGACCCGCGAAGCGACGACCCGGAAGAACCGTATCAGTTCTTGATTGATAAGAATCTGGATGTCAAAATCAAGACGTGGGTAAATGTCTTTATGGCGATGCTTGTCAAAAAGGCATTTGAAACAGATGGAAAGGTGCGGACGTGTGCGGCAGTCACAGCAAGCAGCAACAAGTATCGGAATACGCAAGATTACTTGTCAGAATTCTTGCGCGACAAGATTCGTTCTGCGAATGAAGATACCTATATCAAAAAGACCGAGGTATACGAAGAGTTCAAGAAATGGTATATCGTCCAGCACGGTAAGAACATCCCGAAAGGCAACGAAGTCTACGATTATATGACGAAAAAGTTCGGAAAACTTACGAGTAAGGGGTGGCGGAAGTGCCGTATCCTCTATGACGACGACGAGGCGGAAGACGATGCAGATGGTGACGCGGGGTCGGCGACAGAGGACTAAGCGAAGCAAAGCGAGCAGCTACTCATTCCAAAACCGAACATTCTTCAATCCAAGCATTTCTGTAATGCTTGTGAGTGTCCGTAATATCCACAATACGACCTGTAAGATGTATTTTGGATAAACACCGAGTATCACTAATATAATAAAATTGCGCTTGTCATAGGACCCACCTGCCGAGAAATAATCGCGCAATGACATCACGACAAAAATAATAAATACTGCGTAATAGAGGAATGCGACGAGGTCTTCATAAAAAGCTAGACTATTGTATTCATCGTAGTCGTATAGAGCATTCTGCTTGTGTAAGGCAATATTTTTCTTTTGATTGTCGAGGATGCTCTTAATATCTGAATTATCCAAGAGAAGTTTCTCAATTTCCGCATTTGTTTGACTCCCACTACTGGTGGGCAATTTATAATATGTATTCAATAAACGGTCTGCTTTGTGAAATAACGTGTTTATGGATGTGATATACTCGTTTTTCTTGACGTTCGCAATCTCACAGATGAATTTAGCACCCTCCGTCTGTTGCGAACAATCTGTATAATAGTCGTTCCACGGAAGTGTGGTTTGTCCGTCTGTATTTTTACCTTTGTCTTCGTTATAGCGTGGTAATCGAGCATTATATTTTTTAACCTTAGGATTGGACTCCAAAATATCTGTATTCGCGATAATAGGACTTTCAGTATAAAAATCAAACCCCTCCCTCACACCACTGGCGCTGAACCCTTCAACGCCACCACCGCTGCCGCCACCAATGGTCGGATAAATATCACCTTCTGCTTTCTTATTCGCGCGAACACGACGGTCGGTTTCAATATACTGGTTCGCTTTTTCATAGAGGTCATCCCTACTCTTCTTACACTTCTCTCGCGTATCCGTCCATTCTTTGTGCGCACGCAATATTTCGTGATTCTGCGCCTTTCCATTTACTAAAGCCGTATACTTCACGCTGGTTTGTTTGATATTACTGTCGCATTTCATATACAAGTTTCGTGAATGGACCCATTCGGCGTGATGAAGACTCATCGTATACTTGTCTTTATCTGGACCCGTAAACCCACCCTGGTTAATAATTTGGCGAATTTTTGTCAGGTCGTTTTGTGACTTCTGAATCACTTCTTCAAAATCATCTCCGGCACTTCCACTACGAGATTTACCACCTGAAATCTTAAATGCAGCATTATCAGTTGCAGCTGTTTTTTTTATTTCTTCCTCCCCAATCTTAATTTTTTCTTGTGCTTCCGGATCATCCTTTGCTAATTCATAATCAATTTCACCCATTGTTATAAATAAGCAATTACGAATAAGTAATTACAAATAAGTAATTATAATACTACTACTATAATTATTAGATTATTAGATTCCCATAATGTAAATACTGCCCTCAGTGGGTTCCTTGGTCGTGCTTACCTTAATTGTCTTATCGGCTGAGCTCGACGAAGGCGCTGTTAAACCAATAATGGTGATGGTATGAATCGTGTTGGCGTTTATCGCCGCAGCAGGAGTCACTTCAAACGGCGCAGTCAAACTCACTGTTCCAGTTCCACCGGTTAATGTCAGACTATCACCGGTGAACCCACTCGGCAATGACAGTGTAATCTTATCAGTAGTCGTCAATGGGACCTTGATGATGATATTTACTTTTAATACGCTAGGATTGCTACCTGCCGCAGGTGTAAAGATGGCGCTTCCCACAGGAACACACTTCTTATCCGATTCATTCCACTTCGTGCCAATATTACAGCATCCCGGGCCGTAGCACGGCGCCATTCCCATTCCCATCTCCGAGAGATTGGCGGGGTCCGAGTTCTGTTGAAGAAGTTGCTTCCGATTCAATTCATCCTCATTGAAGTTCCAGTCATATTTGTCAAAATCGTGGTCGTTACGGCGAATAATATCGAACACTTGGGTTCCGACCACAATACCGCCCAATGTAAGGACGAATATAACGCCTAAAGTCGCGATGGATGCGGGTATCAGCTCCTTATTGCGCAGCACCGCCAATACAATAAGAGAAACGGATACATAGATGATATTCTTCATCACCTCGGTATTCGCTTCATAATTGCGTGTATAATAGGTATTGATTTGCGCCATACGTCTCTTATTGAGGTTATCTTGCTTCAGCGAATCAGCATTCTTCGCAGCGCGTTTCTTTTCACTGGCGATGAATTGCATCGCGGTTTTCTGTGCTTCGTATAATTCACCGGAGTTAAAGACATTACCGGCTTGTTTAATCGTGCCGTAGGTATACGCAAGCACGCTGATGAGTGCGTTTTGTATTTTAGTTAGCTCTGTTTTGGCATTTGAATCAGTTGTAGCATCAATACGTGCTTTCACGGTATTCAGTGCGTCGCGGATTTCTTGGACAGAACTTGATTCGCTCAAACTAGAATCCGATGATGGTGCTAGAATGATAATCGGGGTTTCAACGGGGTTTGTTTCAGAACTAGTAGTGGTTGTAAAGGCAAAATCGTTAATCGAATTATCGCCTTTTGTGATGGTTACATTTGTCATATTAATCGTGACCTTTGCTCCCGAGTTCACTTGACTTGCTCCATTTGTTATCGTAAGGGTAAAACCACTTACACTAGTTGTCATACCACTTACAGTATAATCACCGGACGTGGTCGACATTGTCACACCTTTATCCGTTGGCCATTTGACTTCAATTTTACCGGAATTTGCCGCCAAGTTCGCCCCCAATGTCAAATTCAATGTAATGGTTACACCAGTTAGGTCCGACGTAGCAGACGCTGCTGGACGCCTCAAAATTTTATCCGTCTGTGGAATCACGGTGAGGCCTTCAATATACCCTCGCCGAAACATGTAGTCTTTGAATAATTTTCCCGCACATAATATGACAACAAGGAACAATGCGATAAGTATTTGATTTTTTTCACTGATTTGATATACCATTTTGTATAATGAGTCCTTACATACTCATTATATAAATATTTATTTCTTTCTTTTAGTTCCACCGCCTGTTTTTGCCACGCTACCGCTACCGCTTCCGGACGTCGCAGGTGCCGCCGCCGCCGCCGCTGGTGCCGTCGATGTTGCTGATGCGACGGCATCCCCCACTTTATTCACCGCATCCGCCGCGGTTTCACTGACTTTCGTCGCCATTTCTTTCGCGCCTTCGACCGCCCCTTCCGCCGCCTGGTTCGCCGAAGCCACTAAATTATCAGCACCTTCGGTAATTCCTGTTGCCAATTGTTGGCCGGTCTCTTTCAATTGTTCACCTGCCGAACTCAACGCCTCCTTTACATCCTGGGTTCTATCCGCGATATCGTCCGTATTTGTGCTACTCTTTAAAACACCAAACCAACCGAGGATGGTTGCTAAAATACCGCCACCACCGCCGCCGTCGTCGCTACCACTGCTATCTGCGTCATCTTGTCCGAACATTTCTTTTATTTTCAATAACGCCAATACCGCTAATATGGCTAAAACACTCCAAAGAATAAATTTATACGATTCCGCCATCAAGAGTTGATTCGTCTCTTGCGTCATCGCAAGGAGGCGTTCACGCTGATAATTCGCATTTGCGATTTTCAATAAATTGTTGGAGACATCTTTCATTGCGTCATAGTAAGTCGTAACCCCCTCGCGAACTGTAGTAAAAGGCTCCGACCCGGACGCGGAGACGGTCGTCTGAGCGCGATATTCGGCCGTTCTCCCCGCAGTAATTCCAATTTGGTTGTTTGTCGCAGCAAGTATTCCTGTGGTGGACGGAGCCGTAAGCGTCCCTTCTTTCGGAATAATATCACTCATAGAACACTTGGTTCCAGAAGTCATCGCACCAGTGTCCGGATAATGTGCATATCGCGAAGTGTCAATGGCGGTGTATTTACCATTATTCGCGCGGCAATCATCATCGCCAATCCCCGCGTTAATTGTCGGGACTTTCAACATCAGTTGTTTTGACGAGTCTGCTACACGCACCCCAACCGGATACATTTTCGCCTTGTCTTTCAGTTCACACATACCACCACCAGTCCCTGCGCCGCTCGTTTTCGTATAAACAAACCCACCGCACTTCTCGTCATCATCGCACATTTCACGGCATTTCTCCATAGATACTGAAATACGTTCACCAACTGGCATCGTTCTCAATTTTCTAGAATAATCTGGCGGGTTCGTTTGCGGAAATGTATTCGCGTCTACCGCGTAGACTTCGATATCTTTCAACCCTATTTTTTCATATGACCCCCATCCACGGCGTGGAAACTCTTTATATTGGTTCAAGCGGTTCAATAAATACTTTCCACCACCAGTCGGGTTGTAACTATTCCAATTTGATGATTTGAACTGACTCATATTTCCCGTATAATATTTCTCCTGACCGTCGGATGAAACCATTTTCGTATACGGCCCGTCTTCGATGACATATACGTGTCGTCCGTCATCAAGCATTTTTATTTCAGCAGGGACTTGACGTCCAATCCACGGACCATAAAGATTCGCCATTTGTAATTTTGTTGTAAATGGTGCGCTTCGGTCACTTAATACATAAGAGTATGCGTTCAAATACATCCAATCTCCGCCAATATACATATCGTGTCCTCCGCCAAACGTTGGAAGATAACCCGAGTTCATATACACAGCATATTCACCCGCACCCCACATACCATTATTTGTAGTATATTTCGTGGTTCCATCATACAGAAATGCGGTCGTATCTTTGACATAACCGGCATTGGATGTCCAACTTACGGAAATATACGCGCCAAGAACGCGCCCGTCTGTCGTGATTGCGCGAGTATATGTCGCCCCCTTATTATCACACAGTTGATGAAACTTCTGCGGTGACCATCCATCCCGACTTGCCTTATACAGCAAATTCGCGGCGTCACTCATACTACCTGGCGTCACTTCTTTGAGAGAATATGAACTTTCGGCCGAACGCGTATCATATCCGCCAAGGTTGATATACGAACCAGGGTTTTCCTTAGTGGGTTTTACAAATGACAACGCGGAAGCCGGGTAGTCGTGTCTCTCGCCATTATGGTCAATATACGCGATTTTACCGATAGACCCGCGTTCATTACGGTTCTTCGTATCAACACCACTAGGTCCGTCCCGTTTCAATGAATACAGCGCGACACTATTCCCGCTATTCGTGCGTTTTCCATATAAGCGTTTCACTTGAGCAGTCGTATACGCCTTCAGATAACCATCTTCATCTTCTTCTGGGTTGTTCACCGCGTGGCATTTCGTCGCATTGGCGTCATATGTAAACAAACCACTAATATTCGGTTTACCATCGGCAGTATACACCCAGCAACCGCCACGATGTGTCTCTTTACCTCCACCACTCTGGGGTGAAGATAACAAAAAATAAGAACTACCTAAATCTTCTGCTCGACGTTTACATTGTGAAATAGACGCCTCGGTAAGGTCTTCTTGAAATGTGAAACCGCGATTTGTGATTTGGCTATCCGTGACATTATTATTCACTTCATAACAACCGATTGTAATGCCTTCTGAGTCAAATCGGAAATCCGCGGAAGGGCGTTCAGTAACAATAACATTTCCGCGTTCGTTACCACACGAAAAGTTCGTCAATCCGTCATTACGGACACGAAGACCCGTATATCCTAGCATAAAAAGTGGGTTGGTTCGTCCACTGTCGTTTTCAGCATAGACGAGTTCAAATGGTTTCAGATTCTCCCACGTTCCGGCGATTTTGATTTTCCGAAGACTGGAAGCGCCAACGACAGCAGGGCATCCGATAACACCCGAATTGTTCTTCATTTTATCTGTTCCAAGCCAGTTTGGTGAAGGGGATGTTGGTGCGTGCCAAATTTGAAAAATACCATCTTTGGTGATATAACCATATTTCGCTATATTCGCGGAATCTGTCACTTCTACCCAGTTTTTACGTGTATTCCGGTCATCCTTGTCAATAAATGATAAGATTGATTTTACTTTTTCAGCATGTTTTGTTTCTTGTTGAGTGTATTGTCTTGATTGTGTCACCGTTTGGTCTACAGTTGCGTCAGTGTTTGCCCCCATCCCTTCTTTCATTGATACAGTATCAATCAACCCCTGAATCATATTTTGAAATTTGGAACCGAGAGATAAAGACGCACCGGCATCATCGCCACCCACACCTGCGTCCACACCTGTGTCCGTAGATTGCGCGTTCAACGATTGCGCTTGCTGCCTTATCATTTCACTACGCGTCTCATTTGAATTTTGTATGTGTCCCGATGATATACTCGCATTTTTTACTAAATCATTGGAATTTTGATTAAACATTGTTTTGAAATAGATAATATATAATAATGATAAGACTACTATATATACCAGGTAATATTATTCTCAGGTAGTTCCGATTTCACCTACGTCTAACCCTTCCTGAATTCCTTTCATTCCTTCTTCAAACTCCACAAAGAACGACTTGAACGTCGCGTGTAAGAAAATCACAATCAATAATAAAAATGTTACACCCACCCACCACAACTGTCCAGTCCAAAAATCGGGGTCGGTGATATATCGTATCACCATCATAATGTTGCCGCGTGCGTCCCATCCAAATGACGATAGAATAAAGACAAGAACGACGATTGTGATAACCCACCAATTCGTCCACCATCCCCAACTGACATAGTTTCGTAACGCGTCAATCTGCTCTAAGAGCGACATCTTGGACGTATACGACGCATACCCAATAATAATACACAAGGCAAGAATTACGTAAAAAATGAACCGGTATTTACGACTACGCATTGTAGTCTGTTCATTGATTTCCGCGTATACATTATTCATCTCCTTGCGTTTATCCGATTTGTAATAATTGGCCGAGATATCCTTCGCAGAATCATTCATATAATAGTTGATTCTGCTGATAAGTGTGCTTGAATCTGTAGCAGTTCCGATGAGTTGATTCAATTCGGTATTAATCCCGGCATTGGACGCGGAACTAATCTCTTGAACGAGAGAATTGACGCGAGCCTGAATTTCGTTCAATTTGGACGCCCTTAAAATATTCGCATTGTCGGTGGCGCTGTTGATGCCGAGTTTGGTGTAGTATACGGCGGGTGTCGCTGCCGTGGAACTGGCACCACGTCCCGTCATCATAGTATATCCAGAAGATTCTGTGTTATAGGTCGCATCGGTTGGAGCGTCGTGAACGAGAGCATAACACCGGTCATTCCATTCTGGCATTCCTGGGTTGGATCCAGTGGCGCTGTTTCCAGTATACACAACTGTCTTAAACAATCGCGGGTCATTTGCGGCCTTGTTCCAGCACGTTTGTGAGTTAGCATTGATATCCGTAGGGGTATCAACTTTCCCAACATATTTCCAATACTGACCGTGGTCTTCTCCGGCGCGCGTGACAAGCGGAGTTTTTGTGTTAGACATTCCGTTTTTACCGTTATTTTGTGTGTATCTATCATTTGCCGCACCCGACGTCGTATCAGCACTCGACGTCGCAGGTAAATACGTTTCTGTTAAATTTTTATATTCCGCGGTCAGAGTTCGTAACTCGGCCATTTTTGTCAATAGCCGAGAATAATCGGAATCGCCCATTGTAACTGATACATAGAATATAGATTATATTATGCTACAGTATATACTGAATCGGTATCATTGCGTGTAATACCCACATTCAAATTGTATGTATATGAAAAATAATAATAGACTGCGAAGATGATGATAAGCGCCATAATCACAACACCGAGAAGTGAAACACCGGCGCCTTCGTTTCCGCCATTGCCGTCGTCGCCGCCACCATTCCCGCCGCCCGGTGTGACAAAGAAGAACGCGAATTTGAATATCATCAGCACCGCGAAAAGAATAACGACACACCAGAAAATATACACCGCCGGATAATAATAATCACCCAATAGTTTCTTGATGCTGGCAAGAATATCGTCGTCCAATGACGCCCATTTCTCCGCCAGTGTCTTCTCTCGTTGAATAATTGTCGTATTCGCCACGGAGTTCAAAAGGTTCTGATTCTCTTTCTTGATTTCGGCGACTGTATCGTCTATTTTCTTCTTAATTTCGGTCAATTTACTATTGATGGTAGGCGAAACACTTGCGCGAAAACATTCACTATTTTCCTTCATCGGGTCGTTCTCCGCGGTTGGAATCGCATTGTATTGTTTCTCAGTGAGAGAAATGGGTTCACCAACCACCGCGGTCAAACACGTGGAGTGTCGTTTATCTGGCCAGACTCCCTTCTCGTATACGTGTTTCCGGCCTTCGACGTCCACCCACGCAAACTTATCTTCGGATGAACTCGCACCTGGGAGTTTCACGTTTTTCGCAGTAATACACGGTCCGTAATATGGCATATCATAACTTGCGATATCAGCAAATTTGCTAAATCCACCACCACTACTTCCCCCACTAATATCAACCACTGAAGCAGGAACTATTTTGAATGGATTCATTCGGTCATCGCTCGGGAGTGATTCGTTTCGTGTTATCGTAGGACACGTTTTATCATCATAAAGAAGAACCGACGACAAGTCTTTATACCGATGTGTATATCCAAATGGATTCACGTAATAATAGGCGACACTGGCATCCGTTCCCGAATACGATATATCGCGGACGATTTTATTCAAATATTGACTATTCGTTTGAAGAAACCGCGACCTTGTAAGGAGGTCTTCTGTATACAGACGATACTGGGTTGTATATTCGGTCGTGAGTTCGCTTAATTTCTTTTCAAGGTCAAGCAATTTTTGACTCTTTCCAGCACTAGTGGTGCCAGTGGTAGTCGTGGTGACAGTCCCGGTCGCGGTCTTGTCATCATTTGTAAGTCCTTCCTTATACGAAACAACACCATTTGCGGTGCCTTTGTTTTGAAGCATTTCAGAAAAAGGCTGTATTGGATTCTTATTCGTATCCAACTGCGAGTAATTCACGAGGTCGCCCTGAAGTAAATTCAAGTTCAATGACGTGCCGGTCAACATACCTTCTTGTTTACCACCGCCGCCATTCACAACAGTGTCCTTAGCATATTCTGTCATCAATGTGGCCATCGCCTTATCCAAACCTTCATCATCTTTTACGGTAAGTCCTTCCTTGGCGAGAGGCTTATTGTAATTGTCGAGAGAAAATGGGGTTGCGTTTGGAAATAAAGGTTGCCGGTCTTCTTCCGAATAAGATGATGTCATTTTTTGATGGATACTAACGTTATATATAACGTATATTATATATAATGACGACACTTGATACGACGCTTAGCGTTGTGAGAGAGAATAAGGATTATTGGAAAACAACTGCCCGATTCTTGACCGTCCACTGCTTCCGAGGCCTAAACCGCCGAAGCGACTAAATAATCCGCTTCCACTGGTTCCAAATCCAGTAAAGAATCCAGTGCCTCCGCCTCCACCACCGCCGCCACCACCACCGCCAAATGAAAAGTATCTCTGGACAAGTTGAGTGCTCACAATAAAAATCCCAACCACAATGAGAATCACATTCAGGAACTTCTCTCGGTAGATTTGATTCTCTCGTCGCGCGATTTCTTCATAGGTCGTTTTAATGTTCTGCCGCTGCTCATATTTCGCGGCATCTTTAAGTGTATTGGCGTTTGTGGACGTCCCGCGAAGTGCGCCGACCTTCTCCGCAATTTTTTGTTCTAATAGTTCGTTGACACGTATTAAACCGTAGATGCCTTTGAAATTGTCGGAATTGTTAAAATCAGTTACGGCAGTTTCTGGTTTGTTCATATACGTATTAAGAGAGACGTCATCCACCCCCTTCATTATGACACTCACTGCCTTTTTGTAATCCTCGTCGGCTTCCGTTTTCGTCGTGAAAATCGTGTAGAATTTATTGGGGACATTATCACTATG